>Ga0302169_10000013_pt1 | contig 59766 bp, 69 predicted proteins | sample I_Fen_N1_3_FD_193493 | JGI IMG/M metagenome (GOLD analysis project Ga0302169, IMG submission 193493) | Peat permafrost microbial communities from Stordalen Mire near Abisko, Sweden - I_Fen_N1_3 | ecosystem: Environmental > Terrestrial > Soil > Wetlands > Permafrost | place: Sweden: Abisko...
GTCAGGCCAGACGCGTAACTGGGAGCCGATCGGCACCGTGCTGCTGAACCCGGATCGAGAGCAACAGATCAAGAAAATAGCGGCATAGTTAGACGGTTGACGCGACAACTACCTTGAAAAACGCCGGCTATGCCAAGAGGATGTTTGTTGCGCGCACGATTTTTTGGATAACGCCACGTCATCTTTGGCCCAGTAAAAAAGTTGTTGGACGCTGCGATCCATTGAAACCAAATAATGGCTCCGACAAAAACTTCAAATAGGTTGCCCTATGAAATTCAATAATAAAGTGGTGATCATCACCGGCGCTGCCGGGGGCGTCGGACAGGCGTTGGCGTTATTGTTCGCCCGTGCAGGCGCCAAGCTTGTTTTGTCTGATCTTGACGAAGCCGGTTGCAAATCAATTTCCGCCAAAGTCCGTGACCTGGGCGCAGAAGTCCACTACGTGGCAGGCGATTTACGCCGAAAAGAATATTGCGAAGCAATTGTCCAAACGGCCGTCGATATTTTTTCGGGGATCGACATCGTATTGAACAATGCGGGCATCATTCCCCGCGGCACGATTGAGGAAACCACCGACGACATGTGGTTCGACGCCATGGGTGTAAACCTGAATGCGGTGTTCTTCATCTGCCGTGCTGCGATACCGCACATGAAAAATCGCCCAGGTGCCGCAATCGTCAACACATCATCCGTCTGGGGCATTTATCCGGGCCCCGCTCATGTGGCGTATTGCACAAGCAAAGGGGCTGTCGCGGCTTTAACCAAAAATCTGGGCCGGGACTGCGCCCCTTTAGGCATCCGTGTCAACGCCGTGTGCCCACACGAAATCAACACCCCGATGATACGCAGCGGCTTTGAGCGTCGTGGCCTGGATCCGGACAAAGCCGTGCAAGAGCTGAACAAGAGCGTGCCATTAGGCCGTATCGCCGAGCCTGAAGACATTGCGGATGTTATCGCATTTCTGGCGTCCGACGAGGCCCGGTACATCGCCGGTGAAACGGTAGAAGTCACAGGCGCCAAGCCGGTATCCGGCTAAGGAGAGGTAGCGATGCTCAACGGTAAAAATGTAGTGGTGACCGGGGGCGGCAGAGGGATTGGCCGAGGCATCACCGAACAATTGCTTGAGGCGGGAGCTTGTGTGTTGATCGCTCAGCGCCAGGCACTGGACGCCGATTTGCAAAATCGCCCTCACGTCTATTTCGTCGAGGCTGATCTCGCCTCGACGGAGTCGCCCAATTTAATCGCCCACTTCGCTCAGGAGCAGCTTGGCGGAATCGATGTCTTGGTTAACAACGCCGGGTTCATGTACGAGAAGTCCATCGATGATATGACCGAACAGGACTGGGATCGCATGATGGCTGTCAATCTGCGGGCGCCAGCATTCTTGTGTAAGGCGTTGGTGCCTCAGATGCGTCAGCGAGGCGGTGGCAGCATTATCAACATCGGTTCCATCGAAGGCATAGGCGCTAACCCTGAACATGCCGCGTACTGTGCCTCCAAGGCGGGCATCCATGGGCTGACCCGAGCCTTGGCAGTCGATCTCGGCCGAGACGGGATCCGCTGCAATGCCATTGCTCCGGGGTGGATAAATTCCGAGCTGAGTGATGCATACCTTGCCGCTCAAGCTGATCCGCGTGCGGCGCGCCAGGCACTCCTGCGCCTTCACCCGGTCGGGCGTACCGGATTGCCGACGGATGTTGGCGGGACAGTTGTCTTCCTGGCCTCCGAATCGTCGGCCTTTATCACCGGGCAAGTGCTTGTGGTGGATGGGGGGCGCACGGCGAAACTGCCACTGCCGTTTTGATCGAATTCGCCCAGCTTGCAACGGAGCCACTTGAACGGCTTGGCTGAGTGCTCGCCGGCGGTCGCAACTGACGATGCCACAAGAGTTCGCGTACGCACTATGGGACCGGATCACATTGCCGAGGTCGTCGGCGTGCAAGTGATCAGCCTGGACGACGCGCCGCGCGGTTACCACGAGTTCGACGCCGGGGTGCCGAAGAAATTTGTCATGGATCCGCACAAGCTGTTTAGCGCGGCCTAAGGAGTAGGTTAGAAAAAGGGCAGCTTTGAGCTGCCCTTTTTTAGGCCGTGTCTCGCCCTGAAAACCAACCAAACATTGTTGACTTCACACGCTCAGGTACGTTCACGCCTTTGCCTTAATCGCATACAGCCCCCCAATAATCACCAACGCTGCACCGACAACCACCCAGGTGTCCGGGCGCTCGGCAAAAACGATCACACCAATCAACGTGGCGAACACCAGAAGCGCATAGTTGAACGGCTGCAGGGAAGAAGCAGTCGCGTATTTCAGTGCTTGAATGAAGAGAATCTGTGCGACTACTCCCGTCAATGCCAGAATCCCCATCAAGAGGCCCTGGACTGGAGTCGGAGTCACCCATGCAGGCAGCCCCGCAAATGTGACCGTCAGGGCACCCACACTTGCCATGTAGAGCATGTTCGTAGCGAAGGCGTCGTGCTGGCTAATCCGGCGCGTCAGTACGTTGAACACCGCGAACGCCAAAGCAGCCAGCAAGGGGATCAGCGCCGCGAGTTCAAAGATGCCCGCGCCTGGTCGAAGAATGATCAGTGTGCCGGTGAACCCTATCGCCGCAGCAACCCAGCGCCGCAGCCCTATGAACTCCCCAAGCACCGCCCCCGCCAATGCCAGCGTCATCAGCGGAAATACGGCATAGAGTGCATGCATTTCGGCCAGCCCCAAATATCGTAGCCCCACTGCAAACAGTAGGGTTTCACCCACGGCCAGCAACGCTCGAATGATTTGCAGCCAGGGGTGCTTACTGCGAAATGACGCTTTGGCCCTACCATGATAGGCGGCATATCCGAGTGCAAAAACGACAAACACCCAATAGCGCATCATGACCAGTTGGGCAACCGGGAAGTCTTTGACAAGCACCTTGGTTATTCCGTCCTGGCTCGCAAAGATAAGCATTGAAAGCAGGCATAGAAAGATCCCGAGTTGGGGCTTCGCTACCCCAGGATTAGCGGCAACAGTGGGCGCAATATTTTTTGTTCGGTCGCTCTTCAATTGCACTTCGGTCATGCCCTTCCCCTTTGCAGGATGCCTTCCAGATATTTCTCATGGATTATTCCGTTCTTATGAGTGACTTGTTAAACGGCCTTTATTGGAAAATCCGACAACTTAAATTGGTTAACCTTCTCGCCCTGCCCAAAACTCATGCCAGCGAATAACCGAACTGACGCCCAGTTTCGTTATTATTTTAGGGGGGAGCTTGCTGGGGCCTGGTGCGTGACTGAAGCTATCGAGAAACGCCGAACGCGTGCCCGATGCCAGCTCCGCAGCCATCACACCTGCCAGGGTGCTTTTCACAGTACCCAGTCCATTTTCGCAGCAAGCCGAATACAGGTTTTCTTCAATCTCGCCAAATGCCGCAGCACTGTTACGACTTAGGCACAGGCGGCCGGCCCAACTGAATTCCAACGCCGTGGATTTCAACTCGGGAAAGCGCGCATCCAGGGACTGTCGCTGCTCCTTAGCCACCGCAGCTACCCGCTCTGGAGTGACCTGGATACTCGGGTCATAGGTGAACTTTGTCCGAATGACAATTCGCGAGAGACCGTCTGAAGAGATCTTGCGAACCGTGGCTCCCATCGGATCAGCCGGCAGCAACGCCCACTTGGCTTTGCCCGGCACCGCTTTCCTGAATTCATCATCACTGTACGCCGCCGTCATGGACGCGTAAGTGAAGACGTGCAGCAGGCGTCCTTGATAATGGCCGAAGTTTTCAATGTGCCCGTTAACCCCCAGGATGACCTTGGGTGCGTGCACCGTACCGTCATGAGATCGAGCGCTCCAACCGCTTCCCTGCTTGGTCAACTCAATAATCGGAGAGCGCTCGAACAGCGTGATTTTCCCTTCGAGCCCTGCTGCCAGGTCTCTAATGTATTGCGCGGGCTGAATCATCACCGCGCCGGGCGTGTAGATCCCACCGTGGTAATAGGTGGACCCGGTGATTTCAAGCATTTGCGCGGCATCTAACATCTCGAACTTCTCGCCAATGCGCTCAAGGGATTGAGCGTAATTGACGTTCAGCTTCAATCCCCGCTCAGTGGCGGCGGCGTTGATCTTCCCTGAAGGGTCGAAGGTGTCGACGGACATGCAGTACTCGCGTGCCGCCTGCGCAGCGAATTCGATCGCAAAGCGATTTTGGGTGATTTCCATCGCGGTTGCAGACTCGCTCGCCACGGAGTATTCCCCGGACGACAGACTGTGCGGCACATCGATCATGAAACCAGAATTTCTGCCCGCCGGCCCCTTGGCGACTTCATGAGCATCAACCACAACAATGCTGTCACCCGGGTGTAACTGTGAAAGCCTGCGAGCGGCGGACAAGCCGGCAAAACCGGCACCGATAATGAGCCAATCCGCCGTCACGTTTCCATCAAGCATGCGGACAGGCGCAGTGCGTGCGGAAATCGCCTCCCAACCTGAAACCCCGGTGTCTACCGGCAGGCGCTTGATGGTATGGGTGCTCATTTTCCGGTCTCTTCGTCCGATCGATCAGACACATCGATCCAGATGGTTTTGATTTCGGTGTACTGGTCATGGGCGAAAATGGATTTGTCCCGACCACCGAAGCCCGACTCCTTGTAGCCACCGAATGGTGTCGAGGCGTCGCCCTCGCCAAAGCAGTTGACGGTGACGATGCCGGCACGAATTTCCCGCGACAACTTGATTGCCCGGCGCAAGCTGGCGGTGTATACCGAGGCGGCCAGGCCGTAGACCGTGTCATTGGCCAACGCAACGGCTTCGCTGATCGTGTTGAACGTGGTGACCGAAAGGATCGGGCCGAAGATCTCTTCCTGGAACAGCCGGTCGTCTCGACCAACACCGTCAATCACCGTTGGCTCTACAAAGGCACCGTCTTTGGTCGCGCCACCGTAAACAACTTGAAGCTTTCCGGCGGTGGCGTGCTCAAGGTACGACTTCACTTTGGCAAAATGCTCAGGGCTGACCAGCGACCCTACGCGGTTCTGCGGATCGAGTGGGTCACCCATCTTCCATTCGCTGATGTAGGCGCCCATGCGCTCCAGCAGTTCGTCTTTAACGGATTCATGAACGATCAGACGTGAAGTCGCGGAACAGTTTTCGCCCATGTTCCAGAACGCGCCATTGACGACATGCTGAGCGACGAGATCCAGGTCCTGGGCATCGTCCATCACCACGGCCGGATTTTTTCCGCCGCACTCAAGGACGATGCGTTTGAGGTTCGAATCGGCGGCGTAATGCAGGAAACGTCGGCCGGTCGCGGTGGACCCGGTGAAGCTCACCATGTCGACATCGTTGTGCAAACCAATGGGCTCACCGACGTCTTTGCCCGTGCCGGTGACAATGTTGAGGACACCAGCAGGTATACCGGCTTCAAACGCCAGCTGAGCGACACGCAACGTGGTCAGCGAGGTTTGTTCAGCAGGTTTGACGATGACCGAGCAGCCCGCAGCGAGCGCAGGACCGATTTTCCAGGCCAGCATCAGCAGTGGGAAGTTCCAGGGCAATACGCAGCCCACCACGCCGATCGGCTCCCGGACCACCATGGTCAGCGCGTCACTGCCCACCGGAGCGGTGTTGTCATAAATCTTGTCAATCAGTTCAGCGTGCCAGCGGATCGTGTGGATGGTGTCCGGGATGTCGACCAACTGACATTCACTGACTGGTTTGCCGCTATCGAGACTTTCGAGGACGGCCAGTTCGTATTGATGGCTTTCAAGCAGGTTTGCAAACTTCAACAGAACCGCTTTGCGCTCCCGAGGAGAAATAGATCTCCAGCGTCCATCCTCAAAGGCCTCCTTGGCATTGCTCACCGCGAAGTCCACATCTTCGGACGAACAGGCAGCGACGTCAGTCAGAAACTCCCCCGTCGCCGGATTATTCGTGGCGAAGGTTTTGCCAGAGAGCGCGGGTTTAAACGCGCCATTGATGAACGCCTTGGATGGCAACGAAATGTCTTTGGCCAGAGCGGCATAGTCGGCCTTGCTCAGAAGATCACCCATGGCTGGCTCCCGAAGAAATGTTGGCTACGTTACGTTTGAGTTCAGTAATGACCGACGCGAAACGCTGCTTTTCGGACGCTTCAAGTGGCTGCAATGGCAGGCGCACGTTACCGACTTTCAATCCCGCAACTTCGCAGCCGTACTTGATCGACTGCACGAACTTGCCACCGTCCAACGCATTCATCAGCGGCATCATCGCCGACATGATTTGACGGCCTTTGTCGAAGTTCTTTTCGATCACGCAGGCTTCATAAAGCGCAACGTGTTCCTTGGGCAGGAAGTTGGAGCCTGCGCACACCCAACTGCGGGCGCCCCAGGCAAAAAACTCGAGGGCCTGGTCGTCCCATCCGCAGGACAAGGCGATGTTGGGGAACTGCCGGGCCAGCCTATGCACCTGGCCCATGTCGCCAGAACTTTCCTTGATGGCGACGACGTTTTTCGATTGGCTGACACGCGTGAAATACTCTTCATCCATCGAAACGCACATGCGCCCCGGATAGTTGTAAAGCATGATCGGCAAGTCCGCTGCGCGATCGATAGTGAGCGCGTGAATCGCGTTTTCCTGTGAGGTTGGCAACGCGTAAGGCGGGGACGTGACAAGAATGGCGTCCGCTTTGATCGATTTCGCATCCTTGGCGTACTGAACCGCATCTTCGGTACGAATCGCCCCGGTACTGACAATCAGTTGCACCCGAGTGCCGATCACATCTTTGGCGTAGGCCGCCAACTCCGTGCGTTCTTCCGACGTCTGCGCATAATACTCGCCGGTCGAGCCGCCGATAATAATGCCGTGCACCTTCGCCTCAATCAGCGACTCCAAAACTTGCGAGTACACATTCCAGTCAATCTCCCCGTCCGAGTTATAAGGAGTTACTGCTGGCGTATAAATACCTTCAAATTTCAAGATAAATGCTCCGAATGCGAGTCAGGTGGAAGATAAACGTGCGCGTCAGCGTTGATGCCTTGAGGCGCAATAAAAAACTTCATGTTTCACGGGACACAGGCCCTGACGTTTAAAGCCTCTGTAAAGAGCAGTTTTGTGCTTTCACAAATGACCTGCGGACGCTGTGTTACCAACTAGTGCGATGGACTGCTGAATCCAGACTCGCATGCGCCAAGAAGGTGGTCAATAGAGTGTATTGCTGCCGTATACCTTTCTGAAAGGGCAAATCCTTCAGCTCATAAAATTTATTCTTCTTAATAATCAACAAGATAAAAAATCATCATCCAAGCAGCGGCTTCAATCGATAACATTTGTTTATGCATTGATAAGAGTAAATGTTTCTTGTTGACGCACGATTACCGTCGTAGCCTTACAACAGCGATATTCTACCGATACATTGGATATATGTTTTTCTCGTACAGTCGCCCCCATTAATTAAGACCTGGTTTCCCAGGCTCAAATTGAGGTGATGTAGAAATATAGCTATTGATGCAAACATTGGCATTTCAGAAATGTGTGCATGAGTAAGGACTTGAACGAAATGAGTGCACGGATGGCACCACCATCCAAGAAGGCACATTTTTCGCAAGACGCTTCCTGGACGTCGCAAAACGTTCCGGTTCGCGCATAGAAGCAGCACGGTTTGATGGGCTTGCATCCACAGACGGTACTGCGAACTCAAGACCGTTTGGCCTCATCTCGCTGAGCAGGCTGAACGTATCGCCCCCTTGGTATTTTGGAGTGTGTTGACCGTGAGCACTAAATCGGCAGTTTCAAATCTTATCGCGCAGCGCAAGCCTGACCACGCGCTGCCAGGTGCCCTTTATAGCGATCCTGACGTTTACAGGCAGGATCTGGAACAGATCTGGCACAAAAGCTGGATCTTCGCAGGGCACACATTTGAGCTGGAGAAGTCGGGTCAGTACCTGTCGCTGCAAATTGGCGATTACCCTGTCGCTATCGTGCGCGGCGCAGACAAGCAGATTCGTGCATTCCACAACGCCTGCCGCCATCGCGGTTCCAAGGTGTGCCCGGAAGCCAGCGGCAAAGTTGCCAAACTGGTGTGCCCTTACCACAAATGGACATTCGAACTGGACGGCAAACTGCTTTTCGCCGGGAACATGGGGGATGATTTCGACAAGTCTCAGCATGGGTTGAAGTCGGTGCATTGTGAGGTCGTCGAAACGTACATCTATGTGTGCGTTGCAGAGGTCGCCCCAGACTTTTCGTCGTTCAGAAAATCCGTCACTCCTTTCGTTGCGCCTCATAACCTGGACGACTGCAAAGTCGCGTTTGAGTCGAACATCATCGAGAAAGGCAACTGGAAACTGGTGTTCGAGAACAACCGTGAGTGCTACCACTGCGATTGTACTCACCCGGAATTGATGCACTCATTCGTGGACAACCCATCAGTGGGCGGCGCCGGCGGCGATGAAGATCTCGAACTCAAAGAGCACTGGGATCGCTGCGAGGCGGCAGGTCTGCCTAGTCGATTGGTCATGGATGAGGAGGGTCGTTTCCGAATGACGCGCATCCCCCTGTTTTCCGGGGCAGTCAGCTACACAATGGATGGCAAGCCTGCGGTCGCTGGCCGGTTGGACACAACCGGTGAAGCCAACATCGGTGCGCTGCTTTATTTCAATTACCCATCAACCTGGAACCACTTTCTGGGCGATCACGCGCTGAGTTTCCGCGTTCTGCCCATTGGCCCGGGCGAGACGATGGTCACTACAAAATGGATCGTCAAGAAGGACGCGCAAGAAGGTGTCGACTACGACATCGATCGCCTGACCAAGGTTTGGCTTGCAACCAATGACCAGGATCGCACTTTGGTTGAAGGGGCACAGGTCGGCGTCAGTTCTCCTGCTTACGAGCCTGGCCCATTGTCGGTGGCCAGCGAAATTGGTGTGTGTCAGTTTGATGATTGGTACTGCAAAACGATGCTTGATCAGCTCAATGACACCATCCCGTTAAGATCTGTCGGCTAAGTGCAACACTGCCGGTGGTGAGAATCATGAATGATCACCACCGGCATCCCCTTCAGTTCTGCCTTGAGCAATACCTGTTGGCGGTGAAGCTCCCCACACCTCAAGTGATTGCTCAATCACTGCCGCGTTCCTTTCTTCTAAACGGCTCTGGAAAACTGGGCCAGAATCCAGTCGCGTAGCCGGCAACAGGCGTCGTCATTGATCCGGTCTTCACGAAATGTCAGATAGTGCTGACTTTCATGGAGAACCACTTCTTCTTCGATCGGACGAATCAGCGTGCCGTTTTCGATCAGGTTTTCGACCAGGTGATTCCAGCCCAGCGCTACACCTTGGTGTGTCAACACCATGCTAATCACCAGGTTGTAGTCATTCGCGTTGAATACGTGAGGACTGTCGTGGGGGCGCTTCTCGATATCAACATCGTGATAAGCCAGCCAAACTCCCCAGTCGACGTGCTCCGCTACCTGGGATCTGCCATAGGGGCTGAGGTTTAGCAAAACCCCGTCGCGTAATCCTTCCAGGCTGGATAGCTCAGGGTGCTCCGCTTTGTAACGAGGCGTGCACACCGGGTAGATGACGTCATGGAACAACGGATAGCTACGATACCCATCCTGAATCCTCGCCATCTTGGTGATGAAGATGTCCGGAGTTACACCCGGCTCCATCGACAAAAAGTTTTGAGTGGTTACCAGATTGAGGTCGATGTCTGCGTTCTTGGTAAAAAACCCCGGCAGCTTCGCTGCGAGCCAGAGGGCTGAAAACGCGGGAGAACAGCAAAGCGTCAGCGTGCGTTTGCCTGCATTGTTGGTGCGAATGCGCTCCGCCGCTTGGGAAATATTGACGAAAGATAGCTGTGCCGCATCAAAAAAGATGGACCCGGCTTCCGTCAACTCGACCGCTCGACCCACCCTCTTGAAAAGATCCACCCCAAGGTACGCCTCAAGCTCCCGAATCTGACGGCTGATTGCCGCTTGGGTAACGCACAGCGCTTCAGCCGCACGCGTAAAGCTCTGATATTTGGCGGCGGCTACGAATGACTTCACTGCTTTCAGAGACGGCATTTTCAGCAGCGTCATGTCTGGATCGATGTGCTTAACCATAACCTAGGGTATTGAATATCCGGTTTGGGGCCTTTCGGAGGGCCGTTAGGGATGAGATCGGCCGAAGGGTTCCACCTAGAGCCTACGCTGGAGCGTAGCTGAAACAAAGTGTCTAAGACAGGCCCAGCGGCAGTTGTCTTCGCAACTAGCACTGCCGCAGTCGCAAATTGACCTATTTAATTGATTGATAACATCACGTTATTGATTGGCGGGAAGAAATGTTGTTAGACGCTGACCCTATTAGGTAATAACTTGGTTCTCAAGGAACTGCTTAATTCAGCGCCGATAAAACAAAAATAATAAACATCACATAATAAAGAGGATGGTCACAATGACTAATTCCCAATCTGTCTCCCATTTTGACTGCCCCCACAAGCACCGTCTTAACTGATCAAGACACGTACACCTAAATTCTTGATCTTACGTCGTAATTGCAGCAGGAGGGGTTATGAGTCTTGGTGACGAGATACTCTCGGTAAAAAACATTTACAAAGTCTTTGGCACTCAGCCAAAGCTCGCGATGGAGATGCTGGCTCGCGGTGCTGACAAGAATGAAATTTTCAGCAAAACCGGTCAAGTCGTTGGCGTTTTTGATGCCAGCTTCTCCGTAAAACGCGGTGAGATTTTCGTCATCATGGGACTTTCCGGCTCTGGAAAGTCGACGATGGTTCGGCTGTTCAACCGACTGATCGAACCGACCTCGGGCACCATCCATCTCAACGGCCAGGAAATCACCGGTCTGTCAGATGCTGATCTTCTCAGCGTTCGTCGCAAAGACATGAGCATGGTGTTTCAGTCGTTTGCTCTGATGCCCCACATGAGTGTGATCGACAACGTTGCTTTCGGCCTGGAAATCTCGGGTGTCGAGGAAATTGAACGGCATAAACGTGCACTCGAGGCACTCAAACAGGTGGGGCTCGATGGCCACGCCTACAGCTATCCGCATCAACTGTCCGGCGGCATGCAGCAGCGGGTAGGTCTGGCCCGAGCGCTGGCCAATGATCCCGCCATCCTGCTGATGGACGAAGCCTTCTCGGCACTCGACCCACTGATTCGCCACGAAATGCAGGGCGAACTGATTCGCCTGCAGGCAGAACAGCATCGCACCATCATCTTCATCTCCCATGACATTGACGAGGCGATTCGCATCGGCCATCGCATTGCGATCATGGAGGGTGGTCAGGTCGTTCAGATCGGCACCCCGCAAGAGCTGCTTTGCAACCCGGCGAACGATTACGTCAGAGCTTTCTTCAAAGGCTTTGATGCCTCGAAGATCCTCAAGGCGGGTGATGTCGCCAAAATTTGCGCAGAGCATCCGTACGCCATGGATCACTCCACTCCTACGCTTCGCGACGATGTACTTCTGCAGGACGTCTTTCACATCGTTGCTGATGCCGTTAATCCAGTTGCCGTGCTCGATCGCCAGGGTGTGTTCAAAGGCACGATCTCCAAGAGCCTATTGCTTCAAACAATGAGCCGACACTAACAGGCTCTATTTGCTGGCTCGCCAGGCTCGGACACTCAGGTGATGACATGAACGAATTCAATTTCCTAGACCCCTTTCAATCTATCAACGTCCCTTTGGGGCAATGGGTAGAAGTTGCCCTGAACTTTCTGGTTCATAATTTCCGCGAGGTTTTCCGATCGATAAGATGGCCAATCGACCAAGTACTTAATGGTATTCAGTTCGGATTATTGGCTATTCCTCCGTCAATATTCATTATTGTTGCAACGCTCTTCGGCTGGCAGATAGGAGGGAAAAAGATAGGCATACTTTGTTTCGTCACCCTCACCCTCTTAGGAGTGATCGGCGTATGGAATGACGCCATGATCACCCTCGCCCTGGTGCTCACTTCATTGTTTTTCTGTGCAGTTATTGGCATTCCGCTGGGCGTCCTGTGTGCCCGAAGTGACCGATTGGAGATGCTTCTGCGCCCGGTACTCGATGCAATGCAAACACTGCCGGCATTTGTTTATCTGGTGCCCGTGGTGATGCTGTTTGGCATCGGTAACGTACCGGGAGTCCTGGTCACGATCATCTTTTCGGTCGCACCACTGGTCAGGCTCACCAATCTGGGCATTCGCCAGGTACCGGAAGACAAGGTTGAAGCTGCACGGGCTTTCGGATGCACCCCACGCCAGATGCTGAGGCGGGTTCAACTTCCCTTGGCTGCACCGACGATCATGGCGGGTCTGAATCAGGCATTGATGTTGTCACTGTCCATGGTGGTGATCGCTTCAATGATATCGGTTGGTGGACTGGGGATGATGGTACTTCGAGGGATTGGCCGCCTCGATATGGGCTTGGCAACCGTCGGTGGATTGGGTCTGGTATTGCTGGCGATTTTCCTCGACCGACTGACCCAGGCAATGGGCGAACGCAGTAACAGGGCAACCAAAGGTGAACACTGGTACCAGACAGGACCGGCGGGCGTCATTTATCGCCTGAAAAGAAAAAACACTGTCATGAAAATAGAAGTCAGTCCTAAAGAAAGCTAACTCCGCTAAGCGGCGCGTCGTGAACCAAAAGAAATGCCAACTTCTTTAATCCAGCCAAGGCAAACGATAATGAACTTCACAACTTTCGGAATAAAACAGAAATTCATTCACTCTGTGGCGCTTTTAGTACTAGCGGTCTCCCCTGTTTTCGCATCAGCCGCCACGGCGCAGGAGCCCGGAAAAGGTGTATCAATCACTCCGATTTTCCCGTCAATTGCCGAAGAGCGATTTCGCGGAGAGATAGCAATGGCGGGGCTCAAGGAATTGGGCTACGACGTTCAGACGCCTAAGGAAACCGAGTACTCCACCATGATGATTGCACTTGCCAATGGTGACGCTGATTTTTCGGTTCATCTGTGGGAGGAACTGCACAAATCGTTCTACGCGAAAGCCGGCGGTGATGAAGCGATGGTGAAAACCGGCAATATTATGCCGGGCGTACTGCAGGGCTACATGATCGATAAGAAAACCGCTGACCAGTATCACATCACCTCTCTCGATGATTTGAAAAAGCCAGAGATTGCCAAGCTGTTCGATAGTAACGGCGACGGTAAAGCGGACATGACTGGTTGCAACCCCGGCTGGGGCTGTGAGCTGATCATTGCCCACCATATGAAAGCCTATGGCCTGGATAAGACTGTCACAAATAACCAGGGCTCCTATTTTGCCCTGATGGCCGACACCATTGCTCGTTACAAAGAAGGCAAGCCGATTCTCTATTACACCTGGGTACCTCAGTGGATCTCCGGTGTTCTGGTCGAGGGTAAAGATGTTGTTTGGTTAACGGTGCCACGTACGGATCTTCCAGGCGGTAAGAACGATGTCAACACTACCTTCAATGGCAAAAACCTTGGTTTCGCGGTAGACACTGTCAGAGCGGTCATCAACAAAGAATTCGCCGAGAAAAATCCGGCTGCCGTGAAGTTCCTGTCTGAAATGCAGATCTCTACTGACGATGAAAGCGCGCAAAATCTCAAAATGCACAATGGTGAAAAAAGTGCAGCTGACATTACTCGTCACGCCAAAGAATGGATCGCGGCCCATCACGCGAAATACGACAGCTGGCTGGTAGACGCACGAGCCGCCGCTAATACCGCCACCGCAAAAAATTAATCCCTTCATTTAAATCTGCATAAAAGGTTGCCCTTCCCCGGGCAACTTTTTATCCGTTTCGGCGTTCATCATTCAGGAATCATGAAATGCAGTTGTATTCATTCGTCCAGAATTTCAGTTACAAGGACGCGCCCCTGCATACACGCGAGCTGGTTAAAACTTGCCTGCTCGACATCATTGGTGTGGCCGCCGGTGCTCGCGACAATCAAACCAGCGTGATGCTCAAAACCTACGCTGACACCCACTACTCTGCCAACAAGCTGTCCAGCCGCCTTTGGTTCGACGGCAGAGCCGTGCATCCATTGGGCGCTGCGTATGCAGGCGGTTTCTGCGTTGATAGCCTGGATGCACATGAAGGTCACTTCACCTCCAAGGGGCATGCGGGTGCAACCGTTGTCCCGGCCCTTGTTGCATTGGTTGACGCGTATCGCAGCCAGGGCAAAGACATCAGCGGCGAGGAGTTCCTCAGCGCACTGTGCATCGGTTACGAGACCGCCCTGCGTGCGGGCCAGGCATTGATGGCCACCGCTCCTGAATATCATGCCTCAGGCGCCTTTTCCGGAATCGGGGTCGTTTGCGCCGGTGCCCGCCTGCTGAAGCTTGATGAAGCGACATTCCGTCATGCGCTGGGTATCGCAGAATACTTCGGCCCGAGGTGCCCGATGATGCGCCTGGTGAGTTTCCCGACAATGTTGCGTGATGCCCACGGCGCCGGGGCGTATGCCGGACTGAACGCACTACTGATGGCGCAGCTCGGTGTCACTGGCGCCCCAGCCGCCACCGTTGAACCGTTGGAGATCTCCACTTTCTGGCAGGACATCGGAACCCGTTGGGAGATCGACGAGCAATATTTCAAGCCTTGGCCGGTATGTCGCTGGGCGCAACCGGCGCTCTCCGCCATGACCGATTTGATGCGAGCACATCCGGTCATCACTGCAGCGTTGATCGAGACCATCGATGTCGAAACATTCCATGAGTCTGTGTGCTTGCAGGGGCATTTTCCGAAGAATGCGGACGAGGCCCAGTATGCGCTGGCGTTCCCGCTGGCGGCCTTGATCGTTCGCGGGAAGTTGGGGCCAAAAGAGGTCACCGGTGATTCCATTCATGCACCAGACATCTTGAGCATCAGCGAGAAAATTACCCTTCATGAGGCGGCTGACCTGTCCGCCAGGTTCCCGGAGGAAATTCTGTCCCGCGTCACGGTTACCCTGAAAGACGGCACGCGTCTTACGAGCCCAACTGCGACGGCCAAGGGCGACCCCGGCAACCCTATGTCGAGTGACGAACTCACCGCTAAATACCATTTACTGGCTGATGACAGTTTGGGAACCACACTCAGCACTGCCATCAAGCACAGTGTGGAGGCACTGCCCGGTAGTGATGACTGCCAATCATTCTTTGATTTTTTGCTGTCCGCTCCAAAAACCGCTGCCTAGATTGCGCAACGTGTTCTTAGCTATTGGTTCAGGTGTCGAAGAGGATTTATGACATTCGTGTTCGAGAGCGTGCTCAAAGACAAAAACATGGGGTACTCCTATACGGCGCAGAAACCAGTAAGGCCGCAGGCAGTGACTCGTGTGGCTTTCGTGCTTTTGAACAATTTCTCGATGATGTCGTTCACCGGCGCCATCGATGCGCTGGTGACCGCCAACCTGATTAGCGAGACTCCGGCGTTTGAGGTGTTGACTGTCGGCATCAAGAGCCGTCTGGTCATGAGCGATTTGGGCATTGCGATTTCAGCAGACCTGGAGCTGTCTCAACTACCGGATCGTATCGACGTACTCATCGTCGCCGGTGGATTGCGAGTGAAGCTGATCAGCGACCCGCTATTACGGCGCAAGCTGCGTAACGTCGCCTCCCTTGGCGCGACCATGGGCGGTTTGTGGAACGGGGCATTTTTCCTGGCAGAAGCTCAGCTTATGGACGGTGTCGAGTGCGCCTTCCATCCCGATGGACGAGCGATGATGGAGGACGTTTTCCCCAAAGTCCTGGTCTCTTGTCGAACTCACGTAATAGACAAAAACCGTATCACGTGCGCTGGCGCCAGCAGCTCGTTACGCATGATGCTGGAGCTCATCACCACTAAACAAAGCGTCTCGCTGACCCATGCTGTCGAGGAAATACTCAGTTGTGATCAGACCGCTGAAGTGTCTGGGATATCGACGGTCATCGTTGACTCTGACCCCACCTTGCCTCAAACCCTGAAGCTTGCTTTAGAACTGATGCAAAAGAACATTGAAGAGCCGTTGTCGATCGACGAAGTCGCTGAGTGTGTGAACATTTCCCGACGACAATTAGAGCGTCGCTTCTGCCGTTTTGTGGGAGCCACGCCCACACGCTACTACCTTGAACTGCGCTTGACTCGAGCGCGGCAGCTTATTCTGCAGAGCAATCGGCCCATCACCGATATCGCGATAGCGACCGGATTCTGTAGTTTCGCCAATTTCCATATGCGTTTTCGTGACTTCTTTGGCGTAGCGCCAAGCAGTTATAGAGCAACGTATGAGCGCAGGCGCTAAGTTTTCCCGAACTATCCAAGCCGAGTAAACGATGGCTAGCATCATCGATAAGGATTACCGAAAATTATGAATGCTCCATCGCCGGTTTTGGTACCCACGGCTAACCAAAGCGAGCGGATGTCTACACGCATCGCCTTCCTTATCGCGGGTTTACTCATGTCCGCATGGGCGCCTCTGGTCCCATTGGTTAAAGCCCGCGCTGGCCTGGACGACGGCGGCCTGGGGTTGCTGCTGCTTGGCCTGGGCGGTGGATCTATCGTGGCCATGCCCTTCGCTGGTTATCTCACGGCACACTATGGATGCCGACCCGTCGTAATCTGCGCGACGATTGTCTTGTGTGCCCTTCTTCCGCTATTGAGCACCGTGGCGTGGCTGCCGGGCCTGGTGATCGCGGTCATTCTCTTCGGCGCCAGCATGGGCATGCTGGATTGCGCCATGAACATTCAGTCCGTCATTGTCGAAAAAAACAGCGGCCAGGCACTTCAATCCGGCTTCCATGGCCTGTACAGCGTCGGAGGCATAGTGGGCGCCGGGGCGATGACCGCTCTGCTGACTTTGGGCCTGCATCCGTTGATTGCTGCGCTCTGCATCGTTGCCACCGTTTTGGGAGCACTTTACAAGGCTGCGCCTGTTTTGCTGACTTACGGCACTGAACGGGGTGGACCCATGTTCGCGGTGCCCAGGGGTATCGTGCTGTTTTTAGGGGCGCTCTGTTTCATCGTCTTCCTCACTGAAGGCGCGATCCTCGACTGGAGCGCGGTTTTCCTGGTCTCGAGCCGAGGGTTAGAGCCGAGCATCGCCGGCTTGGGCTACGCATCCTTCGCCGCAGCGATGACGGTAGGCCGCCTGACAGGCGATGCCATCGTCAGCAAACTAGGCGGCGTGCGCGTCGTTGCGCTTGGCGGCCTCTGCGCAGCTGCAGGCATCATCGTGTCGCTTGGAATCGATGGCTGGGCCGCGTCCTTGATTGGCTACGCTCTGGTCGGTGCTGGATGCTCAAACATTGTCCCTGTGCTCTTTACAGCTGTAGGCCGCCAACAACGTATGCCACAGGCGGTAGCCATCCCCGCTGTCATCTCCATGGGCTACGCGGGGATTCTGATAGGCCCCGTATTTATCGGGGCGGTCGCCCATCTCAGCACCTTGTCATTCGCTCTTGGCTGCGTAAGTGTGCTGCTGGTTTTTGTCAGTGCGACAGCTCGATTACTTAGAAATTAACCGGATCTTTTAAGAGGCAAAAGGTCATGCAGTCGTACCCACAGATGTCGGAACAAGAACTCCTGATACAGGGAGAGGTGATGCGGGAGGCACTTGTGCGAATCCTGGCCCGGCATTCTCAAGTGAGTGGCGTTAATGGCGTGGATACAGAAATCTGTGTTCGCTCGTTGAGCAATGCGCGCCTGGACATCGGCTTGCCTCCCTTCTCGGGCGCATCCCTGCCCGCTGGCCTGGAACCCACGGTAACGCAGGCATTGGCTGATGCTCCCCGTACGGAACGGGACTTCAACATTCTGCTATCGGCTCTTGAGGCCTTGCTGTCCGGTAGTCGCTGGATAAAGCGATCCGCTTCAGAAAGAGACGATGCTGCTTTCGAAGAAAAGCACCGACATGCGCTGATTCTCGGCAAGGGCGCACTGCTTGAATGTTCGACTATGACAGTGGGCTTGGCGGTCATGGAGCCCGAACTTTGCTATCCGTACCACAAGCATCCACCAGCAGAATTCTATGTCGTTTTATCGGAAGGTCACTGATTGTACGCATGACACAAAAGACAAAAAATATTTATAACTGATTGTTTTTGAAGTTGTTTACGCTCCAAATAGAACCTTAATGGACGCCTATAAACATCAAAATAAAAGACATCGCCTCCGCCATATTTGTAACGACAAAGCCCTGATTTTTCAGGGCTTTGTCGTTTCTGGCTTCTGATAAAATCCTGCAGCCCATACTTCAGCCAATAGCGCTCCCTCAAGGCATTCAAAGGTGGTTTCATCGTAGAGCGCGCTGACCACAATTCTGCGGCTACCGCTCAGGGAGAGGGTCTCAGCCGGCACACGCGCCCTAAAGCCCACTTGCTTGATTAAAGTCAACTCTGCGCTTGAGCAGATGTTTACGCTTGAACGACTGGGGACTTACACGCCCGTGGAGCAAGTCATGTACGGGTTCCGTCATCACTACCGCGATTTCCTGCAACTCACCCTCGGGTTGCTGCCTGACCCCGTCCAGACAAACTCCCCTCCCACTGAGGCGCCCCTCGAGGCGGTCACACCGTGGCCGCTCTGTTTCATTGCGTCGATTTGGCGCGGTTTAGTACTTCCTGCTTTTTTCTGAGCACCTGGAGTTCATCATGCAAACGCAATCGAAATGGGTTCTCGCCGCTATTTTGACCAGCAGCATCTTCATGGCAAACGCAGAAGATGAGCATCACCCTGCCGATGCACCTGCCGGCGCAATGGCTGCCAGCACACCGTCCGAGTCCTCAATGTACAAAGCGATGAGCGAGCAAATGCAAAAAATGCAGGCGGCCCACGACAAAGCCGCCGCTGCGAAAACCCCGGACGAGCGACACGCAGCCATGCAGGAGAGCATGAAGACGATGAAAGAAAGCATGGCCATGATGAGTCAGCAGCATGATGCTGCGGGGTGTATGAATATGGGCTCCAAAATGGGGATGTCTGGCTCCAGGGATGGCTTGGGTAATGGAATGATGGGCATGATGATGAAAATGATGGATCAGCAGTCGTCAATGATGGATATGCCAATGAAGGAGTGACGATTGCCAGGTAACGTACCAAAGGCTACGAGGAGATCGTCATGATCGATATGAGTCACTTCACACCACTGAGCGCATTGCTAGGAGGTCTTTTGATCGGCACTGGCGCAGCGCTGTTGATATTGTTCAACGGGCGAATCGCCGGTATCAGCGGCATCCTCGGCGGCCTGTTGCGCCCGATGGCCGGTGATGTCACCTGGCGAGTGGCATTTGTGCTGGGGCTGGTCATGGCTCCGCTGCTTTACCGACTGATCGCGCCACTGCCCGAACTGCAGATTGATGCGGGTTATCCGCTGTTGATTGGCGCCGGAATAGTAGTTGGCGTCGGGACACGCTATGGCTCTGGCTGCACCAGCGGACATGGCGTCTGTGGCCTGTCGCGTTTGTCACCTCGCTCGGCGGTAGCGACAGTGGTGTTCATGAGTGTTGGGTTTATCACCGTTTTTGTTATTCGCCACCTCCTGGGAGTGAACTGACCATGGCTCTTTTCTTCGCCTGGATGGCGGGACTCATATTCGGTCTTGGCTTGCTGGTTTCGGGCATGACCAACCCCGCCAAAGTGCTCGGTTTCCTGGATGTGGCCGGGGCTTGGGATCCCTCTCTAGCCTTCGTCATGGTGGGCGCCATTGCCGTGGCAGCCGTGAGCTTCCAGGTGTCAAGAACGCGAACGCGATCACTGCTGGGCCTGCCGATTAATCTGCCCACAACGCGACACATCGATCAGCGTCTGGTCGTCGGGAGCATGCTGTTTGGGATCGGTTGGGGATTGGCGGGGATTTGTCCTGGCCCCGCACTGGTACTGATGGGCTCAGGCATTCTCAAGGGCGTGGTGTTTGTCATGGCCATGCTGGCTGGCATGGTGCTTTTCGAAAGGCTTGAGCGACAAAAACGCCCAGAGTCACCGGTTCCAATTCCCGAGAATAAAACCAGCTGATTTTATCCGGGAGCCGACCCTGTTCGCCGGAGGCGTTATTGTTTCTTGAGTAACAGCAAGAGTAGCGCTGTGGAGGCAATCACTGCCCCCATGAGGAATGTGCTGTCCGATCCAATGCTTTGCCATAACGCGCCCGCTAGAACACTGGCCATCAACATACAGACACCGCTGACCAGATTAAAAATGCCGAAGGCGGTTCCCTTGAGTTCTCTGGGCGATTTATCAGCGACCAGTGAGGCAAGAATGCCTTGGCTAAATCCCATATGGAGCCCCCACAACGCGACACCCACCATCATCGTGATCACAGAACTGGACAGAGCAAGTACCAAATCCGCCAGGACGAGCAACCCCATGCCCACACAGAGCAGCTTCGTGCAACTGACACGATCGGACAGCCAACCGGCCGGGTAAGCGGACAACGCATAAAAAAGTGCCATGACCACCATCACCAGCGGCACCCAGGTGACCGACAGCCCTGTCTGCTGCGCCCGCAACACCAGAAACGCCTCGCTGAAACGGGCAAGCGTAAACACCCCTCCAATAATGACGACCCACCAATACCCGGAGGAGAAGTCGTGAAGGACTCTCCAGTGAATTGGCGAACGGAATGTATGTGTGCTGGAGGCGTGGGTAGATTCCTTTACGCCAGTGACAATGAGCGCCACCGCTATTGTTGCGGGGATCACTGCAAACCACAGCACACGCTGGATATCTGCAAGCCATAGCATAAGCAGGATGGCCAGAGCGGGACCAAGAACAGCCCCCACGGTATCCATCGACTGTCGCAGCCCAAAACAGGCACCGCGGATTTCTGGCGGCGACACATCTGCAACCAAGGCATCTCGCGGTGCACCCCGAATGCCTTTGCCGATTCGATCCACAAAACGAGCGATAAAGACGACGTCAATCGAGTGAGCAAGAGGGAAAAGGGGTTTGCTCAGAGCAGCCAAACCATATCCAAGCAGCAGCAACCCTTTGCGCCGCCCCATAAAGTCGCTGATAGCACCAGAGAATATCTTGACCAGCATCGCGGTCGACTCTGCAATCCCCTCAATCACGCCGACGGTCAATGCACTCGCTCCCAATGTCGTCACCAAAAATACCGGGAGCAAGCTGTGGACCAGTTCAGAGGATAGATCCATGAACAGGCTGACAAAGCCCAGCGCCCAGATCGTGCGCGGAATACGAATAGGCTCAGCTTTAGTCCCTGGACGTTCGCTACTCATAGTTTTGTCCTTTGCATCAGCACTGAAGCGAGACTGCGAAAATCAACGATCGTCTAATTAATAGCGCAAATGCATCGATTAAAACGGTTTTCTGAAAACCCCCATCCACTGCGGTGCCTGGCCATCAAGTACCCGTTCTTTGTCGTCAGTTCCACGCCCTCAGTCCCCGCTAAGTTTCCTCCTCTACCTTCTCCCCTGCGCACTTTCAGCGCCGCTCAGGAGAGACCCCACACATGAATTCCCCCACAGCCGGTTGGCTCAACAAAGTGCCCGAGGTGACGCTGTCGTTCTGGGTGATCAAGATCCTGTCCACCACCGTCGGTGAGACCGGTGCAGATTTCCTGGCTGTGGATGCCGGTTTCGGCGCCGGCTGGACCAGCATCGGCATGGCAACATTGTTGGCGATTGCGCTGTTCTGCCAGATGCGCACCAAAACCTACACACCCTGGATCTATTGGCTCACGGTGGTGCTGGTCAGCATCGTCGGCACGCAGATCACCGACATTCTGACCGACGTCCTCGACGTCAGCCTCTACACCAGCACGGCGGTGTTTTCCGTACTGTTAGCGATCAACTTCCTGGTCTGGTACCGGATGGAGCACAGCCTGTCGATTCGTGAAATTGTCACGCCGCGACGGGAGTTGTTTTATTGGGCGACGGTGCTCTGCACGTTTGCCCTGGGAACGGCGGCCGGTGACCTTGCGACCGAAGCACTGGGTCTGGGTTTCACGCTCGGCATTGTGATCTTCGGTGCTTTGATCGTTGCCACGCTGGCAGCCTGGCGCATGGGCGGCAATGTGGTGCTGACCTTCTGGATCGCCTACATCCTGACCCGGCCTTTCGGTGCATCCCTGGGCGATTTGTTGACTCAGGCCAAAACCTACGGCGGCCTCGGCATGGGCGCCACCTGGACCAGCGCGATTTTCCTCAGCGTCATTCTCCTGTTGGTGGTCGTCGCCCAAATCAGCGTCGGCTCCCGTAAGTCCGTGACTCAGTAACCGTTAAGACGCCCATCAAGGAATCATCATGCGCCACGTTCAAACCCTCATTCGTCATGCAGCCATTGTCTCGTCCATTTGCCTGCTGGGCGTGGTCAGCGGCTGCTCCAAGCCTGCCGATAAGCCCGCTTCAGGCGCTGCGTCGAGTTCGGTGAGCGCCCCAAGTCAGTCGGGCACCAAACTGGGTGACCTGTCCGAGTTCCGTAACATCGCCGCCGACGTTGCCGCCCTTGTCGACAAGAATGATCTGCCCGGCGCCAAAACCCGGATCAAGGACCTGGAAACTTCGTGGGACTCCGCCGAAGCCGGCATCAAGCCACGGGCCGCCAGCGACTGGCATGTCGTGGATAAAGCCATCGACCGTGCACTCGATGCCTTGCGCGCCGGGAGCCCGAAACAGGGTGAATGCAAAGCCGCGATGGATGACTTGCTCAAAGCCTTCGACTCGATGAAAGGCAAGTCCTGAGCCGCCGGCGGACAAACCCCGACACAGGTGCTTCAATACAGGCGCGACGGTCATGACCGCCGCGCCTTTTTTTGCGGAGCGGGACATGCGGATACTGCTGGTCGAAGACGACCCGATGATTGGTGACGCCATTGAAGGTGCCCTGAACGATGCGAGCTACGCCGTCGACTGGGTGAAGAACGGCCTCACCGCCCTCTCGGCGCTGGACACTCAACACTATGACCTGGTGCTGCTCGACCTCGGCTTGCCGGGCAAGGACGGGCTCGATGTCCTCGACAGCATCCGCGCGCGCAATAACCCGGTGCCATTACTGATCATCACCGCACGCGACAACCTCGATGATCGCCTGCGTGGCCTCGACGGCGGTGCTGACGATTACCTGGTCAAACCCTTCGAACTGGTCGAACTGCTCGCCCGAATGCGCGCAGTGTTGCGCCGTAAAGGGGGCAGCGCCCTGTCCGTGCTGGACAACGGCGTGGTGGCGCTGGACCTTGTTTCCAAACTGGCCAGCACGGCGGATAGCCGCGATGTGCCGTTGTCCAGTCGCGAGTTCGCCCTGCTGCAGGCGCTTTTGATTCGGCCCGGCGCGATTCTCTCACGCAGCGAGCTTGAAGACCGCCTCTATGGCTGGGGCAATGAAGTGGAAAGCAATGCAGTGGAATTTCTGATTCACGGGTTACGGCGCAAGCTCGGCAGCCATGTCATCAAGAACGTCAGGGGAATGGGATGGATGGTTTCAAAAAGCGCTTGAGTGACTCGGTACAACTGCGGCTGTCCGTCACGCTGTCGCTGGCCATCCTGATCGTTGCCGTGGTGGCGGGTATTTTTGCGTTTGTCTCGGCGTTCGACGAGGCCCACGAAATGCAGGACGATACCTTGCGCCAAGTGGCTGTGTTGTTTGATCGCCAGCACATGAGCCTGCGCTATCCCGTGGGTAATGAGGTCGCCGACGACAACGAAGAATCCAGAGTGATCGTGCAATACCTGGCCGACGGCAGCACCGCGCTCGGCAACGACGACGCCATGTTGCCGCTGCCCTTCCCCACGACATTGGCAGATGGCTTGTCGACATTAAACGTCACGGGCGAAGATTTTCGGGTGCTGGTCAAGACTACCAGCCGTGGCGAACGCATTGTCGTCGCCCAGGAAACCGGGATTCGCAACAAGGAGGCTCGCGAGAGCGCGTGGCGCAGCCTGCTGCCATTTCTTATCCTGTTTCCGGTGCTGTTGCTGGTGGTCGGCGACTTGGTGCGCAAACTGTTCCGCCCGATTGCCACCCTTTCGGCTGACATCGACGGGCGCGACGAACAGGCCCTGCACCCCATCGACGATCACCATTTGCCGACCGAAGTCCGTCCGTTCGTGGTCGCCATCAATCGCTTGCTTGAGCGCGTCGCACAGTCCATGGACGCCCAACGCCGCTTCGTCGCCGACGCCGCTCACGAGCTACGCTCGCCCATGACCGCCCTGTCCTTGCAAGCCGAGCGGCTGGCGGCCACCGAAATGCCGGCGCCTGCCCGTGAGCGTTTGCTGCCCTTGAAGCAGGGCATAGAACGCAGCCGCAAACTCATCGATCAACTGCTGGCGCTGGCCACCGCGCAATCGGGTTCGAATCGGCCGCAGGCAGCGGTATCAGTGCATGAAGTGTATCGGCGGGTGCTGGAGGATCTGTTGCCGCTGGCCGAGCGCAAGCACCTCGATATCGGCGTTGAGAGCGTCGAGGACGTACGGGTCATCATCAACGAAATGGATCTGGTCGTCCTGGTGAAGAATTTGCTGGATAACGCAATCCGCTATACCCCCGAGGGTGGACGCATCGACCTTTCGGTTGAGCGGACGCAGGAACGGGTGATGTTACAGGTCAAGGATTCGGGGCCGGGTATTTCTCTGGAGGAACAAACGCGGGTATTCGATGCTTTTTACCGCAGCCTGGGAACCGAAGAGGCAGGCTCGGGGCTGGGGTTATCGATCGTCAAGGCGATAGCGGACCGTGCGGGCGCACAGATTCGGCTCGGCTTTACAGATGAGGAGAACAACAGTGGCTTGTGTGTATCGGTGTGGTTGAACGCCGCGAAGGATTGAAATCAACACGGCGTGCACAAAATGTAATGCGCTGAAACGGTCGCACCATTGCGGTGCAATCTGTTGGCGAAAAACGGTTTCCTCAACTAGGGTTTCTACGCAATCAAATGCCCCCGCCCATGGGTGGGAGCGCCTGATCAAGGAGAGATAAATGACGTCCGTTCGCGCTGTCGAAAAAACCTATCGCGCCTGGTCGAGCCCGATCCTGCTGGAGCTCAAGGAGCGAGAACACCAACTGGACCCCGTCGCCCGCCAGGCGCTCGAAAACATCCTGGTAGAAAGGCGCTTGATCAACCTCGGCAATCCTTCAGGCAGCGAGCGACGCAACGTCGGGCAGGACAAACATCGGTAACCCGCGTGCCGATGACCGGGGTGTACATCTGCCGTTTGCGCATCCAGACAAAAGTCCGAAATCCAAAGGAACTGGCACTACGCCATTAATGTCGTAGCGGTAGCACCTGGAGAATCGGATGACTCGCACTCGCTATTTTCAAATCACCTATCGTTTTAATGATCAGCGACACGTTTTTGTACAGCCAGACACGCACATGAGTCACGCAGACGCTTGGTATTACGCTTGCCTGCATTCAGGGCTGGGCCTTTCATATGGGCACGATCACGATCAACAACACGACGAACTACTTCTAAGCTACGCGCAAGCAGGCGGCCTGATCGACGTCAGCTGGGAAGAATTACCCAGTTGAATAGTCCGATCCGCTTCTTTACAGACAATCCTTCACGGCTTTGCGCATTGCGCCGGACTTGGCCCAAGGTGGCCCTTGGTACAGCGAAACCCGGCTGCCGTCCTTGTATTTGACGATATCGAGAATTTCATCTGCCGTAATGATGCTCGGCGCGTTTAACCGGTAACCGTTGGAAATGCCGACCTGAGTGGTTTTCGGAATTTCTTTCTGCCACGCCGGCAAAACGCACGCAGCCAGCTCTTTCGGTGGCTTGTTGCTGTATTTGCTGACGTTTGGCTCACCCGGCACCACAGACGCCGGCAACGAACAACCCGCCAGCATCGCCAGCGTTACTCCCCCAATCCACATCCGCATGACGCATCCTTATCCCGTAAAAACGCGAAATGTAACGCTTCGCCGTCCAGACATCCATCTATTGAACACAACTCAATGCGCAGCATTGTTTCCAGGAGGCTCTGGATAGGTTCTTTCGTTCAGATAAGCCATCCACCGTTCATAGGCTTCATGCTGCCATTGCGTGACACGCTCCCACTCCGGGCCGCTGAGTTGATGAGCAGAAATCAGCTTCATCATCTCGGTGGTGGCGGCGTCCAGGTCAACAATCAACGCATGGGCATGAAATCTGAAATCATCGGTATTGCTCATATGGGGTAGCCTCGCCCTGACGAAATTCATTGACCTTCCTACGACATCCGGAAGTGTCATTCGCCCGCATCTTCCCGACCAATGGAAGCACCTTCTGTCCCTCAGGGATCAGACGAACAAACGTTGCGCCGTTCTAAATAGGACTACTCTTTCCTATCGAGACATAGCGGGAGGTCGTCATGTGGCTTAACGAAGATGAAAACGAACTTCGCCGTGACCTGCAAAGCGTTGCGTCAGATTTGAGATGGTCGGCGGTCGAGTTGCTGCGCATTGAGCAACAGCTACGCCAGGCGGGTAATGAGGCGGATGCACAAGCCGTGCGCAGATTGTGCGAGTTGTTCCAAGGCGATGAAGCGCGACTGGCGGGATATTCCGAGGAAGTGAAAGCCAAGGTGATTACTCGGACGAAAGCTCACTAACGGGCACTGTCATGAACATATTGCTGTTCACGCTGGTTGTCGTGCTGGCGATGGGTGGCTGCAGCACCGAGGAACACATTTACGGTACCCAGCCCCTGGTCGCCAAAGTCCAGACAGGGAGCCCGCACGTAAAAGCGGTGGTGGTCGCTACTGACCGACGTGGCGCGCTGAAACCGCCGGCCCTAAGCAGGCAATCCAAATAAAGCCCCGGCATTCCGGGGCTTCAAGCGTGCTGTCACTCTGATTTCTGCGCTGACGGGCGAACCGTTCTCGCTCTGTAGGCGGGAAGTGATGCGGCATAGGCCAGTGCTTCTTCCCTGCTGCTGAATGACCCCAACCGGTCACCTTGGGTGCAGACCCGCCAAGGGCCATTGTTTACGCTCAGTACGTCATAACCATTCATATGCATTTTATTCAGCATCGGAACACTCATGGTCACCTCCTGTTCGGTAGTGGAACCGACGATTGACTGCAATACCTTACACCCGACCTTTGCCCAAGTGCCGACCAGACGTCGCGTCAGTAATCCAGCGTTCAATTGCACTTTGCGCTGTGAGCATCGCTCTAACACCTGAAATAGAGATGACGGCCCGAATGTTGCAGTTTTATTTCGTTTTTATGACACGCGATTGTTAGGTAACCGATGAAAGTACGTGCAACGGTCATTTGCGAACTGGACCGACATGTTCTCCTGGTGCGCAAACCCAGGTGTCGCTGGAGCTTGCCCGGCGGAAAAGTCGAGCCCGGTGAAACCACGGCGGGCGCGGCATTGCGTGAGCTTCAGGAAGAAACCGGTCTGGGTGCCGACAGCCTGCTGTACCTCATGGAGCTGGAATCGGGCGGCACCCGCCACCATGTCTACGAAGCGTCGGTGCCGAACCTTGAGCAGGCCCGGCCGCAAAACGAAATCATCGACTGTATCTGGCATCCGCTGGAGACGGTCGACAACCTGAGCACCAGCGACGCCACGCGCCAGATCGTCAAGGCGTTTCGGCGTCGCTTGTAAGTGTGTTCAGTCCGGACCCTGGATGAGTCGGTTGTTTTCAGTGAGCGTCAGCCCTGGTCGCCGCCGCCGACCGGCATGATCATGCCGGTGATGTAAGACGCTTCGTCGCTGGCCAGAAACAGAATAGCGCCTGCCTGCTCATCCAGCGTGCCGTAGCGCTTCATCAAACTGCTGTCGAGCGTCTGATCGACGATCTGCTGATACCAGACTTTTTCCTCAGGACTTTGCTCGCCACTGTTGCGCGCAATCACCCGGGGCGGCGCCTCGGTGCCACCGGGCGCGGTGGCATTGACCCGCACCCCGCGACCGGCGGTTTCGAAGGCCAGGCAGGCGGTCAGTGCGTTCACCCCGCCCTTCGCCGCGCCATACGGCACGCGATTGATACTGCGCGTGGCGATGGACGAGACGTTGACGATGGCGCCACTGCCCTGCTCCAGCATGAACGGCAGCGCCGCATGACAGCACCACAACGTCGGGAACAGCGAGCGGCGGACTTCGGCTTCGATCTGCTCCTCGGCATAGTGCTCAAACGGCTTGGTCCAGATCGTTCCGCCGACGTTGTTGACCAATACGTCGAGGCGCCCGAAACGTTCAATGGCCGTTCGCATCACCCGGCTGCATTCGCTGTACTGCTCAAGATCGGCGGTCAGGGCCAGCACCTGATTACTTTGGCCCAACTGCTGCTGCACCTCGAACACATGCTCAGAACGGTCGACCAGAATCAACCGTGCACCCTCAGCAGCCATGCGCTCAGCCACCCGCCGCCCGATGCCTTGCGCAGCCCCGGTAATCAGTGCGACTTTTTCGTGAAATCTGTTCATACCCACCTCGTGAAAAAACACTGCCCTGTAGGGGTGAGCCTGCTCGCGATAGCGGTCTCGCAGGCGACATCTCCGCTGGATGTCCAGCCCTCATCGCGAGCAGGCTCACTCCTACACTGGATCGTCGTCGAGCCCACCATGTGCGTACGACCCCGATTAAAACTGTAGGAGCTGAGCTTGCTCGCGATAGCGGCGTGTCAGTCGACATCAATCTTGGCTGGTCCGCCGCTATCGCGAGCAAGCTCGGCTCCTACAGGGATCGCGTGTACTCAAGCCGCGCTGGCGGCGAATTTCTCGTAGTAGAAATTCGCAGGCTGGACGCCTTGCTCGCGAATGAACTGGCTGACCGCCTCGACCATCGGCGGCGGGCCGCACAGGTAGACGTCGACGTCGCCTTCGTTCAAATGCTGGGGTTCGATGTGCTGGGTCACGTAACCCTTGAGCGGATGCTGGCTGTCGGGGTTGGCCACACAGGCGCTGTAGCTGAAATTCGGGATGCGCGCGGCGAAGGTTTCGAGCCGGTCGAGTTCCACCAGGTCAAAATCGTTGGTCACGCCGTAGATCAAATGCAGCGGATGTTCACTGCCCTGCTCGGCAATTTTTTCCAGCATCGCGGTGAACGGCGCCAGCCCCGTGCCACCAGCCAGCAGCAACAAGGGACGGCGGATATCGCGCAGATAGAAACTGCCCAATGGCCCGGCCAGGCTCATGCTGTCGCCGGCCTTGGCCATGCCGGTCAAGAAGCTGCTCATCAAACCGCCGGGCACGTTGCGAATCAGGAAACTCACCTCGCCGTCGCGCTGCAAAGAACTGAACGAATACGCGCGGGTCTGCTCGCTCCCCGGAACCCCGAGGTTGACGTATTGCCCCGGCAGAAACGCCAGCGAGCTCAACGCTTCCCCCTTGATCGACAGCGCAATGGTGCTGTCGGACAACTGCCGCACCGCACTGATCGTGGCGTCGTAACTGGCCTGCCGCGTGCGGCATACATCCGACGACGCCGGCACCCGCACCACGCAATCGCTCTGGGCGCGCATCTGGCACGTCAGGACAAAACCCTGCTCGGCTTCTTCCGCACTCAGCGCGTCTTCGATGTACTCCTCGCCCAAGTCATAACGACCGGCCTCGGCGAAGCATTTGCAGGTGCCGCACGCACCGTCGCGGCAGTCCAGCGGGATGTTGATGCCCTGACGGTACGCGGCATCGGCCACGGTTTCACCAACATTGGCGTCGATGAACCGGGTGACACCATCTTCAAAATTGAATGCAATGGAATGCGTCATGACGGCCGCCTCACAAGTGGTAAACATCGATGACCTGACGAACGTAATCGTTCTTCAGGATCACTTTCTTGGCCTTGATCAGCGGGTTTTCACCGCGCACATCCAGGGTGTAGAAACTGCTGCCGAAATAGCTGTCGACGGTCTTGTAGCGAAAGCTCAGGGTGTGCCAGTTGAAGCGCACCTTGCACAGTCCGTCGGCCTGTTCGAGCAACTCGATGTTGCTGAGGTTGTGCGAGGTGCGGGTGTCCGGAATGCTCGCGCTGGAGCGCTCGGTCTTGATGCGGAATATGCGGTCTTCCAGGCCTGTGCGGTTGCCGTACCAGATCAGCGAAATCTCGCGCTGCGGGTCTTCGGTCAACTCGTCGTTGTCGTCCCAGGACGGCATCCAGAAGGACGCATCGGCGGCGTACAGCTCAAGCCAGTCGTCCCATTGCTTGTCGTCGAGGTAGCGTGCTTCGCGGTACAGAAAATCGCGCACGGCATCGTAGGTGATGGTCATTGCACGGTCTCCACAGCGATCAATTCGGACTGTTCGGCGGCCAGCGCCTTGAGCATCGTTTGTTGCCAATACTTGTGTTGCAGCACAAACAAGCCTTCGTCTTCAGTGCGCACGCCGCTGAGCAGCGGGTGCAGGTCGATTTCCTTGGCCGCCTCGTCAGCGCCTTCGATCCAGTGCTCGGCGCCCCTGGACATGTCATTCCAGGTGGTGACGCTGCCCTGATAGCTGGTCTGGCACGAGCGAAATTCTTCCAGATCGTCCGGAGTGGCCATGCCGCTGACGTTGAAGAAATCCTCGTACTGACGAATCCGGCTGGAACGGGCGTGGTCGCTTTCACCTTTGGGGGCGATGCAGTAAATGGTGATTTCCGTGCGGTTGACCGAGATTGGCCGGGCAATGCGGATTTGCGAGCTGAACTGGTCCATCAGATAGACGTTGGGGTACAGGCACAGGTTGCGCGAGTTTTCGATCATCCAGTCAGCGCGGGCCTGGCCGAAATCGCGGGCCAATTCGTCGCGACGCTCATACAGCGGGCGATCTTCGGGGTTGGACCAGCGCGTCCAGAGCAGCATGTGGCCTTTGTCGAAAGAATAAAAACCACCGCCCTGCTTGGCCCAGGTGCCGGCGCTCATGGTCGGGTTGCTATCGCCGGCGTCGCGTTGCTTGCGCTGGTTCTGGGTGGCGGCGTAGTTCCAGTGGACGGAGCTGACGTGATAGCCATCAGCGCCGTTTTCGGCGGTGAGTTTCCAGTTGCCTTCGTAGATGTAGCTCGAAGAACCGCGCAGCACTTCCAGGCCATCGGCGGATTGGTCGATGATCTTTGCCGACTCGCCGAGGTGCTCAACCAAAGGCACCACATCGGCTTTGAGGCTGCCAAACAGGAAGCCGCGGTAGGACTCGAATCGCGCGACTTTGGTCAGGTCGTGTGAGCCTTCGCAGTTGAAGCTCGCCGGGTAACCGGCCGCGGCCGGATCCTTGACCTTGAGCAGCTTGCCGGAGTTATTGAAGGTCCAGCCGTGGAAGGGACAGGTGTAGGAGCTTTTGTTGCCGGTCTTGTGCCGGCACAGCGTCGCGCCGCGATGGCTGCAGGCGTTGATGAAGGCGTTGAGCACACCGTCCTTGTTGCGCGCGATAAAGATCGACTGGCGCCCCATGGTGGTGGTGTAGAAATCGTTGATGTTGGGGATCTGGCTTTCGTGGGCCAGGTACAGCCAGTTGCCTTCGAAGATGTGTTGCATCTCCAGATCGAACAACCGTGGGTCGGTGAACATCTCGCGCTTGCAGCGGTAGATGCCGGTTTCCTTGTCATCTTCAAGCAAGGAGTGAAGGTATTCGGGTCGCAGGGACATGGCCGCCGCCTCCATTGTTTTTGTTCAGGCAGGGCCATGCTAGGACGGGGGGATGAGGCGGACTATCCGCTGGGTGCAGACGTGTATCCGTTTACTGCAATCACGCTATTTTCGGTAGGAGCTGAGCTTGCTCGCGATGGCGTTGTATCAGGCGACATCTATGGTGAACGTGTTGACCTCATCGCGGGCAAGCCTTGCTCCTACGGGGAGGTGTGGTGGGTCATTACCGGCGTTTGAGGGTGTCGGAGGGCAGTTCGCCGAACTGTTTGCGGTAGTTGTCGGAGAACCGTCCCAGGTGCAGGAAGCCATAATCCATGGCCACTTCCGTGACGTTGCGCACGTTGCACGTCGGGTCGCTCAGGCACTGGTTGATGCGCTCGAGTTTCTTCTGCCGGATGTAGTGTTGTGGCGATGTTCCCGCGTGGCGCTCGAACAGCCCGTACAGCGAACGCAGGCTCATCCGCGCCTGGCGTGCCAGTTCTTCACTGTCGATGTCGTGCTTGAGGTTTCGTGCGATGTAATCGGCAATCACCTCGAAAGCGGGCGAACCCAGGCTGGTACGAATAACGTTGGTCTTCATCAGGCTGAGCATTTTGCTGACGATGATCTGTGCGTAGTGTTCCTGCACACGCGGGATCTGCTCGGTGGCCTCGGCTTCCTGGCAAATCATCGCGAGCAAGCTGACGAAACCCTCCAGTTCATCGAGCTGATAGCGGTTCTCCAGGAACCGCACGCCCTGCCCCGGATACCGCCAGCGCTGCTCATCGCACACCGACTCAAACAACCGGACAGGAATCTTGAGGATGAATTTTTCGCAATCGTCGGAATAGGTCAGGTCGACCGGTTCATCAGGGTTGATCAGCAGCAACTCACCGGGCGCGAAATAATGTTCCTGACCGCGTCCGCGCGACAGGCAGTTGCCCCGCAGCAGCACTTGCAGGTGATAGATGCTGTCGAGTGCGCCGGACGTCACCCGCACAGGGGCGCCGTAGCTGATGCGGCACAGGTCCAGGCTGGCGAATTTGCGGTGATCAAGGCTGGCCAGCGGCCGGCCGACATTGGGCATCAGGATGCAATGGTTGCCGACATGCTGATTGACGTAACCCGATACCGCATAGGGGTCGGCATGGTCGAATACTCTGCTGCGCTGACTCAACAGTTGCGCGTGCATCATCGGGTCACTCTCGTTGATGTTATCGGCGGTGTCAGTTTCATTCTAGAACATTGACTGAAAATCCCTGTGGGAGCCGAGCTTGCTCCGGGCGGCGTTCCGACGATGACAGAGTACCAATCAACATAGATGTTGAATGTTAAACCGCTATCGTCGGAACGCCGCCCGGAGCAAGCTCGGCTCCCACAGGGTTGGAGTCGTATCGCGCTGTCAGTCTTCCAGTGCGCGAACCCGCTCGTGGCGTTGTTGCTCTTGCGGCTGGGCGGTCGACTGCAAGGTGAAATCGAACTCGATTTCAGCAAACCGCCCGCTCACACCGTGCGCCGCTGCGCGTTGTTGATCGTCGCTGAAGCTGATGTGGGCGATCAACTCGTCGCGGGTGGCGTAGGCGAAATCGTCGTGCAGGTACTGATCGCCATCGAGGTTGATCTGGGTGGTCAGGTGACGATGATCCGGTGCCGAGATGAAGAAATGCACGTGCGCCGGACGCTGGCCGTGACGGCCCAGTTGATCGAGCAGTTGCTGGGTCGGACCGTCCGGCGGGCAACCGTAACCCGACGGCACGATGCTGCGGAAACGGTAGCGACCTTCGGCATCGGTGACGATCCGACGGCGCAGGTTGAACTCCGATTGCGTGGTATCGAAGTACGAGTAAGTGCCGCCGGTGTTGGCGTGCCAGACGTCGACCACGGCACCGGCCAGCGGTTCGCCAGCGGTGTTGAACACCCGCCCTTGCATGAACAGCGTCACGCCCGGATCGAGGCCATCATCGAGTCGCGCTTCGCCTTCGGTCAGCGGCGCGCCGGCTACGTACAGCGGGCCTTCGATGGTCCGTGGCGTGCCGCCGGCCTTGCCGGCCTGCTCGTCTTCAGCGTCCATCAGCAAGTCGAGGTAATGCTCCAGACCCAATCCGGCCACCAGCAATCCGGCCTCCTGACGCGCGCCAAGCACGTTGAGGTAGTTGACCGCTTTCCAGAATTCTTCCGGGGTCACGGCCAGGTCTTCGATGATGTTCACCGAATCACGCAGAATGCGGTAGATCAGGGTTTTGACGCGCGGGTTGCCGGCATCATTGAGCAGACCGCTGGCGTCTTCGAGAAACTTCTGTGCGCTGGCAGTGTGGGAAATTTTGACGTTCATGGTGGATCCTCATCTTGTAATTATTAGCGTAGCGAACTGAACAGGCTGGGTTCAGCGGTCATCCTCGCGGATGGAAGACGGGTGCCGGCACATCGCGTCGATCTCGATCGCCATGTAGGGAAACAGCGGCAGTTGCATCAGCAGGTCGTGCAATTCCTGGACGCTGTCGACATCGAAAACGCTGTAGTTGGCATAGTGCCCGGCGATGCGCCACAGGTGGCGCCACTTGCCCTGCTCTTGCAGGCGCTGGGCCAGGGCTTTCTCGTCAGCCTTCAGCTTGGCGGCGGCTTCGGGGTTCATGTCGACCGGTAGATTCACGGTCATTTTTACGTGGAATAGCATGCTCTCTCCTCAGGCTTGATGAACAGAAGTGGGTGTTTTGTCGCGACGGAAAAACGCCAGGCGTTCTTCATCGAGGCTCAGGCCCAGGCCCGGTGTTTGCGGGACATGCAGTTCGAAATCGCGATACACCAGCGGCTCGCTGAGAATGTCTTCGGTCAGCAGCAACGGGCCGAACAGTTCAGTGTCCCAAGCCAGTTTGTTCAAGGTGATAAAGGCATGGGCCGAGGCCATCGTGCCGAGCCCACCTTCGAGCATGGTGCCGCCGTACAAGGCGATGCCGGCTGCTTCGGCAATCGCGGCAGTACGCAGCACGGCGCGTGGGCCGCCGTTCTTGGCGATCTTCAAGGCAAACACCGACGCAGCGCCTTCGCGCGCCAGGTTGAAGGCGTCTTCCACGCACTCGATGGATTCGTCGGCCATGATCGGCGCCGGACTCATTGCATTCAGCCGCGCCATGCCAGCGCGGTTGTTGCGCGAGATCGGCTGTTCGATCAGGTCGATACCGTTGGTGCCGAGGATCCGGCAAGCGCGTAACGCGACCGCTTCGTCCCAGGCCTGATTGACGTCGACCCGCACGCTGGCGCGGTCACCCAGGGCTTTTTTGATCGCGATGACGTGGGCCAGGTCGCGGTTGACTTCACCGGCACCGATTTTCAGTTTAAAGATGCGATGGCGACGCAGGTCGAGCATTTTTTCTGCTTCGGCGATGTCTTTGTCGGTGTCGCCGCTTGCCAGGGTCCAGGCCACCGGCAAGGCATCACGCACACGCCCGCCCAGCAATTCGCTGACTGGCAGGCCGAGGCGCTTGCCCTGGGCATCGAGCAATGCGGTTTCGATCCCGGATTTGGCAAAGGTGTTGCCGCGAATGCTGCGTTCCAGACGCAACATGGCGGCATTCACATTGCCGCTGTCCTGGCCGATCAGCAGCGGCGCAAAGTGCGTGTCGATGTTGGTCTTGATGCTGTCCGGGCTTTCGTTGCCATAGGCCAGGCCACCGATGGTGGTGGATTCACCGATCCCTTCGATGCCATCGGCGCAGCGCACACGGATGATCACCAGCGTCTGATTCTGCATGGTGTGCATCGCCAGCTTGTGCGGGCGGATGGTCGGCAGATCGACGATGATCGTCTCGATCGATTCAATGGCTGTTGCACGCATGTCGATACCCGTCAGGTTCTTAAAGTTCTGGAACCGATTCTCGTACGGCTTTTTTCACGATGCCAATATAGAATTGGTCTGACTTGATACCTTTAAGGTATGCAAACGACTGACGTTCGGAGGCTCCATGGAACTGCGTCACCTGCGGTATTTTCAGGTGTTGGCTCAAACCCTCAATTTCACCCGCGCCGCCGAGCTGCTGCACATCGCCCAGCCGCCCCTGAGCCGACAGATCCAGCAACTGGAAGACGAACTCGGGGTTTTACTGCTGGAGCGTGGCCGGCCGCTGAAACTGACCGAGGCCGGGCGATTTTTCCATGAACACTCCACCGCCCTGCTCGAACAACTGAACAAGGTCTGCGACAACACGCGGCGGATCGGCCTGGGGGAAAAGACCTGGCTGGGCATCGGCTTCGCGCCTTCGACCCTGTACGGCGTGCTGCCGGAACTGATCCGCCGTCTGCGCAGCGGCGAGCCCCTGGAGCTTGAATTGGGGCTCTCGGAAATGACCACGCTGCAACAAGTGCAGGCGCTCAAGGCCGGGCGGATCGATATTGGCTTCGGGCGTATTCGCATTGACGATCCCGCGATCATCCAAACGGTGCTCACCGAAGACCGACTGGTCGCCGCCCTGCCCGCTGGCCATCCCCTGCTGGCCGGGCCGATCAGCCTGCGCGAATTGGCGAAGGAACCGTTTGTGCTGTACCCCGGCAATCCGCGCCCGAGCTATGCCGACCATGTGATTGCGCTGTTCGAGTCCTACGGCGTGAGCATTCACGTGGCGCAATGGACCAACGAACTGCAAACGGCCATCGGTCTGGTGGGGGCCGGGATTGGCGTCACGCTGGTGCCGGCCTCGGTGCAATTGCTGCACCGCGACGACATTGGCTTTACCCCCCTGCTGGAAGACAACGCCACTTCGCCGATCATTCTCAGTCGGCGCGTGGGCGATGTGTCACCGGGGTTGAATCATTGCTTGAAGATGATTGAAGAGCTGCAACCCCGGGCGTGATCGTCAGCCGGCAAACGCCCGGCGACCGGCGCTCAGCTCGACGCGCAATTCGCCCACCAGGTCGGAAATCGCGCGGATCGTGGTCAACTCGGCGGGCGATACGCCATTGAGCAACAAATCAATTCGCCCCGTGGCGCGGTCGAAAACTTTGATCCGCAGTAACCCGTCGGCACTCACGGTGCAATCGCAAGAAAGTGGCTCGAAGCCAGACTCCACAATGTTGCAAAGGACTGAAATGGGAACCATCGCTATCGCCTCCGTGGCGGTTGGTCGAAATCATCCTGTTCAGGATAGATGGCCTTTTTACTTTCCGCCCCCGCCAATGCTCGCTAAAACTGATACTTGTCTCTCATCTTGGCGAGGTTTTAATGGGAATTGCGGTCCCAGTACCAGTTCCAGAACCCCGGCAGCTCCACTGGCTGGGAACTGTCCTTGATGGTGCGCGCCATGGCCGCGCGCAGCAGGGCGTCGTGATCGTCGTAAAACGGTTTTTGCGCCAATGGCACGCCGGTAGCCTTGGCGCTGTCGATCAGGATTTGCAGGTATTCGCGCGCGTGCCGGGCGGTGTAGCGGTTGAGGTCGTGGAAGGTCACCACCACCGGAATGACCCCGTCCACGGTCGGAAACTCGCCCATCGCGATGCGCTCACGCACTTCAGACATTGAACGCAGCATATGCGACCGGCGCCGGGGGCTGGCGTTGAAGCCCCAGATCTTGCCGTCATTGGCGCTCAAATCGGTCAACAGCACATGCATACCATGTTGCTGATAGGCGGCGAAAACGCGTTTGTCGTAGTTCCAGAATGGCGGACGAACCAGGGTCGGCGGCGCACCGGTGATGGCCGCGATGTCTGCACTGCCCTTGCTCAGTGATTGCTCCAGTTCTTGCGGACTCAGCGAACGATGATTGGTGTGCCAGTGTGTGGCGGTGTGAAATCCCAAGACCTGCCCTTCTGCCTGTTCGCGGTGCATGAGCTCGCGCCCGATGTCACTGTCGCCAGCCCGTGGCGCGCCGGTTTGCACGAAAAACACCGCTTTGATGTTGGGCTGCAGAGGGTTTTCTTTCAGGCTGTCGAGCACCGTCGCGGTGGGATTCCAGAAACTCGACGCGCTGGGACCATCGTCGAAGGTCAGCAGAAAACGAATCGGCGCCTGGGCCTGTAGACGTTGTTCCGTCTGCGCGGTCAGTTCGATGGGGGCCGAAATGCAGCCTGCCAGCCCAACGGCAATGGCGAGTACGCAAAATATTTTGAACAGCTGCTTCATGTTTTGCCTTGGGCCAGACCGTAATGGTCAACACTTTGAATGGCAAAATCCTTCGCCCGTTCTTCCTTCGCCGACCCGCCAGTCACGCAGGCCGAGCTTGGATCAGGGTACACAACGTTTGGTTCCGCGACTCGCCCACCCTCCTCGCTGACTGCGCCAAGACACGCACTGGTGATCCGAAAGCTAAGCTGAACATTCCCGTCAGCGCTTTTCAACCGCAGGGTCAGCCGATGTGTGGACGTCTGTCGCAATACCGTGGCATTCACGATTTCGTCGCCGTGCTGAGCATCCCTGATGCGATGATCAATCACGTCGGGGATGAGCCCTTGGCCCGCTATAACGCGGCGCCCAGCACCCAACTCGCGCTGTTGCATCTTGAGCCTGACGGGCTGCACGCCGATTCGGTGCGTTGGGGTTGGCGCCCGCACTGGGCGAAGGATCGCGCGGCGCCGATCAACGCGCGGGTTGAAAAAGTCGCGCACGGCCCGTTCTTCCGGGCGATCTGGCCGCACCGGGCGATTGTGCCGATCGACAACTGGTTTGAATGGGTCGATGCGGGCGATTCGACGCGAGTGCCATGGCTGATTCGCCGGCAGGACGGCGCCCCCAGTTACTGCGCCGCCATTGGGCAGTTCCCGAGCGCTGGCAATGAACCGAGGAGCGATGACGGTTTTGTCATCATCACGGCGGACAGCGCCGGTGGAATGCTCGACATCCATGACCGGCGGCCGGTGGTGTTGTCGCCGGAACTGGCGCGCGAATGGCTCGATCCGGCCACGCCTAAAGAACGCGCCGAACAGATGGTGCTGCTGCAAGGGGAAACCAGTGAAAACTTCGAGTGGTACAGGGTCGACAAAGCGGTTGGCAATGTCAGAAACCAGTTTTGCACGTTGATTGATAAACTTATTCAGGACTGACCAGTTGAACAGTCCTGTATATACAGGAAGTTATCGTCAATAACTTCATTGCATAAACGTTACACAGACTGTTTCATCCTGGTAACACACGTTGTTTGTATTTGAGACCCCTGCTCAACCGCTTGTCCGACAACGCCTTCGTCGTACATACATTTAGAAACACTAAAGTTAGGATGCGCGCCGCATTTCCCGTGGCACCGCCCAGTTGACCAAAGAGTCAACAAAGAAGGAAATCCTTATAAATCAACAAGCCTTGCAGAGAACTAAGTTGCGCGACGATCTTGTAATTAATCAAGTCAGCAGCCTGGAGTGTGTGTACCTGTCCATGACAGAACGCTATCAACTTGACTGCTTTATCGGGCAATACATAAAGACCCGAAACCTGCGCTCTATCCCCAATATCCACGACATCCTGCGTTCGACCCTCTCCACCTACGCCGGCACCCCGCCGGTCATGGTCAACGAGCTGAATGCATGGATCGACGGGAGATTGGGCTATCGGGCTTCCCACCCGGATTTTCCGTCGTTGGAAGACCTTTGAAATGAGGCCTGGTACCGTTCAGCACAAGAACTGAACGAACCGGACTTCATTGCACTCACAGTAGTAGAGGCCTGCGGGCCTCCTTCTTTTCAGCCTTCTCATTTCTGCACACGACCTTGCACCGCAGATCTCTCTGAATTCCCCATTCAACTGCTGAGCCCAAGCCCAAGGCTGACCTCAGGAGCAAGACATGAGCGAACTCGTCCCCTACGCCGTGCACTATTTGTTCGAAGGCGTTCGCCAGCACTTTTTCAAACTGGCCGAACAGTTTTCGGATGTCGACGCGATTCATTCGGCCTCCGCCCATGCCTATCCGAAATCCGGGCGAAAGATCGCCGCACACGCCACCCTCGACGCCGCGCGGTTGACCGCGACGCAGTTGGGTATCACCCAGATTCGCTGGAACGAGGCGATCTGAGTCCCTCAAGCACCACACCCCCCTGTAGGAGTCGAGCTTGCTCGCGATAGCGGTGTATCAGGCAACACAGCTGTCGACTGACACTCCATCATCGCGAGCAAGCTCGGCTCCTACAGGCTGCGCCAACTGCTACAGGGTTGTGATTTATGGATTCAGGGCTTCAGCGGACGCTCTTCGTCGCGGTCTGACAGCTCCCGACTGTCGTCATGTTTCCAGTCCTGCCGCGAACGTTCCTGCCGCTTGATCTCTTCCTCCGTGGGTTCATCCTCATCTTCAAAATCCGGATGTTTTTGATCGTTGGCCATGCGCACCTCTCTTCCAGTGAAGGGACCCATTAAGCGTAGAACACATTCGAGCGTTCGACTCAGAGCCACCAACGCAGCAAAAAGAAAAACCCCATGCTCAGGAGCATGCTGAGCAAGGTGTTGCGGGTGTAGAGCACCAGCCCCACCGCGACCAGCGAACTGATCAGGTACGGGTTGTCCCAATGCAGGTTCAGCTGCTTGTCCGGCATGAACACGATCGGCCCGCAAATCGCGGTCAACATGCCCGGCACGGCGAAACCGAGGAATTGCCGGGCGTTGCTGCTCAAGCGCACCGGCAACCGCGGTTCGAGAAACACGTAGCGGTTGAGAAACACCAACAGGCCCATGCCGATAATCACCGCCCACACCATCATGCTGGTCGCCCCAGGTAGAGTTTGTTGCAGATAAAACCGGCGGTCATGCCCGCCAAACCGGACAGCACCAGCGCCGAGCCCCATTGCCAGTAACTGAACAACACCGAACAGAACAGCGACACCGCGACGCACACCACCGTGGGCACGTTACGCACCACCGGCGTAATCAAGGCGATGAAGGTGGCGGCGATGGAGAAGTCCAGGCCCAAATGCTCCAGCCCCGGAATGCTGCTGCCCAGCACGATGCCCGCGAGCGTGAACAGGTTCCACGCGACGTAAAACGTCAGCCCGACGCCCAGCGCATACCAGCGATTGAATTGCTGTTTGTCGTGCTGACTGGTCAAGGCAAACAACTCGTCGGTGAGCAAAAAGCCCAGCCCTACGCGCCAGCGACCCGGCAATGGCGAAATCACCGAACGCATGCTCATGCCATATAACAGATGCTGCGAGGTCAGCAGCAAGGTGGTCAGCAGAATCGAAAAGACCCCGGCACCGCCCTTGAGCATGCCGATGGCGACCAACTGTGCAGCCCCGGCAAACACAATGCTCGACAAGCCCTGCCCTTGCAGTGGCGTGAGGTTGGCCTCGATGGCCATGGACCCGGCCAGCAAGCCCCAAGGCGCGGTGGCCAAGGACAGCGGCATGATCGCCGCGGCGCCGCGCAGAAAGGCACTGCGCGGCATGATTGAATTCGTCATAACGCCCTACAACCCGTGAAAGACTCGAGACTGTGCCAGCCGTCGCGGCGGATAGCTTGAACAATCTTGCGCACTTGCGCTGTGAGCGTGCGCAGTGAAGGTGCTCCGTTCATCGGCCGGGCGCTTGATTCGCCTCGATAGTAGCAACATGATGGCGCTGCATATTTTCTTGAGGCCAGGCCCTGCATGAGCTCAATCGAACCCGATAGCGATGTCTATAAAACCCTGCTGGAGTCGACCAATGCGATTCCCTGGCGGATCGACTGGAAAACCATGACCTTCAGCTACATCGGCCCACAGATTGAGGCGTTGCTGGGCTGGAGGCAGGACAGTTGGGCGACGGTCAATGACTGGGTCGAGCGCATGCACCCGGACGATCGGGATTACGTGGTGGAATTCTGCGTCTCGCAATCTCGCGCAGGGGTCGATCATGAGGCGGATTATCGGGCACTGACCCAACAGGGCGACTACGTGTGGATTCGCGACGTGGTGCACGTGGTGCGCAAGGACGGTGAAGTGGAAGCGCTGGTGGGTTTCATGTTCGACATCAGCGAACGCAAGAAGACCGAAGAACACCTGAGCCGGCTGCAGAAGCAACTCGAAGAATATTCGTTCCAGGATGGCCTCACCGGTATCGCCAACCGGCGTATGTTCGACACCGTCATGGAACGCGAATGGGCCCACGCCCAGCGCACCGGTTTGCCGTTGTCGTTGCTGATCCTCGACATCGATTACTTCAAGCAATTCAACGACCACTACGGCCACATCAAGGGTGACGAATGCCTGCGCCAGGTGGCCCAGACGTTGTCGCTGGCGGCCAATCGACCGCGTGATTTCATCGCCCGGGTCGGCGGGGAAGAGTTCGTCTGGCTGCTCCCGGAAACCGATGCCGAGTCCGCACGGCTGGTGGCGCGCAAATGCCTGCACCTGATTCGTCAGCAGCAGATTGCCCATGCGTTTTCCCCGGTATCGCCGCTATTGAGCGTCAGCCTGGGTGTCGGCACCACCGTCGCGCCGCTGCAAGCGACGGCAGTCGACTTCATCGAGCAGGTCGACAAGTTGCTCTATCGCGCCAAACACAACGGGCGGATGCGCGCCGAGTTCGAAGATTTGCGCTGAACGCCTTCAGACGTCCGAGTACCATGAAGCGATTCGCCTGACAGGTCATGGAGTCGACATGCTTTACCGGATCGCCGCCGACGGGCTGGTGCTGTTTCATCTGTTGTTCATTCTGTTCGTGCTGTTCGGCGGGCTGCTGGTGCTCAAATGGCGGCCGCTGATCTGGGCCCACCTGCCCGCCGCTGCGTGGGGCGTGATGGTCGAGGTCCTGCACCTGACCTGCCCGCTGACCCGGTGGGAAAACCTCATGCGCCAGGCCGCCGGACAAACCGGCTACGGCAGCGGTTTTATCGAACACTACGTCTGGCCGGTGATTTACCCCGCCGGCCTGACGCCCGCGATTCAATGGGCGCTGGGCAGCGTGGTGCTGGCGATTAACGTGCTGGTCTATCTTCGGCTATTCAGGCTGTGGAAACTGCACCGGGCCGCCTGAAACAAACGCAGAGGATTGAACCCATGCTGTCGATTGAAGACCTGTCATTGCTCCAGGCCATCCGCGAGACCGGCAGCCTGTCACGGGCCGCCGCGCACCTGGGCAAGGCGCCGTCGACCGTGTCCTACGCCGCGCGGCAACTGGAGGAACGCTTTGACGCGCTACTCTTCGACCGCCGTCGCTACCGCTTGCAACTCACCCCGGCCGGCGAGTTGCTGGTGAACGAGGCGGCGCGGCTGATGGAGGACGTGTCCCGGTTGACCCAGCGAGTGCAGCAAGTGGCCAACGGCTGGGAAAGCCGACTCTGGATTGTCACCGACGAACTGCTCGAATTCGAAGCCTTGATTCCGGTGATCCACGAGTTCGACGCGTTGGAATCCGGCGTGCCGCTGCGGATCACCCATGAAGTACTCAAAGGCGTCTGGGAAGCCCTGCGTGAAGGTCGTGCGGATTTGATCATCGGCGCCACCAACGAGCCGCCAGCCATCCCGACCCTGCGCTGGATGCAGCTAGGGGAAATGGAATGGGTGTTCGCGGTGTCGCCGAAACACCCGCTGGCCAAGGCCAAAGAACCGATTTCCCGGGCCATGGTCGCGCAGCACCGAGCGATTGTCGTGGCTGACTCGTCGCGGGTCACCGAGGGCAGCACCTACGGCGTATCGGGCGGCCAACCGGTGCTCGCCGTGCCGACCATGCGCGCCAAAGTCCTCGCGCAATGCGATGGCCTGGGCGTCGGCTGGTTGCCCCGGCATCGGGTGGGCTCGTTGCTGAAAAACGGTACGCTGGTCGAAAAACAAATGGCCGACCCACGGGAACCGAACATTCTGTACGTCGGCTGGCGCGGCGATCATGACGGTCGCGCATTGGGCTGGTGGCTGGAAAAACTCAAGCAGTCGTACCTGTCCACCCAACTGGTTCAGGGCAGCGACCGGTTCGTCTGAACTCAGTTGGCGATCACACTCATGTTGCGCCCGCTGGACTTGGCCACATACAAGGCCTTGTCCGCGGCGGTGACCACATCGTCGGGCTGGTCCTGCGAGGCGGTGTTGTAAGCGCAAACGCCGATACTGACGGTCACCCTTCCCTCTGCGCTGTCGAGGTGCTCGATGTCCTCCACCAGAACGGCGTGACGGATTTTTTCGGCCACCAGAAACGCGCCGACATAGTCCGTGCCGGGCAACACGACCGTAAACTCTTCGCCGCCATAACGGGCGGCAAGGTCGCCGGGGCGCTTGATGTTGTCCTTGATGATCGCGCTGATCCGGCGCAAACACTCATCACCAGCCACATGACCGTAACGGTCATTGAAACTCTTGAAGTGATCGACATCGATCAACAGCATCGCGAGGTGGGTCTGGGTGCGCCGGGCACGGCCCATTTCCGCGAGGATAAACAGGTCGAACTGACGCCGGTTGGACAGCCCGGTCAGCGCGTCCTCCAGCGCCAGCAGCTCAAGGCTGCGATTGACCTCGATAAGCTTTTCCTGTCCATCGAGCAACATGCGCTGGAAGTGATGTTGCTGCTTCATGAAGTAAATGAGGCGGTAACCGAGCGCGCCCAGAAACAGCAGCAGCGACAACACGATCCCCGCGCTCAGCGCCGTCTCCTTGCGCCAACTGGCCAGGACCTCCTGCTTGTCCAGCGCAGCAAAGATGATCAACGGATAGCCGCTGACCCGCCGAAACCCGACCACCCGCTCTACACCGTCCACAAATGACCTGACGGTGGCCGTTCCGGAATCGCCTTTAGGCAACAGTTGGGTAAACAGCGGCCCTTTGGCCACGCTGCTGCCAATCTCAGCCTCTTTGAACGGTCGACGCACAACAATGCTGGCGTCATCGGCAATCAGGTTGATAACGCCGTTTTGGCCCATGTCGATGCTGTCGTACAGCACAAGGAAATGACTGAGATAAATCGTCGCCAGCGCGACCCCGGCAAACCGGCCATCCGGATAATTGATCCGGCGTGACACGGTCATGATCCATTCACCGCTCGAGCGACTTTTTATCGAGCGACCAATATGCGGGCCGCGGTCGGTATGGTCACGATGGTAGATGAAATATTCACGGTCGGAATTGTTGGCGTTGGGCACCTCTGCGCCATTGGAGTTGGCAATCCAGCGCCCTTGTTCGTCGTAGACAAACAAGCCATGCAGTTGCTTGAGCTCATCACGTTCAGCACGGAGCAATCGCTGCAACCGGGGCAGTTGCTGTGGGCCGACGCCCTCGTTTTCGAGGCGGTCCACCAGGGCAAACAGCAACGTATCGGCCTGTTTGATCGACGCCTGCGCCTGCGAGGCCAGGGTTTGCGCCAGGTTGGACATCGCCACTTCTTTGTCCTGCAGATGATACTGGCGCGAATTCCAGGCTTCCCAGATCACAATCGCAGTCATCGACAGGCACACCGCCACCAGCAGCACTACTGCGTAGCGGACCTTGAGCCTTGACTCGATCTGGCCGGGCACCCCTGGCGTGGTGGGACGCGGGTTTGCAATCGGATCTTTGATGGACGAATACCCCATGTCAGTCCCTGATTCGTTATGACTGGGCGACTTTTCCTGTTCGCCCTTTAATGTCGCATCAGAAACACCATAGGTGATTTGCCGGTCCCGTGACGGGTTTGTGCCGGGAAACCTTACTTAGAGGTTTGTTTCACCGCTTCAAGCCAGGCCGGATCCAGACGGGTCTGGTCAGTGTCGATGCCCAGTTCGTCCATCCGCGCCTTGTGCTGATCCATCTCGCGAACCAGCTGACTGTGGTCGCTGGAGTTAGCGTCCAGCTCGTGCATCTGGTGCAGGCCCAAATGGTAGAACCGCAGCAGTTTCATGGCCACTGGATCACCGGTCGCCACCGCCGCGGTGACCTGATGCATGATGTTGGTGACGCTCATCAGGCTGCGTTTGAGCTGCCAGCCGTAGACCGCCGCGGCCATCCACGGCTGGCTCCAGAACTTGCCGCGCATCAGCGCCACCATCAGCAACACCGCAATAAACACGCCGCCGACGTTATAGCGCAGGTTGTCGCCGCCGGGCTCACCGAACAACGCCACCGCCGCCGTGGACAGCACCATCGCCAACGCGAGGAACATCAGGGCAATAATCACCGTACTGCGGCGCGTCTGTTGTCGATAGGTTTGAGCGTTCTGCGGCTGGATTTCGAACATCGCGACAGGTTTCCTTGGGAGCAGAGACAAAAAGAAAGCCAGGCATTATCGCCTCTGCGAGGGATTTAGCTATGCTGGGGCTCCTTTTCATCTTTTCATCGTCAAACGGGGGACATGGCGGTATAGCGCAGTTCGTGCCATCTTCATCCATGGATACACACTATTCGGATGCCCTTCGCCCGGTTCGGCGAGTGACATCGTTTTAAGGATCATTGAATGACCCAACGACAAGTAATCAACGCCTCGGTCAGCCCAAAAGGCAGCCTGGAAACCCTTTCCCAACGCGAAGTCCAACAACTGAGCGAAGCCGGTTCCGGCAGCACCTACAACATCTTCCGCCAGTGCGCCCTGGCCATCCTGAACACCGGCGCCCATGTTGATAACGCCAAAACCATCCTCGAAGCCTATAAAGATTTTGAAATCCGCATCCACCAGCAAGACCGTGGCGTACGTCTGGAACTGCTGAACGCCCCGGCCGACGCCTTCGTCGACGGCGAAATGATCGCCAGCACCCGCGAAATGTTGTTCAGCGCCCTGCGTGACATCGTCTACACCGAAAACGAACTCGACAGCCAGCGTATCGACCTGAGCACCTCCCAGGGCATCAGCGACTACGTGTTCCACCTGCTGCGCAACGCCCGCACCCTGCGCCCCGGCGTCGAGCCGAAGATTGTGGTCTGCTGGGGCGGCCACTCGATCAACACCGAAGAATACAAATACACCAAGAAAGTCGGCCACGAACTGGGCCTGCGCAGCCTCGACATCTGCACCGGTTGCGGCCCCGGCGTGATGAAAGGCCCGATGAAAGGCGCGACCATCGCCCACGCCAAGCAGCGTATCCACGGCGGTCGCTACCTCGGTTTGACTGAACCCGGGATCATTGCCGCCGAAGCACCGAACCCGATCGTCAATGAGTTGGTGATCCTGCCGGACATCGAAAAACGCCTGGAAGCCTTCGTGCGTGTCGGCCACGGCATCATCATTTTCCCGGGTGGCGCGGGCACGGCCGAAGAGTTCCTGTACTTGCTCGGCATCCTGATGCACCCGGACAACGACGGGCTGCCCTTCCCGGTCGTCCTCACCGGGCCCAAGCATGCCGCACCGTATCTGGAGCAACTGGACGCGTTCGTCGGCGCCACGCTGGGCGACGCGGCGAAGAAACATTACGAGATCATCATCGACGATCCGGCGGAAGTCGCACGGCAGATGACGCAGGGGCTCAAAGCGGTCAAACAGTTCCGCCGCGAGCGCAATGACGCGTTCCACTTCAACTGGCTGCTGAAGATCGACGAAGGCTTCCAGCGCCCGTTCGACCCGACCCACGAAAACATGGCCAACCTGAAGCTGAGCCGGACACTGCCGGCCCACGAACTGGCAGCCAACCTGCGCCGTGCGTTCTCCGGCATTGTCGCCGGCAACGTCAAGGACAAGGGCATCCGTTTGATCGAACAGCACGGGCCGTACCAGATCCGTGGCGATGCCGAGATCATGCGACCGCTGGATCAACTGCTCAAAGCGTTCGTCGCCCAGCACCGGATGAAACTGCCGGGCGGCGCGGCGTATGTGCCGTGTTATCAGGTCGTGGCGTAACACACGTCCCGACTAACACCAAAAATCCCTGTGGGAGCGAGCTTGCTCGCGATGAGGCCCTGTCAGCCAACATTAACGTTGAATGACACACCGCCATCGCGAGCAAGCTCGCTCCCACAGGGGTTAGCGTCTGTTACAGGTGATCAGCGTCGATCACTGCTTTGGCAAACGCCTGTGGATCTTCCTGCGGCAGGTTGTGGCCAATGCCGCCATTGATCAACCGGTACTCGTACTTGCCGGTAAAACGCTTGGCGTAATCCTCGGCCGCCGGATGCGGTGCACCGTTGGCGTCACCTTCCATCGTAATGGTCGGTACCGTAATCGAAGGCGCCGTGGCCAGTTTTTGCTCCAGCGCTTCGTATTGCGGTTCGCCCTTAACCAAGTCCAACCGCCAGCGGTAGTTGAAAACGGTGATCGCGACATGGTCCGGGTTGTTCAGGGCGGCAGCGCTGCGATCATAGGTCGCATCGTCGAAAGACCATTTCGGCGACGCCGTCTGCCAGATCAACTTGGCGAAGTCGTGACGGTTTTTTTCGTAGCCGGCCTGGCCGCGATCGGTCGCAAAATAGAACTGATACCACCACTGCAACTCGGCCTTGGGTGGCAGTGGATTCTTGCCCGCAGCCTGGTTGCCGATCAAGTACCCGCTCACCGACACCAGCGCCTTGACCCGCTCCGGCCACAGCGCCGAAACGATGTCCGCCGAACGCGCGCCCCAGTCATAGCCACCGAGCACCGCCTGTTTGATCTTCAGCGCATCCATGAAGTCGATCACGTCACTGGCCAGCGCTGCAGGTTGGCCATTGCGCAGGGTCTTCTCAGACAAGAACTGCGTGTCGCCATAACCCCGTGCGTAAGGAATCAGCACCCGATAACCCTTGGCCGCCAGCAACGGCGCCACTTCGCTGTAGCTGTGAATGTCGTAGGGCCAACCGTGCAGCAAAATCACCACCGGACCGTCGGCAGGCCCGACCTCGGCGTAAGCCACATTCAGCAAGCCAGCCTTGATGTGCTTCAGCGGACCAAACGAGTCGTGCGACTCCACTTTCGCCACCGCCGGCTCCGCGGTCGGGGTTGCGGCCTGCGCATTGGCAGCGCCGAGGACACCGAACTGCATCAGCGCGACAGCGAGCATCGTTGGCGCCAGGAAGCGGCGACCTGATTCGGATTTACGGCTCAACACATTCATCTTCATAGTGATTTCCCTACCAGTCATTTGTCTGTTGTTTTGAACGACGTAGTGGATGGATCAACCGCCCTGATTGCCGCATTCCGCCAATTTGCTGTAATCGAGCGCTTTGTGCGAACCGCTGGAATCAAGGTAGCTCAGGCGGGCATTGACGAGGCCGCAACCGCTGCCGGTGTCTTCGATGGAAATCACTTTCTTGATGTCCAGATGAGTGCCGTGAGCAGGGGTCTGCTGCGTGGTTTGATCAGCGGCATGGGCCGAGAACGCGACAACGTTCAGGACAGCGAAGAAGCTGGCGGCAATGAGTGTGTTCCAGTTCATGATCAATTCCTCAGGGTGGCGATAGTCGGTGGCGGTGAGGCAAGTTGTCTTGTCTCGATGGAAGCCATTTAATCGCCCGGAGGTATCTGCCATGTGTCGTCAAAACCGCGTTATTAAGGCGTAAGGTGTCAAACAGCGCCTGCGATACAGTGCGATACAATTCCCCGCAAACGAATAAGAAGAGGGTTGAGCGATGGAGCACGTGAACCACATCCTGATCGTCGATGACGATCGCGAGATCCGCGAGCTGGTGGGCAATTACCTGAAGAAGAATGGCCTGCGGACCACGGTGGTTGCCGATGGCCGGCAGATGCGCCATTTTCTGGAAACCAATCAGGTCGACCTGATCGTGCTGGACCTGATGATGCCCGGCGATGATGGCCTGGTGCTGTGCCGTGAATTACGTGCCGGTAAACACAAAGCCACGCCAATCCTGATGCTCACCGCCCGCAACGACGAAACCGATCGCATCCTCGGCCTGGAAATGGGCGCCGACGATTACCTGACCAAACCCTTCGCCGCCCGCGAGTTGCTCGCGCGAATCAACGCCGTCCTGCGCCGCACGCGAATGCTGCCGCCGAACCTGTTGATCACCGAAACGGGACGCCTGATCGGTTTCGGCCGCTGGCGCCTCGACACCACCGCTCGCCATCTCTTGGATGACGAAGGCACCCTGGTCGCCCTCAGTGGTGCGGAGTACCGTTTGCTGCGCGTGTTCCTCGATCACCCGCAACGGGTGCTCAGCCGCGACCAGTTGCTCAACCTGACCCAGGGCCGCGATGCCGACCTGTTCGACCGCTCCATCGATTTGCTGGTGAGCCGCTTGCGCCAACGCTTGCTGGATGACTCACGCGAGCCGACCTATATAAAGACCGTGCGCAGTGAAGGCTACGTGTTCTCCTACCCGGTGGAGTTGCTTGGCGCCGAATCTTCATAGGGTTTTGTATCCGTCTGTATAAGAACCCACGGCAGATACGCAAACCGCGACTTCGACGGGTTCACGCACACATCACCGATACACCCGAGCGTTTAACTGTGATCACCGGATAGCAGCCGCTACCGACCCACTCAAACTAAACGCACGGAGAATCAACCATGTTCAACTTCTCGAAAGTCTCGTCCCTGGCACTTGGTCTGGCACTGGTCGGTGGTCTTGGTCTGTCTAACCTCGCATCGGCGAACACCGCCAATGCCGTGTCCCACAGCCAGCATCAGCAGCTGCTGGTGGAAGGGGGTTCGGATCGCCTGATCGAGAACCGTGTCGCTGAAGGCGGCGCGGATCGTTTGCAGGAACTGCGTGAGCGTGTAGCCGAAGGCGGGTCCGATCGCCTGATCGAAAATCGTGTCGCTGAAGGCGGCGCGGATCGCCTTCAAGAACTGCGTGAACGTGTGGCGCTGGTCAGCCCGAGCAACGCCGTGCGCGGTGGTGTGGTGGTGGCGGAAAACCGTCCTGAGTTCGGTTCGAAATATCAGCGGTATTGATCGCGATCGACACCCCAGCACAAATCCCTGTGGGAGCGAGCTTGCTCGCGATGAGGCCCTGTCAGTTAGCATTGATGTTGAATGACACACCGCCATCGCGAGCAAGCTCGCTCCCACAGTTTGATTGGGGGGTGTCAGCTATTAGACTGGAGCTTGCAATCCTCGGATCTGACACAAGCGCCACCGGGCCAATTCCCGAAGTTCCTTTGGCCTGATGTGGGACGCAGCACCGGCAAGACCAACGACTCTTCTCGCGAACAGAGGAACACCACTCATGAAAATCGGTTTTCTGGGGCTTGGCAGTATGGGGCAGGCGATTGCGGCCAATTTGTTGAAAAGTGCCCATGACGTTTGGGTGTGGAATCGCTCCCCCGACGCGGCGAAAACGCTGGTCGAGCTGGGCGCAAAAGCGGCAGCGAGCGCCGCTGAGGCATTCAGTGCAGACGTGGTGTTCAGCATGTTGGCGGATGACAAGGCGCTGCGCTCGGTGTTGCTGGACTCCGGGTTGTTGACGCAGCTCAAGGGGCCGCTGATTCACGTCAACCTGGCGACCATCGCCGTGGCCTTCGCCGAAGAATTGGCCGCGTTACATGCGGCGCAAGGCATCGACTACATCGCCGCGCCGGTGATGGGACGCCCGAACGTCGCGGCCTTGGGTCAGCTCAACATTCTGGCCGCCGGGCCGGGGCCTGCCATCGATCGTGTGCAACCGCTGCTTGATCTGATCGGGTGCAAGACGTGGCGGTTGGGGGAGAAAGCGTCGAGCGCCAATGCAATGAAGCTGGCAACCAACTTCCTGCTGGTCTCGGCGGTGCAAGCCATGAGTGAAGCGGCGGTCCTGGTCACTCGTTACGACCTGCCTTCCGCCGCCCTGATCGACCTGGTGTCCACCACCATTTTTACCGGCCCGGTGTATCAAGGCTACGGCGCCCTCATCGGCGAGCGCAGGTATGAACCGGCCGCGTTTAAAGCCTCACTGGGGCTCAAGGACGTCGACTTGATTCTTGCCGCTGCCGGTGACGTGTCGATCCAGATGCCCACCGCCGACATGATCCGCGCCAACCTGCTGGACGCCATTGCCCATGGCGAAGGAGACAAGGATCTTGCGGTACTGGCCGAAGTCGAAGAACGGCGCTCATCGGCCGCAGAACGTTAATCCAGTAACGAAACCAGGCGCGGTTCCATCGAGGTCTCCAGCACCTCAATCAACGCCAGCGTCACCGGTAGTTTGAAGCGCCGCCGCCCCGCGCTGCCGGGGTTGAGAAATAGCCGCTCACCGCGCCATTCGATGCGCGGTTTGTGCGAGTGGCCGGTGATCACCAGTTTGGTGTCAGCATCGAGCAACGCCGGAACATCCGCGATGTCATGCACCAGCAACGTGCCCCATCCGTTAAGGTCGAAACGCAGCACATCCTGCAGATCTTTCGCCCAGGGCTCGGCCAGGTCATTGTTCCCGCGCACCACCTGCAGCGGCGCAATGGACGCCAGTTGATCGAGAATGTCGCGACTGCCGATGTCACCCGCGTGGATGATCCGCTCACAGCCCTCCAGCGCCGCAACCGCTTCGGCGCGGAGCAAGCCATGGGTATCGGAAATCACGCCCACCTTCATGCAGGTCTCCAGACGACGCTTGGGAATCAGGCGATCAAGGATCGACTTGCGCCATCAGTTCTGCAACCGATTCCTGGCGTTTGGCGTAGCGCTGGGCCAGCACCGCGCAGACCATCAGCTGAATCTGATGGAACAGCATCAACGGCAGGATCAACACGCCGATGGTGCTGCCGGCGAACAACACCTGAGCCATCGGCACACCGGTGGCGAGGCTTTTCTTCGAACCGCAGAACAGGATGGTGATGCGGTCTTCCACATTGAACCCAAAGGCTTTGCCCAGCACCGTCGAGGCCACCAACACCAGCCCCAGCAACACGCAGCACGCCACCACCAGCCCGGCCAGTTCCCACAGCGGGATCTGCTGCCAGATGCCCTCGTTCACCGCTTCGCTGAACGCGCCGAACACCACCAGCAGAATCGAGCCCTGATCGACGAACTTCAGCCAACTCTTGTTGCGCCCGACCCATTCACCGATCCAGCGCCGCGCGATCTGCCCGGCAATGAACGGCAGCAGCAATTGCACGCTGATCTTCACAATCGCATCAAGCGTCGAACCGCCGTCGCCATGCATATTCAGCAGCAGCGTCACCAACAATGGCGTGATAAAGATCCCGAACAGGCTGGATGCCGCCGCACTGCAAATTGCCGCCGGAATATTCCCCCGCGCCAGTGAGGTGAACGCAATGGCCGATTGCACCGTGGCGGGCAGCGCGCAGAGGTAGAGCATGCCCATGTACAGATCGTCACCGATCAGCGGCGACAGCACCGGTTTGAGCGCCAGACCGAGCAGTGGGAACAACACAAAGGTCAGACTGAACACCAGCAAATGCAGGCGCCAATGCCCGGCGCCGGCGATGATCGACTCCCGTGACAGTTTGGCGCCATGCAGGAAAAACAGCAGCGCGATGGCGATATTGGTCAGCCAGCCAAAGCCCACCGCGACCTGACCGCTGGCGGGCAAAAAGCTGGCGAGCAGCACGACGCCGATCAGGGTCAGGGTGAAGTTGTCGGGTAAGAAGCGAGAGCGCGTCATGGTGGGCATCCGGGTTTGCCAGGAACGTGAAGTCGACTCTAACGCTTCTGCGGGTTACCGACTAACGCTAGTAAGCCAGGAGATGTCGCCTAACGGACATGACCGACGAGTCAATCATCGTTCTTGACGCTTGATGCCATTCAGTGGGAAAACAGGGCGGCCCGGATGGAAGCGTCGGCCATTCACGAATCAAGGAAGACTCATGAAAACCCTGCTCTGTTTACTGATCGCCACCGGTGTCGGCGCGGCGTTGCAATACGCCGGCATCCCCCATGGCCTGTTGCTGGGGTCGATCCTCGCGACGGCATTGATCGCCAGTCGTCTGCACGTTTCCCCTACCCTGCGTTTCGGCCTCGGCTACGTGCAAATCGTATTGGGCATCGCCACCGGGCTGATGTTCACCGCGTGGGACAGTCACACCGTCGCGGCCATGCTCCCCAGCCTCGGTTTGATGCTGGCGTGCCTGATGGTGCAAAGCTCGGTGGCCGGTCTGGCGCTGCTGAAAATCGCCGGATGGAACCGCAAGGACTCAGTGCTGGCGGTCTACCCCGGCGCACTCGCGGCGATATTCGACTTGCTCGAATCCGAACGGGCGTCCAGCAAAGTGATCGTCGTGCATCTGGTTCGATTGCTCGCCATCACCCTCCTCGTCAGCTTCTGCATTCCCGGACAAACCGGTGTGGCGATAGCCGAAAGTATCCCGCTAGACATGAGCATGGCGCTGCCCCTGCTGTCGCTGATCGCCTTGTGCCTGTTGCTCGGTCGTTTGCTGTTGAACGTCGGCGTGCCGGCACCGTTCATGCTCACGGCCATCGTGCTGACTGGCGTCTACCTCAAGTCCGGCTACTTGCAGGGCTTTCACATGCCGTCATGGAGTGTCGACTTCGCGACCGTGCTGCTCGGCGCGCTGATTGGCTCGAAATTCAAGGACATCTCTTTCGGCGAACTCATGCATCACGGCCGCGCCGCCGTGATGTCGGTCGGCCTGATGCTACTGATCGCCGCCGCCTTCGCTGGCGTCGCCGGGCAGTTTTTGGGCAGCAATCCGTTGTCGCTCTGGCTGGCCTACATGCCGGGCGCCATCGAGACCATTGCCCTCGTCGCCTTCAGCGGCGGGCTGAACGTGGTGTTCATCCTGACCCATCACCTGGTGCGCATGGTGGTGCTGCACTTTGCACCGGCACTGGTCGTGCAGGCGCGGCGCTGGCGGGAGGATGTTTGAGGAAAGGATTAAGTCGGAGAGATGGTGGCCAGTGCGCCAATCAGAATAGTCAGCACCAGAAATCCACCGAGGAAAATCGCCATCTTGCCCATTGCAGCCTCCTACATTTTAAGTTCGCGGTAGGCCGTCATTGTGAGCCTGCAACTGAGTGCATTACAGAGGCAGATAACCCAGAAAAATACGGATCAGATGCCTGGAACGACAAAGCCCCGCTCCATTTAAATGGGACGGGGCTTTCTGCTGCACGGACCGCTGTTTTACAGGTCAGTGATTTCCTTGTGGCGTGGCACCAGCATTTTCATCACGCTCCATGCCACCAGATAGGCCAGCGAACAGATGGCGAACATGATCATGTAGCCGGTGTGAATATCGTTGATCGATTTGTAGTAGTCGAACACGTAACCACCGATCTTGGTCATCACCACACCGCCCAAACCACCCGCCATGCCGCCAATACCGACCACCGAAGCGATGGTTTTTTGCGGGAACATGTCGGACACGGTGGTGAAGATATTGCACGACCACGCCTGGTGCGCCGACGCGCCCACACCAATCAGTAACACCGGCACCCAGAAACTGATGTAACCCAATGGCTGCGCCAACAACACCACCAACGGGAACAGCGCAATCACCAGCATGGCTTTCATACGACCGTCGTACGGCTTGTCGCCGCGCGCCATGAAGTAGCTCGGGAACCAGCCGCCGCCGATGCTGCCGATCATGGTCATGCTGTACAACACGGCCAGCGGTGCAACGATGGCCGCGCCCTTCATCTCGTATTGCGCCGACAGATAGGTTGGCAGCCAGAACAGGAAGAACCACCACACGCCGTCCGTCATGAACTTGCCGAAGGCAAACGCCCAGGTCTGGCGGTAGGTCAGCAGTTTGAACCACGATACTTTTTTGGCAGCGACGCCCGAGACTTCCGGGGTGACCACTTGCACCGGTTCATCGGCACGGATGTAGGCCAGTTCCTCGGCCGACAGACGCTTTTGCTTCTCAGGCTTTTCGTACAGCGCGATCCAGACCGCGACCCAAACGAAGCCCAACATACCAATCACGATGAACGCTGCTTCCCAGCCCCAAATGCCGGCGATCAGCGGCACGCAGATCGGCGCCAGGATCGCGCCGACGTTGGCGCCGGAGTTGAAGATGCCCGTGGCGAAGGAGCGTTCCTTCTTCGGGAAATATTCCGCAGTGGCCTTGATCGCAATCGGGAAGTTACCCGCTTCACCAATCGCCAGCACAGCACGCGACAGCATGAAACCGGCAATCGAAACCGGAATAACAGCCAGCCCCAGCGCACTGCTCAGGAAGCCGATACCCTCACCCATCGGCACCGCAAACGCGTGCATCATCGCACCGGTGGACCAGATGCCAATCGCAAACATGTACGCTTTCTTGGTGCCGATCTTGTCGACGAAGCGGCCGGCAAACAACATGGAAATCGCATACACAAACTGGAAAACCGAAGCGATGTTGGCGTAGTCGGTGTTACTCCAGCCAAACTGCGTCGACAACTGCGGCGCCAACAGGCTCAGTACCTGACGGTCGAGGTAATTGACGGTGGTGGCAAAAAACAACAGTGCACAGATCGTCCAGCGGTATTTGCCGACCGCCTGGCCGACGCGTTGCGCATTGATGGGCTCGTTCAGATTCATGGCATCACTTTATTATTGGATTATGGTGATGATCTCTCGGTTTCAAGCGAGATCAATTGTGTCGTAGAGCATCGCCAAAACGCGAGGATTCCGCGCCAAGGCTGGTCGGGTTAGCCGTGTCTTGCGAACAACAAACTGCTGTTGGACGAGTGCTAGTAGCGCTTTGACGGGACAATGGACTGCGACGCGGCTGATCGCGCGGGCATGCGAGCAGACAACATCGGGCCAAAGGGAGCGACGCTGGGGGGAATGAGTACGCAAGATGGATTCATGATGTGGCCGACACTCTTTTTATTTTTAGGCTTCAACAGCCGATGTCTCGTCTGTCGTCGTACAACTGTGTCTTTTATAGCGAGATCGGTACAACCCTGTCAATCTGAAAAAATCACCGTTGGTCTAGAGAACCCCCTCCGTTTAAATGCAACATCATCCCTAAACCCTCTAGTTATAGGCTCTATGGCTTTTCCGATTGACGGGCGATGCCTGGTACGCACGGGTACTTGGACGATTCCTGCTGTTGTACGATGACACGCGTATGCAGGACAAAGCGCCTCACCAAGACATCGGCACGGTGCTTTATGTCATAGGGACAGGCTTGATGGCTTATCGTTAAGACTATGAGGGCTATGGCTTGACGATCATCAAGCTGCTCGGCGCCTTGTTCAGCACACTCTCGGCCGTACCGCCAATGAATCGGTCGATCCCGTGGTGATAGGCCGTACCCAGCACCACCAAGTCAAAATCCTGTTGTCGAGCAAACTTCACGATCACCTTGTGAGGGATGCCTGTCAGCAGATGTCGGCGTTTTTTGTCGATGCAATAGCGTTCGGCAAGCGCATCAAAGGCCTCTTGCTGAGCATCATTGACCGCATCGCTAAAACTGTTAGCCAGGCTCAGTGTCGGCACACTCCTCCCAGTATTCCCCACCACCGACCAGTTGCTGACGTTGAGCACGTGTAAGTCAGCGCCACAGGCGGCAGCTACTGTCGAGGCCAGATCGAGAATACGGTCATTAAGCCCGTAGCTCAGCTCTTCAAGATGGGACAAATCGACGGCCGCGAGAATGCTCATTGGCCTGGGATTTTTTGCGTCGCTGACCAGATGCAAGGTCGCCGCACAGTCGCGCAGCAACAGCCAGTCAAGGGGCCGGTGGAACGCGCGGTCGAGTACCGGCACATGCGTGGCGTCCTTGATGACCAGGTCCGCATGGAAGTCATTGACGTATTCCACTATGTGCGCGGGGGTGGACCTGGACCAGACGACTTCGGTGGTGACCTGCATACCGATGCATTGGTGAAACCGGGCTTGCTGCTCCAGCCAGTGTCGGTGCACTTGCAGGTAGCCCTCCCGCGCCTGAGCCATGGCGTCGTGATCAAACAACCCGGCCACCGCCAGCACCTGCACATAATCAAATGCGACGATGTGCAACAAGGCACCCGTGGCACAGGCCAGCGCATGCGCGCGATCAAACGCCGGTGTGCGGATCATTTCGCAAGGGGCAATCAACAGGATACGTTTAAGTTTGAGCATCAGAGACCTCGTCCCGCGAACGCTTTACCCGACTGACGGCCAGCCCGCCGGTTTGCCTCATCGGTCATTCGAGTATCTGGCGATATCCGCCAAGGGCTCTGATTTTTGTCAAGCATTCACGGCTTTGCGTCAGCGCGTCGGGTAGTCGCAAGCCTTGTTGATCTAGCTCAATGCGCTTGCGTTACCCGGGTGTAGAAAATCATTGAGCGGACACCTTTGTGCGGACCGCCACGCATCCGCTACTGTCGGAGGTTCGCCATGCTGGCCATTACGCTGATCAATACGCTGGTGGTCATTGTCGTCGTGGTGATCCACTACGAATGCCTGTTACGCCTGAACGATTGGCTGCCGCGGCTCAAGCTTTGGAGCCGTTTCAGGATTGTCATTGGCGTATTCGGCGCGCTGCTCGCCCACGCGCTGGAAGTCTGGTGCTTCGCGCTGGTCTACTACCTGATGGTGCGCTCCGGGGAATGGGGCGGCCTGATTGGCAATTTCGATGGTTCGCTGCTCGACTGCGTCTATTTTTCCTTCACGACCTACACGACCATTGGTTTCGGAGATATTTCACCTGTGGGCAACCTCAAGTATCTGACCGGCTTGCAGGCGTTGACTGGCCTGGTACTCATCACCTGGACGGCCTCATTTCTGTTTCTCGAAATGCAGAAATACTGGAAGAGCAAATAGCACGTCTAGTATCAATTGACCGTCACTGCCGAGCTCAATGCCAAGGGCTTTCCCCGTTCATCGATTACCGGGCCAAACGGTGCAATGAACTACGCGTGCGGGGCACCACCACCTATGCTTAACGCATTCTCTTATGGCGTCAGCTCCCGTGCCTGAAACACGTCCCCTTCACATTCAACATCTCAAGACGGCGTGCTCCAGCTGCAGCGTGCTGGAACTGTGTCTGCCAATCGGCTTGAGCGCCCCGGAAGTCGAACGTCTGGATACGCTGATCGTGCAAAGTTTCAAGGTGAAAAAAGGTGCAGCGTTGTACCGCACGGGAGATCCCCTGCTCTCGCTTTACGCGGTCCGAATCGGCTCATTCAAGACCAGCATGCTGTCAGTCGATGGGCGTGAACAAGTCACTGGCTTTCACATTCCCGGCGAGATGCTCGGTCTGGATGCCATCAGTGGCGACGAACACGCCTGCAATGCGTTTGCCCTCGAGGACAGCGAAGTGTGCCCCATCCACTTCGCGCAGCTAGAGAAACTCGCCCAAAACCTGCCGTCGCTGCAGCACAACCTCAACAGGCTGCTGAGCCGTGAAATCGTGCGTGATCACAGCATGCTGATGCTGATGCTGATGGGCAACATGAACTCGGATGAGCGGCTGGCGGCCTTTTTGCTGAACCTGTCGCAGCGCCTCAGTATCCGTGGCTATTCACCCAGGGACTTCGTGCTGAAAATGCGTCGCGAAGAAATCGGCTCTTACTTGGGGTTGCGGCTGGAAACCATCTGCCGGGGCATTGCTCACCTTCGGGATCAGGGCCTGGTGTTAGTCGCGGGCCGAGAGGTGAAGATCCTGGACATGGACGGGCTCAAGCAATTGGTCGCTGGTTGTCATCGTCCCCCGCGCTAACCCGTGTTGCTCACCCCTTGATGCTCTGCCTGACCGCCAGAATGCTGCCCGGCACCGAATACAGCGCCCGTTCGGTGTTACTGCCGATCAAGCGGTCAATCCCCACCCGGTGCACAGTGCCCATCACCACCACATCCGCCAGGTATTGCTCGACAAATTCACTGATCACCGGTACCGGCAGGCCCATGACGAAATGCCGTCGCTCAGGCGGCACACCGTAGCGATCCGCCAGGGTGACAAAAGCCACGTGCAGGGATTCACGCAGCTCCTCGATGCAGTCCACGCCCCAGCCACCCCCTGCCAGAGGCGCATCACCATTGAAGGCTGGCGACAAGTCGTAGGCATATAGCAGGTGCAACGGAGCGTCGCATTGCAGGGCCAAGGCATTGGCGGTCTGGATGATGGTGTCGTTCAGTCCGCTGATTTGAGTCGAGGGATCAAACGGGTCCACAGCGGCCACGACCCGGTGCGGCAAGCTGTAACGAACCTGATTGACCAGGTGCACGGGAACCGGGCATTCGCGTAGCAGGTGACAATCGAGTGGAGTAATGAACACTCGCTTGAGGACCGGCTCCAGGACGACATCCTTGATCAACAGGTCGGGCTTGAGTTCTTCAACCGTTTTCAGGATATCCAGCAATGGATGGGTCGTGAAGATCACTTCCACCGTGACATCCAGCCCTTGGCCACCCAGCTGCTCCACCTCATCCGCCACCCAACGACGATAACGGCGCAAGTAGCGCTGATACCCGGCGTCGTCCGTTTTCTCTTCCCACAAATGCACGATGGGCGCCGGCTCGACAAAGGCCCGCACATCCAGCACCGCCCCGCTCACCTTGGCCAGCGCGACGGCGCGCAGCAAGGCGGGAGATTGATGCAGGGTTTGGTCGGAAATCAGCAGCAAACGACGAAATTGATCCATCACACACCTCCGCTCGACTCCGGTCGTTAAGCGCCGGTAGCTGTTTAGGAATGAGATAAATACAGGGGGGTGTGCGCGATAATCATGGGCCACTCCGGGATCCGAGGGGCCATGCAGGGATCAGAACTGCAAAACCGTTGCAACCTATGCAACAGGCGCTCGGCTCGT
>Ga0302169_10000014_pt1 | contig 58835 bp, 74 predicted proteins | sample I_Fen_N1_3_FD_193493 | JGI IMG/M metagenome (GOLD analysis project Ga0302169, IMG submission 193493) | Peat permafrost microbial communities from Stordalen Mire near Abisko, Sweden - I_Fen_N1_3 | ecosystem: Environmental > Terrestrial > Soil > Wetlands > Permafrost | place: Sweden: Abisko...
TGGTTGGATCGAAATTCAACATATCGTGTAGAGATTCTCAGTGACACAAGCAGCACAGTGGCGCCACCTTAACCCTTTTTCCGGGACGTGCCAATGCTTCTTGCGAAGGTTTCTCTGTTTTCAGGACTGACGGTCCATTGAATAACAGGAAAGGCCCCGAATTCACGGGGGATCAGCGAGAATTGTGCCCCGGACTTTGAACCCGGAGCGCGCGCCCGGTAAGATGCCGGACAGAATTTTTCTACCTCGCTATTCAGGACACCCGCCATGAGCATCAAATCGGACAAGTGGATTCGCCGCATGGCGCAAGAGCACGGGATGATCGAACCTTTCGTTGAGCGCCAGGTGCGCGGCAGCGACGATAGTCGTGTGATCTCGTACGGCGTGTCCAGCTACGGCTACGATGTGCGTTGCACCAATCACTTCAAGGTGTTTACCAACATCAATTCGGCGATCGTCGACCCGAAAAACTTCGATGCGGGCAGCTTTGTCGATATCCACAGCGATGTCTGCATCATTCCGCCGAACTCCTTTGCCTTGGCTAGCACCGTCGAATATTTCCGCATTCCGCGCAATGTATTGACCATCTGCCTGGGTAAAAGCACCTACGCGCGCTGCGGCATCATCGTCAACGTCACGCCGCTCGAGCCAGAGTGGGAAGGTCACGTGACCCTGGAATTCTCCAACACCACCAATTTGCCGGCGAAAATCTACGCGAACGAAGGTGTGGCGCAGATGCTGTTCCTTGAGTCTGACGAAGAGTGCGAAGTCTCCTACAAGGACCGTGGTGGCAAGTATCAGGGGCAGCGTGGAGTGACTCTGCCGCGCACCTGATCCGTTCATCTGGCCAGTCAGCGGGAATTCTTGAGCGGGTAGACACTCTATTGGGTGTACTGCCCGGTTCGCGCACAGCGCACGGGGCCTTCGCTCAGGAGTGCTATATGAAGATCGATCCGCGAATAAGTGCCGAACTGGCAAGGCTTGAGCCCAATCAGATTGGCGTTTTGGCCTGGTCCTTGTTGGCACATCCACCCGTCAGCATGGCGGGGGGCATCCCCGGTCAACCCGACCCCGATACCCCGAACGAACAGCCTACCGAACCCGGTGAACCCACGTTGCCGGATGAGCCACCTCCCGCGCCTGTCGCGTGATCTGCTGTTGAAAATGAATGGCCAGTCAGCTGATGTCCTCAAAGACTTCAGCTGACTGGCCATATTTCGTTGTCGCCGATCACAAAGATCCTGCAGCTGTCGTCCCGCTCGACCTGATACCCACCGGTAAACGCCCCAAAGGCCGGTAGCAGGCTAACGGCTTCTCCCAGCCTGAAACACGCCAGTCGCAAACTTTGCCGACCCCTGCCTCTTAATCGATAAACGGGATGGACGTGTCCGGCAAGCACGTGGCGATCAGGATGAGGGTCAGGTTCATGCTGCAAGGCAAATGGCCCCAGTAGCAAAGGCTCAGGCACTACCCGGATGTTCAGCGAGGCAGGTGGATCGCCCGCTCGCTTGTCGTGGTTGCCGCGAATCAGCGTCATCGGCAAATCAACATGCCGAGCCCGCCATTCGGCCAGCGCGCCCAACGTGGCCGCGGCATGAGAGCCGGGCCCGTGAAGAAAGTCACCGAGAAAAATCAGCTGCCGACAGGGCAGGGCCGCCAGCAAGCTGTCCAGCACCGCGATATTCCTGGCGGTCGTGCCATGAGGCACCGGTTGACCCAGGCTGCGATACGCCGCTGCTTTACCAAGATGCACATCGGCAATCAGAAGGGCTTGTTGCGCCGGCCAGTAGAGGGCTTTTTCCGGCAGTAGCCACACGTCTTCACCGGCCAGTCGTACTTGATAGGGCGTACTCATCAGCTCTTCCTGGTTTCGGCGGTTTTTTCAAGGTCGGTGACCATGCGCCGGATACGGTCTGCGAGTTTTTCCGAGCTCATGCTTTCGCGCATACGCTCAACTAACAGCGGAAACCCCAGCGGTGTAGGACGTTTCAGCTGATGCAGGTCCAGTTGCAGACGGTTGATACGCTTCAGCGTCTGTTCCAGACGCGCAATATCCAGTTCTTCCCGTAGGACTTCCTCCCCAGCCTGCGCCAGCAACAGATTTCCGGCGTCGTACTGTTTAAATACTTCGAAGAACAACCCACTCGACGCCTGAACCTGACGTGTACTTTTCGGCGCGCCCGGATAGCCGGCAAACACCAGCCCGGCGATCCGCGCGATTTCCCGAAAACGGCGAAGCGCCAGTTCACCGGCATTCAGACTGGCAAGCACGTCTTCCAGCAGGTGCTCGGGGCTCAACAGTCCGGGACTCAGAACTTGCGCCCAGTCCACAGGCGTGGCGCTGAGCAACTCCAGCCCATAATCATTCACCGCGATGGAAAACGTTACCGCCTGCTGCTGACTCACGCGCCACGCCAGCAGACTCGCCAGCCCCAGATGCACCTGGCGCCCGGCAAAGGGATACAGGAACAGATGCCAGCCTTCGCGAGACTTGAGCGCTTCGGCCAGCAACGTCGTCGAGGTCGGCAAACCCGACCAGCGTTGTTGCACCGCTAAAAGAGGCCGCAATGCGCGCATTTCCGGGCCGACAAATTCGCCCTGTGCCGCCGCACTGAAACGCTCGACCACCGCTTGCGCCAGCTCATTGGAAAGCGGCATCCGTCCGCCATTCCAGCGCGGCACCGCAGCCTTTTTCGCGGTACTGCGCTTGACATAAGCGGTCATGTTTTCCACCCGGACCAACTCCAGCAGGCGCCCGGCAAACAGAAAGCCGTCACCCGGTTTCAATCGCGCGATAAACCCTTCCTCGACGCTGCCCAATTGCTTGCCGCCGCCCCCCTTGCTCCAGAATTTCAGCTGGATACTCGCATCGCTGACAATCGTGCCGATGCTCATGCGATGTCGCCGCGCCAGTCGCGCATCGGGTACGCGCCACACGCCGTGTTCATTCGGCTCAACCCGGCGGTAGTCCGGATAGGCTGTCAGAGACAACCCGCCATGGCGGACGAACGCCAGCGCCCAGCTCCAATTCGCCACGCTGAGGTCGCGATATGCCCAGGCACCGCGTACTTCTTCATACAACTCATCGGGCATAAACCCACCGCCCAACGCCATGCTGACCACGTGCTGAACCAGCACATCCAGCGGCTTATGCGGTGACTCGCGGGGCTCGATGCGCCGTTGTGCCACGGCGTCCTGGGCGGCGGCCGCTTCAATCAACTCCAGACTGTGGGTGGGCACCAGCGTCACCCGTGAAGTTCGTCCCGGTGCATGCCCGGAACGGCCAGCTCGCTGCATCAGCCGCGCCACGCCTTTGGCCGAGCCGATTTGCAGCACCCGCTCCACCGGTAAGAAATCCACGCCCAAGTCCAGGCTCGAGGTGCAGACCACGGCTTTGAGTCGACCTTCCTTCAGTGCGCGCTCAACCCAGTCGCGGGTGTCGCGCGACAGGGAGCTGTGATGCAAGGCGATCAGCCCGGCCCAATCGGGGCGTGCTTCCAGCAAGGCCTGATACCAGATCTCGGACTGAGCCCTAGTATTGGTGAACACCAGACTGCTGGGGCTGGACTCCAGCTCCGCGATGACCTGCGGCAACATTTTCAAACCGATATGCCCGGCCCAGGGAAATCGCTCGATGGCCGGCGGTAGCAAGGTATCGACGAGCAACGGCTTGGACGTCTGGCCCTGAACACTGATGCCGCCCCCTTGTGGGATAAGGACCTCTTCAGCGTGAGCCTGATTACCCAGCGTCGCGGAAACACCCCACACGATCAGCGCTGGATTCCAGCGACGCAGGCGGGCCAAGGCCAGTTGTAATTGCACGCCGCGCTTGTTGCCAAGCAACTCGTGCCACTCGTCGACCACCACCATGCACAGGGTGGCCAGCGCCGTATGAGCATCGGCGCGGGCGAGCATCAGCGTCAGGCTTTCAGGCGTGGTGATCAGGGTGGTGGGCAGGCGCCGGCTCTGTCGTGCCCGTTCGCTGCTGCTGGTATCGCCAGTGCGCAGGCCGACACTCCATGGAATCTGTAAGTCGAGCAGTGGCGTTTCCAGGGCGCGAGCGGTGTCAGCCGCCAATGCGCGCATGGGGGTTATCCACAGGACTGTCAGCGGTTGGGTGAGCGGTTTTCGTTTACGAGAGGTTTCAACGGCTGTGACAGACGAGGCAAAGCGATTGAGCGCAGCAAACCAGACCGCATAGGTCTTGCCGGCGCCGGTGCTGGCGTGCAGCAATCCGGACTCGCCGCGTTTAACCGCCGTCCACACCTGTTTCTGGAAAGCGAACGGCTTCCATCCGCGGGCGGTGAACCATTGTTTTGCGTAGTCGGGGGAGGTTCCCATGCCGGCGGTGTGCGCTCTGAAAGTCTTCTTTCAGTGACCGTGCAGGGATGCGAAAGGTTTAATGAAACAACGCGATCCTGTAGGAGCGCGGCTTGCCGGCGATGGCGGTCTCAAGGATGCTATCGCCGGCAAGCCGTGTCCTACAGGGAGGCGTGTTACTTCAGGTTGCCGCTGAGGAACTGCTTCAGTCGTTCGCTCTTCGGATTGCCCAGCACGTCGTCCGGCGCACCTTCTTCTTCCACCAGCCCCTGGTGCAGAAACAGCACCTGGCTTGAAACTTTGCGGGCGAAGCTCATTTCGTGCGTCACCATGATCATGGTCCGGCCTTCTTCGGCCAGGCCCTGGATCACGCGCAGTACTTCACCCACCAGTTCCGGGTCGAGCGCCGAGGTCGGTTCGTCAAACAACATGACTTCCGGTTCCATCGCCAATGCGCGTGCAATCGCGACACGTTGCTGCTGACCACCGGACAGGAACGCCGGGTACTGGTCGGCGACGCGCGCGGCCAGGCCCACCTTGTCCAGATAACGCCGGGCGCGGTCTTCGGCTTCTTCCTTGCTGCAACCCAACACCCGGCGCGGGGCCATGGTGATGTTTTCCAGCACGGTCATGTGGCTCCACAGGTTGAAGTGCTGGAACACCATGGCCAGGCGCGTGCGGATCTTTTGCAGTTCATTGGCATCGGCCACGTGCATGCCGTGGCGATCCTTGATCATGCGGATGTTCTGGCCGTCCAGGCTCATCGCGCCGTCGTTGGGTTGTTCGAGAAAGTTGATGCAACGCAGAAAGGTACTCTTACCCGAGCCGCTGGCGCCGATCAGGCTGATGACGTCGCCGGTGTTGGCCTTGAGCGAAACGCCTTTGAGGACTTCATGATCGCCGTAGCTTTTATGCAGGCCTTCGATGGTCAGTTTGTACATGGGGCAGACATCCTCAAGGCGAAAGTAGGTAGCCGCTGCGATAGGCTTCGGCGCCCGCGACATGCGCGATCACCATGCCGGCAGTGGCCATGCGCCGTAGCGAGCGGGCGTACATCAACCCGGCGGCGGTGCAATGAACGGGAGTGACGCGATCGTTGATCGGGTCAATGATTTCGGCGATCAATTGCCCGGCCTCCAGGTATTCCCCCGGCAGTGCGGTGAACACCAGCAGCCCGCCGACCGGCGTTTCCACAGGTTCGACGCCGGCCAGCGGCGTGGCCGGGTAGGGCAGATCGGGCAGTGGTGTCGGTTCGCCGGCGATGGCGCCGAAGTGAATCAGGTAATCGATCAGCGCCTGGCAATCGAGGCTGGCCAGCGGATGATTGACGTCACCCTGGCCGCGCAATTCGACGGTGACCGAGAAGCTGCCCAGCGGAATGTCGAAGCGTTCGCCGAAGCGCTCCTTCAACTGCCACCAGAGCAGGGTGAAACATTCATCGAACGACTGGCCGCCGGAATCGGTGGCCAGCAAACTCGCCTCGGCACCGATGTAGCGTGCCAGCGGCTCGACCTGCGGCCAGGCTTCGGGCGTGGTGTAGAGGTGCGCGACGGCTTCGAAATCGCAATGCAGGTCCAGCACCATGTCCGCGTCGCAGGCGAGGCGTTGCAGGGTCAGGCGCTGGGATTGCAGTTGGGTGCTGGCGGTTTGCCGGGCGAGGGCGTTACGCAAACTGTCGCGGATCAGCCCGAGGTTGCGCTGCGGATCGTCACCGAGTTGGGCTTCGATCTCATTGCCGACCGCTTCGCTGACATCGACGAACCAGCGGTTGAAGTTCTGGCCGCTTTCGAGCTCGTAACGGCCCAGCGGCACATCCATCACCACTTGCTCCAGGCCTACCGGGTTGGCCACGGGGACCAGCACGATTTCGCTGCGCAACCGGCCGCTGGCTTCCAGCTCCGCCAGGCGTTGCTTGAGGTGCCAGGCCACGAGCATGCCGGGCATTTCGTCGGCGTGCAGGGACGCCTGAATGTAGATCTTGCCTTGGGCCGAGGTGGGGCCGTAATGAAAACTGTGAATCTGTCGTGCGGTCCCCGGCAGCGGGGCCAGCAAGTCATGAATCTGGTGGCGCATGTCTCTTTATCCCTAAAGCGGGTCCTAGTGGGTCGGCCCGAGGAAGGCCAGCCAGCGGCGTTCGGCGAGACGGAACAGGCCGACCAGCGCGAAGGTCACGGTCAGGTAGATCAGCGCGGCAATGCCGAACGACTGAAAGGTCAGGAAGGTCGCCGAGTTGGCGTCCCGAGCGACTTTCAAGATGTCCGGGATGGTCGCGGTGAACGCCACGGTGGTCGAATGCAGCATCAGAATCACTTCGTTGCTGTAATACGGCAACGACCGACGCAGGGCCGACGGCATGATCACGTAGGCATACAGCTTCCAGCCGGTCAGGCCGTAGGCTTTGGCGGCTTCGACTTCACCGTGGTTCATGCTGCGAATCGCCCCGGCGAAAATCTCCGTGGTGTAGGCGCAGGTGTTGAGGGCGAAGGCCAGGATCGTGCAGTTCATCGCATCGCGGAAGAACGCATCCAGCACGGGTTGGGCACGGATGGCGGCGAGGCTGTAGATACCGGTGTAGCAAATCAGCAGCTGGATATACAGCGGCGTCCCGCGAAACAGGTAGGTGTAGAACTGCACCGGCCAACGGACGTAGAAGTGCGGCGAGACCCGGGCGATGGACAGCGGGATCGACACCAGGAAACCGATGAAGATCGAGGCGCTGAGCAGCCACAGGGTCATGGCCAGGCCGGTGATGTTCTGGCCGTCGGTATAAAGGAAGGGTTTCCAGTATTCCTGCAAGAGTTCGATCATCGTACGGCCTCCCGGGAACCAGCGGCGTAGCGGCGTTCAAGCTTGCGCAGGATGAAATTGGAGGCGCTGGTAATCAGCAGGTAAATCACCGCGGCGAGCACCAGGAAATAGAACAGTTGATAGGTGCTTTTGCCGGCGTCCTGTGCGGCTTTGACCAGGTCGGCGAGGCCGATGATCGACACCAGCGCAGTGGCCTTGAGCATCACCATCCAGTTATTGCCGATCCCCGGCAGGGCAAAACGCATCATTTGCGGGAACACCACGATCCAGAATCGCTGGCCACGCTTGAGGCCATACGCGGTTGCGGCTTCGACCTGACCACGCGGGACCGCGAGAATCGCGCCACGGAAGGTTTCGGTGAAGTACGCGCCATAGATGAAGCCCAGAGTGATGACCCCGGCGCTGAACGGGTTGATCTCGATGTATTCCCATTCCATGAAGTCGGTGAACGACGTCAGCCAGGTTTGCAGGCTGTAGAAAATCAACAGCATCAGCACCAGGTCCGGTACGCCTCGAATCAGCGTGGTGTAGACCTGCGCCGGAATCCGCACCAGTTTGACTTTGGACAGTTTGGCACTGGCGCCGAGCAAGCCGAGCAAGACGGCCACCAACAGCGACAATGCCGATAATTTGATTGTCATCCAGGTGCCTTCCATCAGCAACGGACCGAAGCCCTTGAGGCTGAAGGCTGAGAGCCCCAGATTTTGTAATAGGTTTTCGAACATAAATCAGCAACCTGATCGGATAAAAAAAGCGCCCATCGCGAGATGGGCGCCGGGCATTATTTGCCGCTGTACAGATTCAGATCGCCAAAGTGTTTCTTTTGAATCTCGGCGTATTTGCCATCATCGTGTAACGCTTTGATACCTTTATCCAAAAGCGCTTTCAGCTCGGTGTTACCTTTCTTAATACCGACAGCCGTTTTGGCCGGCAGCAAAGCGTTGTCGACTGGCTTGGTGACATCGTAATCGGCGCCCTGTGGCGACTTCAGGAAGCCCAGTTCGGCTTGCAGCATGTCCTGAATCCCTGCGTCGAGACGACCGGAAGTCAAGTCGGCATAGACCTGATCCTGGTTGGCGTAAGCCTGGGTTTTAACGCCAGCCTTGTCCAGAACGGCTTTGGCATAGGCTTCCTGGATGGTGCCCTGTTCGTAACCGACAGTCTTGCCCTTGAGCGAAGCGACGTCTGCGGTGACGCCAGAACCTTTCTTGAACACATAGGCAGTCGGGCCAGAGAACAGCTCGCTGGAGAAGTCGATGACTTTTTCGCGGGCTTCAGTGACGGTCATCGAAGAGATCACACCGTCGAATTTATTGGCCTTGAGGCCCGGAATCATACCGTCGAAATCGCTTTCGACCCATTTGCACTTGACCTTCAACTCGGCGCAGATCGCGTTCCCCAGATCGATGTCGAAGCCTACCAGGCTGCCGTCGGCCGCTTTCGACTCGAACGGTGCGTAGGAAGGGTCAACGCCAAAACGCAATTCCTTGTATTCCTTTGCCATGGCGGAACCAGCAGCCATGCACAACGCCAGTGCAGAAAGGGTCAGCAATGCTTTTTTCATTATTCAATCCCTAAGAACCAATATGAGCGCTTGTGGCGCAGAATTATTGTTACTGGTAAGCGTAAGACCCATTGAAAGTAGCAATTTCCGAACCAGAGTCCCGAACAAGCGTTTTAAAAGGTCATACAAGAAGTGACTGCGCGGGAATTGTGCACGAAAACGGGCGCCGTGGAAGTGCTGCACCAAGATGAATCAAGTCGGCGCAAAGTAATGTAGGAGCCGAGCTTGCTCGCGATGGCGGTTTGTCAGGTACCAAAGGGTGGCTGACACGCCGCTATCGCGAGCAAGCTCGGCTCCTACAGGGGGATCGTGTTAACCGAGCAAGTTTTGCAATGTGCCGAGATTGTCCGCCTCGTCGACCGACTTGTCCTGACGCCAGCGCAGCATCCGCGGAAAGCGCACGGCGATCCCGCTCTTGTGGCGTTTTGACAGGGCAATCCCTTCGAAACCCAGTTCGAACACCAGGCTGGGTTTCACGCTGCTTACCGGGCCAAATTTCTCCACCGTGGTTTTGCGCACGATGCTGTCGACCTGGCGCATTTCTTCGTCAGTGAGTCCCGAATAAGCCTTGGCGAACGGCACCAGCGTGCGTTCGCTGGCCTCGGGCGGGCCATCCCAGACCGCGAAGGTGTAATCGCTGTAGAGACTGGCCCGCCGCCCGTGGCCCCGTTGCGCATAGATCAACACCGCATCGACACTGAACGGATCGACTTTCCACTTCCACCACACGCCCATGTCCTTGGTCCGGCCGACGCCGTACAGCGCATCCCGCGCCTTAAGCATCATGCCCTCGACGCCGAGACGGCGGGAGGCTTCCCGTTGCCGGGCGAGGTCGAACCAGTCGTCGCCGGTCAGCATCGGGGAGAGCAGTAACACGGGGTCGTGGCAGGCGGCGATCACCTGCTCCAATTGGGTTCGACGCCTGGCCTGCGGTTGCGTGCGCCAGTCCTCACCTGCCCACTCCAGCAGGTCGTAGGCGAGAATGACCACCGGCACCTCATCGAGGATTTTCTTGCCGAGGGTTTTACGTCCGATGCGCTGCTGCAACAGGGCAAACGGTTGCACGGAGGGGGCGGCGGGTGACGCTGGATCGAAGGCATCTTCGGTGTCGGGGCGGACGTTTTTCCAGGCGACGATTTCGCCGTCGATCACGGTGCCGTCAGGTAAGCCGTGTACAAGATGATCGAACTCGGGAAAGCGTTCGGTCACCAACTCTTCACCCCGGGACCAGATCCACAAACGGCCGTCGCGCTTGACCACTTGGGCGCGGATGCCATCCCACTTCCATTCCACCAGCCATTGGCTGGCGGGGCCAAGCAATCCTTCGAATTGCTCGACCGGCTGCGACAGTGCATGAGCCAGAAAAAAAGGATAGGGCTGACCACCCCGTTCAGCGTGTTCACCCGCAGATTCGGCGGCGATCAGTTTCAGGTAACTCGCCGCTTTTGGACGATGTGTCAGGTCGGTGTAACCGACCATACGTTGAGCCACGCGTTTGCTGTCGAGCCCGGCCATGGCCGCCAGCGCTCGGGTCACCAGCAGCTTGGAGACGCCAACGCGGAAGCTGCCGGTGATCAGTTTGATGCACAGCATCAGACTGGCGCGATCCAGTTGCGACCAGAGTTCTGGCAGGCGCTCGGCGAGCACTTCGGGTAACTCGCCGCGCAACGGCAACAGCTTGTCTTCAATCCATACCGCCAACCCGTCGGTGGAACGGTGCGGCGATTCGGGCAACACCAGCGAGATGGTTTCCGCCAGATCGCCCACAGCTTGATAACTTTCTTCGAACAGCCAGGGTTCCAGCCCGGAAACTGCTTGCGCCAGCTCTCGCAGCGCGCGCACAGCCACTAATTGCCGAGGCCGCCCACCGGACAAAAAATACACGGCCCATGCGGCATCTTGCGGTGAGGCCTGGGCGAAGTAGTGTTGCATCGCGGCCAGTTTGGCGTTGCTCGACGTCGTGGCGTCGAGTTCGGCATACAGCTCGGCGAACGCCTTCATGCCGGCACCTTGTCTGTCTCGGGCTCGATCCCGACGTGTTCTTCCTCGTCATCGCCGTACTCGGTGTTGAAGCTTTGTGCATCCAGACCTTGTTCACGCAGATGGCGTACCAGCACGCCGACCGAACCGTGGGTCACCATGACTCGCTCGGCCCCGGTCTGTTCAATCGCCCACAGAAGGCCCGGCCAATCGGCATGGTCGGACAGGACAAATCCGCGGTCGACTCCGCGCCGGCGGCGGGTACCACGCAAACGCATCCAGCCACTGGCGAAGCCGTCGCTGTACTCGCCGAAACGCCGCATCCAGGTGCTGGCGCCTGCGGACGGCGGGGCGATGATCAGGGCTTTGCGCATCATCGGATCGCTCTTTTTGACTTCGCCGGCATAGATCGTGGGCGGCAGATAAACGCTGCTCTGGCGATACACCTGGTTGAGTGGCTCCACGGCACCATGCACCAGAATGGGGCCGAGGCTGACGTCGATGCCGTGCAGAATTCGTTGCGCCTTGCCGAAGGAGTAGCAGAACAGCACGCTGGCAATATCGGCAGCGGCATTGGCCTGCCACCACTGATTGATCTCGGCAAACACCTCGGCTTGGGGTTGCCAGCGATAGATCGGCAGGCCGAAGGTCGATTCGGTGATGAACGTGTGGCACCGCACGGGTTCGAAGGGCGCGCACGTGCCGTCGGCTTCTGTCTTGTAATCCCCCGAAGCGACCCAGACCTCACCCCCGTATTCCAGACGCACCTGGGCCGAGCCGAGCACGTGGCCGGCGGGGTGAAAACTGAGGGTGACGCCATGGTGTTGGAGGGGCTGACCGTAAGGCAGGGTTTGCAGATTGATGTCGGCGCCGAGGCGAGCACGCAGGATGCCTTCGCCGGCTGACGCGGCCAGGTAATGACGATTGCCGCCACGGGCATGGTCGCTGTGAGCGTGGGTGATGACCGCACGTTCGACCGGGCGCCACGGGTCGATGTAGAAATCCCCGGCCGGGCAGTACAAACCTTCAGGACGCGCGATAACAAGTTCCATGTCGTTACCAAAATGGAGGGACCTGTTAGCTATGAGGTTCGCGTGAAGCCAGAAGTTCTATCGAAATTTCACTGACGAGAAACATTCCCCTGTAGGAGCTGGGCTTGCCCGCGATGGCGGTTTCACCTGCACCATTCCTGGTGACTGACTCACCGCTATCGCGGGCAAGCCCGGCTCCTACAGGGATCGTGGGTTATTTACCCGGTGTCAGGGTCAACTGCGTCCTGCCATACACCTTGTCAAAATTCTGCGGCTGCATCGGCAGGCTCATGTATTGCCCTTTGAGCCAAGGATCGATGCTGTTCAGATAATTAGGGCTGGCAGGGTTGCCCGACTGACCGGTGCCGTTCTGGCCCATCAGCGGCTCGGCCTGGCCGAAGTCGACGATGAAGCGCATGGCCGGTGCCAGCGTGGTGTTGAAGTCCTGACCCCAGGCGAACGCCGCCGTGTTCAGCGTGGTGTGGTCGCCGCCCGCGGCAACCGGCCCGCGAACGGTCTGGCCATTGGCGTTTTTCCATTCGTAGCGGTGCAGTTTGCCCCACTGCCAGGCTTTGTGATCGCCACCCAACTGGCTGTCGCCGGCGCTGATCGCTGCTGCCAGGCTGCGGGCGAGGATCGCCGGTTTATCTTCTTTCTGTGGTGTGCGTGCGTCATCCCAGAACGGGCTGTCTTCGCGCCCCAGCAAATGATCGGCCTGCGCCGCGTAGGACAACTTGCCGTTGGCCACGAAGGCTTTCCACGTCGGGCTGCTTTCCGGACCCAGTTCGTCGAGGAAGATCTGCTTCATGCTTTCCTGCAGGAACAATTCGTAAATCGCTGCATCGGCGGAAGTCGTGCCGAGCTTGCCGTCGAACGCCATCAGGCGCGTATACGCCTCGTGAGCCTTGCCGCGATCGGCAACGGGCAGCGCTTCAATCGCCTGCTTGAGCGGCTGGGACATGCCCGGTGCTTCAAACATTTTCTTCAGTTTGGCGGCGAACGTGGTGGTCTGGTCATATTGCATCGCGATCACGCTGCGCGTGTCGTGTTTGCCGGCGCCCGCCAGTTCGGCCAGGCGTTCGCCACGCTCCGGCGCTGCCCAGGAATTCGACAGTTGCATGCCGTAGCCATGGGGAATGACGCGCTGGTTGGCGGTGCCGAGCCAGCCTTGGGCCGGGTCCTGGTCGTAAGGGTGCAGCATCGGGTCGGCGTAACCGTCCCAGTCGTAGCGACCTTCCCAGCCCGGCGACGGCAGCAGGCCTTCGCCTTCGCGACGGTTCGGGTAGCGGCCGGTGACTTGCCAGCCGATGTTGCTCGCATCGGCGAACACCAGGTTCAGGGCGATGGCGCGGATTTCGCGGCTGGCGTCCGAGGCTTTCTCGACGGTCTGGGCCCGGGACAGGTCGAAATACGCGTCCAGGGTTTTGTCGTCGGTGAAGTTGGGCATTTGCAGGGCCAGGCCGAAACCGTTCGCCAGCGTGGTGCCTTGGGCGCTGTTGAGCAGCGGACCGTGACGGGTTTCGTACACGGCTTCGCGAATCGGCCGCTGGCCTTTGACGAAGTAGGTTTCGTTGCGCACGACGGCGGGCTGCCATTTACCGGCCACTTCGTAGGTGAGGGCGTTGCCCTGGCGTTTGATTTTTTCCAGGAACAGGTCCTGGTTGTCGCCCATGACCGTGGTCATGCTCCAGGCCACTTTGCCGTTGAAACCACCGAGCACCATCGGCAAACCGGCAATGGTCACGCCCGCCGCCTGATATTTCGGCGCCCGTATCTGCACATAGCTGAACAGCGACGGCACGCCCAACGGGCCATGGCTGTCACTGGCCAGAATGCTTTTGCCAGTGCGGCTGCGTTGCGGGCCGATCGCCCAGTTGTTCGATGAGGTGGCGCCCAACAGGTTCGGGTCGGACAGTTGTCCCGTGGCTTTACTGATTTCAGCGAGGCCGGGGATCGCGCCGTTGAGTTTGATGCCTTGCAGTTTGTCGGCTTCACCCAGCGGCAGTTTTTCATCGGGCGCGGACGGTGTCAGCCAGGCGAGTTTGTCGGTGGTGACGGTCTGGGCCAGCATCAACGAGGAAATTTCTTCCGGCAGGTTGGCCGACTGGCTGAAGTTCAGCAGGCAGAAGATCAGCGCCGAATCTTCCGGTTTCCAGTATTCAGGCTTGTAACCGGTGGCAGCGAGATCCGCTGGCAGCTTGTCGCGGTAGCGGAACAGATAGGCGTTGACGCCGCGCGCATAGACTTCGAAGAAGCGTTTGAGGCGCGGCGAAGAGGCTTTGTACAACTCGCCGGCGCTTTTCTTCAGATTGACCGCACGCATGTAGCGGTCGGCGTCCAGCAGGTCGGCGCCGGACATTTCTGCCAGACGGCCTTCGGCCAGCAGGCGCAGGGTAACCATTTGCGTGATGCGGTCGCTGGCGTGGACGTAACCCAGGGCGAACAACGCGTCATGGAAGCTGTTGCTTTCGATCAACGGCATGCCCATGGCATTGCGGCGCACCGAAACGTTTTGCGCCAAGCCCTTGAGCGGCTGCACACCGGAGGTCGGCGGGAGGGTGTCCTGAGCGTCCCAGGTCTGACAACCGGACAGGCTCAAAACACCGGCCACTGCTGCGGCAACGCCGAACCGGGGAAGAAAATGTGTAAGGGCTGGCGAGGCCATGGCAAAGCTCCTGCGGGGGTAAAGGCGCAATAAAGGCGCTACGTTAGTGAGCAGGAGGAGGGCGCGCAAGCGGCGGGCGGGGTTATTTCAAGATTTGTCTGATAAACCACAACTTCATGTTCCCTGTGGCGAGGGAGCTTCTGTGGCGAGGGGGCTTGTCGGAACGCCGCATCGCCCCGTTCGGCTGCGCAGCAGTCGTAAACCCGGCAACCGCAACCTGACGCTAAAAACGCGCTGACTGGTTTTGTGATGCCGCGCGCGAAAAATCGCGCCGACAAATGAGATAAATGGCGCAAAATATTTTTGCTCCCGTTGCAACAGAATATCAAAACCGTTCAGCTTCAACCGCGTGTGTGTAAGTTCGCACAAGATTTGGCATCGCTCGCAAGCGACACCAGCCTGACATTAAGCGCGATTTTTGGCACCTTGGAGACCTTCACATCCCTCTTCAAACTGAAGGAGTCGTCGGCCAATCTATGCTCACAGGAAACCCCGCCTGCTGTTCAATATCAGAAAGGTCAATGCGATACCGCTTCCATAGCCGAAGCAACGCGACTTTTTCAGGCGTCTCCAGCCCCAGATCAACGGCATCCTGAAGCGGAGCTATAGCCGTTGCGGCCTGGTTCATACGAGTGTCACGTTTAAGACGAGCGAGCCTTGCCAGGTCAGCCGCTTCAGCAGACGCATCCAGCACCCAATCGCCACCAGCCCACACATAGAACTGACCCGGCCGGGGTTTGGCAGTCAACCCTTCGGGCAGATTGCCAAGCTCGAAATACTCTTCCCCGGCGCCGGTATCCGTGTGGTAAACCATGCCGCGATAGTCGGCCAATAGTTGCGGCTTCCCCTCGACCAGCGCCCATACGTGGCCAGCCTCGGGTTGGGCCAAAGGATTTTCCAGCTGGACGGTATTGCCCGGCAGATACTGGCCAAATCCCGGGACCTCGGGGAAATCTGACAACTCAAACGGCCCGGTCAGGATGCCGAGCGGGTCGAACACATAGATATTCATTAGCACCTCAGATCACTTTAATTCGGCCCGGATAGGCAATGTTTTTCGGGACCGTCTCAGCGCCGCCAGCGGCGCCAGTGCCACCACCGGCCCAGGTGGCATAGGTGATGCTCCCGCCGCCCATCGCCTGCGTGCCGTAACCGCCGGAACCGACATAGTGGTTGTGACTTTTGAAATCATCGAGCCGATAGCTGCCCGCAGGACGGCCCGGATCAATCCCGGCAGCCTCGTCAAGGGGCCGGAAAAATTTACCGCGCGCATCTGGACAGCGGAACGTGGTCGCGCCATCGCCCGAGGTCCAGCCGCCCTCCATACCCGCGCGAGCGGCTTCCGTAGTCAGCATTCCCGACTGCTGAGCGTGATCCCACAACCATGGCCAATCGGCACGAACAAAGAGGGCATTGCCCAACGGAGCGTTACCCCCCGGATTCAATACGGTCGTCGTTTCAAATACGGGCCGCCCGAGCGCCGTACCGTCTAAGCGCGCAATCGGTATCCAGTTGCCCTTACCATCACTGCGCAAATGCCAATAATCCCCGGCGCCCATCAGGTAAAAGAACGGATAGCCGGCGGCATTCAGATGGGTATGAAACTTGATTTTGTTGCTGCCGGCCGCTCTGATTGTCAGCCGGTTGCTGGTGTTATCGACGCGCCGCACCAGCACACCACGAAAGCCAAGCGCTGAATTGGCATCGGGCAGTTCAACCGTCAACGCCGCGGCGCTGGCATCAATCAGGACAAGCCCCAACTCGTTTGCCACCAAGGACTTTGATGTGTTGACTTCCACTAAAGGGAATTGGCCCATGCCGTTAATCAAGTCGTTTATTTCGGTTTTGGTGAACGCGTCCGTGATCCCATAACCGACCAGCGTTGTTGGATTGCTCCCGCCCGTGACTAATCCTTTGGAGCTGACGGATACCTTCGTGAATGAACCGGCCTGAACTCCGCTATCAGCCAAAGCCAGCGTGATCTCAGTATCTGCACTGCCATCGTAAGTACCCGATCCCGTTGCTGCACCCTTGAATTTCAGCGTTCGAGCAGTCTTCAGTTGGAGCGCCTTGCCGACAGCGTTCGTACCAGCAATGACCTTATCAATCTGATCCCTCAGCCATTTTGTCCGACTTGCCAGCTGTTTAGCTTGCAAGTTGTCGATGCCTTCCGGACCACCTAATACAGGGTCAGATGTCTCAAGCTGGTAGATGCCTTCCGGCCATTCATTGAGTTCGGGTAGATCGGCCATTAGCTGCTCCCATGGTTGTATTGGCCATCGCGACGCGCTACGCCGTTATGCCGTATGGGGACTGACTGATAGTCGAGTGTCACCAAGCGGCAGCGCGTAGGAGCGACAGATAGAAGAAGGCGGCGCAGGAGCGCAGCCTGATCATTGGTAATGACGCGTTGAAGAAAGACCCGGTAAAGCGGCCAGGCGGAAGGGTCGCCATGGATGTAAGCGCCATTTCTGGTGATTGACCCATCGTGTATTCGATTGCTCAAGCCTTCCTGGAGCGTTACCTCGCCAAAGCCCAGCAAGCGAATGACCTCGCGAATAGCCCAAGGCGTACCTTTATAGCGATGCAACTGGGCGGCGTTCTTGATCAGATTGCGCTTGGCTTCCTCTGATTCAGCCAGTAGCCAGGCTGCCTCATCGAGCAGGGAGAACTGATCTGCGAGGTGGGGTAGCAATTGGGGCTTAACCAGGTCAATCAGGTAAACCAACATTGCGTTGCGGTCGAGCCCTTCCAGCGTCTCATCGAGCAGCTCGCAAAGCGCCGCGAAGCGCTCGTCGCTAGCCAATGCCGGGGGCAGTTGCTGACTAGCCATAGACCACCCCGGCATCCTCAAGCTGGATTGAGGTACAGTTCGCCCACTCATTTTTCATAAGCTCAACCGGCGCAAAACCCGCAAAACCTAGGTCCGCCCGATAAACGCCATTCACCTGCAGCAACGCGGTTAATTGTTCCTGGACCAGATCGCGACCGAGACCTCCACGTCGCTCAACAGCATATTTTTCGGCCGCAGCTTTGGCAGCCTTCATGGCCTCAACACGATCTGCCGTGTCGTAAAAAGTAATGCGTGCCTTGATTTCATAGCTGACCTCGGTGGGTGCATAGGCGTTAACCGTGTCACACAGGGGGCGCAGCTTCTCACCGCTGATCCGACTCTTGATCCGCTGAAGCAGGTCGCCTGAAGGCAATCCAGTAATGGTCAGAGGGAATAGTGCTACATGCCCATTCGGTTGGCCTTCGTCAGGCCCGTACACGGCGACATCAATGATTGACTGGTGTACTGCGAGGGTGTGGTAGCGATAGGCCCCGCGACTGCCGGCATTGCTGAAAGCTTCAGGCGCCAGGATGATCCGCTCGCGGTAGCGGTCATCCTCCTCGTCCTCAGCGCCTTCCGCTGTGACATTGATATTGGTGGCGGCAAGGCCTTCAGCGGGCGAGTTACCAATACTGCTGATCTGACCAACAGCCCAACCATTACCAAGCTCTCCGACCGACAAGCACGTGGCCGTCACGCTGATCTGTGCCTGTCCGGCCGGGATGACGGCGTCCTGATCAGTCAGAAAAGTTAGTTTGGCGTCTTGGGTGCTTACGCGAGTGCCGGCGCGAATAAGCAGCGCTTGCTGCACGGCGACCGGCATTGTGAAGCGCAATGTGCAGCGCGCGGGGGCTGCCAACAACCTCGGAGTTGCGACCAGTTCCCCCAGGTAATCAAGAATTGGAGCCTTGGCATAACGTACCAAGAGCTGCTCGCCCGCACTCTGGATGGCCATCTGCAGGCGCGTCTCGGAATAGGCAATCTGGTCTATAAACAGTCGCTCTACCTGCGCGGGATACAGTGTTTTGCCTGTTTTTTCCTCGTATCGAGCAATCAGGCTGGCTTCGTTGGCCGCTGGATCTATCTTGATGAAAATCGGTTTAGGCAGCTCGCGCATAAGGCACCTCGGTCAACTGGGTGACACCATCCGCAACGCGCCACTGCACGCGCACAACGATGCGCGAGTCCTCAACGAGCACTAGCACCTGAACTACCGAAACTCGGGTTTCCCAGCGGCGGATAGCGTCGACTGCTTCACGCACCAGGTGCGGAGTCACACGGTTGACGGGCCAGTCGATGTACAGATGAATGTCGCTGCCAAACTCAGGCCGGTGGGCGTCACTGCCTTTGGGTGTGGTCAGGATGATGCGGATGGCCTGATCGATATCGCGCAAACCCTCGACCACCTCGCCGGAGGTTCCGAGGGCAGGCTGCCAGTGGGCGGCGGTGATGCTCGTGTAGGGAATGGGCGTCGTCATGCGCCAATGATGAGATGACTAGCGAGAGCTAGCTTTTAATCGAGTTTAAAGACGGGCAACATCAGCAAAACGCACCTTAGGAATTCGTATGAACATCTGGGAAGTCAAACAGCTCTTTTTATTCATCGCTTTTGTGGTGCCCGGCTTTATCAGTCTAAAAACGTATGCACTGCTCCAACCAACTCAATTCAAAGACACATCGCAGCAATTGATCGACGCCGTTGCGTACAGCTCTGTCAATTACGCCTTACTAATCGGCCCCATTTACGCGGTTGAACACATCAACCTCCGGTCAAGCTACCCAACGCTATATGTCCTTTTTTATGTCGTAGTACTGCTGCTTGCCCCCATAGCGTGGGCTTGGGCTTTCTTATGGCTAAGAAAAACACAGCTTCTGCAGCGTTCAATTGCACACCCGACAGGCAAACCATGGGATTTTGTCTTCAACCAACGAGTCCCCTACTGGGTGATTGCTACATTGACTGATGGCCGCCAGGTCGCCGGACTTTACGACTCGAAATCCTTTGCCTCAAGTAGTCCAGCGCAGGAGCAAATTTACCTTCAGGAAGCTTGGGTGTTGAATGAGGGTGGTGGATTTGAAAGGGCAAGAAATGACTCAGCAGGCATCATCATCCTTGCAAAAGAAATCGCTACACTTGAGCTGTTTCACCTCAAAGCCTCCCAGGAAAATGACAATGTCGAGTAATAAAAGTGGTGGTTCCGAGAAGTATGGTTACCAACCAAGCAAGGGCGACTCTCATCCAACAAAAGATGGCTATGCACCGACGCCAACCAGCGAAAGGGCACCGGCTCCACCACCCAAAAACCCGTAAGCAATCACTCCGCCAGCAGCTTTTTGATTGAACCAGACAGAAAGGAAGGAAGAGAAAATTCATGACGGATAACCAGAATAAAGGAAGGGCCAGTGGTCAAGGTCCAAAACAGGAGTTCAGAGATGGTTACTCTCCGAAACCTACCAGTGAGAGCAAACCTGTTTCGCCACCGCCTAAGAAACCCTAACAAATGGCCCCAATAGGGGCCGTTTTTAATGGCTGTGATGGTTCGAGTTCCCGCCACCGTCCATGACGGTACCGGTAGCTTCGACATTGCCGTCGACCAGCAAATTACCTTTCATCTTCAGGTTTCCATTCAAGGAGACCTCCGGTACGTCCAACGTTGCTGACGGAGCCTTCACCACGACAGGGGCACCCGCCTCAACGGTGATGTTCCTACCACACTTCAAAAGCAAAGCCCCCACGCTATCCAACGTCATTACCCCAGCCTTACGGTCATACGTTGAAACCGTCCCATCGCTATACCGCACATAGTCGGTATCTTCATCCACAACAGGCGGAGGTTCGGCCGATGAGTAGATGCCGCCCAGGTAAACACCTCCCACACCGTCATCGTCCAACAACACCGCGACTTGCTCGTTCAGCTCAGGCATCAAAGGCCGGCGCTTCGTGCCCTGGGTGTTGCGCTGGGGCACGTTGAGCCAGTAACTCTCAACCCCATCACGGTCATCCAGGCGCACCCGTATGCGGCAAGTCAGGTAATCAACAGCGCTGACTTCCCCGTATTCCAGTTCAACGCCCATCAGCTCTTCTCCATTATCAGGCAACCACTTCTTGCTCAATGCCGTAGGTCGCCAAAGCCAGGTCTGGCTTAGTGCTATCTTGGGCTGATGTGATCGAAGGCGCGGACACACGGCAGACTGACTTGTCCACGGTGTAACCACTCCGGGTCATTCGGTGCTGCGAAGACGTGATCAGGTAATTCCCGCCGAGCTTGCCCGCCGCTACCAAGGTCACCACATTGCCGCTGAGCAGGTTGGGCCGACCCATCGCGCCCCAACTGCCAGTAGTACGTTCACGGTTGGCTTTGGCCAGCTCGGCTTTGGCTTTTGCCTTGGAATCTTCGGCCGAGGCGCTGCGTTTGCGGCTCTTTTTGGTATCACCGCTGGTGGTGGCCTTGCTTACGCTGCTGGGAACCGCGACGGTTTCGCCATTTTCGACCTTGTACGCAATCAGCTTTTTCTTCGCGGGGTCTTTGTGCTTCACCTCAATGGCCTGAGGGACGCTCTTGATCTGGTCACGCAGGTTCACGCGGCTTAAGTCCTGGAGCACCAGAGTGGCTACCGGTGCGCCCTTGGCCAACTCACTGATGGCATGAAAGACCATTCGATTACCGGTGACCTTGAAGGCATAGTCGTACTCGGCCGCCAAGTTGCGCAGAAAGGTCAGATCGGACTCCTGCTGAGTCAACCGGTCGAGCTTGATCGGCTCGATGCTGCCAATCAGCGCCAGCCCCTGACGTGCTGCTATCTGCTTGGCTACGGCATCCAGCGTGGTGTTTTCATAAGCGTGGTGTTCGGTGGTCCGTAATGCCGCTTTAATGCCGGTGGCCAGCGCATAAATGGTGATCGTTGAGGGTGGGCAATTCAGCTCGACCTCATCAATCTCAAATCGCCCAAGTACGCGTAGTGGCCCACCCTCCCAGCCAATGGACACGGTCAAGCTGTCGCCGTGCCCTGGATACCAGGTGTCGCGCCATTTACCCTCGGTGTCCTCCAATTCAACCTCCAGGCTGTCGGCCTGACCGGTGAGGTAGTCGGAATAGGACAAAGAGAGCAAGTGTTGGCTGACGTTCCGCGTGATATTGCTCTGCTGATAGGCCAGCACGAAGCGCGCTTCTGGTACTTGCGTGGGGATCATCGCATCCATGGCGGAAGATCCTCAGCGGTGGCCTCAGGCTCAAGGATTGGGATGGCCAGGGTCAAACCCGCCGGCAAAGCAGCGGTGATCGGCACATGCGTGTTGGCTTCAACGATCGGTAAGTAACGATGAGCATCACCGTAATATCGCCAGGCTAACTGGTCCCAACGCTCACCTTCAGTTGTGACATGCGTGATAAACATCAGGACTTCCTCGTCAAGACTTGCGCTGCCAGCCCAGCCAAACGAGTCCGGGCGCCATCCATTGTGGTGAGTGCTTGGCCAAGCGACTCTTGGGACGCTGAGAACCGGTCAACGATGTTGCTAAGGTCTACCGGGTTGAGGGCTGATCGAGCGCCCATGACACTGCCCAATACGTTCTCACCCAGTCGCGACAGATCGGAACCATCTTCCAGTAGTCCGGCCACTGATTTCAGCCCTTGCAGCGGCCCAATCGCCCTGGCTGTAACCCCCAGCAATTGCGGGACCTGACCGAGGATCATCGAGGGATTGCCGCTCTTTACCGCCTCATACAAGTTCTGGCCTGCCTTTAATATGTTCCCGGCTGTTTTTGCATGGCCAATCACCGCCTGGACAGTACTGGGGGAAGGCGACAGCCGTGAGATGAGTCCGGGCTTATCGGCGGTGGCCGCCGATGTGCCGTTCAAGGCTGGATCAGCCAGTCCTGGTCGGGCGACCTTGCGAGTGAATGCCCCGGTGTATTCCTTCAGGCTCAACTGAACCGTAGCCGCCTTGATCTGGCCCACTGCGGTCGAGCGGCGGATTGCATTGGAGATGTTGGTGATGACGTAGGCGCCCAGGTATTCGCCGCTTCCCATCACAAAGGCCAAAGGCTCATGTTTGCTCTTGGCCTGGCGCAGTGTTCGTAACCGTTCTTCAGGATCGCCCAGGACCGGGTGCAGCTCGATGGTCAGGTTGCACTCATCCAGGCCTTCACCGATCCATTCCAGCAAAGGTTTTCCTTGGATACGGGCGTGCTCTGCCCAGTCGGCCGATCCGCTTTGCTCCATGCCGCTGATCCCACCGGCCACGGTAAATTCGATATCACCCAGGATGGCAAACATTAGGCGATCCCCTCATTAGAGGGACCGTAGCTACGTCGGCGCTGGTCGTGCATGTAGCGATCCATCATCCGTACGAATTCGCCATAGCCGGCCTGCAGTCCTTGTTGGACCTGCTGCTGCGTATCGGCGCCACCAGGCACGGTGATCTGCGGTGAGAAGGTGAAGCTCGGGCCGCCGCCCATGCCGGAGCCCATTCCGGCAGCGCCGCCGCCAACGTTCCCCATCATGCTCGCCTTAGAGACGTCAGCAGGGTTCGGCGGCGCAAGGTTGACACCCGATTGTGCTGCCATGCCGAGTGCTGCTTTTCGCACCAGGTCTGACTGCGCACTGATGCCGATGGCGGCACCTTCACTGATGTTGGCGCCATAGCCCATGAACACCCGGCTTGGAGAGTGGATGCCGAGCGTCTCGGTAAACCAGCCTTTGACCGAAGTCCCGACACCGACCACAGCTTCTTTGGCGGCACCTAAAGCATTGCTGATGCCATTGACCAAACCATCAATGATCATGCCGCCGAACTCGGTGAACTTGCCCGGCAGTTCAATTCCGAAGTAACTCATTACTCCGGCAAAGGCTCTGTAGAACATGCCGACCGGTGAGAAGTTAGCCATTAACCCCAAGATGCCAGAAAGACCGCCGCTGAACCCGGCTTTGATCTCCGTCCACAAACCGGCGAAGAAGCCTTTGATCGGCTCCCAGTAGCGGTAAATAAGGTAGGCCGCCACGGCGATGCCGGTGATCAGCAGGCCGATAGGGTTCATCATCAAGGCTCGACCCAGCCACAGAATTGCCTGGCCGGCAATGCGTAGACCAAAAAGCAACTTGCCACCCAGCGCCTGGCCAAGTGCAACGCTACCGCGAGCCAGCCATTTCACGGCGTTGGCGCCTTTGCTCATACCATTGATCAGCGGTGCGAACTTGCCCATCTGCCACATGCCGCGCAGTAGAGTCCACTTCGACGAAAGTGTTGTGATGGTAGTGCTCATGGCCACGAAGGGCGACAGCACTAGGTTGGCGCCGTATGCAACGCCGATGAAGGCCATCTTGCCTAGCAACAGGCCGCCGACCAGGCCGATGACACCTTTTATTAACTCGGGATTCTCACCTGCCCAGTTGGAGAAGGATTGCATTACGGGTATGACAGCTTGTGTGACATCCACGAGCGCCGGAATCAGAACGCTGCCGACCGTGATACCAATTTCAGAGAGGTTGGTGGTCAGCAGCTTTAGCTGTTCCTTCGGACTTTCCATCCGTTTTTTCCAGTCAGTATCGAGTCCACCTTTATCGGCGGCATCAATGCTGCGCTGCTGGATGCCCGCAAGATCCTTCTTGTTGGCCATGGCCGGTCGAATGAATGACAGCACTTGCTGGTCGGCGAACAGTTCGCCCAGCTTATAGGCCTCGTTCAAACGATTGAGGGCAATCTGGCGTTCTTCGTCGTCCTTGATAGCCATCGCTTTCTGGAACTTGCCAGCAGCTTCTGGACCCTTACTACCCACATATTTGGTGATGACTTCCAGCATCGCCTGGACTGGGGTCAGCCCGTTTCCAACCAGATTCTTCATTGATGCAGTGAGGTCGATCCCCGCACCTTCAAAGGACTTTAAAGTGTCCTTGGCTGTAAGTTTGGAAAGGAAGTTTTTGAAGTTGTTAGCTGCTTCGTCGTTGCTGCCAGCACCCCGGCGAGCGATCTGCAGCGAGGCGCCGATCTCAGCCACTGCGCGTTCGCCCGTGATACCCAGTGCAGCAAACTGTGGTGTGAGCTGCGGCAACCACTTGGCCATGTCCGCCAATTCAAACTGGCCGCTTTTGCCTGCGAAGGCCAGCATGTTCATTGAGCGTTCAAGCCCGGCTGCGCCAATGCCCAGGTTGTCATTTAGCGCGATGGCCACGGAACCGAGGTCATCCATGCTGGCGCGAGTGGCTGTGGCTGTTTTGGCCATGACTGGAGCGTACGCGGCCAGCTCTTTGGCACTGGAGATCCCGCCTGCGATTAACACTGCAGCCCCTGCGGCGACTTCAGTTTGAGTCTGATTCCACTTAAGTGCGGAGCCGCGCATTACATTACCGAGTTGTGCTTCCTCTTCCGCATTGAAGCCACCGGTAATGGCGATGTCGTTGGTCCTGTCTTTGAAGTCGATAGCAGTGCGCATCGACTGAACGACAGGCGCACCGATAACAGCCGCTGTACCCGCCGTCTCCATGGCCTGGCCACGCAGCTCGCCACGTTTGTTTTTGAGGTTTTCGCCCCTGGCGATGCTGGTGTTGAGGCGCTCTTGCTTGACCTTGAGTTGATCAATCGTACGACCGACCTGGTCGTACTGGCGACGCATGCGCTCGATGCCAGTACCGCTGCGTGCGATGGAGGCCGCCAGTTCGGTGCCGATGAGTTTCTGTTTGGCCGTCAATCCATCAGTGGCACGGCCAAGCTGCTGCACGGTCGACTTCGCCGAGCCGAATGCAGCATTTAGGCTGCCAGAAATGGCGGCCCCGATTTTGAGTCCAATCAGAACTTCATTCGCCATAATTTGCTACGCTGTCAGCATGTTTGAGAAGACTGCTTCAATCACTGCCAAAACCCTCTATGCACTGGCCATCGGCGTCGGTGTGATCTGGCTTGCCTGGCTATGTCTGATGAACCTGCCCGTCTGGGCAGCGGTTTTGATGTTCTGTCTGGGATTGCCATTGCTGGCTTTGGCTGCCGCCCCTATCGCAGCGGGCGGCGCCTTGGTGGCGGGAGTGGTGATCGGATTGGCGGTATTGATCAGTTCTTCATTTGTTCAGCGAGTTCGATCCGACGATTGATCTCGCGCCTACATATTTCGACCCAGCGCCAGTAGTCCACCATGTCCAGTCGGACAATCTCAGACGGCTGCATCCTCAGAACTAGCAACAGAGCCTCGTCCCAGGAGTGCAGCAAAGTCTCCTCCATTGGACATTTCCCGCAACACCTCGGTGGCTGACTTAGAGTCAGCGATATCGAATTCACCGAGGTCCTCCAACGTGATGCCCAGCATTTTCGAAACGAGCATGTCTTCCAGCGCAGCTTCGTCTTTCACGACGGCCTGCGCGGCGCTGATGTCTTTGCGTTTAAGGCGCTTGATAGGCAGCTTCGAGATCGTCTCGCCGCTGGCACTTTGGAAAGGAAATTTGAGGGTGAAGCTGATTGTTTCGGCCATCTTCGTTGCTCCAGGTTGTCGATCTGATCGACTGCTTTGAAAGAGCCCTGAGCATCGCACCTGGTCGTGGCGCTGACTTTTAATCGAGTTTAAAGAGACTGCACGTCTTGGAAAATTGCCCTAACATCGCCCACTCAATGACGTTGTTTGAATCCCAAGGAGAAGGCAAGCATGAGTGACGACAACAAAGAGCTATTCAATCTTCTAGCTAAAAAAACGCTGGAGCTTCTGGTGAACGCTTGCCCCGTGCCGGTAAAGATTACCTCTGAGACATTTGAGCTTCCAAAAGGAGAGCACAACACATCCGAAAACGCCTTCCTAGGAACAGCTACGTATTACAAGAAATCCGCAGATGAGCAGGTTCTTAGCAGCCTGCTCCAATGGCTTGCAGCCGAAAATTATGTCAGGGAAAAAGGTGGCTATTACGTCGCTACGCTGCAGACTCTGAAGCTCTACAACGCAATACCGAATGCAATCGCGGAATAACAAAAAAGGCAGTCAGCTGGAAAGCGGACTGCCTTTACTCCATTTATGCCTGCCCGATGTTTTGTCTGTATTTCGACAACTGATCCTGCCCGCCAACCTTGAAAATGTTCGCCAGGTAATCCAGCAAAACCACCTCTTGCCCATCGAGCACCTGACGAACATACGTCGCCGAAAATGGCGTTTCGTACTTGGTCGGGTCTCGCGGTTTGTGACTGCCCAGCTGATACTCCTTGCCGGTGATGGTCATCATCGTGACCAACGCGATCTCGTCAACCAGGCCGCCGTTGTTGAAGACCTGGACGTTGGAGCGGCACTGCAACTGGACGCTTTTGAATGGCGTGACCAGTTTGACTGCGGCGTCGTAGTACATGCTGTTCCAGGTGATCTTGCCTTCCAGCTTATCGATCCCGTCAGGCAGCTCGATCAAGCCAACCATGCCCAGCCCTTGAAAGTCGCTGGTCACGGTTTTGATCGAGCCCAGATCGATCTCTTCGGCGCGACCGAAGAAGCTCGCGCCATCAAGATAGATCGCGGCGTTGGAAACGCGGTGTGCACTAAAGCCTGCCATTTATGCGGCTCCCAGGTTGACCAGGTATTCCCCGGTGATCTCAGTTTCAAAGGTGCCACGCTCAAATGGCAATGGCACAGTCAGCTTGTAATTGAACAGGGCATGGCCCAGTTCCAGTTCTGTCTGTGGGTTACGTGCTGGGTCATACCAGCACTCGCCGCCGACCAACGCCCCGTCGATAGTCAGCTTGCGCAGGAACAAGTTGACGCTTTCCGTGATGCTGGTAATCAACGAGCCAATGATGGGCATATCCACGAACTGCAGTGAGCTGTAACGAATCGATTCGTCCACCACATCCTTGGTGCGACGAACGTTTTCGAAGTTGCGCATGTGCGTCACGGTAGGCCAGGCGGCAGTTCGGTTGCCCCACAAGCGCAGGCCGGTACCGAACGAATTGAAAACCGTAGTAATGCCATTTTCGTTGAGCAGGTTGACCTCGCTGCTCGCGTCGTCTACCCGAGCGGTCAATGGCCTTTCCAGACCAATCACGCCCATCAGTTCCTGATTGGAGCTGCTCCACCAGTAGCCCTTGTCGTTGTCGACTTTGGCCCGCAGACCTGCAGCGCGGATCGACAGCGGCTGCAGACGTTCACCATCAGTTGCAGAGTCGTACACCTTGACGTGCGGATAGCACAGACGCACGCGGTCGCTGCTGGTGTTGAAGTTGATACTGCCAGCCGGCCCGCGCCCTGCGATCACCTGTTGCACCGTGGTGCCAATAGGCGCATCGAGGTAGGCAACACCGCCCACCTTGATAGCCTCGGAGGCCAATTCGACCCCTACTGAGTTCAAGGTACTGAAGCCTGGTGCGATGAAGATCTTCGCAAAGAAACCCAGCGTGTTGTAGCTGTCCTGGAACGCCTTCAAGCCCGTGCGACGTCCGGCGACAGTGAGCCCGCCGATGATGTCGGCAGGCGTGACTTTGCTCGGGTCGGCATGGGTGTAGCTGGCCTTCACTTGGCCGTTGGCTGGAATCGCTCCCGTCGCCAGGCGCTTCACTTGGCCGGTGAGCATGGTCACCGTGTAATCGGTGTCGAGTACGTACGGGGTAGCCCCGTCAGCGGACTTCAGCTGCAGCAGTTGCAATGCACCGTGCTCCAGCTGCAGCTGGTCGTTATCCCCGAACTGCTTCACCTGATCAGCGACATTGGTGCGGTGGATGGCTGGATCGAGCACGTTGACTACCAGCACCGTACCAGCGCCGAAATCATAGATACCTTCCAGCGCTTCGGGAATGCTGAAGCCGGTGAGATGCGCACCGAATTGAGCCGCGTCCTTATCGTTCAAGGACAAGGTCAGCTCATTGACCGAACCGATAGGCGCGGTGCCGACCAGGGCGATCACCGCTGACTTGACCACCCGAATGGCCCGAGGGCCGCGCTCGACCTCGGTGGTTTCAAAACCGTGCAAATAGTTGGCGGGCATTGGGAGTCACTCCTGTTCAGTGGTCTGATGTGTGACTGACGTCTTGCCAGCGGATTTCGCAGCAGACGGCACCGGCACCAGGTGTTTAAGTTCCAACAACACCAGGGTGTACTCGTGTTCAGCGGGCAACTCGACGGGGTTGCCAGGATGCAATTGCACCTCAAGCAATTCGCGGGATTCACCTACCCGCAGAGAGGCTGCATTTTGCGGCCCGGTGTAGGTGTAGCGGGTAAGTTTCATAGTGGTTCCTCATATTGGAGATTGGGTGGTACCGGCGGGCCGCTTGGGTATGGGGCCTGTAGCTGGGTGGCCCGTACAGAGAAGTCCTGGCCGTACTGCCAGAGCCCCGCCATCTGGCCGATAAAGTGCTCGGCAATGGGACGGCAGGCTTGGTCACAGTGCGGTGCAAACCAGCCCGTGAGGCAGGTGCGGATCTGGTCGAGGTAGCTGACCACGCCGTCCTTGCCATTGAGTTGGCGAAACACCAGGGTCAATCGAATAACGATGTTGCGTGCCTGGAAAATCGAATCGCCAGCTTCTGAACCACCGAAGGTTGATTTGCCGTAAGCCAGCAAAATCGCCCCACGTGGATGGTTGAGTCGGTATCCGACTGGGTTCTCGGGGAATAGCTCGACCATCAACGCCTTCCCGAAGCTCTCCTGCAGCCGAGTACGCATCGCTTCCAGCAATTGCTCGGTTTGAGTTGTAGGCGTGGATTCGCTCATCAGTAGCGCCCCCATAGATCGGTATCGAACTGCTGACGACGTGAGCGCACACGGATCTCACCAGGTTCCGGTGCGGCTTGACCGGTGGGCATGCCAAGCGTGACCACGCCATCGCGGATGCTCACCAGCAGATTAATCGTGTCTTTGCGGCTGTCCTTCACCGCATCGGGCAAAGCACCCTCCGGGCGGCGCTGGTACAACCAATGACGCGCCAAGTACACCACTGCATCGCGCAGCACCGTCGGCACTGGATCGAGCGGTAGGTTGTACCTTCCGCGAAGGTATCCATCGACCAGTTCTTCCGCCTGACGCACACCATCCTCGATAACACTTTCATTGGGCAGCGAGGCGGCTGGGTCATCGTTGGAAAGCTGAAGCAACGTCATCTCCGGGATGGCGTTGCCGATGTCCGCACGGGTGCAGTAGCGCATAGGTCAGCCCGCCTTCAACTCGACCAGGGCTTCCGGGAACAAGCACATGGCCAGCGGATTGGCTTGGGCTTCGAGATCCCAACCTTTGCCCAATTTGCGTTCCTCGGCCTTGCTGTAGAAAGGCTGACCCAGAGTGTTGACGGTTTCGTTGTAGTTCGCCGGGGCGTTGAACATACGGAACACGCCACGTGCCACCGGGAACACCTGGGCGATATCGGCCGGAATGAAGCGCTGGCCGCTGACAGTGACGTCGTATTCGATGAACTCGATGCCGCCGAAGGTGAAGCCCGAGCGCACATCGCCTCCAAGGCGATCTTGAGCCTCCTGGTAATTGGCAAACGCGGCTTTGACCTTTTCATGGTCAATCATCGCGTCGAACCAATCAGGCCCGCACAGTGCGCGGAAGCCCGTCACCATCACGCCACCCAACTTGGATTCGGAGTAACGTTTGGCGTCGAGGCAAGCTTTGCGCACGTTGGTGCCGGCATTACCCAGCGCCACCGTGATTTTCTTTTGGCTGACCTCAAACTCTTTGAAGAGGTCGGTCAGGACTTCGCCGTCCGAGTCCAGCAGCTTGCCGCGCAATGCGCCCACACGTTGAAACTCGCGGGTGGCCTCAATGCTGTTTTTAAGCTCCTGCAGGTTGTCATTGATCACAGTGGCCACAGGTGCGGTAGTGCTTTCCTGGCCAAACGCCGCGATGCCTTGCAACTGGCTCGGCAAGAGGGGGCGATTGATCGGCAGATGCAAAGTTTCGAAGGTGCGGCGTTTGCGCTTTTCGCCCTTCATTGGGGCTGGATCGTCGTTACGGGAGGTGTTGGGCACAAGCACCAGTCGGCCTTCGCGCTCATCAATAACAACACTGGTGCTGGTGACGCCTTTCTCATCGAACAAGCCCATGGCGCCGACTTTGCCGGGAATGGCTGGGAGTTTGTTCACGGCGGCGGTGAGGTTGGCGATGCTGAACATGTCTTGCAGATTCATGGAGTACTCCTGATCACAGGGCCGTACGGGCAACGATGCCCAGGGCGTTTAGTTCGTCCAGGGCGGTGGCCTTCTGGGTTTCGGTGACGCCGGCCGGCCATGCCAGTTCGACGGGTTCAATGACGGCACCGCGAGAAATCACCACGCCAGGCATGTCACTGACCGTTGCATCCACGGCCTCAATCAGGACGGCAGCGGACTTCTTGGCTGCTCCGGTGCCCGCGAGATCGAGTACCTGGTACTTGCCGGAGACTTTCGCCAGCACCTGGCCGAACGGGTAATTCGTCCCGCCCAAGAGAGTGACTTTGTCTTTCGTCCAGCCGGTGCAGACCTCGACTAAGAGCAAATCACCCGGATCTTTCGGTTGAGTAAACGTGGCCATGGGGCCTCCTATCGTTGAATGCGGGCTTCGGCATCGGCCATCAGCGGGTTGGTGGTTTGGGTGACGGTTTTGCCGGCGCGGTCCTTGGTGGCGACTTCCGCGAAACTGACACCGCCGGCCAGGTCGCTGAAGATCGCCTTCAGGCCATCGCTCAACGGCTCGCGGGCGTCCTCTTCACCGAACTCCAACAGCGTTTCGCTGGAGTCGGCGTAGTCCAGCGCGGCAATCACTGCGGGTGCGTGCACCGGCTTCATGCCCGCCGCCACCAGTTTCTCGGCGAACTCAGTGTTCGCGGCATGGATAGCGTCCTGTACAGCGGTGCGGGCGGCCTTGTCGCGCTTGGCGATGTCAGCCTTCAGGCGCTTGTTCTCCGCCTCCAGGGCGGCGTTGTCTTGGACGGACATACTGGTTACCTCAGTGGATCGGGTGGGGTCAGAGAAAGCGGGTTGATCACCTGGCACGGGTTGTCGGGCGATTTCGGCGAGGCTGTCGATAGCCCAGGACGGGGCCACCTGGTCGGCGGTGTCTTTATCAAACTTGCCAATAAGCCATTCGCGGAAACGGCGCCACATGTCGGAGTTGAGTTCGTGGCCGTAGTCGCCGAACTCGACAACGCCTTCTTCGCCGTCGGCCAGTTCAATGGGGCGAAGTCCTTTCACGGCCGGCGGCTGGGCGCCGAGAAAACCGACATGGCGCAGGTAGTACACGCCGGGCACGGGGTTGTTGACTGCGTCTGGGTGGTAGAAGGAGGCGGAAATTTTCTTGTAGCTGCCCTTGGCTACTTGTTCGGCGAAAGCGGGGTTGACCTGTTGCGGTTCGGCGATCAGGCCTTGTGCGGTAGCCGTCAGCGACTTAACCCAGCCGGCGGCCGGGGCGTCATGCTTCGGGTGGCCGATGACCATCGGGGCTTCGTGCAGGGCCGGGTCGTATGCGTCCACCGTGGCGGCCAGATCGGACTCGCTAAAGTCGAAGCTGACGCCATTCATTGCGGTGTGGCTGCCGGATTTGAAGATGTGCAGTGATTTCATGGCTGTGCGCTGCGTCGAGGTAATGCGCACAGCCTGGGCCAGTGAGTGGCCTAGGGCTTTTAATCGAGTTTAAAGAGTGCCGCAGAAGGGCTAATACTTGCCTTTGAGGTGACACGTCACGGTAAAGGGTTTGAATATCGGTCCTTTATGAATCTGATTCATAAGCGTCCTGTAGCAGGCTTTGGCGTAGGGATGCTTCAACTCTGGAGGGGGCTTGAAACCGTAAATCAGGAAGCCACCTTCAGGTGGCGTAAAACTGCGGTTGTACTCAGGCTGTAGATAGTTCTGTATTCCCCACCACAAACCATTTAAAAACTCGGCAATAGTGCTGGCGTGATAAGCGCAAACATCGTCATGAAAAATGTCGTAAATGTCTTGCTGGACCAACATTGCCTGGTACAGCTCGGTCGGCTCACCCGCCTTGATTAAAAGCTTCTGTAACCCTTCAGCAACGCCAACTGAACGCAGTGAGTTGTGCTTTGAGATGTCCCCCTCGTTCTTTAGCAATATGTATCTAGGGATCCGGAGCACCACCTGACGGTCAATGGATGGCAACCAAGCATCGACGGATATCTCCACGTTTAACCAGTCCTTGAAACTGGCAACCGCTTCGCTGAGGTACTGGACAGATCCGCCAACGTCGAAGCTTGGTTTTTCCGCAACAGAATTCAGTGCGGCCAAGTACGGTTTTGACGGAACAGGTGCCTTTGCATCAGTTGGCGATAGAAAATCCACCAGAAAAATTGAGAAAAGTTGCCGGTGTGTGGATGATTCGAACCACACGTTTTTATGCCCGCCATCTCCGACGACACTGAACATGGCCTTGTTGACCATTGATCCAATCAGGTCCACCACGGCGGTTAGATAAACCACCTCTTGCTCCATTTTGTTCATCTGGCTCATCGCAATCTCCTTTTACGCGCGGCCTCGCGCCAAGAGAGGCCCAATACGTCTTTATAAAGCCTTTACGACGGCTTTTCTGTAGTAGGGAGGAGAACCGGAGCCGCGAGTGGCGCGTGGCGCTCTTGAGGGCGTTATACGCGTTCGGCTTGTTCCAGTAATTCAGGACCAGTTTTCCGCCGGACTGTTTGCTCGCCGCGATCCGACACGTTGACCACCGTTATTTGTGGTGTCTACGTCAGCTGTGCGTGCGTGCGATAGCTGCCAGGTTATTTGGACGAATGCATGGAGTCTAAAGTCCTATCGACCAACGCCCCCATTTCAATCCGCAGCCGTTCCGATTCTACGGCGTAGGCGAGAGTATCTGTTGTGAGCCCAAGCTCAGCGCGCATTACTATTGATATTTGCTCCAAGAGCCTTCCGAATGAAGTCAACTCGGAATAAATTGCCTTGGAGTAAGCCTTGATACGAGCATCTAACTCCTCCTGTTTTGCGTTTCTTAACTGAGTAAGCTGAGCCACTTTTGCCAACTGGCTTTCATGAAGCCTCATCAATGCCGCTAGTTGCTGGCTGTCAGACCCAGCATGTTGGTTCAGGTTTTCTTTCTCTGCGAATGTTTTTGTCGACTGGTCATCAAAGAAATCAATCTCTGCATCCAACCCGGTTACCTCCGAGCGTAGGTCCTGTACTGGTTGAGCACTCTGCAATAACTTCACAAAGAGGACGGTGCATTCTGTATCCAGTGAAGTCACGAGAGATAAATTGGCCGGCCCAGTGACCAGCTTCAGCTTTGATAAAGTGGACTGGAAGCCTTGTAGCTCGTCCGACGGATTGGTCTCCGCCAAATCTACGTGCGGTAGCCTTACGAAATACCTCATAACCAGGAGTGCTTCGTCTGTTGCGCGTAGATAGATCTCACGACGAATACTTGTTATCCGTTCCTTTGATTTCTCGGCGGAATCGTGGACGAGCTGCATCCGCAAACGCCTGGAATTGTCGTAATTCGATATCAACACCCCACTCAGCGTTAGCACTGATGCAATGACTCCTGACCAAATTACATCCGGAACGCTATGAAGAAAGTCAGCCAACCGCGTCATCATCTCTGAAATCATACAAACCCCACTTGGTCAGAACTCATCAAGTTTAGTACAGGACCCCAATCCTTGGCGCCGGTCGAGTTTGACCTTGATGGATCTGATGATGCCTGTCTCAGGGTATTTATCCGCAACCCGATTGAGTGACTAGCGTCTACCTTGTGGAACTAAAGGTTAGTGGTTTGTCTGAGATGCGAAAGCGCCAGTTCAAGCAAGGCTTCCTCTGCCTCGGGCTGGAGGACTCCCTCGGCGTCCATCGGCAACCATGGCCGACTTGGAATATCACCCCACAGATGCGGGAACTCGGATTTTTTTCCACCGAAGTGCATCATCGCCGCATAGGGTTTGTTGCTGCCGACTAACGCTGAGCTGTCGGTTGCAAGGCTGGTGACCGAGGCCCCTAGACCCGCCGCACTGACCTGTAAAATCTGGCCCGGCCAGTTGCCGTTTTTTGCCCGGCGCTCGGTAGTCGTATCGGACAGGTCGGCCCAGTCGGGCCGCCCCTCGTTTTCAAAGTTCTCTTCTGTTTGGCTTACCAGCTCGGCGGCAACGCCACGCATCAGCGGTGCAAGATCCCCGACGGCCCACTCAACTTTTCGCAGGGCGTTCTGCAATCGCTGGTGATCTAATTCAACTGTGAACATTTTGCGCCTCCTAAGCGGCTGCCTCTTTACGCTTCAACACCTCGGCCAGTCCGGTGCCTGGTGCATGATTGAAACCCGGATCGGTGCGGAAGGTTACGGCCCGGCCTCCTGCATCGCTGGTGCGCAGACCGGTGACCGTGGCTGTTCTGATTTCACCGGTACGTTTGTTGATTCCGGTTTCTACGGTTTCGGTGAACATTCGCCCGTCGCTCGATACGACCTTCAACCCGCGACGTTTGACGGCGGCTTCGCTCAAGGCCACCACGCGGCAGCGGCAGTTAAACCCATTTGGGGGAAAGATCGCTGACCAGATTGGATCATCGTGGCGGAACACTTGACCGTGCAACGCCCGATGGCTTGGGCGCGTCTTGCCGTCCAGGATCGCAACGTACATCCAGTACGGATGGGTGTCTGTGGTTTCCTCCATGTTGGCTTTACGGCCGGCCATGTAGGCGCTTTGCAGGTTGGTCTGATAGATCGTTTTGAGCCGGCGTGGGCTGCCTAACTGGACCAGCTCGCCGACGCCGTCGCTATCGACGATGACTTGTTGCCCCCACCAGCCCTGCGCCTCCAAAGTCGGTTGCATGCCCTCGGTGAACTGCTTGAGGGTTTGTCCTTCCTGGAGCGCTGTTTCCAATGCGCTCCGAATATCTGATAACAAATCGAGTCGCATCGCCTTGGCGACGGTGAAGGATTGATCGTGGGCTTGGTCGAGCATCTCCTGCCAATCCCAGGTGATCGCGTATCCCTTGAACTTGAGGTATGCGATGGCCTTGGCGGGTTCAAGGCCAAAGACGGCTTTGAGGTCGGTTGGGCTGAGGTGTTTCTCTGTGACGGCCATGTCAATCCTCCCGGTCAGCATTGGCGCTCAAACGGCCCCAAGTGTCGGCAATGAACAACAAATCGGCGAGTCGCTGCTGGAGCGCCTCGCCGTCCATCTGCGGCAGTGCCTCGGCCAGTAGACCGAGAGCCTCGGAGTCGTTGCGGGCGCGTTGCAGCATCTCGATGAAGGGGGCCACGGCCTGTTCGGCCTGTTGTTGCAACGCTTCGGCGGGCAAGCTGTCGATGGCCTGATCGAGGGCGATCTGATCCAGCAGAGGCCGCACGGTCGGCTCGGCAAACTCTGGCGACTCGGCGGTGGCCGCCGCCTCATTGATATCGCCGTCCTGCAGGTTGTAAGTGCGTTTCCAGTACGCGCTGGTGAACTTCACCCCGGACTCGGTCAACGACTTGTCGCGTTGGGCCAATGTCTTGTCGATTTCCTCCTGTTCCCACAGTTCATACAGCGGCGCCACAACGTCGGTGCCGAAGTTGAGGTCTACGACCAGGCGAATACAGGCGTTCAATGACGCCGCAACAATACCCGCATCACCGTCGCGAATGTCTTTGGTGACTTCGGCACCCGCTGTCGCACTGGCGCGGTTGCTGTCCTTCTCAGTGGTCTGGTTTTGCCCGAGCATGGCGACGTTGATTTCACTGCGGCAGTACTCCAGCAGCTCACGGTAGACGTCGGCGCTGCCCGCCTTACCGGCGGCCTCAATGATCTGCACGCTGGAGTCGTCCGGGATGGCTGCAACGGCGTCCTGCACCATGGCCTCAAGGCTATCGAGCAGCAAATCAGTTTCACCATCAGTGGCGCCGCGTGGGTGCTTGCCAATGACCCATGGGCTGCCGTACTTCTCAGTGAACTGCACCCAGAACTTCAGGCCGCCTTTCATGAAGGTCGCCGGCCAAAAGCACATGCTGAGGTCCGGGAAGCCATACGGGTTGGCATAGGTCGCGTCCTGCCGGGCGACGATAAAACGCTGCGGATCGCACACCTCGCCGTCTTGTCCAGCCTCCTTGGAGCGAAAACGCAGCGCGTTGTCCTTGTCGTAGAAGAACCATTCGGCGGGCTTGCCGAGCAAGTCTCCCGGCACCAGGTTCATGCCCACCGGCTGCCACATCAGCTCGACAGGCTGATAGCCGAACAGGGGCGCGTCGAGCAGCTCGCGAATGATGCGGTCCAGATCAAGATCCGACAGCCAATCGCGAATAAAACGTTCCACCTTGATTGGCGCATCGCCGCGTTTGATACCGCGCTCCAACGCCAGCACCGAAGCTTTGCGGCGACGAACGTTGCCGCCAACCAATGCCGAGCTGCGCAGGTCGCGGTACACGGTTATGTCCTTGCCCTGGGCTTTCAGGATCGGGTCCGGGTTTGGCAGGTTTGCCCCGCTGGAGCCGCCCGCATTGGACCGTCCACGGGTGGCAATGTGTTGGTCAAGGTTGGAGCTTCGCTTGGCGTCCGCAAAGCTGACGAATTCGGTGGGGCTGACCCACAGGCCTCTCTTGTTCATGCGTACCCCTGGGTGATGCGTTTGCCCTGGCGTGGGCGGCGTGATTTGACGGAGATGGGACCTGAGGCGACTTCCAGAGTGGCGAAGTTGGCCAACGCGCCGGCCCCGGCGAAGTCGCCGTGGCGGTAGAGGTCCGGGTCTTTGTGGTCTTGTGAGCGGGCTTTCATGATCATGGGGATGCCGTCCACCATTTCGATGGCGCGCACGTCTTGGTGCAACGAGTCATCGAGCGGCAATGTGATGGTGGCGTCTTCGAACAACTGCACGAATTTCGGCATCCAGGCGCCGTACCAGGAGCGACTGATCTTCACCTGCTGGATTCGGTTATGGCCGAACTCATCGGCTGTCTCTTCGGCCAGTGTTTCGCCGCTGCCGGTCGCGTCCAGCGCGGCGCCGACAAAACGCGGTAGCCCGCGCAGGATGTAAAACAGGACTTGTTTCTGTTGCCGTGTTGGAACCTTGTGCATCTCCACCACAAAGGGCACATCACGATGCCTAACCTGATCGACAGACATCGGGCAGATGATGGAAAAGTCCCGGTGCCGGGCATAGTCCATGCCCAAGAAGTGACGTAGATCAGGCGCCAAAGCCTGCTGCATCAAGGGCGTCAGATAGCGCCCGATCCAGTCATCAACATAGGCTTCACGGCGATACACCGGCTGCAGGGTGAAGTCATCGTCCAACGCCAGTCGCAGTACAACCCGACCGGGGCGCATGGCCTCATCGATCCACACGCCGGGAATGCACACGCCGTTGCCGTCACGTGGGATTGCATCAAGCTCTTCGCGCATCTGTGCCTTGCGCGGGCCGTAGGCGTTGCGAATCTTTTTGTACCAGGCTTCCTTCTCTTCGGCCGTAGCGACTTTGCCGGCCATGAAGCAAACCCGCTCAAACAAGCCGTTGGCCACAGCGTCATCAAAGGTAGCCCGGTAGACTTCGGCGCTGTCCCCGTAACGTTTGTCCCGGATGTCGTTGACCATCTGGTTGAACGCATTGCCCTTGCCGTTGTGGGTACTGATGATGACGATACGACCGCCCCAGATCAGTAACGCCGTGGCGGCATCGAGGACGGCCGACACGTCACGGTGAAATGCGGCTTCATCGATGATGACCTTGCCCTGCAAGCCACGCACGCCGGCTGGGTTGCTCGACAGTGCAACGATCTTGAAACCGGAGGCGTAACGAATGCGGTAGGCATTGATCTGGCGGGTGTTGCCGGCTTCGTCCTGGTCATCGAACAGGAACTCCTCGATCTCGCTGACCCCCGATGCCTGAGCCTCAGCCATTACCCGGCTGAACTTGGCACAATAGCCAATGAACTCCAGGCCTTTTTCCTTGGTGTCGCCAATGTAAAAACAGTCCATGCCGCCCGCGACTTTTTGCGAGGCAGCGGTGATGACCGAGTCCAGCGCTTCGGCAAAGGTGATGCCGGTACGGCGGCCTTTTTCACAGAGTTTGATCTGCGCGTCGATGCCCAGCCATTCCGACTGGTGAGCCATCAGAATCCCGTCATCGAGCGGGTTATAGCCCTCGGGGATTTCCCGGACGCTCGGCGGCAGTTCGTCCCATTCGATGACGCGCAGCGTGCTGGACGAGGGTTTCATCGTTTCACACCCAGGAACTTCTGGCGCCAGAACATGGCCTGGTCTTCGGTCATGCCTTTGGCTTTCACCGCGCTGTCCAGTTCGGCGGCTTGCTCCTGGAGCAAACGGTCGCGGGCCGCTTTTTCGATGACCTGACGTTCCTTCACGCTCATCGTCCGCGCTTCCATGGTGGCCTTGGCGGCGCGGGCCAGGGCCGAGACTTCGGCGATGGTCACTTCATCCTTTTCATGGGCGCCCATGGCAGCCTGGTAGGTCAGCGTCGAGATGGCCTCCACCAACAACACGCCGGTTTTGTCCGAGGCGTCTTCGCCGAACGCGCCCACGAACGCCTCGGCCATTTCGCGCTGTTGGCGGACCTTGTCGGTCAGTTCGTCAAAGCCGAGCTTGAAGCGGCCCAGTGCACTACGGCTGGGGGCTTTCTCATTGGGGAAGCGCGCCTGAATATCGGCCAGCATGTCGTCTAGGGTCATGCGGTCTTCGCGCAATAGCTTCTGGATGTAGGCCTTGACCATCGAAGGCAGGCGATTGATGGAGGACTTGCCTGCCATGGTTACGCCCCCGGCCGTTTGATACCGGGAACACGAGCGCGTCCTGCAGCAATGTCCTGCCCGCGCTCATTGAGCGTGGCTACCAGCACAGGGCCAACATCGGCAACGGTCAATGCGCCTTGTTCGGCCAGCCAGTTCAATTCGGTTTTCACTTGGTCACGGCTAAGGGTATGCCCGTAGCTGTCCAGGGCCATGGTCAACACTGAGCTGTTGGCGCGATAACCGGTCATCTCGGCCAACAGGCGAAGGATCACTAGGCGGATGTCCTGGCGCAGAAAGTCGGCGTATTGGGTCATGTCTTTTCTCGCAGCAAGTAGTCATTGATCCGGTCCAGCGAACGGGCTAAAGGGCCAAGCGCTTCCTTGACCCCGGACAGCTCGGCCCGTACAGCTTTCATATCACCCAACAGGTCGGTGACAGCGGTCTGGTCTGGAAGGTGCCGGACGTGCTCCTCCAGGGCGACAATGCGGGTACGCAGTTCCAGCAGTTCTTGACCGCTGGCTGCCTGGCGCTTGGTCAACCATGTGTAGATACCGAGCACTGTCAAAATCAGCCACTGCACGGTTTGGAAACCGAAGTTCACTTCGTTCAAGTTCATTCAAAACTCCGCGTGGCCAAGTGTTCCAAGGCGTCTATGCAATCAAAACAATGTTCGGTACCAGGCTCGGTCTGGCGGCGATCTTCAGGAATGGCATCACCGCATTCTTCGCAGCGGTAACCCGAGCGACCTGAGCGACGTTGCAACCCACTGGTGCGGGCGCGCAGTACCGCCTCGTCGGTGTCGTCTTCCTCTGTAGCGTATTCAGCTACATCCATAGGGCATCAGTCCTTTTCCTGGAGATCGAGCAGGCCGTTGAGTTGGGCGAGGTTGGAGCGGGCCCACACACCGTAGTCTTGGGCGTGGGCAAGGATGTCGGCCGCAGTGACGCCGCTTTCCAGTAGCTCGGCGTCAGTGCCGGTGGCGGGCCAGGCCGCTTTTTCAGAAGTGGTGGCAGCGGTGCCTGGTCTTGGGGTGGGCACACCAAGGGCTGCGTTGTAGTCGCGCAACCAGCCAGCAGTGAACACACAACGAGGGATAGGCTTAGCGACAGTGCCAGGCGTGGCAATGTATTGGGTCGTGACATGGGAGATGCGCTCCTGGAGCTGGCGTTTTTCTTCTGTGAAACGGTTGAACGTGGCGAACAGCAGAGCCTCGGCTTCGGTGGCACGGGTGACTTGCTGCAGCAGATGCACACGGTTGGCGGTCTCGGCGGCGAGCGCCTGCTCTGCATGCGTTCCCTTGAGGTTTGCCAGGTCGGTGGCACCCAACGACTGGGCATAACGAAACCCAAAGCCATAGGCCACTGAGCCCGCTGCCGCTGCACTGAGGGTGCAAGCCAAGAACGCCGTCGCCAGGCGGGCCGGTAACGGCGAGACAAGCTGTTCAAGCGCGCCCATGACGATGCCTCAAGCGATTGCGTGATTTACGTGCGCGGCGCTTGGCCGCTGTGATGCCGGTCTTGCCATGGGAGCTTGGAGGCATGACGCTGGATCTGATCCAGGTGCCAGCGGCTGTACTGGGAATGGTCCAGCGCCAGGTTCCGAACAAGCCCGCTATCAGCGCCGTGAAGGTTCGACCAAACAGATTCAGTCTCATGGCTGAACCTCCTGATCAGGGCCTTGTTTGATCAGGCGAGCGACGAACAGCAGCAGGCCCAAACCGCTGTTGAACGCGGCATAAGCCTTGGGTGAAAGCTGCGCCTGCCACAACGGCAGCAGCTCAAGTTGAGCGAAGCCAAACAAGGCGATCAGCACGCCGAGTTGGACGCTGTAGAGTTTGTAGCAGCATCGCCAATCGCAGATCAGTTTCATGCGGGGACTCCCGCACCGTGCTGTACCCCGCGCTCGATGCCAGCCAGGGCCAGCCCATCCGCGATCACTGATTCGCCGTACCACTGACCGCCTGGCAGTGGACCCGAGCCGTTTTCATGACGAATGATTGCCAGCACCAGGGCGCGCATAGCGTCGTATTGATACAAGTCGACGCCTTCAAAGTCCGGGTCGAGCCCCATGGCGCGGGCGACTTGCAGGGTGTAGGCCTTGGTGTCGTTTTCCGAGGCTGGGGCCCAGCGCTCAACGATCTCGCGCACGCTGTCAATCCGGCTGCCATCAGCGGCTAGGCGCTTGTCCTGGTAGGTAATGAGCACGCGGGCAATAGCCCGAATGCCCCAGCGCGGGCCATTGAACTGGACGAAGTTGGTATCTGACTGGGCAACGGCCATGCCTTGCCAGCGCACGCCCTTGGCGTGACGGATGTTGCCGGGATTGAAGTTGCGGATGCCGCGAGGGGTTTCGGGTCGCATGGGACGCCTCCTGTAATGGCGCCGCCACTTTCGGACGCCAGAAATACACACGCCGCCATGATGGGCGGCGTGATACAGGAGGGCTTTTAATCGAGTTTAAAGAGATTGCTGGCTTGGTGATTTTTACGGTCTGTTTAACTAAACCCAGCCCCGGCTGTGCTGGAAGATCTCCACAGTAGTGATGCTTTCTCGATACGCGTAAATCATCGGGCCGTACCTACGCTCAACTCGTAAGAACAGAAAGTACGGCACTATCATCCCAAACAAGATAGTCGCTGCGATCAGGAGTGGGTAGCCAAGGACAATGTCGGAAAATAGCTCTATTAGAAACGTCAACGCACCTAAGACCATCCACCCCACGAGGGGATTGAATAGGGTTTTTCTGCGAGCATCTTTTAGCCGTTTGCGCAGATGGATAAGTAGCTCAGCTACTTGCTCGCGGCTATGGTAGGTCAGGTCACCCACGCCATAGTTATAAATGTCGCCGCCAGCCACTTGCCCTACATTGCCATTGAAGTCCATATGGATTATCCGTTCAAGTGCGGCAAGTCAATTTTGAGCTGACCTTCTGGTGCGTTCAGCTGGTCTAGACAAATCGACTTGCAGGCTAGTTTTTCAATGAAAATACTTTTGCCAGCTGAATCAATTTCTACATAGCAGGTATGTCCACCAGCCTTGTAAGCATCAGGAATGCGGGCTGTTTCTGGGACATCGAAGATAATGGATGTCCTGAAATGGTCTTCCACGCGGATGTTCCTAAACGTCTGAGCGTACTTGTCCAAACCAGGGCAAACCTGACGGACACCGGGCAGTGATTTGATGACTACTTGATCATCCGATGACACGGCGAACACAGAGGGCACGGACGATTCTTTCCCACATCCCGACAAACCCAGCAGCGACAGCCCGAGCAACCCCAAAATCCTTGTTTTCATTTTCACGTCCTTAATTAAAACAAAATGCCGCCAATACAAATACCGGCGAAAAACAGGGCTGCTGCGTTCTTCTGATGCAGCATCAAAAACTCCTTGATGGCCAGCTTGCTAACCTCGGGAATCAATGGTGTTTCCTGTCGACCTGGCACGAAGCCCTGGACGAACTCTAGTGTCATTTGTAGCTGTGTTTTTTGAAGGTTGTTTAGCTGAGTACGGCCGAAAGTTAACTCGCAAAAATTGTTCATCTCAGCTTTGGCATCTTTTTCAGCGACGACCCGCAATACCTTGCCGACCAACCTGCGTTTATCAGCCTCTTCTTGCAGATACTCCAACCTTGCTTGCAACACGCCTCGTGCATTTACGAACTGCTCGGCGGTGATTTCGCTAATCGTAGTGACCCCAAGCTGAGCATGAACCCGACGCCAAACATCGCGCGGGTCATCACCTAGTTCCTCACACTTTGCGCGCAACTGATGCAGCTCCTTTCGCTGAGCTGATACCAAACCTCGTGTCTCGGTTTTGTCGGCGAGATTGATATTGATGCCGTAATTGTTGATATCGCCAGCCGCCGCTTGGCCCACATCACCATGAAAGTCCTGGCTCATGGGTTACTCCTTGGATTTCACATCCCCAAAATTGAAGGTCACACCTGCTTTGTTTGTGACATTGCCAGCAACCGATTGGCCCACGGCCCCATGGAACGTTTGTTTCACGGGGATAGAGCCAGCAGTGACAGCAGCAAGAGCGGCCGCCTTGACCGCTAAAGGTGCGGATCTGAACTTCTCAAGCAGCTCTACTTCGGCCGCAGTGAGTGACCCCGCAGATCGCTCTCCAGTAACGATATAAAGCGTATCTGCACCGATCTTTGCGAGCGCAGCAAGGTAGTCCGCCCCCGGATACCTTTCGCCCTGTTCGTACTTCAGTTGAGCAAGCTTCCTGACTCCCCCGACAGCCCCAATCGCAGATTGGCTGTAACCCAGCCGCTCTCGCTCCTCTCTAAGGCGCTCGCCGATACTCAAAAGCATACATCACCACTTGACAGGTATCCTTTTGGATACCATCATGATTACCACATAACCCAATTATCTTTGCATCACAGGAGCCACCACTATGGCCACCCATGCCAAAGCCCTAACCGCCGACCAGGTGAAAGAAAACTTCCGTCGTGTCGGCAAAACGTTCACTCAATGGGCTATCGAAAACGGTTACACCCGGAACGAGGTGTATCGCGTCCTCAATGGCCAAGCCAAAGCCAACTACGGCAAGGCTCATGATATTGCGGTGAAGCTCGGTCTCAAACCTTCAATGGCGTTGGCAGCGTGATGGCTACCTTGAACGGCGAGCTTCTCGCGCTCCGGCCAACTGATCGCACAGCCAGGACACTGTCTTTGTCGCCTCGCTTTCTATCGGTTGCCCCGGCCAGCGGATGGGTCGCAAAACCTGATCAATGCGCTCAGGTGCTATCAGTCCTTCAACCTCAAGCATCGCAACAAGGCGTAACCAGCCTTGTGCCAGAGCATTCACCTGCGCTTCCAGCCTTTCAGTTCGGTCGGTCATATCTCGTATCCATGTCGGCGAATGTACCCGAAAAGATTGCGCCTGGAGTAATCCTTTTGCCTAGTTGCAAACGCGGGAATTGTTTGGAAATGGTTCCGCCGAGGGCTTTCCAATGAACCGTCGTCGCTGGAAGAACGCCCAACCGACCTCCCTGCGCCATGCAATGGAGCTGTGCAAGGACTTCGCAAAGGAAGCCCACAACAAAGGTGTCGAGCGTATCGCCGATGAGATGGGGGTCACTGATCATTGGTCAGTTTACAAGTGGCTGCAAACGGGTCGCATGCCGGCCAATTTTATCCTTCCTTATGAACGGGCCTGCGGCTGCGACTTTGTCACCCGCTGGATCGCCGCTAGCTCGGGGCGTCTGACCATTGCAGTGCCAACAGGTCGCAAGTGCACCGCACAGGACACACAAGCCCTGCAGGAAATGCTGACCACCGCGACCGGAAAGCTGTTGGCCTTCTATGCCAACAATTGCGAAGCCGATGAAACCCTTGCTGCCATTCAGGCGGCAATGGAGGGGCTTGCTTGGCACCGGGGCAATGTCAGCCAAACCCAACAACCACAACTCGAACTGGAGGGGCAGCCATGAGCCGTACCGTCTCTGCCGCTGCACGGGTATTGCGCGCTCTTAAGGCCTTGAAAGGCCACACCGTGACCGGCCTCAGCAACACAGAGCTGGCCCAACTCACCCAGGACAGCCCGAGCAATATCAGCCGCGCCATGCAGACGCTGGTTGAAGAAGGTTTGGTGGTGAAACTGGACAACGGTCGCTTCGCTCACTCAGTGGGAATGCTGCAGATCGCCCAGGCCCATGCCGAGCATATGGCCCGCCTGACCAACCGTATGCAGGAAATTAACCAGCGCATATCTGCTGGCTCGACGAACTAAGGAGAACACCATGGCGCGTACAAAACTGGACGCAACACCTGCTATCGAACTGCCTGCACTGGACGGAGAAGCGCTGACGGCTGATCAGAATTTGATGGCAACAATTGTCTCTTCGCACAGCGAGGAGCGCGATCTACTAAATCAGCTTCTCGGGCAAGCTCAGATGGCTGATGCCTTTGGCAATTTTTGCCGAACGGTTCGGCTTTCAAAACTAGCCTATGTGAAAGAAAACAAGCTGTACCGTGCATTGGCTGGCAAAAGCATGCCGGACGGTTCGGCATTTTCTGGAACATGGGAAGAGTTTTGCGAGCTGCTTGGATCATCCAAAGATAAGGTTGATGTCGACCTTCAAAACCTGCGTGCATTCGGCGAAGAAGCTCTGGAGTCCATGTCCCGCATGGGCATCGGCTACCGTGAAATGCGTCAGTACCGTCGCCTGCCGGAAGACCACCAGGCCGCACTGATTGAGGTTGCCAAGACCGGCGACAAAGACGCATTCATTGATCTGGCCGAAGAGATCATCGCCAAGCACGCCAAGGAAAAAGAAGAGCTGACCCAGCGCCTTGACGAGACCAACGCCGACTACGAAGCGCAAAGCGAAGTCATGGCGAAGAAAACCGCCGAGCTGGATAAGACCAAGCAGGAGCTGGCGAAAACCCGCAAACGCATTCAATCGATGCCTACCGATGAGGTCGCGAAAGAACTACGCCAGGAAGTCGCGGCCATCGCATATGAGGCCGAAGCCAACATCTCGGGTTCGTTGCGCGAAGGCTTCACCAAGCTGGAGGCGCACGCCGCAGAAAGTGGTGAAGACCATCGCACCTTTAAAGCCGCCCTGATTCACCAACTTGAAATCACCTTGGCATCGGTGCGCAGCGAGTTTCACCTGCCCGAACACCAGGGCGACACCCCAATATGGCTGAGTCAGGCAGAGGCTTAATTCATGAACCCAGTACAGACCCAGCAACTGGCGCAGATCGCCCTGCGCGCCGACAACGCACCGCACGGTCAGCGTACAGCCGTCTACAAGGCGGGCGCGGCTGAACTGGGTGTCTCCCTTCAAACACTTCAGCGCAAGCTGAAGGAGGTCCGAGTGGCCAAGCCGCGTAAACGTCGCAGCGATGCAGGTAATAGTGCCTTGCCGCTGGGAGAAGCACGCTTGATCTCAGCCGTACTTCTGGAGTCGATCCGCGCCAACAACAAACAGTTGTCCACTATTGAGCGCGCAGTTGAACGGCTGCGCAGCAATGGTTTGATTGCGGCTGGTCGGGTGGATGAAGCCACTGGCTTGTTTCGCCCATTGACCAGCGGCGCTATCAGTCGGGCACTTCAGAGTTACAAGTTGCACCCGGAACAGCTGCTGCATGACGCACCTGCGGTGTCGCTGGCCAGCAATCACCCCAACCATGTTTGGCAAGTGGACGCGTCGATCTCCACGCAGTTCTACCTCGCTGACGATGGAGCGCGGGTGATGAATAAGGCCGAGTTCTATGACGGCAAGCCGGGGAACTTGAAAAAGATCGAGCGCCAGCGGCTATGGCGGTATGTGATCACCGATCACACCAGCGGCACCTTGTACCTGGAGTACGTGCTGGGCGCTGAGTCGGCCGAGAACCTCTGCAACGTGTTGATCAACGCGATGCAAAAACGCCACGAGTCAGATCCGTTTCATGGTGTGCCGTGGATGCTGATGACCGACCCCGGCGCGGCGATGACCAGCGGCATTTTCCGCAACCTCTGCCGCGCCATGTCCATCGACCTGATCATTAATCAGGTCGGTAATGCACGAGCTAAAGGTCAGGTTGAGCAGGCGCACAACATTGTTGAACGTGAGTTTGAGAGTGCGTTGAAGTTTCAGGCGGCCAACAGCCTGGAGCAGATCAACAACTGGGCGGGCCAGTGGATGCGTTACTACAACGCCACCTCGATCCATACCCGGACTCGCCGCACCCGGTATGGGGTCTGGCAGTTGATCAAGCAGGAGCAGTTGCGCTTGGCTCCGAGCATTGAGGTCTGCCGGGAGCTGGCGGTCAGTACGCCGGAGTACCGCAAGGTCAGCAACCTGCTGCGTGTTTCGTTCCGTGGCGCTCAGTTCGATGTCTGCTCGGTACCGGGCGTAATGGTCGGTGAAAAACTGTTGATCACCCGCAACTGCTGGCGCGACAAGGATGCGGCAATCGCAGTCCTGGTCGGTGAAGACGGTCGCGAAAACTATCACGTCATCGAGCGAATCGAGATGGACGAGTTCGGCTTTGCCGAAACCTCGGCAACGATTGGTGAGCAATACAAGAGCCACGCCGAAACCCCGGCTCAGGTATCGCGCAAGGTGTTGGAACAGCTCGCTACCGGCACCACCAATCAAGCCGACGCCGAAGCTGCTCGCAAGGCCAAGGCGGTTCCGTTCGGTGGCCTGATCGATCCGCATAAACACGTCAATGACACCGTGCTTCCGTCGTATTTGCCACGTCGCGGTACATCGCTAAACGTCAATGCTCCGACCGTGGAGCACGCACTGTTGACCCATGTCGAGGCAGCGAAATGGCTGCAACCGCGCCTGGCCAATCTCTGGTCGGCCGAAAGCTTCAGCTGGCTGCAACAGAAGTACCCGGAGGGAATTCCACAAGAGCGGCTTGATGCCATTGAGGCTGAGCTGAAACGACCTGTTGAGGTCATGCGCAAGCCGTTCAGCCTGGTGTTGGCTGCGGTTGGAGGTGAGTGATGTTGAAGCTAAAGCAAATTTTACAGGGGGTGGGCCGCCCTCAATCGGCCTTGGCCGAGTCGCTGAGTCTCAGTGGCGCCACGGTGGCTCAGCTGCTGAACCACGGCCACTGGCCGCGCAGTCTGGACTGCGACGAACTGCAGGGGCGCATTCGTGTGTTCCTGACCGAATCCGGCGCCAACGATGCCGATATCGCCAACGCCTTTGAAGAAGTGGATCTGCCGTGCGCCAACACGGCAGATCCGGCCCTTAAAAAAGAGCCGTCCGGGGAGGACGAACCTATGTTACTGCCTAAACAGACCTTGCAACCAAATACCCGCAAAGCCTTCAGTCTGTTCCGCGATCCGTTTGATGAGCTGCAGTGCGCCCAGGACATGTGGGTCAGTCCCGATATTCGCTACGTCCGCGAGGTCATGTATCAGACTGCGCGCCACGGCGGGTTCCTCGCGGTCGAGGGTGAATCCGGTGCCGGTAAAAGCACCCTTCGCCGTGACCTGGTGAACCGTATTGCTGAGAACAATGACCCGGTGATCATCATCGAGCCTTACGTCCTGGCGTCCGAAGACAACGATACCAAGGGTAAATCCCTGAAAAGCACTCACATTGCCGAGTCGATGATGGCGGCTGTCGCGCCACTCGCGAAACCGAAGAGCAGCCCTGAGGCCCGCTTTGCTCAATTGCACAAGGCGCTGAAGGAGTCCCACGCGGCGGGCTATCGCCACTGCCTGGTAATTGAAGAAGCACACAGCCTGCCGATCCCGACGCTCAAGCACCTAAAGCGCATCCTGGAGCTGGAGGTTGGTTTCACCAAGCTGGTCAGCATCATCATGATCGGCCAGCCCGAGCTGGGGGTGAAACTCAGTGAGCGTAACGCCGATGTGCGGGAAGTGGTGCAGCGTTGCGAGCGGGTCACCCTGACGCCAATCGAAGGCGGTCGCCTGGAAGAATTCTTGAAGTTCCGATTTGACCGTGCGGGAAAAGAACTCGGTGATGTCATTGATGCAAGCGGCATTCAGGCCATTGCTGCGCGGTTGTCCCAGCCGAGCCGGCGCGGTGTTCGCGACGAGACCGTTTCCCTGCTGTACCCGCTGGCCATCGGCAACCTGGTGATTGCGGCGATGAATCTCGCGACTCAGCTGGGCGTGCCAAAGATCACCGCTGATGTCGTGAAGGGGGTTTGACATGCCTAATCTATCGCTCGTACCGCCGAAGCCAAAACCCCAGCTAAGCCTCTTGGCACCAGAGTTTCAGCCATTGCTGTCGACGTTCAACGACCTGACCCGCGACATCCGCGCAGCAGGCGTTCCTGTCCTGGAGCTGAACTTCCTCGAAAAGCGAATCGTTGTCTCCATCGACAATGTGGACGTAATTGCGCGCCGGTTTGCTCACGAAATTCGCAGCCAGAGCAGTAAGACGCTGCAGTGCATGACTCGCCACTCAGTGCAGATCCGCGGCATCTACGTTTCATGGTTTTCCTTGGTGAAGGAGCAGGACCAATGACGGCGCGGATTAACCAATACATGCGCTTGCAAGGGCGCAAGTACGCACTTGAACTCGTCGAGTCGCTCGGTGAACAGCTTTACACACCGAAAGGCGTGGCCAACGCGATCACCAGGTTGACAGCCGCAATGCAAAACAAACCTGAGAGTCATGTAGTCGGCATTCGGGACATCGTCGAAGTACTTCAAAAAACACTGACTGCTTCGGCGCACCAGGTTTCAGCTGACGGTTGCGCGAACTGCGCGAAGCCGACGCAAGGCGTGATCAGTCCGAGCAGCAACTGCGCCACCTCTTTTAAGGAAGAACATTATGAGTAACGCCCCACAACCGTTAGTACCCGCAGGTTTTTGGCAAGACGCACAGGGTCGTATGGTGCCCGCGAGTCTGATCAAGCCAATCGACATCGAGCGTGATCGGTTGGTGCGTCATCTGGTGGATCGCGCCAGTAAACTCAACTCCGAGCTGGTCGACTTCAAGGCCGTCGCGTTTGGTGACATTGAGGCCTTTATCGAACTGAGCGCCGAACAGTACGACATTAAACTCGGCGGCAAGAAAGGCAATGTCACTCTTTTTAGCTTCGATGGCCAGTTCAAAATCCAGCGTTCAGTACAGGAGTCGATTGCTTTCGACGAACGACTCCAAGCTGCACGCGCATTAATCGATGAATGTCTGCGTGATTGGACCCAAGGCGCTCGGCCAGAGGTGGCCACCCTTGCCAATGACGCGTTCCGCACCGACTCCCAGGGCGAGATCCGTACCGCACGGGTACTTGCTTTGCGCCGCCTGGATATCAAGGACGAGCGTTGGCAGCGCGCTATGAAGGCAATCGGCGAAGCGTGCCAGGTGGTCGGCTCCAAATCCTATATCCGTGTGTATGAGCGGATCGGTGACTCGGATCAGTACCGCGCTATTAGCCTTGATATTGCGGGGGTGTGAGATGGACGACAACCGTCTGCTGGAGAAAATCAAGAAATGTCTGGAGATGGCAAAGTCCAAAACCAGTAACCCGAACGAGGCTGAGATTGCACTGCGCCAGGCTCACAAGCTGATGGAGCTTTACAACCTTGAGATGGGTGACGTGCTGGCCAGCATGGCATGTGAAGCCAGTATCGCGGCAGGCTCAGACGGAGTGCCACCGACGTGGCGTGTGCGCCTGGCCCAGGTGTGTGCCCATGCGTTTGGTACACGAATGATCATCTCGCACAGCTGGTTGACTGGGGGCGGGTTCATCTTTGTCGGATGTGCAGCAGCGCCGGAGTTGACTGGGTATGCCTACGAGGTTCTAGAGCGGCAGTTACAAAAAGCTCGTAGGGAGTTCCTGTCATCGCCCAAGAACAAGCGTTGCAAGCGTTCAACCAAGGCGGCACGTGGTGATCACTTCGCCAACGGCTGGATCGATGCGGTGTACCACAAGGTCGATGAGTTCGCGGGCGTTGAAGAGAACGTCGCAGAGGCCATCGACGCCTATATGGCCAAGCATCATCCTGATCTGGAACAGGCGAATCTCAAGCGTCGCAAGGTCAAAGCTCGTGATGAGGGTGCCTCAACAGCCGGCTACCAGGCCGGCAAGTCGGCCCAGTTGCATAAAGCGGTGAACCACCAGTCACGTGCACTCCTGACAATGGGGGGATGACATGAACACTATGACGTCCTCCAATCCAGACCGACTGCGTTACATCAAGCTGATTCATGTTGCACGGCGCGAGCTGCGCATGGATGACGACACCTATCGAATGATGCTGGCTGGAATGAAGGTATTGGACGGCGCGACATCGACCGCTGACTTAAGCGTTCCAAATCTGTTGAAGGTTTTGGAACAGCTCAAGCAGCGGGGCTTTAAGGTTCGTCCAAACGCAGCAGGAAAGCGGCCGAAGGCCAATGACGAGCAGTCCAAGAAAATCCGGTCGCTGTGGCTGACTCTGCATGATCTGGGCGCCGTCCGCGATCCTTCAGAGGAGGCTCTGGCTAAGTTCGTGCTGAACATGACGAAGGTCTCAGCACTGCAATGGCTTAACACCGGCCAGGCCAGCCGAGTTATTGAGAACCTGAAACAGTGGCAGAGCCGCGTGACTAATAAGGAGGGTGTATGAAAGAGCCCAGCAGCACAGCAGGCGAGTTGCTCCAGACCTTGGCGGACCACGTCACCCAGTCAGCGAAAGAAACGCTTCACGTCAGTGACGAACTTGCCGAGGCACACGGTATTGAGGTTGCCATGCAAATGGCTACTGTCTGGGGTGGCCAACAGCTGTACATGCCGAAAGGCATTCACATACAGGCCTCGAAGCTGCATCAACAGATTTTTGATGAGTGGAAGGGTCGCAACCATCGTGAGATCGCCATGAAGTACAACATCTCGCTGGCGTTCGTTTACAAGGTGGTGAAAAGGATGCGCCAAGCAGTAATCGCCCGTGACCAAGGCGACCTGTTCACCCCGCACCTGGATGAGTAGCCACTGGAACAAAATAGCATCGCCTGCCTACACTGCACCCCGGTCACCAGCAACAGACCGGGGTCATCTCTGATTGCACTGGCTGCAACTCAATTACAAACCCCATACCACCTTGGACCATCGAATCCCGGAGTGTCTCGGATTTACCTCACAACTACCCTGGTATTTATCTCAGTCCTAAACAGTTTTGGGGCTGCTTCGCAGACCAACGGGGGCAAGCCCCCTCGCCACAGAAGCCTCTCAGCACAAGGAAAGTCGTCGCTCTCAGGATTTTGGAGGATTGATTTTGGCCGCCAAGGCATAGGCTTTCACAGTCGCCGGGCGATTCTGGATGTGGTTGAACCAGCGCAGCACGTTCGGGAAGTCTTCCAGGTTCTGGCTCTGCCACTTGTGGGACACGATCCACGGGTAGATCGCCATGTCGGCAATGCTGTATTCGCTGCCGGCGACAAACTCATTGTTCGCCAGTTGCTTGTCCAGCACACCGTACAGGCGCGCGGTCTCATCGATATAGCGCTTGATCGCGTAGGGGATTTTTTCCGGGGCGAACTGACTGAAGTGATGGTTCTGCCCGGCCATCGGCCCCAAACCGCCCATTTGCCAGAACAACCATTGCAGCGCCAACTGACGACCGCGCAGGTCCTTGGGCAGGAACCGGCCGGTTTTTTCCGCGAGGTACAGCAAGATCGCCCCCGACTCGAACACCGACAACGGTTCACCGCCATCCACCGGCTCATGATCGACGATGGCCGGGATTCTGTTGTTCGGCGAGATGTTCAGGAACGCGGGTTTGAACTGCTCGTTCTGGCTGATGTTGATCGGGTGAACGGTGTAGGGCAGGCCGGCCTCTTCCAGGAATATCGAGATTTTGTGGCCGTTGGGGGTGGTCCAGTAATACAGGTCGATCATGCAGTGCTCCACATCAAGGAGGGTGTCAGGTGGGGACAGCAACCGCGGGCATCAGGTCGTCCTGTTTGCGTTCGATGGCTTGCCTGTTATTGGAGGTGATGCTGAAGTGGGTGAAATTCAATGACCCCGCAGGAGAAAAAAACGGCATGGAGCTCAAGTCTCGCGCAGCACTGATCATCATCGATCAACAAAAAGGCATTCTGCATCCCCGACTCGGTCGCCGGAATAATCCTCAGGCTGAGGAGCGAATCCTTGATCTGTTGGCGTTTTGGCGTCGAACCGGGCGTCCGGTGATTCACGTGCAGCACCTGTCCCGCTCACCGGATTCAGTGTTCTGGCCACAGCAGTCGGGCGTGGAATTTCAAGAGCGGTTCCAGCCAAAGACCGGCGAACAACTCATCCAGAAACAGGTGCCAGATGCCTTTTGTGCGACGGGGCTGGAGGTGAGTTTGCGTGAGGCGGGGATTGAGCAGTTGGTGATTGTGGGGGTGGCAACGAATAACTCGGTGGAGTCCACGGCACGAACGGCCGGGAATCTGGGGTTTGAAACGTGGGTGGCGGAGGACGCGTGCTTTACCTTCGACAAGGCGGATTATTTTGGCAAGGCGCGTTCTGCCGAGGACGTGCATGCGATGTCGCTGGGGAATTTGCACGGGGAATATGCGACGGTCGTCAGTACTGCGCAGATCCTGACTTGAGGGTGACTTCAAGTCAGTCATCGCGAGCAGGCTCACTCCTACAGGGGTTTTATGAACGATATAAAACCAATGTAGGAGTGAGCCTGCTCGCGATAGCGATTCAACAGGCGAAAAATATTTCCGCCCGAAACATCAAGCGCCGTGGCACTTCTTGAATTTCTTGCCGTTGCCGCACGGGCAAGGGTCGTTGCGGCCGACGTCTTTCAGGGCGTTGCGCACCGGTTCCTGGTGAGCGTGGCCGCAGTTCGGGCCGTGAACATGGCCATGGTCGTGATCATGGTGGTCGTGATGCTCGTGATGGTCATGATCGTGGTTGCAGTCAGGGCCATGGACGTGGGGTTGCTGGGTCATCGGGTGTGCTCCGGAATTAAATCGGCGGGGATTATCACGCCATTGCGCGCAAGGTGCACGTCATGCGCGATGAATAAACCGGTTTCCAGTACACCTTCCAGACGATAGGGGATGGGTTGGTCGGGTTTTTTCAGCATTTTCACGAGATCGCGCACCTTGGGCCACAGGTTGGTACGGATCGGCACCTTGAAGTAGGCGCTGTGTTTGGGGCTGACCGTGAACCAGTGGTCGTGCTCGCCTTCGGTCAGCAGGATGTCCCCCAAATGAATCCGGTATTCGAGGCTGCGCACGGTCAAGTCGCTGTCGTTGGGGTTGTCGATGCGAAAGTGCAGGATGAATTTCTGCTCCAGCAGTTTTGCCCGCACCACTTCGACCTTGACCAGATGCACCTCGGGGTCCGGCTCGTCGTCATCGAACCACGACGCACAGCCAGCGAGCCCCAGAAACAGGAGCAGGCTGAGCAGATTAAGTGCGTGTCGCCGGGTGATCATGGTCGTGTATCTCCCTTGAACCTGTCGCTCACCTCAACGATTGAAATACCCCGCGCAACATTTCTTGAATTTCTGCCCGCTCGCGCACGGGCAGGCGTCATTGCGCCCGGCCTTGAGTTGCACCGTGGGGTCGATGAAGTACCAGTGGCCGGCGTTCTGCACGAATGACGAGCGCTCGCGGTGGCTGTGTTCGCCGCTGCCATCATGCCAACGCGCAGTGAAGGTCACGAAGGCGTGTTCCGGCTGGCCGCCGAAGACTTCGGAGCTTTCCACCTCCAGGCCCAGCCAGGTGCTCTGCGCGCTCCAGTCGCTGATGGACTGACGATTCAGGCCGGCCTGTTGCGCGGGCAGGGTGGTCGCCACCAGATAGTCGATCAGCCCCAGCACGTAGGCGCTGTAGCGCGAGCGCATCAAGGCTTCGGCACACGGCGCCGGATGCCCGGCGTGGTAATGACCGCAGCAGGCATCGAGCAGGGTGCCGCTGCCGCAAGGGCAAATGGATGTACTCATTGCATTACCACCAATATTTCCCGAAGTTTTCCGGATTGGCCCAAAAGCGTGAGTTGAGCCAGTCGGGTACTTGTTTGTAGTCAAGCAGATCATAGGTGAACAGGGTCAATACCTGTTCATCGCGCTGGAAGCGCTCGCTGGCTTGCAGGGCCAGGGAGAAAAAATCCGTCTCCTGCCAGCCGCTGGCCGACAAGTCCGCCAGCACCGCAATGCGGCTGGCGTTGAGGTTGCGAATCCCGCCGAGCAGGTTCAGTCCATCGCGCTTGGGCAAATGTTCGAGGCAATCGACCGCCAGCGCCAGATCGAACCGGCGTGCCGCCAGTTCCGCCGGCAACGGTCCCGGTGCCGCGTGGGCGACACACGAATCCGGGTGGGCCAGCTTGAAGGCTTCGAGGGCGGGGAACTCACTGGCACCGATCAGCAACAGCTGCGCGGGGGCGTAACGGTCGAGCAAAGCGGCCAGCGCCTGTTGCGGTGTGCGCGAAGAAATAGCTGCAATCATCAAAGATCCTCAGTCAGAGCGCCAAGACTAGCCTGCCTGAACGTGCTGGCCTAGAGCGGGTTTAGCGCAAATGCACCGATCTGTCGTGAACACGGGATAAAACAGCAATGGCCTATTGCTGGCGGAGTTTAATAGACGGGTCTTTACTACCAGAATCGGTTCTAAGCCGATCCCTCAGGAGAAAACTAGATGAGCATAGTTCGGACAGCATTACCCTTGGTTCTGCTCACCAGTGTGTTGACTGGTTGCGCAGGTTTGCAGAAAACCGACTGGCCGACCTGTGCGGCTGTCGGTGGTGTCGTGGGTGCGGGTCTCGGCGCGACCGAGAGCTCTGCATGGGCAGGCTATGGCGCGCTGCTCGTTGGCGGCACGGCAGCGGCCTATTGCTGGGTTCACGGTGATGGCGACGAAGACGGCGATGGTGTACCGGATAGCCGCGACAAGTGCCCAGGCACACCGCATGGCGTGAAAGTCGATGCCAACGGTTGCCCTCCACCTGCGCCGGTGGTTGAAGAGGCTGTAGTGGTCAAGGAAGAAACCATCGTCATCCGCGATGTTCACTTCCAGTTTGACAAAGCCACCCTCACACCAGCCGACAAGCAGGTTCTGGACAAGATCGCCACTAAATTGAAGGCGGAAGCGTCTACTGCTCAACTGACCGTTACGGGTCATACCGACAGCGTGGGCAGCGATGCCTACAACCAGAAACTGTCGGATAAACGCGCTCACTCGGTGGTTGAATACCTCATCCAGGATGGCGTACCCCGCAGCAGCTTCGTGTCTGTGGTCGGTGCCGGTGAAAGCCAGCCGGTCGCCGATAACAAAACGGCTGAAGGCCGCGCGATGAACCGTCGCACGGAAATCAAAATCAACCGTTAAAGTCCCTTCCGCTCCGCGGCTTGTATAGTCGCGGATGCGGGTCTTTACTCCTGTGTAACCGGTATGGGCCGGTAACACAGGAGCTTTCAATATGAGCGTTCTCACAAGGACCGTCCTACCGGTTCTGCTGCTTGGCAGCCTGTTGACCGGTTGCGCAACTCACAGCGATGGCACTGCCCCCCTCAATCAACGCACCTGGCCGATCTGCAGCGTCATTGGCGGACTCGTGGGCGGCGGTTTGGGCGCCATCGAAAGTGGCGGCTGGGCGGCCGGCGGAGCAGCGCTTGGAATCCTGACTGGCGGCTTGATCTGTTACGCCCAGGATGGCGACGAAGATGGCGACGGCATTTTCGATCGACGTGATCGTTGCCCCGATACCCCGGCCAATACACCGGTCGATCACCGTGGTTGTCCGCTGCCGCAGTACCCGGCCAGCGTGAAACCTGCCGAACCTGTACCCGAAGAAGTCATCACCCTCAGCGATGCGGGCGACGTGCTGTTTGCGTTCAATCAATCCGACCTGACCCCGGCGGCGCAGAATCAGCTAAATGCGCTGATGCCAAAATTGCAAAGCGCCGATGTGGTGAGTATCAAGGTGGTTGGCCATACCGACAGCGTCGGTTCCGATGTCTACAACCAATTTTTGTCGGAGCGTCGCGCCACCAGCGTGGCGGCCTATCTGATGAACCAGGGTCTGGACCCGAACAAACTCACCAGTGAAGGCAAGGGCAAAAGTCAGCCTATAGCCGATAACGCAACTGAGGAAGGCCGCGCGAAAAACCGTCGAGTGGAATTGCACATCAATCGCTAAACCGCGAAATAGAGCTGTCGGCCCACTAATAAGGTGGTGCCGATGGCCATTCGGCAGTCTTCATGAAGAATTTTCCGTTGCCCTCTGGCGCATCCCGCGTGGAAGCCGTTACTGTGCGTCCAAAGAATAATGATCAACGGGGGAGCGTATGAAGGTGTTTTGGGGGCTGGGGAAGTTATTGACCCTGCTGTTCTGGTTGGTGGTGCTGGTCAATCTGCTCACGCCGTTTGTTTATCCGCTGCACCCGTTGGTCAAACTGGCCGGGGGCCTGCTGGCACTGTTTCATGTGCTGGAACTGGTGTTCTGCAACCGCAGCCTCAAAGGCCGCGCCCACCCTTGGCGTGATCGCCTGCAGATTGCCATTTTCGGCGTCTTCCATCTTCAAACCATTCCAGCTCCCTCCGCACCGAAGGCTTCCCATGCGTAATATCTGTTTGCTCGCCGCATTTATCAGTCCATTGGCCTGCGCTCAGGTTGTCAGTGTCGAAGCCAACTCGTTGATGCGCTTGCCCAACACGGCCAGCACCTTGCAATTGGAGCGACTGGAAGTCGCCGATTACGGCACGTTGCTGATTCCTTCGAACGTCACCGAAGTGACGGTGGGCGAATTGCACCTTGGGCGTGAGGCACGAATTGCCATCGTGCCGGGTGAACAACCGCTGGAATTTAAAGTGCACCGTGCCGAGTTGTCGGAAGGCAGCCAGATCACCGCGCGGGGCGCGCCGGGGAGCTTCCAGAAGGCGGCTCGCTCGGGGCGCAACCTGAACTTGCAGATCAAGGCGTTGAATGCACCGCAATTGTTGGTAGATGCTCGCGGCGGCGCGGGCGCACCGGGGTTTTTCGGTCTTGACGGCGCCAATGGCCAGGATCCGGGTTGTACGTATGGTCAGGCCGGTCGCGGTGCCGATGGCAGCGATGGCAGTGATGGTCAGCCGGGGGCTGCGGGCGCGCTGGTGAAGCTGGAAGTGCCGAGCGATTACCCGGTGGATAAAATCAAGGTGCAGGTCGCTGGCGGTGCCGGTGGTCTTGCCGGTCCTGGTGGCAAACCGGGGGCGGGTGGCCAGTCCAAAGGCTGTCTGGTGTATAAGGCCGATGGCGGCAAAAATGGCCGTCCGGGCGCGGATGGCCAGCCTGGGCCTGCGGGGGCGGCGGGTTCTGTAACCGTTCAGCGTCTATAAAACCGACCGAGAACCCCTGTGGCGAGGGGGCTTGTCGGAACGCCGCATCGCCCCGTTCCAGTGCAAGCACTGGCAAAATCTGGGAAAGGCTCCGGTATTTGGGGCCGCTTCGCGGCCAACGGGGGCAAGCCCCCTCACCACAGGAGCTCCCTCGCCACAAGGAGTGAACGACTCAGAACATCGGCCGGGCCGCAGCAATCGCCACCAGCAACAGACCCACCAGCAGATTAATCCCCACCAACCGCCGAATCTTCCCGAGCACCGCAGCACCCGCCGGCCAATCCTGCGCCGTCACCGCTGTGCGCAACTCCGGCAGCATCAACGCCTGGATCCGGATAAACAGCGCCGTCATCACTATGTACAACCCCATCATCACCTGCACATAACGCGGCGCGGTCTCGAACCCGATGTGTTGCAGATGAATCATGCCGACCCCGCTTATCGGCAGCAGCACCACCGCGACCCAGACCCAGCGGAAAAATCCTTGAAACACTTCCACCCACAGCTTCAAGCGGGCGGGGCCTTCCAGTGCTTTCATTGCGGCGGGGCGCAACACCATCCAGGCGAAAAACATGCCGCCCACCCACACCAGGGCGGACAGGACATGCAGGGTATAAACGATGCCAAAAGGTGTCATTGGGGTACTCCGTTCTGCGCGGGATTCATTAGCGGGGTATGATAGCCGCCGAACTGAACTACTGAAAATTTATCCAGCGTTTTTAGCGCCCGACAATCCATGATCAGCACCGAACTCAAAACCACGATCCAGGGCGCCTATTCGCGTTTTCTCGAAGCCAAGAGCCTCAAGCCGCGCTACGGCCAACGCCTGATGATCGCCGAAATTGCCAAGGTCCTCGGGGATATCGACACCGACGACGAAGGCCGGCGCAGTGGCGACCCCGCGATTGTTGCGGTGGAAGCCGGCACCGGTACCGGCAAAACCGTGGCCTACAGCCTGGCGGCGATCCCGACCGCCAAGGCGGCCGGCAAACGCCTGGTGATCGCCACGGCCACCGTCGCCCTGCAAGAGCAGATCGTCTACAAGGATTTGCCCGACCTGATGCGCAACAGCGGGCTGAATTTCAGCTTCGCGTTGGCCAAGGGCCGTGGGCGCTACATGTGCCTGTCCAAGCTCGACATGTTGCTGCAGGAAGGCCACGCACAAACGGCCACGGCGCAGTTGTTCGAAGAAGAAGGCTTCAAGATCGAGGTCGACGAGGCCAGTCAGAAGCTGTTCACCAGCATGATCGAAAAACTCGCCGGCAATAAATGGGACGGCGACCGCGACAGTTGGTC
>Ga0302169_10000015_pt1 | contig 56475 bp, 48 predicted proteins | sample I_Fen_N1_3_FD_193493 | JGI IMG/M metagenome (GOLD analysis project Ga0302169, IMG submission 193493) | Peat permafrost microbial communities from Stordalen Mire near Abisko, Sweden - I_Fen_N1_3 | ecosystem: Environmental > Terrestrial > Soil > Wetlands > Permafrost | place: Sweden: Abisko...
CCCAGGTCTTGCTGACTGGCACCAACTCAAAAAACGCCTGGATCAAACGCAAATCCCGACGCCGCTCCATACACCCCATCATGTGCCGGTTCACCAATCCCTCGCCAATGATCGGCACCGCCGCCACCCGGGGGTCGTGGCTCACCTCTACCGAAGACACCACGCCCACGCCCAGCTCGGCGGCCACCGCCTCGGTAACCGCTTCGCGACTGTCCAGCTCCAGCAATACCCTTGGGTTGACCTTCGCCTGGGCGCACGCCTGATCAAAGGTGCGCCGGGTAATCGAACTCGGCTCACGCAACACCATGATCACCTGATCCAGTTCCTTGAGCGGCACGCCTTTGGGTCGCTGCGTCCACGGATGACCATCGGGCACCAGCGCGCAAATCCTTGACTCGCCCAGGGCTTGCAAATACAGGCCCTTGCGCGGCTCGACTTCGGTCAGCACCGCCACGTCGGCATGCTCGGACAACAGCGCCGCCAGGGTTTCCTGGGCATTGCCCAAACGCAGGTTCACCGTGATTCCCGGATAACGCACGCGCAGGCTCGCGAGCATCGGCATGACCATGTGTGGCCCGTCCGCCGCCACTTCCAGGCGCCCGGTCAGCAACTGCCGGTTGGCCTCCAGCATCGCCTGCGCTTCTTCGGCCAGGCCGAACATGGCCCGGGTGATGGCTGCCAGTCGGGTGCCCTCCTCCGTCAGCTCCACCCGTCGCGCGGTACGGCGTAGCAGGCTGATCTGGTAGTGCTCCTCCAGCGCCTTGATGTGCCCGGTGACCGCCGGTTGACTGATGAACAGTCGCGCGGCGGCCCGGGTAAAGCTGCCTTCGCGGGCCACGGCGTCAAAGGCACGCAGCTGGAACAGATTCATAAATAACCCTCACTGATGATTGGCATAACAATAAACAATTTGATTGATAGCACGGCAAATTGCAATTTAAGCCCCGTAGCTTCATCCCATCGATTGCGAGGACACGAGAATGAGTACTGCCGCCCCCATCCTGCTCACCCCTGGCCCACTGACCACTTCGGCACGCACCCGTCAGGCGATGATGGTCGACTGGGGTTCATGGGATGAGCGCTTCAACCAACTGACCGCCAGCCTCTGCGAACAACTGCTGGCGATCATCAACGGTGGCGCCAGCCATCACTGCGTGCCCCTGCAAGGCAGCGGTACTTTCGCGGTCGAAGCGGCCATCGGCACCCTGGTACCGCGCGACGGCAAAGTGCTGGTGCTGATCAACGGTGCCTACGGCAAACGCCTGGCGAAAATCTGCGATGTGCTCGGCCGCTCCTTCAGCACCTTCGAAACCGCCGAGGACGAACCCACCACCGCCGCCGACGTCGACCGCCTGCTGCGCGCCGACGACAGCATCACCCACGTGGCACTGATTCACTGCGAAACCAGCACCGGTATCCTCAACCCGTTGCCGGAAATCGCCCAGGTCATTGCGCAACACGGCAAACGCTTGATCATCGACGCCATGAGCTCCTTTGGCGCGCTACCGGTCGACGCGCAACAGATACCGTTCGATGCGCTGATCGCCGCTTCCGGCAAATGCCTGGAAGGCGTGCCGGGGATGGGATTTGTTTTCGCTGGCAAAGAAGCCCTGGCCAACGCTGCCGGCAACTCGCATTCGCTGGCGATGGATCTGTTCGACCAGCACACCTACATGGCCAAGACCGGCCAATGGCGCTTCACCCCACCGACCCATGTAGTCGCCGCGTTGCACGAAGCCCTGCTGCAATACAACGAAGAAGGCGGCCTGCCGGCCCGCCATCAGCGCTACGCCGCCAACTGCCAGGCGCTGATGGAAGAGATGGGCAAATTGGGCCTGCGCAGCTTCCTGCCTGCCGCCATCCAGGCGCCGATCATCACCACGTTCCACGCACCGAAAGATCCACGCTATGAGTTCAAGGAATTCTACGAACGGGTCAAGGCCAAGGGTTACATCCTCTATCCCGGCAAACTGACCCAGGTCCAAACCTTCCGTGTCGGCTGCATCGGTCACGTCACCCCGGCACACATGCGCGAAGCGGTGGCGGCGATTGGCGAAGTACTGCGCGAGATGGAAGTGCTGGAAATCTGAAATCCCAAGTGCCGAGTTGTTGTAGGAGCTGGCTTGCCAGCGATCCACACACCTCGGTCCATCAGACATACCCAATTATCGTTCATCGCTGGCAAGCCAGCTCCTGCAGGACACCGATCATCATGAACTACACCAACCCAAGCAAACTCCAGGCCGCCATCCTCGACTGGGCCGGCACCGTGGTCGATTTCGGTTCTTTCGCGCCAACGCAGATCTTTGTCGAAGCCTTCGCCGAGTTCGACGTCCAGGTGTCCATCGATGAGGCCCGTGGCCCGATGGGCATGGGCAAGTGGGACCACATCCGCACCTTGTGCGATCAGCCGCAAGTCGCCGAGCGCTACCGCAAAGTGTTTGGCCGCACACCCACCGACGATGATGTCACCGCCATCTACGAGCGCTTCATGCCACTGCAGATCGAGAAAATCGCCGAGCACTCGGCGCTGATCCCCGGCGCCCTGGACACCATCGCCAACCTGCGCCAGCAGGGGATCAAGATCGGCTCGTGCTCCGGCTACCCGAAACAGGTCATGGACAAGGTGGTCGAGCTGGCCGCCACCAACGGTTACGTGGCCGATCACGTGGTCGCCACCGACGAAGTACCGAACGGCCGCCCATGGCCGGCACAAGCCCTGGCCAACGTGATTGCCCTGGGCATCGACGACGTCGCCGCCTGCGTGAAGATCGACGACACGGTGCCGGGCATCCTCGAAGGTCGCCGTGCCGGCATGTGGACCGTGGCGCTGATCTGCTCGGGCAACGCCCTGGGCCTTGACTACGAGGGTTATCGCGCCTTGGCCAGCGACGAACTCGACAGCGAACGCAAGCGTATCCACGCGCTGTTCGAAGGCTCGCGCCCGCATTACATGATCGACACCATCACTGACTTGCCGGCAGTGATCGCTGACATCAACAAGCGCCTGGCCAAGGGCGAGATGCCACAAGGCAACTGATTGCCCCCACACGCGCAACTTGCCTTGTGGCAGCCTGTTCGCTCGCGATAGCGGTCTTGCATTCAACGTTTGTGTTGGTTGGCCTGGCCTCTTCGCGAGCAAGCTTTTGCCCACACAAACCGCACTTTTTACTGTCGATTACCTGAATCAGAGCATCCAGCGACTGATCGCCACAGGCAAATCCGCTGAAACAGGATTACAGTTAACGCACACCGCCAACCAACAACGGTGGCTTGACCAGACCTGTGAGGAACACCGAATGCCGTGGAAAAACTCCGAATCACGCTACAGCACTGTATCGATCGCGTTGCATTGGTTGATGCTGGTGCTGCTGGCACTGGTCTACGCCAGCATAGAATTTCGCGGTATTTTCCCCAAGGGCAGTGGCGGTCGGACGCTGATCACTGAATCGCACTTCATGCTGGGCTTGACGGTTTTCGTCCTGGTTTGGCTGCGCTTGTTTGCTCGCAGCCTGGGCCCGGCGCCGCAAATCTTCCCGGCATCCCCCCAGTGGCAGACGCTGATGGCCAGGCTGATGCACTGGGCGCTGTACATCTTCATGATCGCCATGCCGATTCTCGGCTGGCTGGTCACCAGTGCCAAAGGCAACCAGGTGATGTTCTATGGTGTCGACCTGCCAATGCTGATCACTGAAGACAAGGCACTGGCCAAACAAATCCAGGGTTGGCATGAACTCGGCGCCACTATCGGCTATTGGCTGATTGGCCTGCATGCATTGGCCGGGCTTTATCACCACTATGTAGTAGGCGATAACACCTTGCTGCGGATGATGCCCAAACGGGTGAGCCGCAACTCCTGAGACCAACAACACCTGAATGTGGGAGCTAACTGGCTCCCACACTGGTTTCTGATGCCCTTCAATTTTGTGAGCTGAATCCTCGCAGGCCCTGCAAGCCGCCGGTATGGACGAAAATCAGTCGCGTCCCGGGAGCAAATCTGCCCGCCTCGACTTGCTGCTTGAGCGCCAGCAACGCCTTACCCGTGTACAGCGGTTCCAGAGCAATGCCGCTGGCTTGCTCGGTGTTTTCGATGAGTTCAAGCAACGGCGGATCGACGCGGGCAAATCCACCACGACTGGCGTCGAACAGTTGATAAACCGGCGTCGTTTCGCACGCCTCTTCCACGATCCTCTCGACCTGCTGCGCCACGCCATGATCGTCGGGCACCGCCAGCGCACCGTAGACCGGATGAGCCCCCGCTTCGGCCAGCACCAGGCCGGCCAGGGTCGTGCCCGTTCCACAGGCCAGCCACCAGCCGTCGTAGTCGCTCCAGCCCACACGGGCCAGTTGCGCACAAACCTGTGCCCTCAACTGCATGCAGCCGCGCGCACCCGGCAAACCGCCACCGCCTTCCGGGACAGGGTGCAATCTCGGGTATCGGGATTGCCACGGTTGCCAGAAACCCGCTTCATGCCGCGCGCGATAGCCGCCATAACCGAGCCAGTGCAACTGCATGCCGAACGCCTGCAAGTCTTCCACGGTCGGCGTTTGCTGAGGATGTCCGCGCAGCAGGCCGACCGTGGCAAAACCCAGGCGCTTGCCGGTGCCGGCCAGTGCGTGAAGGTGATTGGAGTGCGCGCCGCCGAGGCTGATGATGCCCTCGGCACCCACGCGGTCAGCGGCGTTGAGGTGCTCGCTGAGCTTGAACCATTTGTTGCCGCTGATCAGCGGGTCGATCTGATCCAGGCGCAGGATCGCGACTTCGATTCTGGCGGTGCTGAGCCAGTCGAGTTGCAGCGGTTCGAGGGGAGCTTGGGGTAGCCAGTTTGCGCGAGGAAAAAGCATTGATGCCGGCCCAGGGTAAAGAGCCGGCATCTTAGCAGCAGATGGGTGGCGAGAGCTTTAGCGCCCTCGCCACAGGGCTGCTATTACAACTCGGCCGCCAACCGCGACCCCTGATTGATCGCCCGCTTGGCATCCAGCTCCGCCGCGACGTCCGCGCCACCAATCAAATGCACGTTCTGCCCCGCTGCGACCAGGCCTTCCTGCAACTCGCGCAGCGGGTCCTGCCCGGCGCAGATCACGATATTGTCCACCGGCAGCACTTGCGGCTCGCCAGTTTCACCGACGCGGATGTGCAGGCCCTGGTCGTCGATCTTCAGGTATTCGACACTGTTGAGCATCTGCACCTGCTTGTTCTTCAGACCGGTGCGGTGAATCCAACCGGTGGTTTTGCCCAGGCCATCGCCGACCTTGGATTTCTTGCGTTGCAGCAGGAACACTTCACGGGCCGGTGCATGGGGCGCTGCCTTGATGCCCGCGACACCGCCGCGAGCTTCCAGGTGTGTGTCGATGCCCCACTCTTTCCAGAATTCATCGCGGTTCTGGCTGGTGGATACACCCTGGTGAACGAGGAATTCCGACACATCGAAACCGATACCACCGGCGCCGATCACCGCGACACGCTTGCCCACTGGCTTGCGCTCAAGGAGCACGTCCAGGTAACTGAGGACCTTGGCGTTCTCGACTCCCGCAATCGCAGGGGTTCTCGGGGCAATGCCGGTTGCCAGGATGATCTCGTCGTAACCACCCTCGACCAGTCTTGCCACATCCACGCGGGTGTTCAGGCACACCTCGACATGGGTGGTCTGCAGTTTGCGGCCGAAGTAACGCAAGGTCTCGTAGAACTCTTCCTTGCCCGGCACGCGCTTGGCGACGTTGAACTGGCCACCGATTTCGCTGGCCGAATCAAACAGCGTCACTTGATGACCACGCTCGGCCGCTACGGTCGCGGCGGACAAACCCGCGGGGCCGGCACCGACCACGGCGATTTTCTTGATCTGCTTGGCCGGCACATAGTTGAGTTCGGTTTCGTGGCAAGCGCGCGGGTTGACCAGGCAACTGGTCAACTTGCCGCCGAAGGTGTGATCCAGGCACGCCTGGTTGCAACCGATGCAGGTGTTGATTTCGTCGGCGCGACCTTCAGCGGCCTTGTTGACGAAGTCCGGGTCGGCGAGGAACGGCCGCGCCATCGAGACCATGTCGGCATCGCCTTCGGCCAGGATCTGTTCGGCGACTTGCGGGGTGTTGATACGGTTGGTGGTGATCAGCGGAATGCCTACCTCCCCGCGCAGCTTGGCCGTGACCTTGCTGAAGGCCGCGCGCGGGACCTTGGTGGCAATGGTCGGAATCCGCGCTTCATGCCAACCGATACCGGTGTTGATGATGGTCGCACCGGCCTGCTCGATGGCTTTGGCCAACTGCACGATTTCTTCCCAGGTGCTGCCGCCTTCCACCAGGTCGAGCATCGACAGGCGGAAAATGATGATGAAGTTCGGTCCCACCGCTTCACGCACCCGGCGAACGATTTCCACTGGCAAGCGCATGCGGTTTTCGTAGCTGCCGCCCCAGCGGTCGGTACGGTGGTTGGTGTGGGCGGCGAGGAACTGGTTAATGAAATAACCTTCGGAGCCCATGATTTCGACGCCATCGTATTCGGCCTGTTGCGCCAGGGTCGAACAGGTGACGAAATCGCGGATCTGCTTCTCGATGCCTTCCTCGTCAAGCTCCTTGGGCTTGAACGGGTTGATCGGCGCCTGGATGGCGCTCGGCGCGACCTGTTTCGGACTGTAGGCATAACGGCCGGCATGAAGAATCTGCATGCAGATCTTGCCACCCGCCTCGTGCACCGCGCGCGTCACGATCTGGTGCTTGAGCGCTTCTTCTTCGGTGGTCAGCTTGGCCGCACCGGAATACACCCCGCCTTCATCGTTCGGGCCGATGCCACCGGTGACCATCAGGCCGACGCCGCCACGGGCACGCTCGGCGAAGTACGCCGCCATGCGCTCGAAACCGCCGGGTTTTTCCTCTAGACCGGTGTGCATCGAGCCCATCAGGGTGCGGTTGCGCAACGTGGTAAAGCCCAGGTCCAGCGGGGCCAGCAGGTGCGGGTAATGATCGGCGGTCATCGGTAACTCCATCACGGAAAAGTGAGGACGCTCTTTGGCGCCCCTCTGTCATGGCTTACAGACTATGAGTACTCCAAGGGTCGCTCAATGACCGAAACTAACAACTTAATGATCAAAGCGTGCACTGCCTTCAGTCCTAGCGAAGATTGAGCCAATTGGGCACGCTTGAACTCATGGCGATGCAACTCGCGTATTGCTTGCAGGCCTTGACGCTGGCTGGCTCCGGTGGAACCGAAACCAGCACGGTCAACGCCAGGAAAAACAGGATCGACAAAGGAACGAAATAGGCAAGCAGGTTTTTTATTTTCATTGTCATTGCTCTCGAGACCTTTTGCAGTCATGCCGACGGGTAGGCAAAGCCCTGCTGAACCAGGTCTTCGAGTGACAAGCGCTGGCCACTCGAAGACGCGCTTTTTCCCCTGTCAGCGTTCGTCGACGGTAATGAACTCGCGGCGCTGCGCCATGAATGCGGGCACATCATCCTCATCGGTGAAGAACTGCTCGTACCACTCACGCAGCTGATAGACCGGGCCATCGGTTTCGGCCAGCACTGGCTTGTCGATACGGATCTTGTGCTTCCAGATCACCACGTCCTGATAGAACGAATCGCGGTTGCCCTGGACATAAGCCCTGGCCACCTCCAGGTTTTGCTCTTCAGTCCAGCCAGGCACGCGCTTGACCATGCAGCCAAAGCGCAAGTCGAAGCTGTTTGGCGTCACCGGCACGTGGCTGTTGAGCAAAATGGCGTGGATGCGCACGTCACCGAACATCGAGCTGATCTGCGTGAAGTGGGTCGCCGGACCGTAGTAGGCCGATGGCGCAATGAGGTCACCGCCCAGGCGTTCGGAATCACCATGGAAAATCTGATGGCCAATGTGGCCTTCGAAGACGTTGGCGAAGTACTTGGTTGGCGTACCGTGTACTGGCCCGAAATGCTGGGCATCCACCAGGTTATCGACCAACTCCCGTGGGTTGGTTTCGATGTGCATGGTGTCGATGTTCCAGTCATGAATCCAGTCCGGATCGTCCATCTCGGGCAGGTGCGGAATCACCACTCCATCTTTCGGCGGACGGCCTTCGGGGTTGTTCCAGACGAACAGCAGGTTGTTTTCCTCACAGGTCAACCAGCTGCGGGTCTTGGCCTTGGGTGGAATGCGCTTGCAGTAAGGGATCTCCACGCATTTGCCGCCGGTGTCGTACTTCCAGTGGTGGAACGGGCACACCAGCTTGTCGCCCTCGACCGTACCCTGGGACAAGTCGGCACCCATGTGCGGGCAATAGGCATCCAGAATGCTGATGACGCCCTGGGTGTCGGCGAAAGCCACCAGGCGGGAGCCAAAGACCTCCAGGGTATGGGGCTTGCCATCACGGTAATCGTTGGCATTGCCCAGGCAGTGCCAGCCGCGCGCGTAACGGTGGGTACGCTGGGCGTTCTCGATGTTGATTTCAGCGAGTTTGGTCATTGTTATTGTTCCTCGATTGCAGACTTCGGGGCAGTCAATACCCCCAAGAAATACAGGGTGATCCCATGTCGAACATCATTGGGCAGCCGCGCAAGAACAGCATCGTTCAATTGGACTAGATCAAACGCGATCCACTCTCAGCGGGCGCCCCTTCACAACGGGCGCCCGGCTTCACGGTTACTGGCCGAAGCGGCGAGCGGCCTCAGGGCCGAAATCCTTGGGATTGAATCCGGGCTTGTTCAACAGGTAGCCGTTGCGCTGCTCGTTGATCAGGTTGAACGCCAGGTAGCTGCCGGCATTGAGGTCGTGGTACAGGCCCACGCCCGCTTGCAGTCGCCGGGTTTCATAGGCGTAGAAAAAGTTGAGCATCGAGGTGCGCCACAGCTCGCCACGGTTGTCGTAGTTGTCGGCCAGCATCGGGAACCAGGTGTCTTCATCGATGTACAACTTGCGCTTGCCATAAAGGTGGCGGTAGCCCGGCTTGAGGGTGCCTTCCAGTTCCCAGACCCGGTGGCGCTCATAGCGCATGGCATCCGGGTTGATGTGGCCCGGGGTCAACAGATCGGCGTACTTGAGGTTGGCCGCATGCAGGCGATAGGTGTCGTAGGGAATGAACATCTCGCGCTTGCCGACGATCTTCCAGTCATAACGCTGCCCCGAACCATTGAACAGGCGCACCTCGTCTACGGTGATCGAGCCACCACTGCCAGGGAAGGACATGTCGAAGCCATACCCCGGCGATTGACGCACACGCCGCGTGCCCGGATCGTAGCGCCAGGCCTGGCGTGGTTCGGTCTTGTCGTTCCAGAACTCGGTGCCGGTATTGATCTCGCCCTTGTCCCGCTGCGGTAGCAGGGTCTCGTTGAGGTAGAACGACGAGTTGCCGGAGGTATCGCCAATTTTGCCCGGCTCCAGCGACGGCGCCAGGTTGCGCGAATGCACGCGGCCCCAATTGATGTTGCCGTCCTTGAGCACATAGGCGTTGTCGGAGGTGTACTCCTCGGTCCAGGCGCGCAAGGTAAAGGTCGAGGCATTCTTCAACAGTTCCAGGCCGTTGCGCGGCACCGGAAAGGCCGTGCCACCGGTTTTGCCCACCACCCCTTCACCTTCATCGACCAGGCGCGCAATGCTGGCGTTCTCGCGGGTGGCCTGGCAGACCGAGTCGTCCATCCGAAAATCCCGGTGCGTGGGATAGATCGGCATTTTGTAGGTGGTCGGGTACAGCTTGAACAAGGCTTTCTGCCCGTCGGACAGGTAGCTGCTGTATTGCGCGAAGTTCTGCGTGGTAATCACGAACAACGGTTTTTCGTCAGGGTACGGGTCCACCGGATGGTTGCCGGTACCCTTGAAATCAACGTGGGGCGGTACGCCCAGCCATTTGCCGCTGAAGGCTGGAATACTGCCATCAGCATTGCCGGCCTTTTCCGCACCCAGGCAAGTCAAGTCGGTGCCCAGGCGCGCGACGTCCTCCGGGGCCGCATTCACCGTGCCTATGGCACAGCATCCCAATAACAACGCCAAGGCCCAGCCAGGGGACTGATAACTGCCGGTCATTTTTATTCTCCTTAGGTTCGACAACGGTTGCCCAGTATCGACAGGTCAGGAGCCCGCAGGCATCGTCCGCACGGACTAACGCATTTTTGCGCAAACCCGCGTCACAGCCGGGATGCTGCCGGCTGCGGCGCGCCCAGCGCCACCACACTGTTGAGCATGATCCGCACCAGCTCCGTCTGGCGCCGCACACCGGTCTTGGAAAAAATCGAGCGCAGGTGTGCTCGGGCGGTATTGCGACGAATATTCAGGAGTTCAGAGGCTTCCTCCAGCGACAGACCGTTGGCCAGCTCCAGGGCCAACCCGGTTTCCGCCGGGGTCAGGTTATACAGTTGCGAAGTCAGCACCGTGCTCACCAGCGACTTGCTCACCGCATCGCGCACATACACCACGACCGTGGGCTTACCGTTGCCTTCGAGCAGTTCCTGGGACGGAATCAACTCCACCACGACGCCCAGACTGACCTGCCCTGAAGGACGCGAAATCGATGTCGCCTCGGCCACCTGCACGCCTTTGCTGGCGCCCTCCCTGGCTCGCTGGAAGGCATTACGGACCAGGCGCGCCAATTCCCGATTGTCACTGGGGTAAGTGGCCTCCAGTCGACCGCCCACCACCTTGAGGCCATCCTGGCTGTCGAGAATCTCCCGGGCCACAGGATTGAGTTGCACCACACTGCCGTTTTCATCGAGCACGATGGTTGCCACCGCGAGGCGGCTGATGGTCTGCGAATACAGGCTGCCCAGCGACTCACTGCGGTCGAGCTGCGAATGCATGTGCAAGGCCCGGCGCAAATGCGGCAATAACATGGCGCACATGGCTCGCTCGGTGTCACCGAAAGGTGGCTGTCCCTGTGGTCGATTGATCCGAAAACGCACGGTGCCGCCATCCGGCATGCGGATATCGGCACCGAGCATGTGGTAGCAACCGTAGGGCTGGCAATACAACAGGTAAAACGCCGATTGACGCCATTCGGCTTCGCTCATTAACTCATCGACCGTGAACACCGTGTCGGTGGGCAGGCCCTCGAAGAGCGTGGATTTGGCGTAGTAGGCGTAATGGTTGACACCGCCCTCCCCGAGTTCGATATCGCCCGCGACCATCATCGGCGACAGCAGCGGTTCATCCTGGACCCGCAGTATCAAGGTCACGAAATTGGCCTTGAACAAGGCGCGCAACTCGCGCAAAGCATCATTCATACAGCGGGTGTCTATGGCCGAATCATAGATGTTGCCAATGATCCGTTCGTACTCGGCCAGCTCCAGGCCCATTTGCGCCAGGACCTGTGCATTGGGCATACAACTTTGCATAACCATTCTCCAGCAAAGGGCCCGATTGACGGGCCCTCATGGATTTAAACGAGACAGCGGTGGCGCCCCGCCAGCCTCATGGCAGTTCGAACAGACCCGCGGCGCCCATGCCGCCACCGATGCACATGGCAATCACCACGTAGCGCACACCACGCCGCCGGCCTTCGAGTAACGCGTGGCCCACCATCCGCGCGCCGGACATACCGAAAGGGTGACCGATGGCAATTGCCCCACCATTGACGTTCAGACGCTCTGGTGGAATGTTCAGCGCATCACGGCAATGCAACACCTGGCTGGCGAAGGCCTCGTTGATCTCCCATAGACCGATGTCCGCAACGCCCAGACCAAAGCGCTTGAGCAGCTTGGGAATCGCGATCACCGGGCCGATGCCCATTTCCTCCGGTGCACAGCCGCCCACGGCAATGCCCCGGTAAATGCCCAGTGGCGTCAAGCCACGACGCCTGGCCTCGGCACGACTCATCAGCAGACTGGCCGCGGCACCGTCAGAGAACTGCGAGGCATTGCCAGCGGTGACGAACTCACCCTGCTCGATCCATTTGCCGTCCTTCCATACGGGTTTCAATCCCGCGAGGTCTTCCAGGCGGGTATTGGGCCGGTTGCACTCGTCACGCAGGACCTGCACGCGCTCATGGCCATTGGGCTGGCCATCGGCGGCAAACAATAGTTTGTCCACGCTCAAGCCGACAATTTCTTCATCGAACAGGCCGTCCCGTTGTGCCGCGGCGGTGCGCAGCTGGCTTTGCAGTGAGTACTCATCCTGGGCGGCGCGGCTGATGCCATAGCGGCGAGACACGATTTCAGCGGTTTCAATCATCGGGATATAGGCGCTGGGCATCACCTCCAGCACGGCTTCGGATTGGGCGCGGTAGCTGTTCTTGTGCTTGGTCTGGGTCAACGAAAGGGATTCCACGCCGCCGCCGATGGCGATGCTCATTTCCCCCGTCATGATGCCCTTGGCTGCCACGCCGATACTCATCAGTCCCGAGGCGCACATGCGGTCCAGAGCCATACCCGGCACACTGTCCGGCAAGCCACCGGTGTAGGCGCAGAGCCGACCGATGTTGTAGGCCTGGGTGCCCTGCTGCACCGCCGCCCCCATGATCACATCCTCGACAGCCTCAGGCTCGATGCCGGCACGCTCGACGACTGCGCGTACCACATGGCCACCCAACACCGGGGCCTCGGTATCGTTGAACGATCCGCGAAACGATTTGGCCAGCGCGGTACGGGCGGTGGCAACGATGACGACTTCATTCAGGTCCATGAGGAACTCACTCGGAAATGGGGTTGAAGGTGTAGCGACTAATGGTGTCGATCACGCAGCCAGGGCGCGCCTGGCCCTCGACTTCCATGGTCATGCGCACGACCAGTTGCACGGCGTCGCCCAATGGTTCCGCGCGCAGGATCTGGCCGCTGCCGCGCACCCGCGAGTCGACCTTGACCGGCGCGGGGAAGCGCACCCGGTCACTGCCGTAATTGACGCCCATGGCCATGTTTTCGAGGATCAACAACTGTGGCATGAACAGATTGGCCAGCGATTGGGTCAGGTAACCGTGGGCAATGCAGGCGCCGAAAGGACCACTGGCAGCGCGCACCGGATCGACATGAATCCACTGGTGATCGCTGGTGGCTTCGGCGAACAGATCGATGCGTTGCTGGTCGATGGTCAGCCATTGGGTATGGCCCAAGTCCAGGCCTTCGGCCGCCAGCAGCGCTTGGGCGGTGCTGAAAACGTGACTCATGAATGCATCCTCAAGCTTGTTGCGAACTGACGGACAGCACTTCGCCAACCATGTAGGAGGCGTAGTCACTGGCCAGGAACATCATCACATTGGCCACTTCCCAGACTTCGGCGGCGCGCCCGAACGCCTCGCGTCCGGCCAGGCTGGCGAGCAACTCTTCGCTGGAGGCTTTCTTGAGAAACTCGTGCAGGGCAATCGATGGCGACACTGCGTTAATGCGTACGCCGAACTCGGCAGCTTCCAGGGCGCTGCAACGCGTCAGCGCCATTACCCCGGCCTTGGCGGCAGCGTAATGGGCCTGTTCCTTCTGCGCCCGCCAACCCAGCACAGAGGCGTTATTGACGATGGCCCCAGCGCCACGGCGCTGCATGTGCGGCAGCATCGCCCGGGTCATGCGGAAGGTGCCGGTCAAGGTCACATCCAGCACCCGTAGCCATTCTTCGTCGCTCATTTCCACCACGCGCTGCTGACCACCCAGGCCCGCGTTGTTGATCAGCACATCGACCCCGCCCAGCGCCTCTTCGGCTGCAGCCACCAGGGCCTGGACTTCGCCTTCGACAGTGACATTGCACAGCTGGCCAAAAATCGCCTGTAACCCGGTCTCGGCCTTGAGGCGCTCCACCGCCTCTTCCAGGCGACGCGCATGCACGTCAGAAATCATCAGTGCCCGGCAACCCTCCTCGGCACTGCGCCGGGCTGCCGAATAACCGATACCGGCACCTGCGGCAGCGGTAATCAACACCGACTTGCCGGCCAGCAATTGATGACCGGGAACATAAGGGGGGGCTTGTTTCACAGCGTTTACCTCCGAAGAAATCAATACGCTGTAGTTGTACGGGGGGGGCTGCGCGGGCACATCGTCAAAATGGGGTAGAAATACTGTAGGAGCGAGCTTGCTCGCGAAGAACGTCCGGACAACGCGATCATCCAGACCGGGCGCGTTATCGTTGACGTCCATCGCGAGCAAGCTCGCTCCTGCAGGGCATGGTTGGGCGATCCCGATCCGGTTAGGCCTCGGGGGTCCTCAAGTCCCCCAGACTTTCTGCGCCTTTGGCGCTTGAGCGAGGATCGCATCCACTGCCGTACCGATTTCTTCAACCCGCCACAACGCGCCTTTGTCGCAGGTAGTGCCCGTGCGCCAGCCGTCGCCCAGGGAGATTCGCCCGCCCTGGCTTTCGAAGATCTGCCCGCTGACGTGGGCCGACGCCGGGCTACCCAGCCACACCACCAACGGCGCGACGTTTTCTGCGGCCCAGGCGTCGAAGCTGCCGTCCTCGGGCTTTTTCACCATCTCCGGCATGGCGCTCTCGGTCATCGAGGTCCGCGCCGCCGGCGCCAGCGCGTTGGCGGTAACACCGTAGCGGGCCAGCTCCGCCGCTTGCACCAGGGTCAGCGACGCGATGCCGCCTTTGGCCGCCGAATAATTCGACTGCCCCACCGAGCCCTGCAGACCGGCGCCGGAGCTGGTGTTGATGATCCTGGCATCCACCGGCGTACCTGCCTTGGCCAGGTCACGCCAGCGGCGACCGAGGATGTTGGCCAGGCAATAATGCCCCTTGAGGTGGACGCGCATGACCATGTCCCAGTCTTCTTCACTGAGGCTGATAAACATGCGGTCGCGCAATATTCCGGCGTTATTGATCAGCACATGCACTTCGCCGAATGCCGCCAACGCCGCATCGACGATGCGCTGGGCGGTGTCCAGGGTGGTGATGTCGTCGCTGTTGGCAATGGCCTGGCCGCCGTTGGCGCGAATCTCGCCCGCCACGTCTTGTGCAGCCTCGGCGCGGATATCGTTGACCACCACATTGGCCCCTTGCGCGGCGAACGCCAGGGCGTAAGCGCGACCGAGTCCGCCGCCGGCCCCGGTGATGATCACGGTGCGGTCTGCACACATAGCCATGTTTGACTCCTTGAAAAGGTTGGATGGCCGCACGCCGGAAGCGGCGGCCCACATGAAAAAATTACAGGCGTTCGATGATGGTCACGTTGGCCTGGCCACCGCCTTCGCACATGGTTTGCAAGCCGTAGCGACCACCGCTGCATTCCAGTTCGTTCAGCAGCGTGGTCATCAGTCGTGCGCCGGTAGCGCCCAACGGATGGCCCAGGGCAATCGCACCGCCATTGACGTTGGTGCGCGCCGGGTCGTAATCCAGCTCCTTGGCCCAGGCCATGACCACCGAAGCAAAGGCTTCATTGATCTCGACCCGGTCGATGTCGGTCATGCTCAGGCCGCTCCTGGCCAAGGCCCGGCGGGTAGCCGCAATCGGTGCGGTGAGGTGCCAGATCGGATCGTCACCGAGCACGGTCAAGTGATGAATCCGCGCCCGTGGCGTCAGGTCGTAGCGTTTGAGCGCCGCCTCGGAGACCACCAGCAGTGCCGCCGAGGCGTCGCAGGTCTGACTCGATACGGCAGCCGTGATCGACGGGAACTGCGGGTCCACGGGCTGCAACTCGGCCATCTTCGCCATGCTGCTCTGACGCGGGGTTTGATCCACCGCCAGCCCCTGGCAAGCGACGATTTCCCGGGCGAACCGGCCACTGGCGATGGCCGCCAGTGCGCGTTCGTGGCTTTGCAGGGCAAACGCTTCCATTTGCTCGCGGCTGATCTGCCAGTGATCGGCAATGCGTTGGGCGGCGTAGAACTGGTTCACTGGTTGCTGGCCAAACCGCGCGCGCCAGCCAACACTGCCCGAGAACGGGTCGCTAAAACCCAGCGGTTGGCCGGCCAGCATCGCCGAGGAAATCGGGATCCGGGTCATGGTCTGCACCCCGCCCACCGCGACCACATCCTGGGTTCCGCTCATCACCGCCTGCGCGGCGAAGTGCAGCGCCTGTTGCGACGAACCGCACTGGCGATCCACCGTGGTGCCGGGCACCGTCAGCGGCAATCCGGCGGCCAGCCAACTGGTGCGGGCGATATCACCGGCCTGGGAGCCGATGGTGTCGACGCAACCGAATATCACGTCATCGTAGTCCTCGGCGGGGATCACATTGCGCTCGACCAGCGCCTTGAGCACATGGGCACCCAGGTCAATCGCGTGGACCTCGCTCAAGGCGCCTTTGCGCTTGCCGGTGGGACTGCGCAATGCATCAACAATGTAGGCCTGTGCCATGACTCATTCCTCGAAAGTATGCCCCGGCCCCAGGCCGGTGGCGTCGGCGAACAGGTAGTCGCTGACACGGGTTTTGTGGAAGCCGCGGTCGCCCCAGGACGAATCGAGGGCCCAGGCGCGCTTCATGAACATCTGCAAATCCACTTCCCAGGTGTATCCCATCGCACCGTGCACCTGGATGCCTTTGCGGGCAGCGATCCAGCTCGCCTCATTGGCCGCCAGGCGCGCTTGCGAAACCCGCACGCCAGCGTTGACATCGCCCCGGGCCAGGGCATGGGCGGCGCGGTACAGCACCGGCTTGGCCTGTTCGATGTATCGGGCGACATCGGCCAGGTGATGCTTGACCGCCTGGAAACTGCCAATCGGCTTGCCGAATTGTTTGCGCTGGGCCACATAGTCCACCGACAGGTCGAGCATGCGCTGCGCCAGACCCAGCAGTTGCCCGGCCACCGACAGCGCGCCACGGTCCAGCAATTGCGCCTGCAATGCGCGGCCCTGTTCGCCACTGGCAATGCAGGTCGCCGCCGACGGGGTCCAGGTCACCTGGCCCAGGCGTCGCGACGCATCGATACTCAGGTGGTTGTCCACGTTGACCTCGGAGCGCGGCACCACATGGATCTCATCGCCATGGACAAGGATCAACACTTCGGCCAGTTGCGCGTCGCTGACCAAGGCATTGACCGGATGACTGATCGCCATCCGCAAGCTGCCATCGGCAATCCGTGGCAGCAGGTCGGCACGGGCCGGATGCTGCGCAGGCAGGTCGGCGAGCAAGCCGGTGGCGACATAGGCGGTGTCGGCCAATGAGTCGGGAATGGCGTAGTAGCCCAGCTCCTGGGTCATCAGCGCCCAGGTCACATCGTCCATGCCCATGCCACCTTCGGCCTCGGGCACCGACAAGGCGGTCAGCCCCTGTTCGGCGATCTTGTTGCGCAAGTCCCGGGAGCGCCCGATATCGGTCTCCCAGATTTCCCGGAGCATTTCCGGGGCGGCTTCGGTCATCAGGAAACGACTGATGGCTTCGCGGAACGCCAACTGGTCATCGTTAAAAGTGAAGTCCATGGGCAGTTCCTTATTTCGGCAAACCGAGCATGCGCTCGGCAATGATGTTGCGCTGGATTTCGTTGGTGCCAGCGTAGATCGGCCCGGACTGGGCAAACAGGAAGCCCTCCAGCCAACCAGCCGCGTCGCCCGCCTGTGCGCCCTTTGCCACCAACTCGCCACGTGCGCCGAGAATGCGCATGGCGGTCTCGTGCATCTTCAGGTCGAGCTCGGACCAGATGATTTTGTTGATGCTCGACTCAGCGCCAATCTGCTCGCCCCGGCTCAAGCGCCCTACCGTGTAATAGGCCGACATCGCATAGGCTTCGGCGCACATCCAGGTGTCCAGCACGGCATCGCGCAGGCCGGGGTCGCGATCGGCGCTGACGCGGTGGGCCTTGTACAACTCAACCAGCTTGCGGGCCGTAGCCTGGAAGCGCGCCGGTGAACGCAGCAGCAAACCACGCTCGAAACCGGCAGTGGCCATTGCCACGTGCCAGCCCTGCCCTTCGGCACCGATGCGGTTGTTCAGGGGTACCCGCACGTCATCGAAAAAAACCTCGGCGAAAGCGTCCTTGCCGTTGAGTGCCTTGATCGGGCGAATGCTCACCCCCGGCGTATTCAGCGGTACCATGATGAACGACAGGCCGTGATGACGAGTCGATCCCGGCTCGCTGCGGAACAGACCGAACAGCCAGTCGGCGTAGATCGCCCGGCTCGACCAGGTCTTCTGCCCGTTGATCACGTAATGGTCGCCGTCGAGCACCGCCTTGCTGGTGATCGCCGCCATGTCGGAACCGGCGTTGGGCTCCGACCAGCCTTGCGCCCACATGTCCAGGCTGGCGGCCATGCGTGGCAAGAAGCGCTGCTTCTGCTCCTGGGTGCCGAACTCCATCAGGGTCGGTCCCAGCAACAACTGGCCGTTCTGGTTAATGCGCATCGGTGCCCCGGCGCCGTAATACTCTTCCTCGAAGATCAGCCACTCGATCAAGTCGCTGCCGCGACCGCCCAGTTCGGCCGGCCACATCACCATCGACCAACGGCTGTCGAACAGCTTGGCCTCCCAGGCGCGGTGCTGTTCAAAACCTTCGCGGCTGTCGTAACTGGCAAAGGGCTCGCGGGGCAGATTGGCCGCCAGCCATGTCCGAACTTCGGCGCGAAAGGCGTTTTGCTTGGGGGTATAAGTCAGGTCCATGGCGTTATCTCAGAACTTGGCGTCGCGTTTTTCGACGAAGGCCCGGCGCGTTTCCGCAGAGTCCGGGCTGCTGTAGGCCTGCATGGTGAAGCCCTGCTCCCAGCGGTATTTATCTTCAAGGTTGCCGTCTTCGATGCCGTTCAAGGCTTCCTTGGCGATGCGGATCATGCCCGGGCTCTTTTCGGCGATTTTCGCCGCGATCCCCAAGGCGGTTTCGCGCAGTTGGTCCTTGCCGACGATTCGCTCGATAAAGCCGTATTGCAGGGCTTCGCGGGCGCCGATGCTGTCGCCGGTGAAGAACAGGTAACGGACTTTTTGTACCGGGAACAGACGCTGCAAATGCGCACCGCCGCCCATGGCGCCGCGATCGACTTCCGGCAAGGCGAAGGACGCGCACTCGGAGGCGACGACGATGTCCGCCGCCCCGGTGATGCCGATGCCACCGCCCAGGACAAAACCATGGACCGCCACAATCACCGGTACCGGGTTGCGGTGCACCGCCTTGAAGGTGGCGTAGTTACCGGCATTGACCTCGATGATCCGCTCTGGATGCTTGTCCAGCTCCTTGATGTCGACACCGGCGCAAAAGCCCCGGCCCTCGGCGCGGATGACGATCACCCGCACTTCGGGATTGGCCCCAAGGGTTTCAATCTGTTGCGCCAGAGCGAGCCATTCCTGGCTATCGAGGGCATTGACCGGTGGCTTGGCGATCACCAGTTCAGCGATCCCCTGATTGAGTTGTGTCGTAAATGCCTGGTTCACAGGGGTTCTCCAATACTGGCTGGATGGTTCGAAGGATGGGGCTGGCTGCGTGTCAGGAGTGCATCCAGGCATTGCTGGGCCTCGCTGGCGATGCCCTCGATGACTTCACTGCAGCTGAGCAATTCACCGATGGCCGCCGCGACCTGGCCGCTGGACAGGATGCCCTCGTCCGGGGCGCCATCGACCATCGAGCGCTGCAACAGCACCGGCTGATTGGCGGCCATCACCACTTGCGACAGCGCCGAGGGATCTTCACGCAATGCACGGACAAAGACCGAGGCCATGTGCCCCAGGCTCATGCCGGTCTGCTGCTTCCATTGCCAGGCACTGCCCAGGGCAATGCGCAGGCGACCGAATGGGCCGGCCTGCTCCAGGTGATTGATGAAACGGTTTTCAATCATGCGGTGGCGCATGCCATCCACCGCCGTGGTCACGCGCACCTGCTGCGGATCGCTGACCTTCAGGTAACGTTCCAGGGTCGCGACCGGCGTCGGCGATTCGCGGGTCATGAGAAACCGCGTGCCCATGGCGATACCGACGCCACCGGCAGCCAGCACCGAGGCCAGGCCACGGCCGGTGGAAAACCCTCCCGCCGCGATCACCGGCACCCTCACCGCTGCCAGCACTTGGGGCAGCAGGATCGAGCTGGGCACACCGCCGGTGTGGCCGCCGCCCTCGCCGCCCTGGACGGTGATCAGGTCGGCGCCCAGCTCCACCGCCTTGAGCGCATGTTTCAGGGCGCCCACGGTGGGAATGCACAGCACGTTGGCCGCCTTGAAGCGCGCGATGGTCTGTTTGTCCGGGCCGCGCCCGTAGCTCACGGCGCGCAAGCGGTACTTGATCGCGAGGTCGACGCACTGTTCGGCGTTGTCCTGGAACATGTGAAAGTTCAGGCCGAAATTGCTGCCGCCAGTGGCGTCGATGACCTTGCGGATTTCAGCTTCCAGCTCATCGGCCAGGATGGTCGCCCCGGCCAGGAAACCGAAGCCACCGGCCTGAGTCGTGCCGATCACCAGATTGGCGTCCGCGACCCAGCCCATGGCGGTTTGCACAATCGGATATCGACAACCGAGGGCCTCGGTCAGCGGCGTCTCGAGCCAGCGGTTCATTGGTTTTTTTCCTCGGCCTGCTTGTTGGCCCGAGCCATGCCCTTGGCGTCGAAACCGCCCAGTTTGTCGCCGGATAACAGCTCGTTATGGGCATGGGCAAAGTGGTGCCAGGCGAACACTGCGTCCATTGCCGTGCGTTTGCCTTGCAGGTCCTCGACGTGGTTGATCGCCTGCTTTGTCAGGGCCAGGCCCATGCGCGGCTGACGGGCGATGCCGGCAGCCAGCGCATAAGTGGCCTGCTCCAGTTCCTCGCGAGTGACCAGGCGGTTGACCATGCCCACTTGCCAGGCACGGGTGGCGCTCATGCGGTCACCGGTGAAGAGGAATTCCTTGGCAATACGCGGGTTCATTTCGTAGGGATGGGCAAAATACTCCACCCCCGGGATGCCCATGCGGACCACTGGATCCTGGAAGAACGCATCGTCGCTGGCGACGATCAAATCGCAAACCCAGGCGAGCATCAGCCCACCGGCCACACACGCGCCATGGACCATGGCAATGGTCGGCTTGGGCAGTTCACGCCAGCGCCGACACATGCCCAGGTACACCTCCTGCTCGCGTGCATAGAGTTGCTCGCCACCGGGTTTGTTGGTGTGGTCCCACCACAGGTGCGCGCGCTCGAACGGCTTGTCGATATCCCGTCCCGGGGTGCCGATGTCATGGCCTGCCGAAAAGTGTTTGCCATTACCGCGCAAGACGATGACCTTGACGCTGTCGTCGTCCACCGCCTGGCGCAAGGCAGCGTCCAGGGCGTAGGTCATCTGTGAGTTTTGCGCATTGTTGAAAGTCGGCCGGTTCAGCGTCAGCGTGGCGATGCCCTCGGCCACGCTGTACAGCACCGGGGTGTCCGTCTCGTAGACGGCGTGGTCCTGGCGGACGATAAATTCACTGTCGCTGCTGTGCATGCTGCTTTCCTTGCCTCAGGCGGTACGGATGCCGGCCGGGTTGCCCTTGATCGCCGCGGCGCGGTAATCGTGGGGGTCGAGTCGGCGGATCAGGGCCAACTGCTCAGCGTTGGGGTGCGCGGTTTCGTGCAACTGCGCGGACTTGAGCAACGGGAAACCGGTGTTGTCCTGGACCTGTTCGAAACTCACGCCGGGGTGCAACGAGCGCACCTGCACCGCACGGTCCGGGCCATCGAAATCAAGGACGCACAAGTCGCTGACCACGCACCGGATGTCCATCAAGTCGCGGCGCACACCCTGGGGCCAACGCTCGGCCTTGAAGCCAACGCCGGAGACCATGTCGACTTCGCCACTGACGAACACTCGGCTGTTATGGCTGGGCACGAAGAACGAGTTGAGGTGGTTGATGCTGTTGCCTGGCAGGCCACGCACGCCCAGGATCGCAGTCTTGGGCTTTTGATAGTCGCCGACACAGGACAAATTGGTCTGACCCCAGCGGTCGATCTGGGTCGGCCCGATCATCGCGTGGCGGCGGCCGCCCCACACGCATTCGAAAACCCGCTCGAACGACAGATAGCCGGAGTAACGCGGCACGTAGTCGCCACGCGGCCCCAACGGGATCGGTTCCTCTACCAGGAAGGCCTCGCTGTCGGTCATCAACAGTTCCGGGCTATGGGTCAGCTTGGCCAGGCTGGCAGCCAGGCGCGGGATAACGCCCAGGCCCGAGGCAATCACTTCGCCATTGCCACGCCAGGCTTCGGAGGCGGCGACGATCATCAGTTCAGCGAGGGTGAAATCACAGGTTGCAGACATAGTCGCTATTCCTCAGAACACGGGAAGGGGCAAGGCGCCCATGGATTCGGCACCGCCGTTCTGTGCCTGATAGGCCTGCTCGCCACCGGCGATGTAGGTCTGCACATAGTCCTGCCAGCCGTTTTCCACCTGGCTGCTGGCGGCATAACCTTTGAGGTGCTTCATGTCCCAGCCATAGTCGGGGCCGCAGCTGGTCGGGTGCGCACCGAGAGGCGCGTGCACCACGCCGCTTACCAGATAGCGCTCGAAGGTATTGAAGCGGGCCTGATCGACGTTCAATTCCAGGCGTTCTTCCAGGCGTTCGCACGAGACAAAACACTGGTTGGCGGCGCGGGCAAACAGGTGATCGAAATATGGATCCGGCCCGGTGACCAGGCAGTTGCCCAGACGATCGGCGACGTTGACATGCAGGAACGCCACATCGAGGTTGAGCGCCGGCATTGCCAACAACACTTCGCCATCGGCATAGGGTGACTGGACGGTCTTGAGTTCAGGGTTCAAACGCGTCACGTCGGTGGCCAGTCCGCAACGGGTTGGCAGGAACGGCAAGCGCATGCCAGCGGCGCGCAGCCCCCACTGGAACATGCCTTCATCGAGCTCCATAAGCTGCAGCTCACCGGCTTCGCGGGCCTTGCGGTAGTAGGGTTCCAGCGGGATCGCGTCGAGGGTCGCGAAGCCGAACACCAGCTTCTTGACCTTGCCGGCAGCGCACAGCATGCCCACTTCCGGACCGCCGTAGGCAACCACGGTCAAGTCCTTGACCGGTGAGCGCAGGATTTCGCGCACGATGGCCATCGGCTTGCGCCGCGGACCCCAGCCACCGAAACCGATGGTCATGCCATCGCGTAATTGGCCGACCGCATCGGCCGCTGTCAGTTGTTTGTTCATCATGGCAATTCCTTACTGTCGGCCGACCGAAAAGTCGTGCCCCCAAATGCTGACGCGGGTGAACTCGAACGCCGAATGCCCGGCCCAGTCGACCAGCAGTCCGCCATAGCCGTACTCCAGATCAAAACCGGACGGCGTCTTCATGTAAAAACTGGTCATGTGATCGTTCAGGTGCTGGCCGAGGGTGGCTGACAGGGTCACCTCATGGGCAAGCAGACGGTCGTGGGCACGGCCGACTTCGGTCATCGAATCGACCTCGACCATCACGTGCACGCAACCTGACGGCACCGGGTACTCGGCCAGCGCCAGGCTGTGGTGCCGGGCGTTGCGGCAATGCAGGAAGTGAATGCGGATCGGCGGTGCCGACGGGTCGGGACGGAAGTTGAAAATGTCCGACAGCTCGAAGCCCAGCACATCCTTGGCGAATGCCAGGGTGGCATCGAAGTTCGGCGCCGGCAGCACCGTGTGGCCCAGGCCCATGTCGCCGGTGATGAAGCGCGGCACGCCTTGCGGCGAGATAAACGGCAGGCAGTCGGAGCGATGCCCCCAACTCAGTTCATGGCAGTTGCCCGAAGGGTCGGTGACCTTGACCAGCGCCTGCACCCCGCGCTGCTCGATCTCGGCGGCCGACCCCGGCTGCCATTCGATACCGGCGGCGGCCAGATGCTCAAGTGCGGCCTGGAATGCCCCTTCGCTGGCCAGCTCCCAACCGGAGGCCTGGTAACGCGCCTCACTGCCTTCGACGATCAACATGCGAAACGGACGCTCGTCCATTTTCACGTACAGGCCACCGCCCGGCGCTGGCTGTACTTGCATGCCCAGCACGTCTTCTGCGTAACGCTGCCAATGGCTGAGGTTTTCGATCTGAGAGACGAAATAGCTCAAACCGCGAATGTCGATCATGCCTTGGTCCTCGGTGGCTGAATGGGGTTCGTGGCGAGCATTGTGCAAAGCGCCGCGCACCGCTTCATCGTCCGTTGAGACTAAGCACCGCAACGCTTCGCAGGGCTTTTTGTGGGAACGGGCTCCGCGAGCAGCACAATTGCCCTAGTCCGTTTTAGTGATTCGTTCACCGCCGCCACCAGCCCAGACTTCGCGCATCCATCCGCCTTGCAGAGACAGCCCCCATGGAGTTCGCTTTTACCGAAGAACACCTGATGATTCGCGACAGCGCCGAGCGTTTTCTTGGCCAGGCCAGCGATTCGCATGCCGTGCGCGCCGCCATGAACCGACCGGACGGGCATGACCCCGAGGTCTGGCGACAGATCGGCCAGCAACTCTACTGGCCGGCCCTGATGGTGCCCGAGCGCTTTGGCGGTATGGGTCTGGGGTTTGTCGAACTGGCGATTCTGCTGGAGCAGAGCGGGCGCTTTTTGTTGGGTTCGCCGCTGTTCGCCACCTCGTGCCTGGCAACCCCGGCCCTGTTGCTGGGCCACAACGTTACCGCGCAGGAGCACTGGCTGGGGGCAATTGCCGCCGGTGAAACGCGCGCCACCCTGGCCTTCGCCAGTGTGGCGGGGCTTGAGGCTTGCAGTGTGCAAACCGTGGCCGAACCGCACCATGGCGGCTGGACGCTGGACGGTCAGTACGCCCAGGTCATCGATGGCGCCTCGGCCGATCTGCTGATCGTCGCCGCCCGCGCGCCCGGCACTGAGGGCGAACAGGGTATCAGCCTGTTCGCCCTGCCTGGCGATACACCGGGTGTGATACGCACCCCACTGGCGACCCTGGACCAGACCCGTCGCCTGGCACGCATTGAGCTGCATAAGGTTCAGGTCAGCGAGGCACAACTGCTGTGCGGCCCCGCACTAGGCTGGACGGTGCTGCGCGACACCCTGCAGATCGCCGCCATCGGGCTGGCCGCCGAACAGACTGGCGGCGCGCAGCAAGCCCTGGACCTGACACTGGCGTACATCGCCGAACGTCGACAATTCAAACGCACCATTGCCAGTTTCCAGGCGATCAAACACCGCTGTGCCGACATGATGCTGCAAGTCGAATGCGCCCGCTCGGCAGCCTACTACGCCGCTTGCGTGGCCCAGGAACGTCTGGACCCGGCGGGCGATGCCGCGGTCATCGAGGAGCTTGAGCTGGCCGCCGCCACCGCAAAGATCCACGCCAGCGAGGCGTTTTTCCATTGCGCTGGCGAATCGATCCAACTGCATGGCGGCGTCGGTTTCACCTGGGAATACGATCCACACCTGTACTTCAAACGTGCCCGCGCCGGCGAGCACCTACTGGGCAGCCCGGCATTGCACCGCGAGCGCCTGGCCGCGTATCTATTGGGAGAACAAGCATGAAAATCGGTTTTAGTCGTGCCGACGAAGCGTTCCGCAAAGAAGTCGCCCATTGGATGGCCGAGCACCTGGGCGGCGAATTTGCGCCCTTGCGTTTTCGTGGCGGACCGGGAGACGAGCACAGTTTTCCCGAAGAGCGTAAAGCCTGGGAACGTGAACTTGCCGCAGGCGCCTGGATCGGCGTTGGCTGGGCCAGGGAACACGGCGGACGGGGACTGTCGATCAGCCAGCAGGTGATTTTCCATGAGGAATATGCCCGCGCCGGTGGCCCTGGACGGATGGGCCATATTGGCGAAGGCCTGGTCGGTCCCACACTCGCCGCCTTCGGTACGCCGGCCCAGCAGCAGCGCCTGCTGCCCGGGATCCTCGACGGCAGCCAGTTCTGGTGCCAGGGCTACTCGGAACCGGGCGCAGGTTCCGACCTGGCCAACGTACAGACCCGGGCGAAACTGGATGCCACGGGCGAGCACTGGCTGATCAGCGGGCAAAAGGTCTGGACCTCCCTGGCCCACGAGGCCGACTGGTGTTTTGTGCTCGCGCGCACCGAGCCAGGTAGCCAGGGGCATCACGGTTTATCGTTCCTGTTGGTGCCGATGGCCCAGGACACCATTCGCGTGCAACCGATCCAGCAACTGACCGGCACCAGTGAATTCAACGAGGTGTTTTTCGACCAGGCCGGCACCCATGCCGATAACCTGATCGGTCAACCGGGCGATGGCTGGAAGATCGCCATGGCGCTATTAGGTTTTGAGCGCGGCGTATCCACCCTGGGCCAGCAGATGCAGTTCCACAACGAACTCGACGAAATCATCCGCATCGCTCGCGCCAACGGTGCTGCGCGCGATCCGCTGCTGCGTCAGCGGATTGCCCAGGCCTGGGCCGGGCTCAAAGTGTTGCGCTACAACTCTTTGCGCATGCTGTCCGGCCCACAGGACGGCAACCTTGGACGTGAAGCGATGATCTACAAACTGGCCTGGTCTACCTGGCACAGCGACCTGGGCAAACTGGCCATGGACGTGCTGGGCGATGCTGCGGAAATCCTCGACGCCGCGCCTTACCAGCTCAGCCGCCTGCAGTCGCTGTTCCTGTTCACCCGTTCCGACACCATCTATGGAGGCAGCAACGAAATCCAGCGCAACGTCATTGCCGAGCGCGCACTGGGCATGCCCCGGGAACCCCGTTTCTCAAACTGAACAAAGGCCTTTTGCAGGAGTGAACTTGCTCGCGATGGACTCCCGAACGCCGCATTTATCCAGGACATGCGCGCTTTCGTTGACGACCATCGCGAGCAAAGCTCGCACCTACAGTTCAGAGGAACCTGTCCAAAGATTCAACGCACGCGAATCTTTGGATCATCCGCCCCACGGCGCAGGTTTTTGAGAAAGCCCTCCAGCGGTGCCGGCTCGGCAATCTGCGCCAACGCGTCCTTGTCCGGGCGCTGCGCCCAGAACGCATCCCAGGACGGGAACAGCTCGTGGAAGCTGCCAGCGTAAGGCTCACGCCCAGGCCAGCGCATCTTCAGGCCGCCAATCGGTGGTTTGTTCAGATCGGTCGCGTACCAATAGCACGGCAAACGGCGACGGAAACACCAGCGTCCGTCGATGCGCTCGTAATCGTCCCAGTACAGCATCTGCATGATCACCCACTCGGGGCCGGTCTCATGTTCGTTCTTCGAATAGACCACGCCGGTGGCGTGATCGGCATCGCTGAACTCGATGATGTGCTGGCCCAGGTGATGGGAGGTGCCGTGGAACTGCTTGCGCATGGTTTCGTCCAGCCACGCCTTGAGGTGCGCGCGACCACTCTTGTCGCGGCCCACCCGCACGTCGGGGGCGAAGCAATTGGCCATGGCATCCATGTCACGCATGTCCAGCGCCAGGGCGTACTTGCCGGCCAGTTGGCGGATCGCGTCCAGCGACTCCAGGCGGTCGATGCGTGCCAGTAGTGTGTTGGTGTCCTGATTCATCAGTCGAGCACCGTGTACAGGTCCGAACCGCGCCCGCCGTCTACCGCCAGGCTCGCGCCGGTGACGTACGAAGCCTCGTCGCTGGCCAGGAACAGAATGGCGTTGGCCAGCTCCACCGGCAGGCCGACCCGTTTCATCGGGATCACTTTTTCGGTGTTGCTGCGGGTCTTGGCGTCACTCAGCATGCCAGCCGTGGCCGGAGTGTCGACCACGCCCGGAATAATCACGTTGCAGCGGATGTTGTGCGGCGCGCCTTCACTGGCTGCCGCCCGGCTGAAGTTGATCACCGCCGCTTTGGCTGCCGAGTAACCGGCCATCCACGCCGTGCCGAACAGACCGCAGATCGACGCGATATTGACGATCGAACCGCCACCCTGCGCTTTCATCAACTGCATCGCCGTGCGGGTGCCCCAGAATGTGCCATCGACGGTGGTGGCGAAGTTCGCGTGCCAGTCGGCGGTGGTCATCGTATCGATGCCGCCCCAGGTGTAGGCCATCGCATTGTTGACCAGGATGTCCAGGCGACCGTGACGTTGCGCGGCGGCTTGCAGCGCTGCGACGTAAGCCTGTTCATCGCTGACATCGGCCACGGCAATCTCCGCCTGCCCACCCTGGGCACGAATTTTTTCCTGCACCCCTTGCAGTGGCTCGATGCGACGTCCGCACAGCACCACGGTGGCACCCTCTTCGGCGAATCGCAGTGCGGTGGCTTCACCGATGCCGGAACCGGCGCCAGTGACGAAGGCAATCTTTGCTTGTAAACGCTTGCTCATGGGTGACTCCCTGATCAGATAAAGGCCATGCCGCCGTTGACGGCGATGTTCTGCCCGGTCATGAAGCTGGCGTCTTCGCTGGCCAGGAACACCGCGACCCTGGCGATTTCGTCGGTCTCGCACATGCGGCCCAGGGGCACGTTTTTCAGCAGTGCCTGCATGTATTCATCAGGAATGCCGGCCATCATCGGCGTGTTGGTCGGCCCCGGCACCAGGGTGTTGACGCGGATGCCGCTGGCCGCCAGTTCTCGGGCAATCGAACGGGTCAGGCCCATCACCCCGGCTTTGGAGGTGCAATAGTGCGTCGGGCCGTCGCCGGTCAGTGCGGCAGTGCTGGACAGGTTGATAATCGCGCCCTTGCGCCCACCCTTGACCATCAACCTGGCGCCTTCCCGGCAGCACAGGAAGGTGCCGCCCAGGTTCACACCAATCACCCGCGCCCAGCTCTCGTCCGAAGTTTCGAGGAAACTGTCGAGCCCGCCCACGCCGGCATTGTTGACCAGGATATCGAGGCCGCCGAAGTGCTGCTCGGCCTGGCCCATGGCATCGGCCACAGAGGCGCCGTCAGCGACGTTGCAAGCCAGTGCCAGTACCTTGTCACCCAGGTCCGCCAGGCTCTCGGCCAGCGCCGCCTGATTCAGGTCCACTGCTACCACCCTGGCGCCCTCGGCGACAAAACCACGCACGATGGCCTGGCCCATGCCCTGCCCGGCGCCGGTCACAAAGGCCACTTTGTTGAATAACTTCATAGCAATCTCCGAATGTGCAAATACGCTGCGACCCGCTGCCCTTGCAGTGGCGCCGTCCCCCGCATGATTAGCGGCCAGTGCCCGGGTACACATCGTCCGATGGGACTATCGCCGCGTGGTCTGAACGGACGATGTGAACTGCGCGGTCAGAGCCCAGCATGCCTGGCGTGCGCACCACGCCAGGCGCGACGTTCCCCTTCATCCTGCGGTAGCGCCTGGCGCGGATGTGCTTCACGAATCCGCAGACAATGGAGAACCCCATGAACCAACCCGTAGACCTGCCCCTGCCCGTCGGCCATTACGCGACCCTGCCCAACGGCCTGCGCCTGCACTATCTGGATGAAGGCGCAGGCCCCGTGGTGCTGTGGCTGCACGGCAGCGGGCCGGGCGCCAGTGGCTTCAGCAACTTCAAGGGCAACTACCCGCAGCTAGTCGCCGCGGGCTATCGCAACCTCGTGCTTGATCTGCCGGGCTTCGGTCGCTCGGACAAACCCGAGGACGTCCAGTACAACCTGGACTTCTTCGTCGACTGCGTGGCGGCGTTCCTCGAGTCCGTTGGCGTACGGCGCTGCACGGTGCTGGGTAACTCGCTGGGTGGCGCAATTGCCCTGGGTCTGGCCCTGCGCCTGCCGCAACTGCCCCAGAGCCTGATCCTGCTGGCACCGGGCGGTGTCGAGGAGCGGGAAACCTACTTCAAGATGGAAGGCATCGTGCGCATGGTCAGCCTGTTCAACGCTGGCCCCATCGGCATGCAAGAGATGCGCAGCATGATGAGCCTGCAGTTGTTCGATGATTCGATCCTTGCGCAAAGCCTGCTGCAAGAACGCGTGGCGGTGGCCGTAACGCAACCGAAGAACCTGTTCAGCACGATGATGGTGCAGAACATGGAAGCGCGCCTGGGTGAAATCCAGTGCCCGATCCTCGGCTTCTGGGGCAACAACGATCAATTTAACCCGATCAGTGGCGCCCAACGCATCATCGACGGCGCACCCAATGCCCGCTTCATCGTACTCAACCGCTGCGGACATTGGGTCCAGGTGGAACACCGCGAACTGTTCAACCGCAGCTGCATCGAGTTCCTGCAGCACGGCTAACCCCTAGACTGCAGGAGCGAGCTGGCTGGCGAAGGACTCAAAGACAACGCGTTTATCCAGCAACCACGCGTTATCGTTAACGAGCTTCGCGAGCAAGCTCGCTCCTACAGGGGAGTATGGGGGCTAGCGATCTGCCGCCTTCAGGCTGTTCAACACGGCATCGCCGGGCTGGCCCAGGACGCAGGAGGTACCGCCGGGGGTGTACATCATGGCCACGCAACGGTTGCAGGCCGTACAGATCGAGTCGCGACTGGCGCCGCTGGCGAGTTTGTTGACGTAGTCATTTTCGGCCAGCAGCACCCGGCCCAAGGCAACCAGGTCAAAGCCCTCGGCCATGACCTGCTCGATGCTCGCCAGGCTCTTGGCACCGCCCAGGTAAGCCAGCGGCATTTTCACCGCCGCACGCACCTTGCGCGCATGTTCCAGCAAATACAGCTCACGGAATTCCACAGTCGGCTCTTTGCGCCGTTGAATGGCCATGGCCAGGGCGATGATCCGATTCTTCTGCTGCACGCGGTTTTCCTTGGGAAACGAAGAGCCAAACATGGTGGTGATCGACTCGGCGTTCATACCGGCGCTGAGTACCAGCAGGTGTGCGCCCTCCTCTTCCAGCATGCGGGCTATCTTCGCCCCGTCTTCAGCGCTGTTACCGGCTCTTACGCCTTCGGTAACGCTGTATTTGCAGATCACCGCCATCTCCTGGCCAACCGCATCGAGCACCGCACGCAGCACCCGACGCGGAAAGCGCAAGCGATTTTCCAGGCTGCCGCCGTACTGGTCGCGGCGTTTGTTGTACATCGGCGAAATGAACTGGCTGAGCAAGTAACCGTGGCCCATGTGGATTTCCACGGCATCGAAACCGGCCTGGCGCGCCAGACGCGCGCCTTGGGCGAAGTCTCGCACCACCTGCTGCATATCGGCTTCGTTCATCGCCTGCTTGAGGAACATGCCGCTCATCAAGCCGATTTTGTTGAAGCCGCCGCTGGCTGACAGCGGACGCTTGGTCGAGCGCTCGCGGATAAAAGTAAAGCAGCCACCATGGGTGATCTGCGCGCTGGCCAGGCCACCGCACTGGTGCACTGCGTCGGTCAGGGCCTTGAAGTGTGGCAGGCTGGATTGGCTCAGGGTCAATTGGTTGGGCAAAGTGCGGCCATCGCTGCTGACGGCGCAATAGGCCACGGTGGTCAGGGCGGTGCCGCCCTCGGCCAGGGCCGCATGCAGCTTGACCAGTTGTTTGGAAGGTACGCCTTGGGCACTCATACCCTCGTTGGTGGCGGATTTGATAAAGCGGTTCTTCAGGGTCAGTGGGCCAATCGCGATAGGGCTGAACGGTGATGGGGTCGAACGAGGGTTCATGACAGGCCTCTCTTTATTGTTATCAGGCTGCAAATGAAGGCCGCGTCGCCTTGTCGCGACGCAGCCATGATCATCAGAAGGTGTATTTGGCGTTGAACGACAGGTAGTCGCGGTCAGCCAGCAACCGGCCCTGGGCAACATCCGGCGAACTCAAGTAGGCGACATAGGTCATGCCCACCTGGAAGTTGCCCAGGTACTTGAAGTCGCCGCCCACGGTCAGGCGCTTCTCGTCGCGGCCCATGCCCTGATAGGCACTGCCGTCGACGTTCTGCGTCCACACCACTTTGGTGCTCAGGTCCAGGCCAGTGGCAACGGACGGGTAGTCCATGTAGGCGCCGATACCCAGCAGGGTCGAGCCCCGGGTCTGGATCGCCGATTCGAACTTGTCGAACGTACCGTCCATGCCAGGCCCACCGCCGGTGATCGTCAGGCTGTCGACCCCGGCGATGTACTGATGCACCACTTCGCCCATGAGCGTGGTCTGCTGGGCGAGCATGCTCGGACCGAGGATGTACGAAGCGTTGAGGTTGCCTTGCCAGATCTGTCCAGTGGTCGGCGCGCCGTTATTCAGGTAGACCGAGGCGCCATCGCGGTAGCTCAGGTCACCGGCGTACTGCACCGAATCGCCAACCTTGGAGCTGAAACTGATACCTGTCAGCTTCACGTCTTCGAAGTAGCCGAGGCGATAGATCGGCGCGGTTCCGTCATGGCCAATGCTCTTGAGCGACGAGTATTGGGTGGTGCCGGTGAAGTCGAAGAATAACGAGCCGACGCGCTCGTTATAGCGGTAATGGAACAGCCCCACTTCAGTGTTCTCGGTGATCCGGTAGCGTACGCCAAGACCCCATTGGCCGCTGTCGCTGGGGTCTTTCGCACCGCCATAACCGACCGCCACGCCGTTGGGCAAGCGGTCGACCTGCCCACGGCCCAGGCGAAAGAACTCGGCACCTGGACCAAACGTATCGCTGCCGAAATAGTCGCCTACCGGGTTGAGCTCGGTCTTTTCCCACTCGTATTGGTAGTAGCCCACCAGCGCCAGGTCTTCGTTGAGCGACCACGACCCGGAAACCTGGCCTACCGGCAGGTACGAGTCCTTGGCCTCGGTCCCCGGCACGTTGAACTTGGTGGCATCCACCGGCGCCTGGCCCTGGCTGATGTTCGACCAGAACAGGCTCTCGCCCCAGGCCACCAGATGCCGCCCGGCCTTGAGCGACAGGTACTGGGTGTCGCCAATATCGAAGTTGCCATAGACATACGCATCGAGCAGTCGCGCGGTGCCGCCGCTCAGCCGTCGGGTTTCGTCACTGAAGCCATCATTACGCCCAAGCTTGTTCACCGTTTCCGGTGAGTCGTTGGCATTGCGCTGGTGGTAGACATCGTCATAGAAATCACTGCCGCGCAGCACCGCGCCGAGGTTGTCGTGTTTGAGCTGCAACTCGCCGAACAGGCTCAGGCGGTTGTTGATCAACGAACCGCGCTTGAAGTTGCGCGTGCCGTCGTCGTTGTTCGGATCGTTGAGGTATTGGCTGGCCTGCCTGGCGGTACGCATGGAGGCGGTGTAGTTGACCGTAAGCGACGAATCCAGGGTGGTGTTTTCCCCCAGTTCGATGGTCGGCGCAGCACTGGCCGTGGCACTGGCGACAGTGACGGCCGCAGCCAACAGGCAGCGCCCCCCCAATAGATTCCCCGAACGGCGCGCAACAATGTTTCGCGTAATCATGCTCCTCTCCTTGTTGTTGTTTTTACTGGTGTCACCACAGCATGAAAAAAACCGCTGCGGCGCACATCGTCCATTTGGCGAGATGAGCGCTCCTCATGCCGGAGCGCTGCTGGCGACCATCGCGCGCAGTTCGTTCTTCACGACCTTGCTCGACGGGTTAAGGGGCAAGGCACTGAAGAAGCGCACCTGACGCGGCACCTTGTAATTGGCCATGTGCTCGCGGCTCCAGCCGATCAGTTGAGCTTCGTCGAGCTCCTTGCCTTCGCGCAGCACCACGCAGGCGCATCCGACCTCGCCCATGCGTTCGTCAGCGATGCCGATCACCGCCACCTGTGCAATCGCCGGATGCTTGATCAACGCCGCTTCGATTTCCGCCGGGTAGCAGTTGAAACCGCCGACGATGAACATGTCCTTCAGGCGGTCGGTGATGATCAGGTTGCCCGCCTCATCCAGGCGCCCGACGTCGCCGGTGTGCAGCCAGCCTTCGGCGTCGATGGTTTCGCGGGTCGCTTGCGGGTTCTGGAAATAACCCTGCATGACGTGAAAGCCCCGCAGACAGATCTCGCCGGTTTGTCCTCGGCCCAGCGCCTGGTTGTGCGGGTCGCGGATGCTCACTTCGGTGCCGGCAATCGGCCGTCCGCTGGTGCCGGCGATCACCTGCGCCGAATCTTGTGGATTGCAGATCGTTGCCAGCCCGCCGCACTCGGTCAGACCATAGGCCGTGGTGACCACGGCAAACCCCAACTCGTTGCGCATGCGTTCGATCAGGCTCGGCGGAATGCTCGCCGACCCTGTCACCGCGATGCGCAGGCTCGACAGGTCGGTCTGTTTGAGCAGCGGATGGGCCAACAGCGACAGGTACAGGGTCGGTGCGCCGGGCAGCACGCTGATGCGCTCACCAGCGATGCGCTGGAACACCTGTTCTGCGTCGAACACCGCATGTGGCAGGATGGTCGCCCCGCCGATCAGGCAGGTCAGCCAGCCGGCCTTGTAGCCGAAGGCATGAAAGAACGGGTTGACAATCAGATAGCGGTCGCCCGGCACCAGGCCGATGACCTTGACGTATTCGGTGAAGGCCCGCAGGTTTTGACCATGGCCGCTCATCACGCCCTTGGGTTTGCCGGTGGTGCCGGAAGTGAACAACAGGTCGCACATGGCCTCAGGACCAACCGCCAATGCCCGACGCCTGGCGCTATCGGCATCGATGGTTGCCGCGCCCACCAGGAATTGCGCAAGCGTCAGGTCTGCCGACAACTCAGGCGTGTCGCCATCGACAATCACCAGATGTTCGACACTGGCTGGCCGGTGGGGAGCGAGCAGCGCCGGGTAGTCCACGTCGAGAAAGCGCTGCTGGACAAACAACAGCCGACAGCCGCTACGCTCCAGCACATCGGCGGCCTCCAGGCCCTTCATGCGTGTGTTGATCGGCACCAGCACCGCACCGGCGCAATGAATACCCAACGCCGCGAGGATCCAGTCACCACTGTTCGGCGCCCAGATACCGACCCGGTCGCCGGCCTGGATCCCCAGGGCCATCAAGCCCCGGGTGAACGCCATGACGCGCTCGGGCAACTGGGCGTAGTCGATGCATTGGCCGTTGTCCTCGATGGCCGTGCGTCCGGCAAAACGCTCGGCACTGCTGAAGACCAACTGGGCAAGGGTGGCAGGGGCTGCGCTCACGGGCGCGGCAAGGTTCAGGCTCTGATTCATCGTGGGCTCGGGCTCATCAATCGGGAAAGCGGATACGCAGTTGGGCGCTGGTGGGCACCGCCTGACAGGCAAGAATCCAGCCCTCGGCCAGGTCGCCTGCATCCAGTGCATCGTTGTGCAGCAACTCGACGTCGCCACTTTCCAGCGTGCACATGCATGAGGCGCAGCCGCCGACACGGCAGGCGCTGGGTGGATTGAGGCCGGCACGCTCCATGGCGGCCAGCACGGTCTCGCCGCTGTCGCAGTCCAGGTGGTGGTCCGCGCCATCCAGGCGCACCGCCAGCTGCGCGGCCACCGCGGCTTCGCTGCTGACGGCCAGAGGCTGTTCGCCTTCACCGGGCAGCGAGACGAAACGCTCGACATGCACCCGGCGATCCGGCATGCCCAGGCCCTTGAGCGCGCTGACGGCCGCATCCATGAATGGCCCCGGACCACAAATGAATGCCTGGGCATCGATAAACGGTCGCGCCAGTTCAGCCAGTTGCCCGACGCTCGGGATGCCCTGCACCGAGTCGAGCCAATGGACGATTTGCAGGCGCTGCGGATGAACGCTGGCCAGGGCCTTGAGCTCATCCTTGAAAATCACCGAGGTCTCATCGCGATTGGCATAGATCAGCAGGATCCGGCCTGTGCCCGTGAGCAACGCCGAGCGCAGGATAGACAGCACCGGGGTCACACCGCTGCCGCCACCGAACAGCAGCAAGTCGCCGTCGAGGCTACGGGGCACAAATACCCCGGCCGGAGGCAACACCTCCAGGATCTGCCCAGCCTGCAACTCGCCGCACAACCAGTTCGAGGCGCGCCCCTCATGCACGCGCTTGACCGTGACCCGCAGCGGCTCATCCAGCAACGGCGTGCTGGACAATGAATAACAACGGGGCAGCCAGCCATCCTCGAAGGGCACGCGCAAGGTCAGGAACTGGCCGGGCTGATAGCGAAATCGTTCGCCCAGATGCTCCGGCACGTCGAACACCAGGGAACGCGCATCGGCGGTTTCCTCGATCACTCGCGCCACGCGCAGGGCAAGATAATTGTTCATAGGTCAGGTACTCATGACCACCTGCACGCGTATTGCGCACAGGTGTAAACCCAGGGGGTCGAAACAGGGTGCGGCGGCCTCAGACGTAGGGATCCGGGTTGGGCAGGCCCAGCATCACCGCGCCGTAGCTGCGTCCGTAGGCCAGGTAGTTGTTGGCGATGTGTCCGCGCGCCTGGTGCAGGTCACGGAACAGCCGCGCCACCGGGTTGGTGTTGTACAAGCCCGATGCCGCCATGCTGCGCAGCAGGTCATTGGCCCGTTCGGCGCAAATGTTGGTGACATAGGCCGACTGGTAGCGATACAGCAGACGGGTCTCGGTGTCCGGATATTGGCCGGCACGGGCCAGACTCATCAGATGTTCGTAGTTGCGCTCCAGCACCAGACGCAAGCTGTCGACGGTGATCATCGCTTCGGCAATCGCGGTTTGCGCCACTGGATCGTCAGCGGTGCGGGCGCCGTGCTTGCCGATGTGCCTGGCGGCGTTATCGCGGAACTCGTTGATCGCGCCTTGCAAGGCGCCGATGGCTGAAGTCGACACCGCTCGGGAGAACACCTGGGCGAAGGGAATAGCGTAGATCGGGTTGGTGTTGACCTGGCGCCCGGGTGTTGCTTCAAGGGTCCAGTTGTTGGTGCGTTGCACGCGATGGGCCGGGACAAATACATCGTCGACCACGATGTCGTGACTGCCGGTACCGCGCAGGCCCATCACGTCCCAGTTACGCTCGATCTGATACTCGTGACGCGGCAGCAGGAAGGTGCCGTGCTCGGCGGCCAGTTCGCCATCGGCTGGCAGGATGCCGCCGAGAAGCACCCATTGGCAGTGCTCGCTGCCACTGGAGAAACCCCAACGTCCGCTGATGCGGTAACCGCCTTCGACCACCGTGACCCTGGCCGCCGGCATGTAGGTCGAACAGATCAGCGTACTGTGGTCATCCGCCCAGACCTCGCGCTGCGCTTCGATCGGATAACGGGCCAGTTGCCAAGGGTGAACGCCCATTACTCCGTAGATCCAGGCCGTTGACATGCAACCCTCGGCAAGAATGGTCTGGATTTCGAAAAAGGTGCGCGGGTCCACTTCATAACCACCGAACACCCGTGGCTGCAACGCCCGCAGCAAGCCGGCGGCCTGCAGTTCGGCGATGGTCTCCTGCGGCACCTTCAAGTCCTTGTCGGCCTGCGCCGTACGTGCCTTGAGTGCCGGTACCAGGCGCCGCGCACGTTCAAGCAGGTCACGTTCGTCCTGGGTCTTTTCTCGCATGCTGTGCATCACTCAATTCTCCCGATCTCACTGCGCCACTGCGCCAGTTGTGATGGATCATCGGATCGAGCGGGCAATCCTTCATCGTCAAAGCGGACTAGGGGGGCCAGCGATTCGGTGGTCGAGCGCCGTCGTCGCGGTTCGCTAGTCCAATGGGACGATGCCCACCCAGGCGACGCCGGCGATAGTGGACTCATTGACAATCACCCCCCACGGAGCAAGGGTCCATGAGTATTTTGCAACGTTTCCACATGCCCGGCAGCGTCGCCATTGTCACTGGCAGCGGTCGCGGCATTGGTCGGGCGATTGCCCTGGCGTATGCCGAAGCCGGCGCTGACGTCGTGTGCTCGGCACGCTCGCTGGACGAGGTCCAGGCAGTGGCCGAAGAGGTTAGAGGCCTGGGCCGGCGCGCCCTGGCTTTTACCTGTGACGTCAATGATGCCGAGCAACGCCAGGCGCTGGTGCGTCAAAGCGTTGAACAAATGGGCCGGATCACTCATCTGGTGAACAACGTTGGCGGTGGCGGCCCCAGCGATGCGTTGATCACGACACCTGAACAGTTCGCCCAGATGCTGGACTTCAACGTCACCACCAGCTACGCCTTCTGCCAGTTGTGCGTGCCGCTCATGCGCGAGGCCGGCGGTGGCAACATCATCAATGTCAGCTCGGTTGCCGCACGCTATGCCCAGCGCCACTTCAGCGCCTACGGCACGGCCAAGGCCGCCCTCAGCCATCTGACTCGCTTGCTGGCCCAGGACTTCGCGCCACAGATCCGGGTCAACGCCGTGGCGCCCGGCCCCACCCTGACCGAAGCGCTGAACGGCGTTATGCCTACAGCCATGCGCGAAGTCATGGAGGCCAACACCCCACTCAAGTGCCTGGGTACCCCGCAGGACATCGCCGCCGCCGCACTGTACCTGGCCAGCCCCGCTTCGGCCTGGGTGACCGGCAAGATCATCGATGTCGATGGCGGTGCCGAAACATCGGTCTGGCCCGGCTGACCGACTCCTTTGGGCCCGCCCCTGATGACGTTGGGGCGGGCCTTTTTTCTTCCCCCCATCTGGAGCCCTCGCCATGGACGCTCATTTGATCAACGCGCTCGGTGACGAGCTGTTCAATGCCCTGCGCAGCCGTAAGACGCTGGCACCCCTGACCCAGCGTTATCCGCAGATCACACTGGAGCAGGCCTATCGGATTTCCCTGCACTTGCTGCAACGCCGCGAGGCCCTGGGCGAGCGGGTGATTGGCAAGAAAATCGGGGTCACCAGCCGCGCGGTACAGGAAATGCTTGATGTCCATCAACCGGACTTCGGTTTCCTCACCAATGCCATGCAGGTCGAGGACGGCAGCGATGTCAGCCTGGCCCGCTACAACCTGATCCAGCCCCGGGCCGAAGGCGAAATAGCCTTTATCCTCGGCGAAGACTTGCAAGGCCCGGGCATCAGTGCCGATGACGTGCTGGCCGCCAGCCAATGGGTGGCGCCGTGCTTCGAAATCGTTGATTCGCGGATCGACAACTGGCAGATCCGCATACAGGACACCGTGGCCGACAACGCTTCCTGCGGCGTGTTTGCCCTCGGCACCCAGCGTATCGACCCACGCTCGCTGGACCTGGCCGCCGTGCACATGCAGATGCTGAAAAACGACCAGGCAGCCGGCACGGGCCTGGGCTCGGCGGTGCAAGGCCATCCCTGTGCGGCAGTGGCCTGGCTGGCCAATACCCTGGGCGAGTTGGGCATTCCGTTTCGTCGCGGCGAAATCATTCTCTCCGGTGCCCTGGCGCCGCTGGTGCCCGTGGTTGCCGGCGATCGCATCAGCCTGTCAATGACCGGGCTGGGCGAAACCAGCCTGCGCTTTGTCCCTTGATTACCCCTTACCTCCCCAGGAGCCAAAGACCATGAGCAAAAAGATCAAATGCGCGCTGATCGGGCCGGGCAACATCGGCACCGATCTGCTGTACAAGCTGATGCGCAGCGAGGTGCTGGAACCGGTGTGGATGGTGGGCATCGATGCCACTTCCGAAGGCCTGTCGCGGGCTCGCGAGCTCGGCCTGAAAACCACAGCCGATGGCGTCGACGGCCTGCTGCCCCATGTCCTCGACGATCAGATCCAGATCGCGTTCGACGCCACCTCGGCCTACGTGCACGCGCAGAACTCGCGCAAGCTCAATGCCCTGGGCGTGTTGATGATCGACCTGACGCCGGCAGCCATCGGGCCGTATTGCGTACCACCGGTCAACCTCAAGGCTCAGTTGGGCCTGGGTGTGATGAACGTCAATATGGTCACCTGCGGCGGCCAGGCCACCATTCCACTGGTGGCTGCGGTGTCCAGTGTACAGGCGGTGGAATATGCCGAAATTATCGCCACCGCCGCTTCAAAATCGGTAGGTCCCGGTACCCGGAAAAACATTGATGAGTTCACCCGCACCACTTCCAGTGCAGTGGAAAAGGTCGGCGGCGCGAAGAAAGGCAAGGCGATCATCATCATCAACCCCGCCGAGCCACCGCTGATCATGCGTGACACCGTGCATTGCCTGACCGCCAGCGAGCCCGACCAGCCGGCGATCACGGCGGCCATCGAAGCCATGATCAAGCAAGTGCAGCGCTACGTGCCCGGCTACAAGCTGGTCAACGGCCCGGTGTTCGACGGTAATCGGGTGTCGATCTTCATGGAAGTCGAAGGCCTGGGCGACTACCTGCCCAAGTACGCCGGCAACCTCGACATCATGACCGCCGCCGCCGCGCGCACCGCCGAGATGTTCGCCGAGGAAATCCTCAAGGGCGAACTGGTGCTTAAAGCTTCCGTCCAAACCGCCCACGCATAAGGAGCCGACCATGGATCTTCGCGGCAAAAGCATCACCGTTCACGACATGTGCTTGCGCGACGGCATGCACCCCAAGCGTCACCAGATCAGCCTGCAACAGATGAAAGACATCGCCTGTGGCCTCGATGCAGCCGGCGTGCCACTGATCGAAGTCACTCACGGCGATGGCCTGGGCGGTAGCTCAGTGAACTACGGCTTCCCGGCCCACACCGACGAAGAGTATCTGTCGGCGGTGATCCCGCTGATGAAAAAGGCCAAGGTCTCGGCCCTGCTGCTGCCGGGCATCGGCACCGTCGATCACCTGAAAATGGCCCATGAACTGGGGGTCAACACCATTCGCGTGGCGACCCATTGCACCGAAGCCGATGTCAGCGAACAGCACATCTCTCACGCCCGCGACCTGGGTATGGATACCGTCGGCTTCCTGATGATGGCCCACATGAACAGTCCCGAAGGCCTGGTCAAGCAAGGCTTGCTGATGGAAAGCTACGGCGCCAACTGCATCTACCTGACCGACTCGGCGGGCTACCTGCTGCCCCACGATGTCAGCGCTCGCGTGGCGGCGATGCGCGCAGCACTCAAGCCGCAGACCGAGATCGGGTTTCATGGTCACCACAATTTGTCGATGGGCGTGTCCAACTCCATCGCCGCGATTGCCGCCGGGGCCCAGCGAATCGACGCAGCCTGCGCGGGCCTCGGTGCCGGTGCCGGCAACACGCCGATGGAAGTGCTGGTGGCGGTGTGCGACCGCATGGGCATTGACACCGGCGTCAGCGTATTCGGCATCCAGGACGTGGCCGAAGATCTGGTGGTGCCCATCATGGACTTCCCGATCCGCAGCGACCGCGACGCCCTGACGATGGGCTACGCCGGGGTCTATGGCTCGTTCCTGTTGTTCGCCAAGCGCGCCGAGAAAAAATACGGCGTGTCGGCCCGGGAGATTCTCGTGGAAATGGGCCGTCGCGGCATGGTCGGAGGTCAGGAAGACATGATCGAAGACACCGCCATGACCCTCGCCCGTCAGCGTCGCCAGGCGTAAACCCACACAACCCTGTAGAAGCGGGCTTGCCCGCGAAGGCGTTGGTACGGCCAATATTGATGCTGCTGGCCCACCGCTTTCGCGAGCAAGCCCGCTCACAATGTTTCCGCTGCCCGCAGATTTTGCAAACACCCCACCATCCCTGTGGGAGCGGGCTTGCCCGCGAAGGCGTCGGTACGGCCAATATTGATGCTGCTGGCCCACCGCTTTCGCGAGCAAGCCCGCTCACAATGTTTCCGCTGCCCGCAGATGTTGCAAACACCCCACCATCCCTGTGGGAGCGGGCTTGCCCGCGAAGGCGTCGGTACGGCCAATATTGATGCTGCTGGCCCGGCGCTTTCGCGAGCAAGTCCCGTCCCACAAAATGTCAGCGCCAGTCGGCGACAATTCCGTGCTCCAGCGCAAAAGGCTGGGCGGCGATGGTCCGGCGTTGAAACTCGGGCGCTTGTTGCGCAGTGGCCAACCACAGCATCACGGCCGCCGGTACATGGGGTGGGGCGCTGCCGGCGCGCAAGGCGATCAGGCCTTTGTCACCGATGGTGGCCTTGAGGGCTTCAGTGGTGACAACGCCTGGATTGAGGGTATAGGCACGCACACCGGCCGCACCCAGTTCCGTGGTCAAGACCCCGGACAGACGCGACACCGCCGCCTTGCCCGCGCCATAGGCATAACCCCAGCCTCCCTTGCCCGCTGCCACCGGTGGGTCGCTTTCGCCGGCACCGGAGGTGACATTGATCACCACCCCGCCACCGCGCGTCACCATGTGTTCGGCCACCGCTCGCGTCAACAGGAACGGGGTGAGAATGTAGCCCTGGAACATCCGCTCCAGGGTCTGCGCTTGCAGATCCATGAAACCGGCATTGAGGTCACTGCCCTGATAGATCGCGTTGTTGATCAACACGTCGATGCGCCCATACTCGGCCAGCACCGCCTGGCAGGCGACCAGGGCCGAGTCGCTGTCGAGCAGGTCCATCGGCACCACGAGTACCCGGCAACCGAGATCACGCAAGGCCTGCGCAGTACCATTGAGACTGCCAGCCAACGGCGCCCCGGCGGCGTCGCGCAGGGCATGTTCATGCTGTTCGCCCTCATTGAGGGTGCGAGCGCTGATCGCCACATCGAAACCGGCACGGGCGAATGCCAGCGCAGCCTCGCGGCCGATACCACGACTGGCGCCAGTGATGAATGCCACTTTGTTCATGCGGGTTCCTTTTAGAAGCGCGAGGCGCGGACCATGGCGTCCATGCCGCCATCGACGAACACCACGCTGCCATGGACAAACGACGCTTGTGGCGATTGCAGGAAAGCCACCATTGCAGCGATCTCGTCCGGGTGTGCGGAGCGGCCCAGGGGTGCAACGAAATCACGGGTCGCCTGGCCAAACCGTACATCGTCCAGCGAAGCCTTGTGCAACGGGGTTTCTACCGCGCCCGGCGCCACAACGTTCAAGCGTAGGCCCTGCTTGCCCCAGCTCACCGCCAGGTTGCGGACATGCTGGCTGATGGCGTTTTTGGAGGCGGCATAGGCGACGTGAGGATGGCCGAGGGTGTTAGCCAGCGCCAGCGCCTGGCCCTCATCGCCTGCGAGCATTGCTTCAATCATCGGCAGGCCGTCGGGCCCCGAATGAGTCGCCGCCACCGAGCCGATCACCAGTGCCGCCGGTTGTTGGCCCTTGGCCAACGCGCCTTGCAGACCATCGAGCAACTGGCTCACACCAAAGTGATTGACCGCCAGGATCAGGCCGCAGGTGGGTGCCGTGACACCCACCCCGGCGCAGCAGATCAGCCCATCGAGGACCCCGCCACTGAGTTGAAGTACTTGTGCGATGGCTGCGTCACGCCCCTCTGGGGTGGACAGGTCGGCGGTCACCTCGGCGTTGCTGCGATCGATACCGATGACCTGGTGACCGGCGGCGCGCAGGTTGGCGGATACGGCGGCACCGATTCCCGAGGCACTGCCGGTAATGGCTGTAATAGGCATTGTGATACTCCGTGATTGGTCCACCCAGTATCGACAGGGCGATCACGCGACGGCATCGTCTGTGCGGACTACAAATGTGCTGCGTCAATTACCGTCACGCCGGGCAACCGATGCCCGGTGGTTGGTCTGCAGAATCAGGCGTGGCGATAGATAGGCACGGCCAGTTGCAGTGGCGGAACCTTGATTTTCTCGGTCACTTTCAACGCCAGTTGCGGCTTGCCCAACGCCACCACGCTGTTGAGCATGATGCGCACCAGTTCGGTCTGGCGCCGCACACCGGTCTTGGAGAAGATCGAGCGCAAGTGCGCCCGCGCAGTGTTACGCCGGATATTCAGGACCTCGGCCGCTTCCTCCAGGGACAAGCCATTGGCGAGCTCCATGGCCAGGGCGGTTTCGGCCTTGGTCAGGTTGAACAGCTGTTTGGTCACCACTTCGCTGGCCAGGGATCTGCTCGACGCATCACGAATGTACACCAGCGCCGCCGGCTGCCCCTTCTCCTCGGCCCAGTCTAGGGACGGAATCGATTCGACCACCACCCCGAGGTTGACCAGCCCAGAAGGCCGCGTCACCGACATGGCCTCGGCGCTTTTCGGGGCATCCGGGCAGAATGCGCCGCGAATCAGGCGTTGCAGTTCACGGTTATCGCTGGGGTAAGTCGCCTCCAGGCGTCCGCCCACCAGCTTCAGGCCATCGGAACGGGCAAGGATTTCCTGGGCCACCGGGTTGATTTGCAACACACTGCCACTCTCGTCGAGCACCAGGGTCGCCACCGATAAGCGGCTAATGGCCTGGGAGTACAACTCGCTCAGCGATTCACTGCGGTCCAAGAGGTTGTGCAACTGCGAGGCACGACGTAGATGTGGCAGGAAGCTGGCGCAAAGCGACCGCTCGTTGGCAGTGAAGTTGGGGGCAGTTTTGGGGCGGGTGATGCGAAAACGCAGTTTGCCGCCGTCCGGGGTGGAAATGTCCGCGCACATCACGTGGTACACATCATTGGGGCCGCAGAACGCCTTGAAGTAGGCACTGTGTTCCCATTCCGTGGAGCTCATGATGTCATCGACAGTGAATACACAGTCCAGCGGCTGGTTGGAGAATGGCGAATTGGATTGCGGGTAAGTCATGTAGCAGACATCACCGGCACCCTCGATGTCACCGGCGATAATCATCACACCGGTATCGGGCTGATCCGGCACCCGCAGGATCAGGGTGACAAAGTTGGCCTCATAGAGTTTGAGAAAGCTTTTCAGGGCGTGGGCCATCAGTTTCGGATCGAGGGCGCCTTCGTAGATTTCGCCCACCAGCTGGTTGTAGCGCGTAAGGTCGAGGCCAAGGCTGGCCAGGGTTTCATGGGTCAAGACACCATTTTGCATAGTCCTATCCTCGCTCGGGTAAGGACATATCCCTTCCCTTGTTATTTTTATAATTTCGGCTGGAGGGAGCTCAGGGCTCCCCCTCTCGACTGCTGCTTGCCTGCGCATCCCTCACACGGGCCTGCGCATCAGTTTCCCTATCACTTGCGAACTCTACAATAGACCCGTCAGGTTTATTTTTGGTTACCTGGAGTCCCGCGCAGCCGGGCTGTTTTTCAGCCGGAACTGACCTTGCGGTGCCGCAGGCTGGCGTACCCGTTCGGTGACCAGCGGTCGTCCGCGATTGAACCAGGCCGCCAACGCCGGCAGGAGGAAAATCGCCCCCAACACGTTGACCAGGAACATGAACGACAGCAACACGCCCATGTCAGCCTGGAACTTCAACGGTGCGAACGCCCAGGTACAGACGCCAATGGACATGGTCACGGCGGTGAACACCGCAGCCGTGCCGCGTTGGCACATGGCCTCGTAGAACGCTTCACGCAGGTTGGAACCGCGCAGCATTTCGTGCTGGATGCGTTCGTACAGGTAAATACCGTAGTCCACGCCCACACCTACGCCCAGCGCCATCACCGGCAAGGTGGCGACTTTCAGGCCGATCCCGAGCATGGTCATCAGTGCGTTGCACAGGATCGCGACAATCGCCAGCGGCACGAGAATGCACAGCACCGCACGGATCGACAGGAAGGTCAGCCAGCAAAACAGCGCCACCGAACCGAACAGCGCCCCCAGCATGATGACTTCAGCGCGCTTGACCGCCTCGTTGGAGGCCGCCATTACCCCAACGTTGCCACCGGCCAGGAGGAACTCGACTTGCGGCGAGCTGACTTGGGCAATGATCCGCTTGGCTTCGGCGATCGCATGACTGACGGTGGAGCCTTCGTGGTCGGCAAGGAACACCAGGATCTGCATCTGCTGGCAGCCGTCGGTGACCATTCCGTCATCCGGCATATAGGCTCGTGCGCCCTGACTCAGGCCACGGGGCGACCCTGGAATCGCCGCCCAGCGTGGATTGCCTTCGTTGTTGCCGGCAATCACCCGCTTGCCCATGTCCGCCACGCTCTGGATCGACTGCACGCCCGAGACCGTGCGCATACGGAAATCGAAGGCTTCCACCGCACGCATCACCGTTGGCGACAGGCAACCTTCGTCGACGCCCTTGACCTGGACGAACACCGACATCACATCGAGCCCGATGGAGTAGCTGCTGATGATCTTGCCGTTGTCCGTGTTGTAGCGCGAATCGGCCCGCAGCTCCGGCGCGCCCGCGCCGATATCACCCACCGCCAGGTCGCGAGCCTTGTAGGCCCCGGCCAACAGCAGCAGCAGACTGACGGCAAAAACCCCGAGCGCCGGCCCTGGTTCAGCCAGTGCCGACAGGCGCCACCACAGGCGATGCTTGCCAGCCGGCCGCGATTGCGCCCGGCGCAACAACGCGGGTTCCAGGCTGAGGTAGGAAATAATGATCGGCAACATCAGTTTGTTGGTGATAATCATCAACATCACGCCGATGCAGGCAGTCACCCCCAGTTCGTGGACGATCGGAATGTCGATCAGCATGATCACCGCGAACCCCAGTGCGTTCATCAGCAACGCCAGGGAGCCGGGGATAAAGATCTTGCAGAATGCCGAGCGCGCCGCTTCCTTCGAGGTGCTGCCAGCCAACACGTCCTGCTTCCAGGCATTGGTCATCTGTACGGCATGGGATACGCCGATGGAGAAGATCAGGAACGGCACCAGGATCGACATTGGATCAATGCCCAATCCCAGCAGCGGCAACAGACCCAGCAACCAGACCACCGGCAACAACGCGACCAGCAGTGCCACCACGGTCAGGCGCAGGGACCGCGAATACAGCCACAACAGCAATCCAGTGATCACGAACGCCACGACAAAAAAGCCGATCACCGTGTTCAGCCCTTCGACCACATCGCCCACCAGCTTGGCAAATCCGACGATGTTGATCTCGATATCAGGACTGTCGTACTTGGCGCGGATTTCTTCCAGGCGCTTGGCGATATCGACATAGGAGACCGGCTGACCGGTCTTGGGGTCGGTGTCCTGCAGGTCGGCGCGGACCATGGCCGACTTCAGGTCGTTGGCCACCAGGCGGCCGACCTGCCCGGAGGCCGCCGTGTTACTGCGTACCTGCGCCAGATCCTCAGGGGTGCCGCTGAAACGCGGTGGCACCACCACGTCGCCAAAAAATCCTTCCTCGGTGATTTCGATGTAGCGCACGTTGGCGGTAAACAGCGACGTCACGCTGGGGCGACTGACCCCGGAGATGAAAAACACGTCGTCAGTGACTTTACGCAGGGTATCGAGGTACTCGGCGTTATAAATGTCACCCTCGCCTTTCCAGCGCACGCTGACCAGGAAGCGGTTGGCACCGGTGAAGTAGCGGCTGAACTTGAGAAAATTGATCATGTATTCATGACGCACCGGGATCTGTTTGTTGAATCCCGGATCCAGTTGCGTATGGGTGGCGCTGTAGCCCAGGCCCAGTGTCACCAGAACAAACAGCAGCAGCAGTCCTTTGCGCCAGGCCATCAGGTGATCCGCACACGTTTCGACGCAACGCGTCACCCAGTGTTTTCCTTGATTCATTGCCTGCCTCTCTTTTACTGGGTGACCTGTGTGGTCACTACGGCAGCGACGCTGCCACCTGAACCCTGCAATACCCCACGCTCGCCCCCCACCAGCAGACGCGAGCCAATCATCGTCGCCGAGGTCAACGTTCCGAGCCCGGCCAGGCGCCCGGCACCGACCAGTGCACCCTGTGCATCCAGACGCACCACTGAACTGCCGGCACCGACGATCACCAGCCCCGAGTGATCGGGCAACAACACATGGCCGTACAGCGGCAATTGGTTGCCCACGTTGATCTGGGTCCAGCTGTCTCCGAAGTCGTGGCTGACGAATACATGCCCGCGCATGCCGTAGGTCACCCAGTTATCCGCACTCAGACGCACGATGCCGAACAGCGAGCCGCTGTAGAAGGCCGGCACGGTCTGCCAGTGCAGGCCGGCGTCAACCGTGCGCAGTACCAGGCCCTGTTCGCCCACCAACATGCGCCGGCCATCATTGCCACCGGCCATGCTGTTCAGGTGCGCGTTATCGATGTCCAGGGGCTGCGCAGTCCAGGTCTGCCCGCCATCGAGGGATTGATAGAACTTGCCGAAGCTGCCGAACGCCATGACGCTGTCGCCACCGCCGGTCCAGATGCCCAGCAGCGGTTCGCCCAGATCGCTGTCGTGGCGCATTTCCTGCCAACTGCTACCGGCGTCCAGGGACCGCAGGATCCAGCCGTCATGCCCGACGGCCAAAAGGCGTTTGTCATCCAGTGCCACCACGGCAGTCAGGGTGGCATTGCGTTGCATATCGACGCGGGCGGGCTGCCAGCTGACGCCCTGATCATCACTGAGCAAGATACTGCCACGCTCGCCCACGGCGACCACACGCGAGCCAAGATTGAGCAGGCCGTTGATCTGCACCCGGTCGGGGCGCGTGGCCAGCAGTTCCTCTTGCGGCGGGGTTTTGGGGGAAAACGTGTAGCCAATGGTCAAGGCGACCATCAGGCAGACTGCATAACCGATCAGAGAGCGCATAAGGAACTCTCCTGGTCACGGCACGTATGCATCGGGCAAGTCATAGGGCCAATCCTCTTGTTTTTGTCACGCACCAAGGCATGCGAGGCAATCGAGATGGGCGTTGCCTCTGGGGCAATAGTCGGCGCATGGGAGGGGGGGCACATCGTCCAAATGGCTTATGCAATGGCGCAAATGGCGTGGGGCGGGAATGGTGGGTATTTATGTGCAAACCGAACCGATTGCCATCGCACCCTGGCGGAGCCGGCTTGCCGGCGATGGCGTCCATTGGGTCGACCAATCGGTGTCTGACCTGACGCAATCGCCGGCAAGCCGGCTCCTACAGGGGGTCGGCGGGTGGAAGCCACACTGCGGTCAGGCCATGTACAGGATCACCAGGTCGTTGATCACCGACGGCCGGTCCTGGCCCACTACATGGATGTTGAGTTCCAGGGTCAGCTGGGTGCCACGGGCCAGGATTTCGACTTTTTTCACCCGTGCCCGCGAATGGATGCGCGAGCCGGCGGGTACCGGCGCCGGGAAGCGCAGGCGATCGGAGCCGTAGTTGATCTGGGTGGTGAAACCGCTGATCTCGAAGCCCAGCGCCAGTTTCATCCGCGACTGCAGCACTTGCACCAGCGCACCGTGGGCGATGGTGCCGCCGAACGGACTTTGCAGGCGTGCCCGCTCCGGATCGGTATGGATCCAGTAATCGTCGCCCGACAGCCGGGCAAAGTCATCAATCAGTGGCTGGTCGACCAGCACCACGTTGCTCCAGTCGCTGTACTGTTCGCTGACCAGTGCCTGCAATGCCGGCCCATCGTTGAAATCAACCTGCCGTGCGGGCGCTTGCTCCGATGCCGCAGGCGCCGATTCACGGTCCAGAGCAGGCAACGACTCAAGGCTCGGCGCATCCTTGTCGACCCCGGTGAAGCGCAGCAAGCGGTTGCCCTTGGCGTCGACTTCGGCAAACACCGGCTGCAACGGCATGCCGATCTCGATTTCGTTCTCGTCCAGGCCGACCAGGTTGGTGTTGATGCGCACCCCTTCGGCCAACTCGACCACCGCCAGTTTCTGCGGCATTTCATCAATGAAGTCGGGCAAGGTGGCAATGCGCGTCACGGTGTAGCTGTAAAGCGTCGCGGCGCCATCGACTTCGCGCCAGGACAGATCATGTTCCAGGCATACCGGGCAATGCCGGCGCGGGTAGAAGTTCCAGTTTGCACAGGCGTTGCATTGCTGGATCAACAGGCGGCGAGCCTTCAGGCCCTCCCAGAACGGTGCAGAGATCTGCGTCGCGACCGGCATCGGTTTGTTGTTGGACATGTGCTTATGCTCCCTGAAGTATCAATGCGCCCTGCTCGCTCATCACGCCACCGGTGCCGGAGACGTAGACGCTGTCGCAGCGCCCCAGTTGACGCTCACCGGCAGAACCGGCGATCTGCGTCACGGCCTCGATCACCTGGCTCATGCCTCCGGCCGAGGCCGATTGGCCGAAACTGAGTTGACCGCCATGTGTATTCATCGGGAAGTCGCCACGCCAGGTCAGGTCGTGTTCACGGACGAACGCCATGCCCTCGCCCTTGGCGCAGAAGCCTGCATCTTCCAGTGTCAGCAAGGTGGTGATGGTGTAGCAGTCGTAGATCTGCGCGGCATCGACGTCTTTAGGCTTGAGGCCGGCCATCGCAAAGGCCCGCGCAGAGGCCGGACCAATTGGTGTATGCAGCATATCCTCGGCATAGGACGGCGACTTGAATGCCAGGTGCTCGCCAAACCCGGTGATAAATGCCGGACGTTTACGCGCCCGCGCCGCCACTTCCTTGTTGGTGATGATCATCGCGGCGCCACCAGCCACCGGCATGACGATTTCCAGGACGTGCAACGGGTCGGCGACCATTTTGCTGGCCAGCACCTGTTCGATGGTCAATGGCTGGCCGTAGAACATTGCTTGCGGGTTGGCCAGGGCGTTGGTGCGCTGGTCGACGGCGATCTTGGCCATCGCTCGCTGGTCATAATCGTACTGTGCGGCATAACGCTGGGCGATCATCGCGTAGCCGGTGTTCTGGCCCATGTGCCCGTACGGCAGGTCGAACTCGGCTTCGGGCGCGCCGAATGCCGTGCTATGTCCGCCAAAACGCATGGACCGGGCCATCCAGCCTGGATCCTCGTCCGGCCCCAAAGGCGCCATGCGTGCGGGAATGACGCACAGCACTGCCTGACATAGCCCCAGTTCGATCGCGGCGGCGGCGCGCCAGACCATGCCCACCGAGGTGCAGCCGCCCAGATCCACCACTTCGGCGAAGTTCAGGCGCAGGCCCAGGTATTCGGCGGCCATCGCCGGTACGAATACCGAAGCTTCATGAAAATGCGGGCCGTTGATCACTAACCCGTCGAGGTCCGAGGCCTTGAGCCCGGCATCACGCAGCGCCTGGGCCGCCAGGTCGGCGACCTGCTCAAGGTGAAACATCCTGGGAGCAGTCGCGTATTTTTCCGGTTTGTATTGTGCAGTACCAACAATGGCCGCGTGCCCTTTGAGCCCCATAGTGCCTCCATGCCGCAGCGTTACGCTGCGGTCATTTGCAAATAGTGTTGAAGGTCCGGGCGCGACAAAGCGCCCCGTTCCTTGAGTGGTCGATCAGAAGGTGTATTTCATCGAGAACGTGGCGTAGTCACGGTCAGCGAATGGACGATGGATCGGGTCCGGTTCACCCAAGTAGCCGATATAGGTCAGGCCCATCTCCAGGTTGCCCAGGTACTTGAAGGTGGTGCCCACGCTCAAGCGTCGGTCGCCCTGAACCCCGGAGATGCTCCCGGACATGGGCGCCGAGCCGCTGAACACGTTGGAGAATCGCACTGGCACTTCCAGATCCCAGCCTTGGAAAACTCCCGGATAACTGAACGATGCCCCCAAGGTGTAGGCGCTGGAAGACTTGGTGCGAAATCCTGCGGCGGTGCTGTAGGTATAGTCATTGGAAGGCGCCACTAAAGCGGCCACGGAGGGCAGCAGGTTCAGGCCTTGCAGGTTGGGCGCTGCCGAAGTGGATTCGACGCTGTCGACCTGCACGCGGATGATTTCGGCAGTCAGGCTGGTCTGGCTTGCCCAGGGACGGTCGCCCAGGATACGGATCGCCGACAACTGCATTTGCTGGCCCTTGCCCTTGGCCGGCACCGCACCCAGGTCGGTATTGACCATCACCGGCGCACCGTCGCGGTAGGACCACTCGGCACCGACCTGAGTGTCGCCGATCTTGGTCGAGGCGCTGATGCCGGTCAGCTTGATGTCTTCGAAGTACTTGATCCGATAACCATTGATGGCCAGGGCGTTCCTGCCCCCGCCGACCGGCAACGGGTCATAACCGACCAGCGCGGTGGCCGGGTTCTTGTCGTGGTAGTTGACGTGGAACAGTGACAGCTCGACAGCCTGTACCGGGCGATAGCGCACCTGCACGCCCCACTGTCCGCCATCGCGCGGTTCGTCAGTGCCAAGGTAGTTGACCTTGCGGCCGTTGGCGTAGATGAATTCGCGACCCGGTCCAACCACGTCGCTGCTCGACAGGTAGCTGCCCACCGGCGGCAACTCGGTGCCCTTCCATTCGTACTGCACGTACGCACCAAAGGTCACACTGGGGTTGAGGCGGAACGAGCCGGAGAACTGGCCCACCGGCAACAATATTTCCTTGACCTCAACACCCGGCTGGGACGCCTTTACCGCATCGGAGGGGTTCTGCACGCCGTTCACGCCCGGGTAATACAAACTCTCGCCCCAGGACTCGATGTGTCGCCCGGCCTTGACGTCGAGCATGGTGTCGTTGTCAAAACGCCAGCCACTGAACACATAGGCATCAAGCAGTTTGGAACGACCGCCGCTGTAGTAGCGGGTATCGCTGGTGAACTCGTCGTTGCTGCCGTTTTTGTTCACCGTGGCGGGCGAATCGTTGTCGTTTTTCTTGTAATAGACGTCATCGTAGAAGGTACTGGCTCGCACCACGGCGCCGTAGTTGTCCTTGCGCAGGATCATTTCGCCCAGCGCGCCCACGCGGTCGGTGGTCAGGCTGCCACGATCGAAGTTGCGGTTGGCATCGTCGGCGTTGATCGTCATCAGGCGATCACTCTGGCTGCCAGTGCGTACACCGATGCCGTAGCTGGTGGTCACCGACCAGTCCATGGTCGCCCCGTTGTCGAACTCGACCGTGTCACCGGCCCATACCGGCGTGGACACCAGCGCAATCGCAGCCGCCAGGCTGGTGACTTGAAACACGCTCGAAGCCATGACCTTAGAGTTATTGTTGTTTTTGTTGATCACACTGACTCTCCTGAAAAGCAACCGATCGGCTGCCTGGAATGTTCAACATTGCTGCCGTGCCGCCCGCTCAAAACACTTTGAGCGAAGGCGCCGCGCACGCTCCCCTTACAGCACACCGGTAGCGATATCGCCCCCGGTCCTCTTCCCGCTCCAGTGCCCCTTTGGCCACCAGGTAGTTGGCATGGGCCAACGTTTCGCCAAGCGCCATCAGCTCGTCGAAACGACCAGACAACCTGGGAAACAACTCGGCCATCAGTTCGAGCACGGTGCGCGGCTCGTCACAGTTGGCCAGCATCAGCGCCAGGTGCCCCTTGTGATGGGCCTCCAGTTGATCCAGGCGCTCATGCAAATTGAAAAACGGTCGTTCGTGCGCCGGCAGCACCAGCACGCTGTCGGGCAGGCTGCGCAAATGCTCGATGGAGTCGAGCCAGTCGCGCAGCGGGTTGGCCATCGGCTCGGTGGCATGCACGCCAACCGTAGACGTGATGCGCGGCAGCACCTGATCGCCGGAAATCAGCAAGCCGTCATCGGCGGCATACAGACAGGCATGCTCCGGCGAGTGGCCTCGACCGATGACTACCTGCCAGGTGCGGCCACCGATATCCAGGACGCTGCCCTCGCGTAAACGGCGGTAATGGTTCAGTGGCGCAGGCAGAAAATGGGCGTTGCTCATCACCGCAAACATCTCGGTGCTTTGCTCGTCAGTCACGCCGGCCTTGCGGTAGAAATCGAGGAAATCCCAGCCCGGTGCCTGATCGGCGGGAAACTTGACATGCAGCGACTGGAACTCGCTGGCGGTCATGTACACCGGGCAATGAAAACGCTCCGAAAGCCAGGCGGCCACCCCGGCATGATCGGAATGAAAGTGAGTGCAGACCACTGCCAACAGTGGCAGACCAGCACACACTTCGCTCAGCACCCGATCCCAGACTTCGCGGGTCTGTTCGGTGTTCATGCCGGTGTCCACCACCACCCAGCCATCGGTGTGGCGCAGCAGGTAGAGGTTGATATGGTCCAGGCGAAACGGCAGCGGCATGCGCAGCCACCACACGCCCGGCGCCACTTCGCGCACCTGTCCGGAGTCAGGCGGTTGCGGCCAGGGATAACGCAGACCGCTGCGCAGTTCGTGGCCGTTGGCGTCAAGGTCAGTCATGGTGAGTCACCGCGAAGGGCGTGAGGCCGACCCGAGTCAGGGCCTCTAGCGAATAGGGCACATAGGTGCGGGCTTGTTCATCGCGGATGAACAACGGATCGCTGCAACGCGTCGGGCAGTAGCCCTGTCGCTGCAGATCGACCTTGCGCAGCTTGTAGCTGGCGGTCAGGTCTGCCGACTGAGTGACGCGCACGAAAACCGGGGCCGCATAGCGCGGAAGACGGGCCTCGGCCAAGGCATACAGGGACGCTGGATCGAACTCGCAACCGGCCTGCATCAACACGGCCGCCATGCCGGCGCGTCCTTCGTGACCCGGCACCAGGACGCCATAGACGTTGATCAACTCCAGACCCGGCAGATCGCCCAAGGCGTCGGCCACTTCCAGGGTCGAAACGTTCTCGCTCTTCCAGCGATAGGTATCGCCGATGCGGTCGACGAAGTAGCAGTAACCATCGGCGTCCTCGCGCAGCAAGTCGCCGGAACTCCAATAGGCGTCGCCCTCGCGAAACACATTGCGGCGGATCTTGCTCTCGGTGGCCTCGGCGCAGGTGTAACCCTCGAAACGGCCGCCACCGATGTCCGGGTGATCGACGATAAAGCCCATGGCCTCGCCTGTCTCGCCCACTTTGCAGACTTGATAGAAACCGTTTTCATCCCGTGGATGGCAGTCGTTTTCGATGTCGTAACGCACCAGCCGCAGGTTGGTTTTATTCCAGTCCGGCACGCGTCCGCAGGAACCGAAATAGTTGTCGACGTTGATCACCGCGGCATTGGCCTCGGTGGCGCCCCAGCCTTCGAACACCTGGATCGGGCCGAAGCGCTCCAGCCAGCGTTGCCAGGTGTCCGGCGACAGCCCGGCGCCGAGCATGCAACGCAAGCTGTGCTGGCGCTCGCCGGTTTGTACCGGCTGGTTGAGCAGGTAGCGGCAGATCTCACCGATGTACTGGAAGATGCTGATCTGATAACGCGCCACGTCTTTCCAGAACTCACGCACGCTGAACTTGCGACGCACCACGATGGCCGCACCGGCGCGCAGCGCAGTAGATGTCACCGAGGTGGCAGCCGCACCGTGGTATAGCGGCAGGCAGCAATAGAACACATCCTCGCAAGTGACTTGCAGGGTGGCTTCCATCACATCGCCCGAGGACATCCAGCGCATGTGGCTGTAGCGCGCCGCCTTGGGCAATCCGGTGGTGCCCGAGGTAAAGATCAGCAGAGTTGGCGTCTGCGCCTCGATGTGCGCACGGATATCACGCGGGAACGGCGTGCGCGGGGCTTTCTCCAGGCGCGCATCGAAATGCCCGTCGATGGCTTTGGGCAGCGGTTCTGTCCACGGGTTCTCCGGGTCGTGAATCAGCCAGCACGGCAGGTCCGGAAAACCTTCGGTGACCTGCACATTGGCCAGGCATTCTTCGCCGACCACCAACGCTTTGGCTTCGGTGGTTTGCAACGCATGCAGCAGCGGCCGGCCACTGACCTGGGTGTTGATAAAGGCCACCACCACCCCGAGCTTGACCAGGCCGAACCAGGTGCAAAAGAAGGCCGGGCGGTTTTCCATGGCCAGGGCGCAGACATCACCGGCACGCAAGCCATTGGCATAAAAGGTGTGGGCCATTTGATTGGCCCGCGCATCGACCTCGGAGTAGCTCAGTGTCTGTTCGCCATAGATCAGGAGCGCGCGTTCACCGTGATCACGCGCCTGTTGCTCCAGGCGATCGGCCAAGGTGTAGTGGTCGCCGGGCTTGATCAGCCCGGCGGCGGCCGAGCGTTGGTCGAGTAATGCCTGGGTCTGCTCGCGCGGCACTGGGCGGGTCGGCAGGACGGCGGACAATTCGTTCAGGTTCATTGAGCCACCTCCCGGGCGTTTACTTGACAGGCGGGGTAATCCGAGTAGCCAGCCGAACCCGGCGTGTAGAGGGTCTTGCGGTCGAAACGACTCAGCGGCAGACCGCGCTTCAAGCGCTCAACCAGATCAGGGTTGGCAATAAAGTGACGGCCAAACGACACGGCAGCCCCCTCGCCCGACGCGAGAGCGGCGCTGGCCGAAGGGCCATCAAAACCATCATTGAGAATCAAGGCATGGGGGCTATGCCGACGCGCCAGGGCAAAGGCATCGAGGTCGTCCAGTGGCGAACGCATGATGTGCAGGTAGGCCAGGGACAATGGAGCAACGGCTTCACACAAGGCAGCCGCCGTGGCAGCCGGGTCATGGTCGTCGATATCGTTGTAGGGGTTACCGGGGCACAGGCGGAAGCCGACGCGTCCAGCACCAATCGCGCTGGCCATGGCTTCGATCACTTCCCTGGCAAAACGTACACGCCCGGTCACATCGCCGCCGTAGGCGTCGTTGCGCTGATTGCTGCCCGAGGCCATGAACTGCATCGGCAGATAACCACTGGTGCAGTGCAGCTCGACTCCATCAAAGCCAGCCTCGCGCGCATTCAATGCGGCCTGGCGATAGTCTTCGATGACCTCCTGAATCCCTCGCAAGGTCAGCGCCTGCGGCTCGTCAGTGTCCACCAGGCCTGCAGCGTCGCTGAACACCTGGGTGCGCGCTCGCAATGCAGATGGCGCCACAGTGCTCGCCCCCGCCGGTTTGTTGTGCTGACTGGCAGCGCGGCCGACATGCATCAACTGCAGGACGATTCGCCCACCCTCGGCATGCACCGCCTCGGTGACCCGCCGCCAGCCCGCCATCTGTTCGACGCTATAGATCGCCGGGGTACGGCAATAGCCCAGGCCGCTGGCGGACGGCGCGGTACCTTCGGCCACGATCAACCCCGCACCTGCGCGCTGGCGGTAATACTCGACCATATCGCTGCCGGGTACTGCATCGGCAAGGGCACGACTGCGGGTCATGGGCGCCATGACAATGCGGTTGGCCAGTTGCAGCTCGCCCAGGGTGACCGGCTCGAACAAGACGCTCATTGCAATTCCTCAGCTTCTTATTGTTTTCTGGCGGTCGGCGGGCTTGCCACAGCTTGTGCAAGCGCTGACATGCCAGCGAATATGGGCTGAATGATTGACTTTGATCACGAGCGAAACATCGTCCGACAAGACTAGGTTCGCTATCGGGTAGGACAGACCGGCTTGCGCACCGAAAATGGTCTGAACGGACGATGAGAAAAACCCGTAGCGAGACGAGCATCACGCCAACCAGAACAAAACCGGGAGCGCCCGCAGTGAACCAATCCCCCGTGACATGGCGAACGCACTACGCGCTGTTCGTGCTTGCCATTATTTATGTCTTCAACTACATCGACCGTCAGTTGATGGCGATTCTGATTGAGCCGGTGAAGCTCGAGTTCGGCATTTCCGATACCGACATCGGCCTGCTGTCTGGGGTGACCTTCGCGGTGTTCTATACAGTGTTCGG
>Ga0302169_10000016_pt1 | contig 53108 bp, 52 predicted proteins | sample I_Fen_N1_3_FD_193493 | JGI IMG/M metagenome (GOLD analysis project Ga0302169, IMG submission 193493) | Peat permafrost microbial communities from Stordalen Mire near Abisko, Sweden - I_Fen_N1_3 | ecosystem: Environmental > Terrestrial > Soil > Wetlands > Permafrost | place: Sweden: Abisko...
TCGCTGAAAGTGTTCAGTACCAGGGCCGCAAGGCCAGCCGACAGGGCAGCGAGCAGCGTCGACAGGACATTCTCGATGCGGCGATGCGCATTGTCGTGCGCGATGGCGTGCGGGCCGTGCGCCACCGCGCAGTGGCCGCCGAGGCCAATGTGCCGTTGTCGGCGACCACCTACTACTTCAAGGATATCGATGACCTGCTCACCGATACCTTCGCTCAATACGTGGAGCGCAGCGCAGCCTACATGGCCAAGCTGTGGGTGAATAACGAAGGCCTGCTGCGCGAAATGGTCGACAGCGGCGATGGCAGCCCACAGGCGCGTTCGAAGCTGGCGGACGATATTGCACGGCTGATGACGGACTATGTGCACCGGCAACTGCTCACCCGTCGCGAACATCTGATGGCCGAGCAGGCGTTCCGCCAGGAAGCGTTGCTGAACCCGCGCCTGGCCGAGTTGGTGCGCTCGCACCAGCAAATTCTCCTGCAGGGCTCCTGCCAGTTGTTCCAGGTATTGGGTTCCCGTGAGCCACAACAGGATGCCAAAGTGTTGACGGCTATCATCGGACGGATGGAATATCAGGGCCTGCTCAACGACGCCGAACCGGTGGCCGAAGAGGAAATGCTCGGCATCCTGACGCGGTATATGCACCTGGTGCTGGCGTCGGTGTAACGCCTGGGCGCACTTATCCCCTATGGGAGCGGGCTTGCCCGCGAAAGCGGTGTAGCAGTCGACATGTATGTTGAATGTTCAACCACATTCGCGAGCAAGCCCGCTCCTGCAAAGGGACAGTGTTCGCAGGATGTGGGCGTTGTTTGATAGGGAGTGTTGAATGAAAGCCTGGCGTGTCGTACTGATCGCCTTGTCGTTCCTGCTGCTCAGTGGCTGCCTGGTGACCTTCAAGGAGCCGCTGCCCACGAGCGAGGCCGCGCCCAAAGGGTTGCTCGGCAAATGGACCAGCACCAACGCCTGGGGTGAGCCGCTGAATCTGGAGCTGACGCGAATCGGTGATAATCAGTATCAGGCGCTCAGCTACTTTCGCGCCAAACCCAAGGAGCGCGAAGCCTATCCTTTCGTCGTATCGCGACACGGCAGTCGCTGGTACCTGTCGGCGAAAGTGCCGGCGCAGTTCGGCGGGCATTTCACCATCGCCGGCTTCGAACTGACCGACAAACATGAACTGGTGGTCTACAACCTCGACCTCGAGCAAATCAACCAGGCATTGCAGCAAAAGGCCCTGAGCGGCGATGGCTTTCATGCTGTCGAAGGTGATGGCGTGTTGATCAACAGCGACATGGACCAGGTGTCCGCTTACCTTGACGACCCGGCCAATTCCGATGTGTTCGTCGAGGTGGTGCGTTATCAGCGCCAGGCCAAGGCCAAATAAACCCTGCACATAACGCTTTCAACAGGAGTTTCGGGTGGACGAATACCAGCAGTCGATACGCATTTTGTCCGATCGCATTGTGCTGGCGCAGACGCCGATTCGCGTCCTCGATGCGGTCAAGTGGGACGACAATATCCGCAAGGGTTTCCTCAAGGCCAAGGGCAAGGAAATGCCGGCGGTGGACCGCGACTATTACCTGAACCGGCCGCTGTCCTTCGACTCCAGCAAAGTGAAGCTGGAGTTCCAGAACATCGAGCGCGACATCACTCGCCAGCTTGGCCAGTTCAACCCGGTCGGCCAGATCATGCGGCGCATGTGCAAGGAATACCGGATGGTGGTGCGCATGCTCGAAGCGCGCGGTACCGAGGATTTCGGCCTGATTTCCCAGGAGTTGTACGGCGCCGCGTCAGACGCGTTCCACGCCGGTGACCCGACCCTGTCCGACCTGGGGCTGATGCTCTCCGACTACCTGAACAACATCGATGGCCGTGGCGACCTCAAGGATGAACCGAAGACGCTGACGGCCAAGGAAGCGGTGGAAATGCTGCAGCATCGCTTGAACAAGGTGTTCGGCGAGGCGGAGGAAACCATTCGGGTGTTCGAGTCCGATGGCATCGTCGCCGATGCGGCGGCCGGTGCCGACTACATCAAGATCCGCGCCGACGCGATGTTCAACCAACGCGATGTGCGGGCCCTGGAAGTCCACGAAGGGCTGGTGCACGTTGGCACCACGCTCAATGGCCTGAACCAGCCGATCTGTACCTTCCTGGCCAAGGGCCCGCCCTCGTCGACGGTGACCCAGGAGGGCCTGGCGATCCTGATGGAAATCATCACCTTCGCCTCCTATCCGAGTCGCCTGCGCAAGCTGACCAACCGTACCCGCGCCATTCACATGGTGGAGGAGGGTGCCGACTTCCTGCAGGTGTTCGAGTTTTTCCGCGAGCAGGGTTTCGAAATGGCGGAAAGCTACAGCAACACCAGTCGCGTTTTCCGAGGCTCGGTGCCGACAGGTCTGCCATTTACCAAAGACTTGTCCTACCTCAAGGGCTTCATCATGATTTACAACTACATTCAGTTGGCCGTGCGCAAAGGCAAGCTGGAGCAGATACCGCTGCTGTTTTGCGGCAAGACCACGCTGGAAGACATGCGCACCCTGCGCCAGTTGGTGGATGAAGGGCTGGTGGTACCGCCCAAGTACTTGCCGGAGCAGTTTCGCGACATGAATGCATTGTCGGCCTGGATGTGCTTCTCCAACTTCCTCAATCACCTGAGTCTGGACCGGATCGAGGCGGATTACTCCAATATCCTCTAACGACGCGGACCCTGATGTGGGAGCGGGCTTGCTCGCGAATGCGGTCTAACATTCAACATCGCTGTTGTCTGACACGCCGCTTTCGCAAGCAAGCCCGCTCCCACTTTTGATTTGCGTTCCAACGACTATTCTGCGAGGTTTCAACGGATGAGAATCCTCGGCATCTTTTGCCTTCTCCTGGCCCTGGGCGGTTGCAGCTCGCTGTTGTTCTACCCTGAGCCCGGCCAGTTGTTCACCCCGGAAAAAGCCAGGCTCGAATACCGCGACGTTACCCTGACCACTGCCGACGGCGTCAGGTTGCACGGGTGGTGGTTGCCGGCGAAAAAGGGCGTCGAGGTCAAGGGCACGGTGTTGCACCTGCACGGCAATGGCGGAAACCTGCCCATGCATCTGGGCGGCAGCTATTGGTTGCCGGAAAAAGGTTACCAAGTGTTGCTGGTGGACTATCGCGGATATGGCCTGTCCGAAGGCAAGCCGAGCCTGCCGGCGATCTATCAGGACATCGACGCGGCATTCGCCTGGCTGGACCAGGCGCCGGAGGTCAAGGGCAAGCCGCTGATCCTCCTCGGGCAAAGCCTCGGTGGCTCGATGGCTGTCCATTACCTCGTGCAACACCCTGAGCGGCAGAAACAGCTCAAGGCATTTGTCATGGATGGTGTGCCGGCCAGTTACCGCAGTGTCGGGCAGTATGCATTGAGCCATTCCTGGGTGTTCTGGACGTTCCAGGTGCCGCTGTCGTGGCTGGTGCCGGACGGCGACAGCGCGATCAACTCCATGGCGCAACTCAATGGCGTGCCGAAACTGATCTACCACAGCATCGATGATCCGATCGTGCCTCTTTCCAACGGCATCCGACTGTATCAAGCTGCGCCGCCGCCGCGCGTGCTGCAATTGACCCGCGGCGGTCACGTGCAGACGTTCGCCGATCCGGTCTGGCGTAAAGTCATGCTGCGTTTTCTTGACGATCCGCAGCATTTCAATGGTCTGCGCCGCCTGGGTGAGATTCCCAATTACCCGGCGCCCGAAAAATCCGAAGATGAACCACCAGAGAGTCCGCAATGAGTGAAGAACGTAACGCCATCCCGCTGATCATCACCGGTATCTGCAGCATCCTCGGCACTGTGGGTGCCCTGTGGTGGTACGGCTACCTGCACTTTGCCAAGCCAGAGGATGCGTTGCTGCTCAACGAATTCACCATGCTCAAGACCGTGCCGGGCGAGGACTACAAAGTCTCCCTGGAACCGGCCGCCCAAGTGGCGCAGTGCATCGATGGGGTACTGGTGCTGTTCGACACCGAACAGAAAGGCTTGACCGGCGTGCTGATCGACAGCAAGAAAAAAGCCGTGCGTTGCATGGGCCAGGAAACGCCGCAGAAGCTTGAGCAGTAAGCAATATTTGTTTGCAACACAGATAAAATGTGGGAGCGGGCTTGCTCGCGAATGCTGTCTGACATTCAACATCTCTGTTGTCTGGCACACCGAATTCGCGAGCGAGCCCGCTCCCACATTGGTTTTGCGCTACGGCTAATTACGGTGTGTTAACACTCACCGCCGACCGCGGAATCACCGGTTGGTTATCGTTGGAAATCGTCACTTCCACCCGACGATTCTGTGCCCGGCCAGAGTTACTGGTGTTATCCGCCACCGGGTACTCCTTGCCATAACCCTGGGCCACAATGCGCGTCGGATCGACGCCCATTTTCACCAGTGCCATGCGCACGGAGCTGGCGCGACGTTCCGACAGCGACTGGTTGTGCGATGCCGTACCGGTACTGTCGGTGTAGCCCTCGACTATCACTTTGCGGTCGGGGTTTTCCTGGAGGTACTGCGCCAGTTTGTTGATGTTCATCAAACCGTTGGATTTCAGCTCGGCCTTGTCGGTGGCGAACAGCACGTCACCGAAGGTTACCAGCGTGCCGCGATCGGTCTGCCTGGCGTTGAGGCTGTCCTGCAATTGCCTGATCTGCTGGTCGCGTGCATCCAGACGGGCCTGGGCACGTTGCGCAGAAGCGTTTTTAAGGTTGGCTTCCGCGGTGCGCAGGGCGATGGTCTGTTTCGCCACTTCGACACGCTGGTTGGTCAAATAGGCCAGTTGATCGACTTTGGCCGGGTCTTGCTTGTCCAGGTAGGCCTTGTCGGCCTTGTCCAGGTAATCGCTGGCGTCCTTGGTCTCCAGCGCCGCGACCTTGCTTGCCTGCGGGTTGGCTTGCAGGCCGGAATAGTTGGTGCGGGCCTGTTCAAGGTTGGCGTTGGGCGGTGTGGAGCACGCAGCCAGGGCAACGCTTGCGGCCAGCAGGGCAGGGATCATCAATTGTTTGGAATTCATGCATTTGCAAATCATGGTTTCGTCCTTTTTAGTCGAGTAAGAAATACGTCGTGCCGCGCGGTTACTGAACAGCGCGCTGGCTTTCCTGACGCAGTTCCTGAACCCCTTGGCGAGAGTCCTTCAGCGCTTGTTCGGCTTTCATCGCCTGGGCTTTGCGCTCAGCCACGCGAGCGTCCCACTCGGCTTGCTCGGCGAGGGTTTTCGCCTGCTCGTACTTTTTGTCGTGCATGGCGATTTCGGCCTGTTTGAGCTTGTCTTGCGCAGACTTCATTTCCACTGCCGCGAATTCAGTGCCACCGGCGCTGACAGCGCTATTGACCGCTGACTCGGTGACGGCAAATTGCTCGGTGGGCGGGTTACCGGCGCAACCGGCCAGTACGAGACTGCCACCGATGGCAAGGGCTGCCATTTTCAGGCCATGCAGAGGGCTGGACGAGGATTTGCCAGTAGCGATTTTCATGATCTTCAACTCCATTGGACTAGCTCCTGAACAACTAAAAAATCCATCCTGGGCAAGGAGCCGCGAGTTACGGTTTCGAGGGGATTTGATACGGCCGTCCCAGGCGTGGTTACTGGATTGACCCGAGGCGTTTTTCAAAAGTTCAGAGAAATTGATCAGGAGCGAGAATTTGGCGTTTGCAGGAGCGAGCTTGAGCCTACAGGGGATCATGCGTACGGAAAGTCAGTGGTTTTGCCTGACGTGGCTGGCTGACAAGGCCACGGTCGAGCCCTTCACATAGGAAAGCTCTATGCAGGAGCGAGCTTGCTCGCGATGATCGTCAACGAAAACGCGTGCTACCTGAGTCAACGCGGCGCGTCGAAGTCCCTCGCGAGCAAGCTCGCTCCTACAGGGAGGGTGGGTACGGACAGTCAGTGTTTTTGCTTGTCGTTGCCAGCTGACAAGTCATGCAGGTGACGGCGCGACAAGGCCAGAAAGCGAGGAGTCGGGCCGATGTCCTCATACAGGGGATCACCTTCTTCGTCAGTCGCCACCACGGTCGAGCCCTTCACGTAAGGAAAGCTCTTTTCCAGTTCTTCCAAGGCGGCGCCGATCAGTTCACCGAGCAGCTCCTCGGGTTGCCGTTTGGGGTACATCTCGGTAATGGCCGCCAGGCGTGCGGCGGCTTCCATGTCCAGATGAATCGTGTAGCCCGTCTTGGTCAGGCGACCCTTGGCATTTTCTTCCCAATGCTGGGCCAGTTCGCGGATTTTCATGATGACCTCATTGCGTTCCTGCTGGTGGCAGGCCGGGTGAGTGTCCGGCTGTGGCCGGTGACAGCCGTTGTACGGCTCATAGTTGAGACTAGCTTCAACGCCCAAGGTTTAAAGTCCCTTCGTCGTCTTGCTTGTAAGAAACGCTCTGGAGCGGCACTCTTTAAGCTCATGGCCGCCCGGGTTTTTTCGCTGGAGAACTGCTGATGACCGATATTGATGCACGCTTGCGCGAGGATGTTCACCTGTTGGGTGAGCTGTTGGGCAACACCATTCGCGACCAGTACGGGGATGGTTTCCTCGACAAGATCGAGCAGATCCGCAAGGGCGCCAAGGCTGATCGCCGCGGTTCCATGGACGCCGAGCTGAGCGCCAGCCTCAACCAGTTGACCGAAGACGAGTTGCTGCCGGTGGCGCGGGCGTTCAATCAATTCCTCAATCTGGCCAACATCGCCGAGCAATATCAGCTGATTCACCGTCGCGAAGCGTCCCAGCCTGCGCCATTCGAAGCGCGTGTGCTACCGGAACTGCTTGCCCGCCTGCGCGCCGAAGGTCATGGCGCCGAGTCTTTGGCCCGGCAATTGGGGCGGTTGGAAATCGAGCTTGTGCTCACCGCGCACCCGACCGAAGTCGCGCGTCGCACATTGATCCAGAAGTACGATGCCATCGCCGCGCAACTGGCGGCTCTGGACCATCGCGACCTGACCGGCGCGGAGCGCGAGCAGATCAAGTCGACGCTGCAGCGCCTGATCGCCGAGGCGTGGCACACCGAAGAGATCCGCCGTACACGTCCGACACCGGTCGATGAAGCCAAATGGGGTTTCGCGGTGATCGAGCATTCGCTGTGGCAAGCCATCCCCAATTACCTGCGCAAGGCCGACCAGGCCCTGCATGCCGCCACCGGCCTGCGCTTGCCCCTGGAAGCCGCGCCGATTCGCTTTGCCTCGTGGATGGGCGGCGACCGTGACGGCAACCCGAACGTGACGGCCACCGTCACCCGCGAAGTGTTGCTGCTGGCGCGCTGGATGGCGGCGGATTTGTACCTGCGCGACGTCGATCAACTCGCCGCCGAGCTATCGATGCAGCAGGCCAGTGACGAATTGAAAGCCAAGGCCGGCGACAGTGCCGAACCCTATCGCGCGGTACTCAAGCAACTGCGCGAGCGCCTGCGTGCGACGCGTAACTGGGCTCACACCGCGTTGACCACGCCTGTGCCCGCACCGGCCGATGTCCTGCAGAACAATCGGGAACTGCTCGATCCACTGGAGCTGTGCTACCACTCGCTGCATCAATGCGGCATGGGCGTGATCGCCGACGGTCCGTTGCTCGATTGCTTGCGCCGGGCGGTCACCTTCGGCCTGTTCCTGGTGCGTCTCGATGTGCGCCAGGACGCGTCGCGGCACAGTGCCGCCATGAGCGAAATCACCGATTACCTTGGCCTCGGTCGCTACGAAGACTGGAGCGAAGAAGAACGCATTGCCTTCCTGATGCGTGAACTGAACAACCGCCGGCCCTTGTTGCCGGCTCACTACAAGCCGTCCGCCGACACCGCCGAAGTGCTGGCGACCTGTCGGGAAATCGCCGCGGCGCCGGGGGCATCCCTCGGCTCGTACGTGATCTCCATGGCCGGTGCCGCTTCCGATGTGCTCGCCGTGCAACTGCTGCTCAAGGAGTCTGGCGTGTTGCGGCCGATGCGCGTGGTGCCTTTGTTCGAAACCCTTGCTGACCTGGATAACGCCGGGCCGGTGATCGAGAAACTGTTGCTCCTGCCCGGCTATCGCTCGCGCCTGCAAGGGCCGCAGGAGGTGATGATCGGCTATTCCGACTCAGCCAAGGACGCCGGCACCACGGCGGCGGCCTGGGCGCAATATCGGGCGCAGGAACGCTTGGTGGATATCTGCCGCGATCAACAAGTTGAGCTGCTGTTGTTCCACGGTCGCGGCGGCACCGTGGGCCGTGGTGGTGGCCCGGCTCACGCGGCCATTCTGTCGCAGCCGCCGGGTTCGGTCGCGGGGCGTTTTCGCACCACCGAGCAGGGGGAAATGATTCGATTCAAGTTCGGCCTGCCGGACATCGCCGAGCAAAACCTCAATCTGTACCTGGCGGCCGTGCTCGAAGCGACCCTGTTGCCACCGCCCCCTCCGACCCCGCAGTGGCGCCATCTGATGGACGAACTGGCGGCAGACGGCGTTAGTGCTTATCGCGCCGTGGTGCGGGAAAATCCGCAATTCGTCGAGTACTTCCGCCAGTCCACCCCTGAACAGGAGCTCGGGCGCCTGCCCTTGGGCAGCCGTCCAGCCAAGCGCCGGGCCGGCGGCATCGAAAGCCTGCGGGCGATCCCGTGGATTTTCGGCTGGACCCAGACGCGCCTGATGCTGCCGGCCTGGCTCGGTTGGGAAGCAGCATTGAGCAAGGCCCTGGAACGCGGTGAAGGTGAACTGCTGGGGCAAATGCGCGAACAGTGGCCGTTCTTCCGTACTCGCATCGATATGCTGGAAATGGTCCTGGCAAAGGCCGACGCGGACATCGCCCGGTCCTACGATGAGCGCCTGGTGGAACCGCAATTGCTGCCATTGGGTGCGCACTTACGCGACCTATTGTCGCAGGCATGCGCTATCGTCCTGGGTCTGACGGGGCAGTCGCAGCTACTGGCACATAGCCCTGACACCCTTGAATTCATCCGCTTGCGCAATACCTACCTCGACCCGCTGCATCTATTGCAGGCGGAGTTGCTGGCGCGCTCGCGACAACAGGACGTGGCACAGGGCAGCCCGGTAGAACAGGCATTGCTGGTGTCTGTGGCGGGGATTGCCGCCGGTTTGCGTAATACCGGCTAAGGTTTCTACCCTCGGGTCAGGCATCCGCTGCAGGGGGCGGATGCCGCTCAAGGGCAAGCAGGAAAGTTCGGCCAGGCGACAGTTAATGATGGGGTTGCGACTAGGGGAACCGCGCCAAAAGGTCGCAGGAGGCGGCGGTTTCTCCGACTTTTGGCGGCTTGTGTGGGCGCAGCCTGCTGTGTATCTTGATCAGCCTTTGGCCGTTTGGGCGGTCACGACCCTATTTTTGAGATTGGCCCCATGCGGCGAATCTGACGTTATCTATATAAAAAAATTGAGGAGCACATCGATGCGCGTCATTCTGCTGGGAGCTCCCGGGGCCGGTAAAGGTACTCAGGCTAAGTTCATCACCGAGAAATTCGGTATTCCGCAAATCTCCACCGGCGACATGCTGCGTGCCGCGGTCAAGGCCGGCACCGAGCTGGGCATCAAGGCCAAGAGCATCATGGATGCCGGTGGCCTGGTGTCCGATGACCTGATCATCGCACTGGTCAAGGACCGCATTGCCCAGTCCGACTGCGTCAACGGTTTCCTGTTCGACGGTTTCCCGCGCACCATTCCTCAGGCTGAAGCCCTGGTGAGTGCTGGCGTCGAGCTGGATGCTGTGGTTGAAATCGCCGTTGAAGACGAAGAAATCGTTCAGCGTATCGCCGGTCGCCGTGTTCACGAGGCCAGCGGTCGCGTGTATCACATCGTCTACAATCCGCCGAAAATCGCTGGCAAAGACGACGTCACCGGTGAAGAGCTGGTACAGCGCAAGGACGACACCGAAGAAACCGTGCGTCATCGCCTGTCGGTCTACCATTCGCAGACCAAGCCGTTGGTGGACTTCTACCAGAAGCTCTCGGCTGCCAATGGCAAGCCGAAGTACAGTCATATCGAAGGTGTCGGTTCGGTTGAAGCGATCACCGCCAAGGTGCTTGCGGCCCTGAGCTGAAAAGTCTGATCCGCTGCATCATCTACGGCCCGCTTGCGGGCCGTAGTTGTTTATACTGACGCACTTTTTTTCTGACCTCTCTTACGGATACATCGATGAGCACCTTGCTGGCCCTGGACACCGCGACTGAAGCTTGCTCCGTTGCCTTGCTGCATGACGGCAAGGTCACGAGCCATTACGAGGTGATCCCGCGCCTGCATGCGCAGAAGCTGTTGCCCATGATCCAGCAGTTGCTGGCCGATGCCGGGACCACGCTGCAAGCAGTCGACGCCATCGCTTTCGGTCGCGGACCGGGCGCGTTTACCGGCGTGCGCATTGCCATCGGTGTGGTGCAGGGCCTGGCATTTGCCCTCGATCGCCCGGTATTGCCGGTGTCGAACCTGGCCGTACTGGCCCAGCGCGCGTATCGCGAACAGGGCGCCCACCAGGTCGCGGCGGCCATCGATGCGCGGATGGACGAGGTGTATTGGGGTTGCTACCGCGAAACGGCCGGGGAGATGCGATTGGTCGGGGCTGAAGCGGTATTGCCCCCGGAAGTGGCAGCGTTGCCGGCTGATGCCAGTGGCCAATGGTTCGGCGCGGGCACCGGTTGGGGGTATGCCGAGCGCATCGGCGTCAACCTGAGCGGTCAGGACGCCGGCATGTTGCCCCATGCCGAAGACTTGCTGACGCTGGCGCGATTTGCCTGGGCACGTGGCGAGGCCATAGTGGCCGATGAGGCGCAGCCGGTTTATCTGCGCGATAAAGTGGCGACGCCCAAAGCGCGTTGATTGCCAAGACCGCGTCGCTTTATTCGCGAGCAGGCTCGCTCCCACAGGATCTGCGTAAACCTTGTGGGAGCGAGCCTGCTCGCGAAAGCAATTTCAAGAACACCACCAATCGTCATTTTCTAACGCCTGCTTTTAAACCTTTTCGCTTTTATGTGTTCTAGTTATCACTCGGCGGTTTGCGAAGTGGAATATGCGCCACTAAACTGCCATCACTGATACCGAGTATGCCCATATGCGTATAGACGGCCTTTCTTCTCAGTCCTACCCCATCAAGCGCAAGCCTCGCAAAGGCCATGTGGTGGAAGACGAGTCCGTCGACATCGACGGTGAACTGGAATTTCCGTCCGAAGAGCAACTGGCCGCCCGGGCTGCCAGAGCCAGCGCGCAAAAACTGAGCAATCTTCCCGCCCGTCAGCAGGACCTGATTTACCACCGTGCCATGAGCAAAAGTGTGGCGATGGCCCTGGCCAGCTACTTGAGCACCGCCGGTTTCGTCGATTGGGATGGCGAAGTACTGGGTCTCGATCTGTACATCTGATGGTGCTGCCGTACTACCTCGGATGCCCGTCCTGGAGCGAAAATGCCTGGCGCGATTACCTCTATCCGGCGCACGCCAGACCTGCCGAGTTTTTGAGTCTGTATTGCCAGGTGTTCAACGCCGTGGAAGGCAACACGACCTTCTACGCCAGCCCGGCTGCCGCCACCGTGCAACGCTGGGCGCAAACCTTGCCCGAACACTTTCGCTTCACCGCCAAGTTCCCCGGTGACATCAGCCATGGCGGTGACCTGCGTGAGCAACTGACTGCCGCTGAAACCTTCACCCAGTTACTCAGCCCACTCGGCGCGCGAGTATCGCCGTTGTGGTTGCAGCTATCGAAAAGCTTTACGCCGCAACGCTTGCCCGAGTTGGCGGGTTTTATCGATGCCCTTGAGCGGCCGTTGGCGGTGGAAGTGCGGCATGACGAATTCTTCGCCAAGGGTGACAGCGAACGCAGGCTCAATCGCCTGTTGCGGGATCGCGGCGTCGAGCGCATTTGTCTCGATTCGCGCGCACTGTTCAGCTGCACATCGACCGACCCTTCGGTGCTCCACGCCCAATCGAAAAAACCGCGGGTCCCACCCCGTCCGGCGGCATTTACGCACTGTCCGCAGGTGCGCTTCATCGGCCATCCACAGCTTGAAGCCAACGATCCGTTTCTGCTGCCGTGGGTAGAGAAAATCGCCCTGTGGATCGAAGAGGGGCGAACGCCCTACATCTTCCTGCACACCGCCGACAACGTGCTGGCGGCGAAACTGGCGCAGCGCTTCCACGCCAGATTGATGCTGCGTCTGCCTGGCTTGCCGCCGCTGCCTGAGCTATACAGAGAGCCTGCCGCCGAGCAACTAGGCCTGCTCTGACGGCGCACTCATTGGTCTTTTCAGGAGCCTGCCAATGGACGCGCAAACCCTTCGAGCACAAGCCTTCAAAGCCCTGCACGAGCGCAAAGGCGCTTTCGTGATTCCTAATCCGTGGGACGCCGGTTCGGCAAAAATGCTCGCCAGCCTGGGCTTCGAGGCGTTGGCGACCACCAGTGCCGGTCATGCATTTTCCAGGGCACGCCCCGATGGCGGGCTGACCCTCGACGAAACCCTGTTGAACGTTCAGGCGATTGTCGCGGCCAGTGATTTGCCAGTGGCGGTCGATCTGGAAAACGGCTTTGCCGACAACCCGGCCGAATGCGCAAAGAGTATTGTGCGGGCCGCGCAGGTGGGGGCGGTCGGTGGCTCAATCGAAGACGCCACGGGGCGTGAAGAGGGCCCGATCTACTGCTTCGAACATGCCGTGGCGCGCATTGAAGCCGCCGTTGCCGCCGCACGTGGTTTGCCTTTTCCGTTCACGCTGACGGCGCGGGCCGAGAACTTTCTGCACGGCAATCCCGACCTGGCCGATACCATTCGCCGCTTGCAGGCGTTTGCCGAGGCCGGTGCCGACGTGCTCTATGCGCCGGGCCTGCGCAGCGCCCAAGACGTATTGGCGGTGGTCCGCGCCGTGGCGCCGAAACCGCTCAACGTGTTGATGTCCGGCGGCCTGACGCTATCGGTCGAGCAGTTGAGCGAGATGGGCGTCAAGCGCATCAGTGTCGGCTCGGCACTGGCGTTGGCAGCCTATGGCGAGTTCTTCCGCGCCGCCCGGGAGATCCGCGATTCGGGCTCGTTCGGTTTTACTTCGCGCTCCATGCCGTTCCAGCAGGCCAATTCATTGTTCAAGGACTGAACAGCGCAGGTGTCGCTCGGGTTTATGCGGCCAGACGCAGGTTCTGCAGGATGATCGGGCGTGCCCAGCCGTTATCGAAGTCGAGTTGCTTCTGTTGCTCGATCAGCTCTTCGGGGGAGAAGGGCGGGAAAGGCTTGTCCAGCAGATCGAGTTCGAACTCGGCGATCGGCAGGTGCAGCGCACGCGGTTGCGGCGCCGGGCCGGCTTCTGGCACAGGTTGACCGGCGGTCAACACGATCGGACGTACCCAGCCGCTTTCGAAGTCCTGTTGTTTCTGCTGGGCGACGACTTCTTCCGGCGGGAACGGTGGGAACGGCTTGTCGGCCAGATCCAGTTCGAATTCGGCGATCGGCAAAAACAGTGGCTCTGGCGGACGAACCTGGTTGTCCTTCACATCGCATTCGCGCTGGGAAACGATGTGCGCCAGCAAGTCGCTGCCAACGGTGGGTTCAACCGGGCTTTGGAGATCGACCGGTGGGAAGTTGAGCGATTGCGGCAGCACATCACCCGACTGATCGGCCAGCGCACGGGCAAAGAAATCCTGCCAGATGTGACTGACACCGCTCAGTGCCTGGGTATTTCGCAGGTTGTAATTGCCGTAGGGCGAGATAAAACCTGTGATTGTGGGTTGAATGTCTGACATTTCTCTCGGTCGACGCTCAGCTCTGGCAAAATGCTCGATAGTTTTGTTATCGGCCGTTTTTGCCGATCATTAATTTTTTGAGCGTGTTTTCTGATGAATGATCAACCCGCGGCCTGCCGCATCCATGTCGAGGCCCTGGACGCGGCGTTCGAGCCGCAAGCCGAGCAATGGGCCGAGCGCCTGGGCCTGCCCTTGCAGGTGGCCGACGGCGAGTTTGCCTTGCAGGTGGGCGAGCAGGGTTTGCAGCTGCAACAACTGGGAGCGGATGCACCGGGGCCTGTGCGGGTTGACTTCGTCGAGGGCGGCGCGGCCCATCGCCGGTTATACGGTGGTGGCAGCGGGCAGATGATCGCCAAGGCCGTTGGCATCGCTCAGGGCGTGCGTCCACGGGTACTGGATGCCACGGCGGGGCTGGGCAAGGATGCGTTCGTACTGGCCAGCCTGGGGTGCGAGATGAGCCTGATCGAGCGTCAGCCGCTGATCGGCGCCTTGCTCGAAGATGGCCTGGCCCGCGGCGCGGAAGATTTCGAGGTGGCGCCGATCGTGGCGCGCATGCATTTGCTCAAGGGCAACTCAATCGAGGTGATGCGCAACTGGGAAGGCGAGCCGCCGCAAGTGATCTACCTCGACCCGATGTTCCCGCATCGTGAGAAAACTGCGTTGGTGAAGAAGGAAATGCGCCTGTTCCGGCCGCTGGTGGGCGATGACCCGGACGCGCCGGCACTGCTTGAAGCGGCGTTGGCGCTGGCCAGCCATCGAGTGGTGGTCAAGCGCCCGCGCAAGGCGCCGTGCATTGAAGGGCCCAAGCCCAGTCATGCGCTGGATGGCAAGTCCAGCCGGTATGACATCTACCCGAAGAAGGCATTGAAGCCTTAAGGTCGGGTCGCCTTCTTCGCTGGCAAGCCAGCTCCTGCAGGTTTTGTGTCGGGCCCGGAATTTTGGAACACCTCGGACCCTGTAGGAGCTGGCTTGCCAGCGAAGGCGTCAGCCCGGACACCCTCGGACCGTCAGGTCTACTCGGGTCGATAAGCCCGCATAAACAACCCCACCACTTCGCGCACATGGCTCTCCGCCGCCTCTCCAACCGGTGGTTCACCGCAGCCGTATAGCAAACGAAAATTCCCCGCGCCCTTGAGCAGGCAGAAGAAGTGCTCGGCGGCATTGTGCGGTTTGTCGATGCTCAATACGCCACTTTCGTCGATTCGGCTCAACAGGCGCTCCATGCCCAGCAACATGCGCTCCGGCCCGGCCTCGAAGAAAATCTGCGAGAGCTTCGGATCCTGGCTGCCCAGGGTCACCATCAACCGGTGCAGGTTCACCGACTCGTCGCTGTTGATCAGTTGATGAAACCCGCGCGCGATGTTCAGCAGCACGGTTTCCACCGCAGCGCCTTGCGGCAGTTCGAAGAACAGCGGCGGCAGTTGCTCCTCGCACTTGGCCACCACGGCGGCGGAAAAGAGCGTCTCCTTGTCGTTGAAGTGGCTATAGACCGTCAGCTTCGACACACCGGCCTCCGCTGCCACGGCGTCCATGCTGGTGCTGGCGTAACCCTTGCTCAAAAACAGCGTTTTCGCGGCATCGAGGATGGCCTGGCGCTTGGCCAGATCCTTGGGGCGGCCGGGGCCGTTGGGTGCTGAAAGATTGTTCGGCATATTCGCTTTTATTACTGGACTGGTCAGTTTGCTATTAATAACATACTGGTCAGTATAATTATTCCAAGCACCATTAGCGAAAGGTCCTTCACCATGTTCCGCTATGTCTTGCCCCTCGCGTTGCCAGTCAGTCTGGCATTTTTATTGTCTGCGTGCGGTCACGAAGAGGCGCCTCAATTGAGCGTTCGCCCGGCCATGGTGGTTCAGCCAGAGCCTTCGGCCCAGGCGATGGAAAGCTATCCCGGTGAAGTTCGCGCCCGCTATGAACCCGACCTGGCGTTCCGCATTGGCGGCAAAGTCAGCCGACGACTGGTCGAAGAGGGGCAGCGGGTCAAGGCCGATCAGCCGCTGGCGGAGCTCGATCCCCAGGACGTTCGCCTGCAACTGGAGGCCACCCGTGCCCAGGTGGCCGCAGCCGAAGCCAACCTCAACCTGGTACGTTCCGAACGCGATCGCTACAAGACCCTGATGGACCGCCAGTTGGTCAGTCGTTCGCAGTACGACAACGCCGAAAACCTCTATCGATCCGGTGAAGCACGCCTCAAGCAGATCAAGGCCGAGTTCAACGTCTCGACCAACCAGGCCAGCTATGCCGTGCTGCGTGCGCCGCAGGATGGTGTGGTGGCCAAGCGTGCCGTAGAAGTCGGGCAAGTGGTGGCGGCCGGGCAAACGGTGTTTACCCTGGCCACCGATGGCGAGCGTGAAGTGTTGATCAGCTTGCCGGAGCAGAGTTTCGGCCGCTTCAAGGTCGGGCAGCCGGTATCGGTGGAGCTGTGGACGCAGCCGGATCAGCGCTTCGCCGGGCACATCCGTGAACTGTCGCCAGCGGCCGATCCAAAATCGCGCACCTTTGCCGCCCGCATTGCCTTCACTGGCGGCAAGGTCCCCGCCGAGCTTGGCCAGAGCGCCCGGGTGTTCGTCCAGACCGCCGAGGTGATCGCGCTGTCCGTGCCGCTTTCAGCATTGACCGCGGAAAACGGCGTGACCTATGTCTGGGTAGTCGGCGCCAACAGTACTTTGAAGAAGACCCCGGTGCGGGTCGGTGCCTTCGGTGAGAAAAGCGTCCCGGTGCTCGAAGGCCTCAATGCCAGCGACTGGGTCGTGGCCGCTGGCGTCCATGTGCTTCTCGACGGGCAGCTCGTGCGCCCGGTGGATCGCTCCAACCGCGTGGTCAATCTGGCGGACAAGGAGTAATCCCCGATGGGCTTCAATCTTTCCGAATGGGCGCTGCGCAACCGCCAGATCGTACTGTTCCTGATGCTGTTGCTGGCGATCGTTGGCGCACTGTCCTACACCAAGCTGGGTCAAAGCGAAGACCCGCCGTTTACCTTCAAGGCCATGGTGATCCGTACCAACTGGCCGGGGGCGACGGCGCAGGAAGTCTCGCGCCAGGTGACCGAGCGCATCGAAAAGAAGTTGATGGAAACCGGCGAGTACGAGCGCATCGTGTCGTTCTCCCGTCCGGGTGAATCCCAGGTGACGTTCATCGCTCGCGACTCCATGCACTCGGTAGAAATCCCTGACCTCTGGTATCAGGTGCGCAAGAAGGTCAACGACATTCGGCATACCTTGCCACCGGGCATCCAGGGGCCGTTCTTCAACGATGAGTTCGGTACCACCTTCGGCAATATCTACGCCTTGACCGGCGAAGGTTTCGACTACGCGGTGCTCAAGGATTACGCCGACCGCATCCAGATCCAGCTGCAACGGGTCAAGGATGTGGGCAAGGTCGACCTGCTCGGGTTGCAGGACGAAAAAATCTGGATCGAGCTTTCCAACGTCAAGCTTGCCACCCTTGGCTTGCCCTTGGCGGCGGTGCAACAGGCGCTTGAAGAACAGAACGCGGTGTCCACCGCCGGCTTCTTTGAAACCAGCAGCGAGCGATTGCAGCTGCGGGTGTCGGGGAATTTCCAGAGCGTCGATGAGATAAAGAACTTTCCGATTCGTGTCGGTGATCGCACCTTCCGTATTTCCGATGTGGCTGACGTACGTCGTGGTTTCAACGACCCTCCCGCACCGCGCATGCGCTTCATGGCCGAGGATGCGCTTGGCCTGGCCGTGGCCATGAAGGACGGTGGCGACATTCTGGTGCTGGGCAAGGCCCTGGAAGTCGAGTTCGCCCGTATCCAGAAAAACCTCCCGGCCGGCATGCAGCTGCGCAAGGTTTCCGACCAGCCAGCAGCGGTGAAAACCGGCGTCGGCGAGTTCGTCCAGGTGCTGGTGGAAGCCTTGGTGATTGTGCTGCTGGTGAGCTTTTTCTCCCTCGGCGTGCGCACGGGCATGGTGGTCGCCCTGGCGATTCCGCTGGTGTTGGCAATGACCTTCGCCTGCATGTATTACCTGGGCATCGGCCTGCACAAGATTTCCCTCGGCGCGCTGGTGCTGGCGCTGGGGTTGCTGGTGGACGACGCGATCATCGCCGTGGAAATGATGGCGATCAAGATGGAGCAGGGCTTCGATCGCATAAAGGCCGCCAGCTATGCCTGGACCAGTACCGCCTTCCCGATGCTGACCGGGACGCTGATCACTGCCGCCGGGTTCCTGCCGATTGCCACCGCGCAATCAGGCACCGGCGAATATACCCGCTCGATCTTCCAGGTGGTGACGATCGCGCTCCTCGCCTCCTGGGTGGCCGCTGTGGTTTTCGTGCCGTATCTGGGGGAAAAGCTCCTGCCGGACCTGGCGAAAATTCACGCAGCCAAACACGGCGCGGGCCAGCCCGACCCTTATGGCACGCCGTTCTATCAGCGCGTCAGGCGTCTGGTGGAGTGGTGTGTGCGCTGGCGCAAAACCGTTATTGCCTTGACCGTGGTGTTGTTCGTTGCCTCCATCGTGCTGTTCCGCTTTGTGCCTCAGCAGTTCTTTCCGGCATCCGGCCGACTGGAGTTGATGGTCGATCTGAAACTGGCCGAAGGCGCTTCCCTGAGCAACACCGCCGAGCAGGTCAAACGCCTCGAAGCGCTGCTCAAGGACAAGGCCGGAATCGATAACTACGTGGCCTACGTCGGCACCGGCTCGCCGCGTTTTTACCTGCCCCTGGACCAGCAACTACCTGCGGCGAGCTTTGCCCAGTTTGTCGTCCTGGCCAAGACCATCGAGGAGCGCGAAGCGCTGCGCAGCTGGTTGATCGAAACCCTCAACGAACAGTTCCCGGCCCTGCGCTCGCGGGTTACACGCCTGGAAAATGGCCCGCCGGTTGGTTATCCCGTGCAGTTCCGGGTGACCGGTGAACACATCGAGGAAGTCCGCGCACTGGCCCGCAAGGTCGCGGCCAAGGTTCGCGAAAACCCGCACGTGGCCAACGTCCACCTGGACTGGGAAGAACCGAGCAAAGTGGTGTACCTGAACGTCGATCAGGACCGCGCGCGGGCATTGGGCGTGAGCACGGCGAACCTGTCGAAGTTCCTGCAGAGCTCGCTCACCGGTTCCAGCGTCAGTCAGTACCGCGAAGACAACGAGTTGATCGAGATCCTGCTGCGCGGCACCTTGCATGAACGCAGTGAACTGTCGTTGCTGCCAAGTCTGGCGGTGCCGACCGATAACGGTCGCAGCGTGGCCCTGTCGCAGATCGCGACGCTGGAGTACGGCTTTGAGGAAGGCGTCATCTGGCACCGTAACCGCTTGCCGAACGTGACAGTTCGCGCCGACATCTATGGCAAGGAACAACCGGCGACCCTGGTGCAGCAGATCTTGCCGACCCTCGATCCGATCCGCGCTGAACTGCCGGACGGTTACTTGCTGGATGTCGGTGGCACGGTGGAGGACTCGGCACGCGGGCAGAACTCGGTGAAGGCTGGGGTACCGCTGTTCATTGTGGTGGTGCTGACGTTGCTGATGCTGCAATTGCGCAGTTTCTCACGCACGGCGATGGTGTTTCTGACAGCGCCGTTGGGGCTTATCGGGGTGACGTTGTTCCTGATGGTGTTCCGTCAGCCGTTTGGTTTTGTCGCGATGCTCGGGACGATCGCGTTGTCCGGGATGATCATGCGTAACTCGGTGATTCTGGTGGATCAGATCGAGCAGGACATCGCTGCCGGGTTGAAGCCTTGGCAGGCGATTATCGAGGCGACCGTGCGGCGGTTCCGGCCTATTGTGTTGACCGCATTGGCGGCGGTGCTGGCGATGATTCCTTTGTCGCGCAGTGTGTTTTTCGGGCCGATGGCGGTGGCGATCATGGGCGGGTTGATTGTGGCTACGGCGTTGACGCTGCTGTTTTTGCCGGCGTTGTATGCGGCCTGGTTTCGGGTCGGCAAAGAGTCGGTTTGATCTGTTGGGCGTGGCGGCCTTTGGGCCGACCAGGCTCTTGGTTGACCGGGTACATATCCGTTGCTGCGGTGACGGCGGCTTATGGTTTCGCCCTTACGGCGACTTACTTTTTTTTCAAACGCCAAAAAAAAGATAAGCAAAAAAAGGCTCGCCCCGAGCGTCCGGCCCCTCGCTTGGGCTCGGCGTTCCTTCGCTCGGGTATCCATCCGGGGACACTGCCCTCCGGTCGGCTTCGCTTCGACCTACATGCAGCGTGTTCGACTGCGTCGAACGGCGCTGCGCGCCACTCCCCGGATGAACACCTGCGCTCAGCCTTCCGAAGGGGCGGGTGGATCAAGATCAAGAGCTGCAGGCGAGCTAACGCTCGGCCTGATGAGTGGTGAAGAGCAGGTGTACGCCGCCTTGCTTTTCTGTGGGAGCTGGCTTGCCCGCGAAGGCGGCCTGACAGCCGACCCATTTCTCCTGGACTCACCGAGGCCCTTGTAGGCGCTGGCTTGCCAGCGAAGGCGGCCCGACAGCCGACCATTTTCTCCTGGACTCACCAAGGCCCCTGTAGGAGCTGGCTTGCCAGCGATGGCGGCCTGACAGCCGACCCATTTCTCCAGGACTCACCGAGGCCCTTGTGGGAGCTTGCTTGCCAGCGATGGCGGCCTGACAGCCGACCCATTTTTCCTGGACTCACCGAGGCCCTTGTAGGCGCTGGCTTGCCAGCGAAGGCGGCCTGACATCCGACCATTTTCTCCTGGATTCACCGAGGCCCTTGTAGGAGCTGGCTTGCCAGCGGAGGCGGCCTGAAAGTCGACCATTTTCTCCTGAATTTACCGGGCCCTTGTGGGAGCTGGCTAGCCCGCGATGGCGTTATGTCGGTTCACACAGTTACAGCCGCTCACCCTTACTCTTTAACGTGCATGAACTCTTCTGCCCAACGGATGTATTCCGCCGGCTGTGTATAGGTGTGAGTCAGTTCCGTCGCGTTCAGGTCGGCGGCCTGGGTGAAGATTTGTCGTTGCTCGCGCAGGCTGTCGTAGGTTGCCTTGATCGCGGCGAAGTAGGCGCCGTGGCCGTCGATGACCACGCGCACGCCCAGCTCGGCCAGGCGTTGGTCATCACGCAACAATGGATTTCCGTAGGTCACCAGCATCAGCGGTACGCTCAGGTGCTCGGCGATCTGTTCCAGGTGGTCGAAATCCTTCACCCCCACCATGCAGATGCCATCCGCGCCGGCGGCCTGGTATTGCCGGGTGCGGCTGATGATTTCCTGTACCGGCAGAATCCCTGCGTGGGTGCGGGCGATGATGGCCATTTCCGAATCACAGCGGGCTTCCAGTGCCGCGCGAATCTTGCCGACGCCTTCGGCGACGGTGATCAGGTCGGTGGATTTGCGGCCGAATTGAGCCGGCAGCAAGGTGTCTTCGATGGTCAGGGCGGCCACGCCGGCACGTTCGAGTTCGACGATGGTGCGCATGACATTGAGCGCGTTGCCATAGCCATGGTCGGCGTCGGCAATCACCGGCAGTTGGGCGACACGGCCGATGCGGGTGGCCTGTTCGGCGAACTCGCTGAGGGTGATCAAGGCAAAGTCAGGGGCGCCCAGTACCTGCAACGACGCGACCGAACCACCGAGAATGCCCACTTCAAACCCCAGGTCGGCCGCAATGCGCGCCGACATCGGGTCAAAGACCGACGCGGTGTGATAGCAGGTGTTGGAAGCGAACAGTTGGCGAAAGTTGCGACGTAAATCTTGATGAGAAAGCCTGGACATATGAGTTCCACCAATGGAAATGGAAGGGCTTGAGCAAAATTGTCAACGCCGAAGACCTAAAAGGCTATCACGGGGGGCGGTCGAGAATGATGACGAATTTGCAGGCGATGGCGGATGGGCGTCCAACTGTTGGTGAGCCGCAAGGCGATTACGCCGCCACCGCCTGCGGCTGTCGAGGGTGCAAGGGTACGGCGCGCACCAAGTCGCCGGGTTGCAGTTGCAGGCGTTTGGCGGTGAAGCGGTCGACGATCAGGCGGTCGCCCACCTGGCGCGCCGCGGTGGCGGTGATGCGGCAGTTTTCCAGGCGCCGGTTGTGGATCAGCCACACGGGAGCCTGGTCGTCCGGGGGGGCGATGGCCAGTTCCAGCAACTGGCTGTCGCGCACGATGCGAATGCTCGAAACAGGGGCCTCGATCACCGGGCCGGCGTCGAATATGTCGATGTAGCCCTTGTGGGCAAAACCCTCGGCGCTGAGGATCTTCAGGGCCTGCTCGGCCTTCGGATGCGGCTTGCCGATCACCGCCTGGGCCTGTTCGGTCAGCAGGCAGGCATAGAGCGGCTGGCGTGGCATCAGTTCAGCGATGAATGATTTATTGCCCAACCCTGACAAGTGATTGGCATGGTTGAAGTCCATCTTGAAAAAGTGCCGGCCGACGCTGTCCCAGAACGCTGAGCAGCCTTGTTCATCAGTACGGCCGGGCAGTTCGGCGATCAATTTATCCCCGAACAGGTGTGCAAACTCCGCCACAAACAGCAAGCGTCCCAGGGACAGCAACCGACCGTGACTGCCCTGGCGTTTATCGGGCCGCAGGAACAGCGAACGCAGCTCCGATTGACCGGTCATTTCATTGTTCAGGAACAAGGTCGGGATGTGCCGCTCGATGCCCAGGTCCGCTGATGAGCTGACCGTCAGCCCGACCCGGTAGTTGTACCAGGGTTCGCGCAGGCCCACGGCCCCGGTCAGGGCACTGACGCCCAGCACTTGCCGGTCGTCGTCTTCGAGTACGAACAGGTAATCGGCATCGGCGCGCTCCACTTGTTCGGCAAAGGTTCTTTGCGCCCAGCGCAAGCGGTGGTTCAGGCGCTCTTCGCTGGTCGGCAGCGAGGTCAATCTGCCTGCCTGCCGGACCAGTGCCAGCAAGGCAGGCAGGTCGGTCACCTGGACCGGACGAACTATCATGCTGCTACTCCTTCTGCGGGCCTGCCGGGGCATAGTCGTTGGGCACGGCCATGGAAAATGATCACAAGGCAATCAGCCGGATCAGGCTGCCTTCGTGCACCTTCAGGGCCGCACAGATCGCCGCATCCAGGGTTACTGGCTGCCCGGTTGTGTAGTCCAGTTCGGCGACAATGGCGCGGTAATTCTGCAGCGAGTCATTGCTCACCAGATAGCGGCCACGGGCGTCGATGGATGAGCCGGTTCTCACTTCAGCGATGCGGCTGTGCTCAATGCAGCGGATGCTGCGGGTGCGTGCATGGAGCGTCGGGCCCCCGTCAAAGAGATCGACATAACTGTTGGTTTGGAAGCCTTCGCGCTGGAGAATATCGAAGGCCACCTGGCCATCGGGGTGGATTTGGCCGATGCAGTCTTGTGCGGCCTGGGGCAGCATCGGTACGTAGATCGGGTACTGCGGCATCAATTCGGCGAGAAACCCGCGACTCTCCAATCCGCAGAGCCGCTCGGCCTCGACATAGGGCAGGTCGAAAAAGTGCTTGCCCACGGCATCCCAGAACGGTGAATGCCCGTCATCGCTACTCAAGCCAACGATTTCGCTGATGACCGCGTCGGCAAAGCGCGGCGGGTGGGCGGCGATGAACAGCAGTCGCGCCCGTGACAACAATTCGCAATATGCCGTGCGCACCAGCGTTGGATCGATATGAAAACCGCGCAGCAAGGTGTGGCCGCTGAGGTCGTGGCAGAGCGACAGGGCAGGTACGCCATGCTCGATGTTCAGTTCCCGCGAAGCACTGTTGAAGTGGCGGTTGCGCAGGCTGTAGAACGGCTCGCTGAAACCCGCGGTGGCAACAATTTCCGAGCAGCCGGCCAGATGCCGAGTCGTTGAATCTTCCAGCACAAAGAAGTAATTCTCCGGGCCCGGGTTCTGGACGGTTTGCTCGAACGACGTGCAGGAGTCGAGAATTTTATCGCGCAGGCGTTCGCTGTCGTCCGGCAGGGACGTGACGCCCACCAGGCTTTCGCGAGCCAGTCGCTGCAATTGGGGCAGGTCGGTTAACTCCACTGGACGCAAGACCAGCATGGATGCACTCCTGTATCAAAAGGCCCGGCGACTGGCACCAAGCCTGACTATCACTGTCGGTTCCCACGCATTGGATCGGCGGTTGTCTGGCCAGACTCCGCTCTGTTTTCAGTCGCTACTCGAGGTTGGCCGCGCGCGCGATCAAACCTGGGCGAGGGCACAGGCAGGGTCTGATCAGGTTGCACAGGGCGTCGAGTGTGGACGGGGGGCAGTCCAGTCGGGAATCGATGTTCGGGTCTTTGAAAGAAGGCATCCGGGCTCCTGCTGGATGGGGGGGGTAATAGTCCATTGAAAACAGTATTTGTTTAAGGCGCACTCGTTGTCTAGTTAATTTTCGAGGGGTTTTTCAACGCCCGAAAATGGGGCGAAATGTCCGTGCGGCGGCGCCTACGTGAATGACGGACGGTCTTGTAGGGCATTGCCTATAAACAAGCCGCAGATGGCGTTTGTTGTGAGACGAAAAGGCCCACAAGGCAACCGTTCTTACGGCACAATCGCGCGACCATCGACGGCGCAACGCCATACTGACTTTTATCGACAGAGTGATCCTTTGTGCAGGCGACCCGATTGACCCTGATCTGCCACGCTCGAACCGTCGCACAGAAATTGGCGCGATTTCCTCTGAACGAAGCTTTGGAAATGGATTGGCAATCGGCGCGGGGTTCTCGTAGTGCCCGATTCAAGAGTGCACGGCTGTTGTGCGGCCCGGAATTGCGCACCCGGCAGACTGCCGAACTGTTCGGCAGCGCCGCACAAGTGGTCGCCGCCCTGCGCGACTGCGATTTCGGGCGCTGGAGGGGGCAGCGAATCAACGACGTGCAAAAAACCGAAGCCCAATGGCTCCAGTCCTGGCTCGCCGACCCCGATTCCGCGCCCCACGGTGGAGAGTCGGTGACTCAAGTGAGTGAGCGCGTGGTTGCCTGGCTGACCACACTGCAGGCGACACCGGGACATGTGCTCGCGGTGACGCACCCGTTTGTCATCCGCGCCGCGCTGACACATGTGCTGCAAGGTTCGGCGCTCAATCTGATCGATGTCGAGCCGCTGTCGAGCGTCGAACTGAGGTTCCAGGGTTGCTGGCGACTACGCTTGGCGGGAGCAGACCTCGAGGAGGAGTGTTGATGAAAAAACTACTGGTCATCGGCATCGGTGCCGGCAACCCCGACTACATCACCCTTCAGGCGGTGAAGGCGCTGAACAGGGTCGACGTGTTTTTCCTGATGGACAAGGGCCAGAGCAAGGGCCAGCTCATCGACCTGCGCCGCGACATTTGCGAGCGCTACATCACCGATCGCCACTACCGCTTTGTCGAAGCCCAAAGCCCTGAGCGCGAGCGTGGTGATGTCGACTACAGGGCCAGTGTCGATGATCTCAACCTGGCCAGGCAGCGGACCTTCGAACGGCTGATCAACGAGGAAATGACCGACGAGCAGTGCGCCGCTTTCCTGGTGTGGGGCGACCCGTCGTTGTACGACAGCACCCTGCGCATCTTGCAGGCGATTCTGGCTTCAGGTGCCTGTGCCTTCGAATTCGAGGTGATCCCGGGCATCACCAGCGTTCAGGCGTTGGCGGCGCAACACAAGGTGGCCCTCAATCAAATTGGCCGCTCGGTTGAAATCACCACCGGCCGGCGCCTCGCCGCCGGGCAGGTGAGCGATGCCGACAGCCTGGTGGTGATGCTCGATGCCCAGGATGCATACCGTCAGGTGGCGGATCAGGAGACCGAGATTTACTGGGGGGCCTACCTGGGGACACCGGATGAAATCCTGATCAGCGGCCGGCTCAAGGACGTGGCCGATGAAATCGAACGGGTACGCAAGGCGGCCCGCCAGGCCAATGGCTGGATCATGGACACCTATCTGTTGCGCAAGCCGTGAGGAAGGGGTTGTCTGTCCAGGCCCGATCGCGGGCAAACCCGCTCCGACTTGGACAGCAAAGATCCCTGTGGGAGCGGGCTGGCCCGCGAAGGGGCCTTCAAACACACCTCAAGAAAGGGCCTTGACCCCACGCCCAAAGCGTTCCCGATACACCGACGGCGGTACACCGACCACGCTGCGAAACGCCACCCGGAAGCTTTCCACCGAGCGATAACCACAGCGCTGGGCAATCTGCTCGGTGTTTTGATGGGTGCTTTCCAGCAGTTCGCGGGCGCGGCCCAGGCGTTGATGTTGCAGCCAGGTCTTGGGTGACTGGCCGCTGGCTTCGGTGAAGCGGCGCAGGAAAGTCCGCTCGCTCATGGCCGCCTCGCTGGCCAGGTCACGCACTTCCAGCGGTTCATGCAGGCGCTCGCGTGCCCACTGCATGACGCGGGAGAGATCACTGCGCGGCGCAGGACTGACCGGCGTCGGAATGAATTGCGCCTGGCCGCCGGTGCGTTGCGGCGACATCACCAGCCGCCGTGCCACCGAATTGGCCACTTGTGTGCCGAAATCCCGAGTCACCAGATGCAGGCAAGCGTCGATGCCGGCAGCGCTGCCAGCCGAGGTAATCAACTGGCCTGAATCGACATACAACACATCAGGGTCCACCAGGATGTTCGGAAAACGTTCAGCCAGCTCCGTGGTGTAACGCCAGTGTGTGGTCGCACTGTGACCATCGAGCAAGCCGGTGGCGGCCAGCACGAATACCCCGGAGCAGATCGACAGCAACCGTGCGCCCCGGGCATGCGCCTGGCGCAGGGCGCTGAGCAGTGCCTCGGGCACCGCTGCGTGGCGGTCGCGCCAGCCGGGAATGATGATGGTCCGGGCGTGTTCGAGCAGTTCCAGGCCGCCGTCGGCCAGCACCTGGATGCCACCCATGGCGCGCATCGGGCCTTGATCGACAGCGGCGATGCGGTGCTCGTACCAAGGGAAATCGAACTCCGGCCGCGCCAGGCCGAAGATCTCGACGGCGATGCCGAACTCGAACGTACAGAGGCCGTCGTAGGCCAGGATGGCGACCCATCCAGGGGTAGGCTGCATTTGGCGGAAAATTCCCGGTCGATGTCTTGTGCGCCACTTTAGCCGCAATTGGCAGACGGATAAAGTCTGCTCACACCCAACGACACTTAGGAGTATTGCCCATGACCAGCCTGGTTCGCGAAATTCCCGCCGCCCCCTCGGCCATTGCCTTGATGCATTTCAGCAATCGCCTGACATTTGAAACCGATTGCTCCGACGTCCATGGCAGTCAGGTCGCCGGAGAAGTTGATTTCATTCTGTTGGACGTGCGCGGCCCGCTGGCATTCGAGCGCGGGCATGTACCGGGGGCGATCAATATTCCGGGGCGATTGCTCAGTGCGCAAGGCCTGGCGGCTTACCCGAAAAACACTCTGTTCGTGGTTTATTGCGCCGGCCCTCACTGCAACGGCGCGAACAAGGCGGCGGTGAAACTGGCGGCGCTGGGTTTTCCGGTCAAAGAGATGATCGGTGGCGTGACCGGGTGGCTGGATGAAGGGTTTGAATTGAGCATCGCGGTGCAACGTCCAGCCACAGCGCCGCTCGGATGTGAATGCTGATCAAATGAGGCGAGGGAGCAAGCACCCTCGCCACAGGTTTAGTGTGTGCCTGACGACGCGTCCCACCACCCGTCCAGCGTCGCCTGCAACCACTCGAACACGGTTGCATGGGCGGCGCTGTCCTGCCGGCCTCGGGGCAGCGGTGACTCCTCGGCAAAGTGTTCATTGAGTATCGCCACCGATTCGGCATTCCACTCCGGATGAAACTGCAGGCCTACCCGAGTCGGCCCGACGCGGTACATCTGCTGCTCACACTGCCCGCTGCTGGCCAGCAACTGCGCATTCGCTGGCAGGTCGATGGCATCTTCGTGCCACTCCAGCACGTTCAGGCTCTGGCCGTCGACGAAGTGCACGGTGGTCCATCCGGTCTCGGTACGCTCCATGCGCCGCACATTGCCGCCCAGGCTCAATGCCAGCAATTGCGCTCCCAGACAAATGGCGAACACGGCCGCGCCTTGATCCAGGCTACGTGCCAGCCACTGCCTTTCGGCCGCCAGCCACGCCGGTCCGGCGTTGGACTCGAAAGGCCCGCCCAGCAGTATCATCGGCGCGGCACTTACAGGCGGCAATTGACCCAGGTCGGCACGAAAAACGTTCAGCGTCACACCACGGGATTCGGCCCACATAGCGATAGCGCCGGGACCTTCAGCACAATGGTGCTGGATCAGATTCAAGGAAGGCATCACACATCTCTTCGGGGGCAGGTAGGCGGGCAAATGTGCCGCAAAAAGTACTTTGTCGCCAGCGCCACTCTTCGGTCGGAAAACAGCCGAATCCTTATAGGCTTTTTCCGAACTGGCGGATTATCTGACAGTCTGCGCACCGTTATGGCGCATGCCACAACGGCCTTCATTCCAGCGGCCACTTTTCTATAAATATTTGTCGCTTAAACAAAATTTACCCTCCTGAAGCCACTCTAGACTGCCGGCCACTTCGGTTTTTACCAGCCACAAGTTACCGACCGTGAGCTGACTATCGAAAGCTGCCAATAAAAGCCTCCGCACTCAGGAGTTATAAATGAAGAAGCTAGTGATGTTCGGTGCCCTGGCACTGTCGATGCTGTCCCTGACCGCCGTGGCCGAAGACGCCAAGCCGATCCGTATCGGTATCGAAGCCGGTTACCCACCGTTCTCGATGAAAACCCCTGACGGCAAACTGACCGGTTTTGACGTGGACATCGGCGACGCCCTGTGCGAACAGATGAAAGTGAAGTGCACCTGGGTCGAGCAAGAGTTCGACGGCCTGATCCCGGCACTCAAGGTCAAGAAAATCGACGCCATCCTGTCGTCCATGACCATCACCGACGACCGCAAGAAGAACGTCGATTTCACCATCAAGTACTACCACACCCCGGCGCGCTTCGTGATGAAGGAAGGCTCCGATGTGAAGGACCCGCTGACCGAACTCAAAGGCAAGAAAGTCGGTGTGCTGCGCGCCAGTACCCATGACCGCTTCGCCACTGAAGTGCTGCAACCGGCCGGCATTGTCCTGGTGCGTTACGGCTCCCAGCAGGAAGCCAATCTGGACATGGTCTCGGGACGCGTTGACGCGCTGCTGGCCGACTCGGTCAACCTGGACGACGGTTTCCTGAAAACCGACGCCGGTAAAGGTTTCGCATTCGTAGGCCCTGAGTACAACGATCCGAAATACTTCGGTGGCGGCGCTGGCATTGCCGTGCGCAAAGGCGATAAGGAACTGGCGGACAAGTTCAACACCGCTATCACCGAAATCCGCGCCAACGGCAAGTACAAGCAAGTGCAGGACAAGTACTTCAAGTTTGACGTTTACGGCGAGTAATCGAACCGTGCAAAAGGTGGCAACCGTTGACGCGGTTGCCATTTTTTTATGATTTGCAATCAGGCCGCGATCCCTTGTGGGAGCGAGCTTGCTCGCTCCCACAAGGGATCCTGGTGCCGCTGATATCGGAGCGCCCCATGCAACGCATCAATCACTCTCTGCCCTGGAGCCATCTGGGAACCGAACGCACCCTCAGCGTGTTCCGTTATGGCGCGGGTACTCGCAAGGTCTACATCCAGGCCAGCCTGCACGCCGACGAGTTGCCCGGCATGCGTACCGCCTGGGAACTGAAAAAGCGCCTGGCCGAGCTGGAAAACCAGGGCCAGTTGCAGGGTGTGATCGAACTGGTACCGGTGGCCAACCCCATCGGGCTGGATCAGCATCTGCAAGGCAGCCACATGGGCCGCTTCGAACTGGGCAGCGGCAAGAACTTCAACCGCTCGTTCGTCGAACTCAGCGCACCGGTGGCGCAGTTGATCGGTGATCGCCTGGGCAGCGATGCCGAGGCCAATATCGCGCTGATTCGCCAAACCATGGGCCAGGTACTCGACGGTCTGCCGAGCCCGGCTTCGCAGCTGGAAGCCATGCATCGCCTGTTGCTGCGCCACGCTTGCGACGCGGATATCACCCTCGACCTGCATTGCGACTTCGAGGCGGCAATCCACATTTACGCCCTGCCGCAACACTGGCCGCAGTGGCGATCCCTGGCTGCGCGCCTGAAGGCCGGTGTCGCGTTGCTGTGCGAAGATTCTGGCGGTAGCTCGTTCGACGAGTCTTGTTCCTCGCCATGGTTGCGTCTGGCCAGGGCGTTCCCCGAGGCTGCCATCCCACCGGCCAACCTGGCGACCACCCTGGAGCTGGGCAGCATGGGCGACACCCGCGTTGATCAGGCCCAGGCCAATTGCGAAGCCATTCTCGGCTTCCTCGCCGAACAGGGCTTCATCAAGGGCACCTGGCCAGCCGCCCCGGCGCAATGCTGTGAAGGCATGCCGTTCGAAGGCACCGAATACCTGTTCGCACCGCATCACGGCGTGGTCAGTTTCCTGCGCGATGCCGGTGAGTGGGTGGAGAAGGGCGATGCGCTGTTTGAAGTGGTCGACCCGTTGAACGACAAGGTCACCACGGTTTGTGCCGGCACCAGCGGCGTGTTGTTCGCCCTCGACCGCGGCCGTTACACGCAGCCGGGCACCTGGCAGGCGAAGGTCGCCGGACGAGATCCGATTCGGGTCGGCAAGCTGATCAACGACTGAACCGATTCGCCTGCAGGCGCTGGCTTGCCAGCGACGGGGTTGCTGAGATCGCCATCGCTGGCAAGCCGACGCCTTCACAGGGGAGTGCGTAGCCGGGAAGAGATGTTAGGCTCTGTCCCGAATCCTGCGCACTGTGAAGGAAGGTCCATGTTGAAATTTCTTGCTCTGCTCACGCTGCTGGCGTCCGCCGCTGTCCACGCTCAAGCTCCGTTGCAAACCGATCTGCCGCTCAAGTACCTGGAGCAGGCCAACGTCGATTCTCGCGATCAATCCCTGGTGATCTTCCTTCACGGTTACGGCAGTAACGAGCAGGATCTGTTCAGCATCAAGGATGACTTGCCCGCGCAATACACCTACCTGTCGGTCCGTGCGCCGATGGTGATGGAAGAGGGCAGTTACCAGTGGTTTCGCAAGAAGGGTGAAGGTGCCTACAACGGCGAGACAGATGATCTGAAGACCAGCGCCCAATTGCTGCTGGATTTCGTCGCCCAGGCGGCGAAGAAATATCACACCGAGCCGGACAAGGTGGTTCTGGTGGGATTCAGCCAGGGCGCGATCATGTCGTACGAGGTCGCCCTGCGCCACCCCGAAGCGGTGGGCGGGATCGCGGCATTGAGCGGACGGATTCTGCCGGTGCTCAAATCGGAGCTGCAACCGGATGAAAAACGCCAGTCGCTGGCGATTTTCATCGGGCATGGCACGGCGGATAAACGCCTGCCGTTCAGTGACGGCACCGACGCCAACAGCCTGCTCAAGAGCGCGTCACTCGAACCCGAGTTTCACGCCTACGAAGGGGTTGGCCACAACATCAGCGCCGACGAGGTGAAGGATTTGAGTGCCTGGCTGCAGCGCCTCAATCCTTGATGTTCATTTGCCGCTGACGATCTGCTTGATCAGGGTTTCGTGGGCAGCCATGTCGCCGGGACGGGAAATCACCCTGACCACGGTCATGTGACTGCCGGACGCCGCCATCAACGTCGTATTGAGGGTCTGACCACCGCCCTGGGTGGCGGTGCTGTCGACCTGGCGCAGGCCCAGTCCGGTGCTTTTCAGGGTCAGGCTTTTTTCGCTGAGTTTGTTGTAATCCGGCAGGGCCTTGCGTTGCGCGGCATCGAAGTCGGCTGCGGTGCCGTCGAGAAACTCGCCGTCGTTGTCCTTGACCTTGACCCCTTCCGGCAGGCTGTTTTCAGCGGCGATCACCACGGTCTTGGTGGTCTCGTTGCTGTACATGGTGCCGCTCGCACCGGTGGGGCTGGTCGGCAGCGGGCTGGCGACGAAGCCTTTGGGCAGGGTGAAGGTGAACTTGCCGCCGAGCAGGGAGACTTTTTGCGCCGGTGCGGTGTCCTTGGCCGTTGCCTTGGCGGCGTACGCATTCAAGGCCCCAAGACTGGTCGCCGCTGCCAGCAACAGAACAACGGCTTTTTTACTCAACAGTGACATTCGAAATCTCCAGGGATGGACGCGCGATGGGGCGATCATCCCATGGAGGTTATGGTGGGTTCCAGTACGGACTAACGGACGGTGACTGATGCACCTGTGGCGAGGGAACTTGCTTGCGTTGGTGTGGAAAGTGGTCCCTGTATTTTTCCAGCTGCAGCGCACTGGCAAGTTTTTCGACGGCTGTGCCGCCAAACGGGGGCAAAGCCCCCTTGCCATAAGGACTGATGCAGTCAAGCCTCCCGACGCACCGGATAGCTTTCGATTACCTCCAGAAACTCGATCCGACGCTCCCGGGCCAGCAACTCCGGCAGCCGTTGTTCATACGCCTGACGGTAGGGCTTGTTCAGGTGGCGAGTGATGAAGTCTTCCTTGCTGCAGTTCCAGGTTTCGTAGAGCACCAGGGTGTTCGGGTCGTCCTGGAGTTGGTGCACCCAGGTGTTGATGAAATCCGGCTCGGCCGACATCTGGTGCACGACGTCCAGCAGCCGTTCTCGGGTTTCGTCGAAACGTTCCGGTTTGGCGGGCAGGTAAACGATAAACGCGACTTGATCACTCATTTCATCACCTTCGATCGTCGGAAACGGTTATTGAGCCTGGTTCTGCGGGAACAGGTTACGGCGGGTTTCTTCGTCGAATTCGGCTTTCAGCACCAGTTGCCCTTTCAAGCCGTGAGCGCGCTGGGCCGCGGGCCGGGCGCTGATTTCATCGAACAGGCGCTTGACGTTCGGGTAGGCCGCGAGGCCGTTTTCGCCAAGGATGTACGGCGCGTAATTGGCCCAGCCCCAGAGGGCCATGTCGGCGATGCTGTAGGTGTCGCCGGCCAGGTACGGGTGATCGGCCAGACGCTGGTCGAGCACGCGGTAGTGACGCTCGACTTCCTTGAGGTAGCGGTTTTTCGCGTAAGGCAGGTCCTCCGGTGCGTGGTGCAGGAAGTGCACGGCCTGGCCCGAGAACGGCGAGAGGCCGGTAGCGATGAACATCAGCCACGACAGCAGCTCGGCATTGCCGGCAGCGGTGGTCGGCAGGAAGCGCTGATGTTTCTGTGCCAGGTGCAGCAGGATCGCTTGAGAGTCGAAAACCGTGGCGTCGCCATCGATCAGGGCCGGCACCTTGGCGTTCGGGTTGATCGCCAGGAAAGCCGGCAGGTGTTGTTCGCCCTTGAAGGTATCGACGCCGATCAATTCATAAGGCGTTTGCAGTTCTTCGAGCAGCAGGGCGACTTTCATCGGATTAGGCGAAGGGTGGAAAAAGAATTTCATGGTGTAGGCCTCAGTCAGTCGTGGGTTGTGAACTGAGGTTGATGTTGGGCGAAACCCGTTCGATTGACGTACGGGGTTTTTGCTCTACTCGTGCGAAACCATCGAATGTGTCCGCCCGATGACCTGAAGCAACTAGCGCTTGATGGCGGTACGTCCAGCGTCCGCCGCCACCGGGTCGACGGGCCGCGCCAGCAAGCGTTTGGTGACCCCCAGCATCGCCACGGACACCGCCACTCCAAGGGCGAATGCGTTCATCCCGAGTGCTGGCAATGCCAGCGTCAGGACCAGGCAAAAGGCCGAGAACGAATACATCCCGGTCGCCGTCGCGCGCAGCAGGGCAGCGGTAAACGCCGGACCACGGGTTTGCTGGGAAAACACCGCCATCACGCTGCCCAGCACCGGGAACACGGCGAGCAGCCCGCTCCAGCGATCACCCACGGTGCTGGCAAGCAAGGTGACCGCGAGGGTCAGCAGGGCGCCGGCGATCATGCGCAGCAGCAGTTTGTCGGACTTGGGTGCCGGGCCTGACAGGATCGGCTGCACCGACGGGAACAGGTGAGGTGCGGCCAACAGTGCCGTTGCGGCGGCGATCACCGACAGTGGCAGCGACGGCGGGATCAACGACAGCAACACCGCCACCGTGGCCCACACCAGCAGTGAAATCGTTAGCGCCAGCGGCCATCCCGTGCGTTGGGCGACCTGCGCGTAGGTCACACAGAAGGCGATCATCGCGAACATCGCCGACAGTGCCGCCATGGCCGATTGCGCGGCGAAGGCTTCACCTTGTTCGATGGCGAGGAAAAACAGAATCGGCCCGACCACCACCGGTAATCCCGACAACCAACCGGCCACGCTCGGCCCCCAGCGTTTACCGGCCAGGGAAATGAGCAGCAGGAATCCAGGAATCACCAGCAGTTTGAGTATCAGCACACGCGAGTCTCCAATCTGTTTCAGGCGGCAACGTTAGCATTGCGAACAGTGGATTGCGCTATAGAAGTTGTTTTTTTGTATACAACATTCCCATCCAGACACCGTGCAACCCTGTAGAAGCTGGCTTGCCGGCGAGAGCGTCAGCCCCGCCAACACCTTGATCGGATGCAAACATCTCATCGCCGACAGCCCGGCTCCCCAGGGTTTTGCGTATACGCTGAAACGTCTAAGCTGGGCGTCTCCCACCTGTTGATGGACCTTCGCGTGAAATTCAGCTTGCCCAAAATCGGCACCGCGCCGTTTTGCCCCCCGGAAGTGGCGGGCAGCGTTGCCGTCGATCCCGACGCTTCCTTTTTCAAACGCGTGCTGCGCTTCGCCGGGCCCGGTTTGCTGGTGTCCATCGGTTACATGGACCCGGGCAACTGGGCGACCGCCATCGAGGCCGGCTCGCGGTTTGGCTACAGCTTGCTGTTCGTGGTGCTGCTGGCGAGTCTGGCGGGGATGGTGGTGCAGTGTTTGTGTTCGCGCCTGGGCATTGCCACCGGGCGTGATCTGGCGCAGTTGTCCCGGGAGCGCTACAGCACGCGGACGGCGCGCACGCAGTGGCTGCTGGCGGAAATCTCGATTATCGCCACCGACCTGGCCGAAGTGCTCGGTTGTGCGTTGGCGTTCCATTTGCTGCTGGGGTGTTCGCTGACCTTCGGTATTGCGCTGACGGCGTTCGATACCTTGCTGGTGCTGGCCCTGCAAAACCGGGGCTTTCGCCGTCTGGAAGCGATCATGCTGGTGCTGGTGGCCACCATCGGCGCGTGTTTCTTCGTCGAGCTGCTGTTGATCAAGCCTTACTGGCCCGACGTTGCCCGAGGTTTCACGCCTTCACTCTCCGCCATCGGCGAGGCCGCGCCGCTGTATTTGGCCATCGGCATTCTCGGGGCCACGGTGATGCCGCATAACCTCTACCTGCACACTTCGATCGTACAGACCCGGCTGATCGGCAAGGACCTGGCGAGCAAGCAGGACGCCGTGCAACTGGCGCGCATCGACACCATCGGCTCCCTGGCCCTGGCGCTGTTGGTCAACGCGGCCATCCTGATTCTCGCTGCCGCGGCGTTTCACAAGACCGGGCATACCGATGTCGTGGATATCCAGGACGCCTATCACCTGCTCGACCCGCTAGTGGGCGGGGCGTTGGCCAGCGTGCTGTTCGGCGTTGCACTGCTGGCTTCGGGACAGAGTTCGACCTTTACCGGCACTATTGCCGGCCAAGTGATCATGGAAGGTTTCCTCGACCTGCGGATTCCTTGCTGGCAGCGGCGCTTGATCACCCGCGGGCTGGCATTGATCCCGGCGTTCATTGGCGTGTGGCTGATGGGCGACGATGCCATCGGCAAGTTACTGGTGCTCAGTCAGGTGGTGCTGAGTCTGCAGTTGCCGTTTGCCTTGTACCCGCTGATCCGGATGACCAACGATCACAGGCTCATGGGGCCGTTCGTGAACCGGTTACCGACGCGGGTGCTGGCGTGGGGGTTGTTCGTGCTGATCAGCGGGGCGAACAGCTGGTTGATCCTGCAGTTTCTGGGTTGAGTGGCAGCAAACTTGTACCGCCAGTGAGCAATGGTTCTCTGGTACTGGCGATGAACCCTCATGCGCTGTCGCGGTGAAACGCCTCGACCATGAAGTCAATGAACACCCGGGTCTTGGCCGGCATCAGCGTCCGGCTCGGGTAATACAGCGAAATCGCCCCCCCATCGGCATGCCAGTCCGGCAGCACACGCACCAGCTCGCCGCGCTGGATATGCGCCTGGACATCAGGCAGTACCAGCAGGGTGACGCCCAAGCCAAGAAGCGCCGCCTCTCGCATGGCCGCCGGGTCATTGAGCACGATGTTCTCGTTCAGGCTGGCCGTGGCTTCATGGCCGGCGTCATCTTGCATGAGCCATTGACGAATGCGTCCGGTGCGGCTGCCGCGCATCACGATGCCATTGAGTCGAGACAACTCTGTCGGGTGGGCGGGCAGGACCTGTCCTGCCAGGTACGCAGGGGACGCCACGGCGACAATATCGGCCGCCGCGAGTTTTCTTGAAATCACCCCCGGCGTCAGCTCGAACACCCCTCCGATGGCCGCGTCATAGCCTTCGGCAATCAAGTCCACCTGGCGATTTTCGAAGTGCCATTCGGGGCGGATCAACGGGTAACGCGCGAGAAAGGCCGGCAGCAATGGCAACACATGGCTGATGCCAAACGTCGGTGGCAGGCTCACCTTGAGCACGCCGGCGGGTTCGCCACGGTCGGTGCTCACGGCGCTGATCGCCGTTTGCAATGCCTCCAGATTGCCGCCGATGCTGGCCAGAAAGCTTTCGCCGGCTTCCGTCAGGGACAATTTGCGTGTCGAGCGCTGGAACAGGCGGACGCCGATGTTGCGTTCGAGCATCGCCACATTGCGACTGACCGCAGCAGGCGTCAGTGCGAGCAACCGCGCGGCCGCGGAAAAACTCCCCGTTTCGGCGCTGCGCACAAAGGATTCAAGGTTGGCGAGGGTTTCCATGGATCGACACCTGATAGCGATGCTTGAATATCATTCAAGTTATTACCGGCTAATCAAGCGCTAATGGCAAGCGCAGTATTCACTTCAACCACAACCCCCTCGGAGTGAAAAAACCATGAGCACCATCGGAATCATCGGCGCCGGCGCAATCGGCGCAGCGTTTGCCAGGGCACTGTCGCGTCAAGGCATCGAACTGGTCATCGCCAACAGTCGCGGTCCTGAAAGCCTGGCGTCACTGGTGGCAGACCTCGGGCCGACCGCTCGCGCCGGCACCCGTGAAGAGGCGGCCGCCCAGCCTATCGTGCTGGTGGCGGTGAACTGGTCGAAGTTGCCGACCGCTCTGGCGGGGCTGCCGGCGTTTGACGGGCGGATCGTGATCGATGCCAACAACTCGATTGAGGCGCCATCGTTCAAGGCGGTGGATCTGCAAGGCCGTATGTCCAGCGAAGTGTTCGCCGAGTGGGTGCCCGGTGCGCGGGTGGTCAAGGCCTTCAATCACCTGGCGGCGGGATTGCTTGAGCGTGATCCGGCAGCAGAGGGCGGACGGCGCGTGCTGTTTGTCTCGGGTGACGATGCCGACGCCAAAGCGCAGGTGGTGGACTTGATCGAGCGAGTGGGGTTCTTCGGGATCGATCTGGGGACGCTGAGTGTCGGGGCAAGGCTGGCACAGTTTCCGGGCGGACCTTTGCCGATTTTGAACCTGGTCAGATTTGCCTGAAACCCAGGCAAAAAGAACCCGGTGCGACCTGCGTCACACCGGGTGTTTTACCAGGCTACGGCGGTTCTTCGTGGGTCCCCGTGCAGCCTGTTGAACGCGTTAGGCGCGCTCGAGCGCCAGTGCCACGCCCTGACCACCACCGATGCACAGGGTGGCGAGGCCTTTCTTGGCGTCACGCTTGATCATTTCATGCAGCAGCGTCACCAGTACCCGGCAACCCGACGCACCGATCGGGTGGCCCAGGGCGATGGCACCGCCGTTGACGTTGACCTTGTTCAAGTCCCATTCCAGGTCCTTGGCCACAGCCAGGGATTGTGCGGCGAAGGCTTCGTTGGCTTCGATCAGGTCCAGTTGATCGATGGACCAACCGGCCTTGTCCAGGCAACGACGCGTGGCCGACACCGGGCCAATGCCCATGATCGCCGGGTCCACGCCAGCGTTGGCATAGGCTGCGATTTTCGCCAGTACCGGCAGACCCAGGGCCTTGGCTTTCTCGGCGCTCATCAGGATCACCGCGGCGGCGCCGTCGTTGAGCGACGAAGCGTTACCGGCAGTCACCGAGCCGTCCTTTTTGAAGGCTGGCTTGAGTTTGCCCAGGGATTCGGCGGTGGTGCCGGCCCGTGGTTGCTCATCGGTGGCGAAGGACAGCGGATCGCCCTTGCGCTGGGGAATCAGGATCGGCGTGATCTCATCGACAAAACGCCCGCCTTCGATGGCGGCGGTGGCTTTCTGCTGCGAGGCGGCGGCGAATGCATCCTGCTGCTCGCGGGTCAGGCTGTACTTCTCGGCCAGGTTTTCGGCGGTGATGCCCATGTGGTAATCGTTGAACGCGTCCCACAGACCATCGCTGATCATGGTGTCGACGAGTTGCGCGTTACCCATGCGCAGGCCGGTGCGGGCACCGGGCATGACGTAGTTGGACAGGCTCATGTTTTCCTGGCCACCAGCGATGATCACCTCGGCGTCGCCGCAACGGATGGCCTGGGCGCCCAGGTGCAGGGCCTTGAGGCCGGATCCGCAGACTTTGTTCAGGGTCATGGCAGGCACGGCGAAGGGCAGGCCGGCCTTGATCGACGCCTGGCGCGCAGGGTTTTGCCCGGCACCGGCGGTCAGCACCTGGCCCATGATCACTTCATCGACTTGGGCAGGGTCCAGGCCGGTTTGCGCCAGCAACTGACGGATGACCGCCGCGCCCAGGTCAACGGCGGATACGTTCGCCAGGGAGCCCTGGAAACTGCCGATGGCGGTGCGTGTGGCGGCAACAATGACGACTTCTTGCATGGAATGATTCCTCACTGGTCAGCGAACTGCATTTCCGGAACGTGGTCCGGCACGATCAGTTTGCCGGCGGTTTTGGCAACGATTTCTTCAACGCTGACGCCTGGTGCGCGTTCCTTGAGATGGAAGGCGCCGTCCTGGATTTCCAGGTAGGCCAGGTCGGTCAGCACGCGCTTGATGCAACCGGCGCCGGTCAGCGGCAGGCTGCATTGGGACAACAGCTTGGACTCACCGTCCTTGGACGCGTGAGTCATGATAACGATGATGTTTTCCGCGCCCGCCACCAGGTCCATGGCGCCGCCCATGCCCTTGACCAGCTTGCCGGGAATCATCCAGGAGGCGATGTTGCCTTGTACGTCGACTTCGAAGGCGCCCAGCACGGTCAGGTCGACATGGCCACCGCGGATCATCGCGAAGGACTCGGCCGAGGAAAAGATCGAAGCGCCGATACGGGCGGTCACGGTTTGTTTGCCGGCATTGATCATGTCGGCGTCGATGGTTTCTTCAGTAGGAAAAGGACCCATGCCGAGCAGGCCGTTTTCCGACTGCAGCATGACTTCCATGCCTTCGGGGATGTAGTTGGCGACCAGGGTCGGAATGCCGATGCCCAGGTTCACGTAGAAGCCGTCCTGCATTTCGCGGGCGACGCGTTGAGCCATTTGTTCGCGGGAAAGTGCCATTGTTGTTATTCCTTCATTCGGTCCGGGGGCAGGGGATCACTTACGCACGGTGCGCTGTTCGATGCGCTTCTCGAACGTGCCGCAAATGATCCGGTCGACGTAGATGCCAGGGGTGTGGATCTGCGACGGCTCCAGTTCGCCGGGTTCGACGATTTCCTCGACTTCGACCACGGTGATCTTGCCGGCGGTGGCGGCCAGCGGGTTGAAGTTCTGGGCGGTGTGGCGGTAGATCACGTTACCGAAATGGTCGGCTTTCCAGCCTTTGACGATGGCGAAGTCGCCGGTGATGGATTCTTCCATCAGGTACTTGCGGCCATGGAATTCGCGCACTTCCTTGCCTTCGGCAACCGGGGTGCCGACGCCGGTCGCGGTGAAGAACGCCGGGATGCCGGCACCGCCTGCGCGCATTTTTTCGGCGAGGGTGCCTTGGGGGGTCAGGATGACTTCGATTTCGCCTTTGAGCAGTTGCTCTTCGAACATCTTGTTTTCGCCGACGTAGGAGGCCACGACTTTGCTGATCTGCCGGTCTTCCAGCAGGATGCCGAGCCCAAAACCATCGACGCCGCAGTTGTTGGAGACCACGGTGAGGTCGCGTGTGCCCTTGCGTTTGATCTCGGCGATCAGGTTTTCCGGGATCCCGCACAGGCCGAAGCCGCCGGCGATCACCGTCATGCCGTCTTCAAGACCTGCCAGAGCTTCCTCGTAGGAACTCACGCGCTTGTCGAAACCTGCCATATGCACCTCTTTTATTCTTTATGGGCGGCTGGCTAGCCGAATGGGGTTGAGTGTCTCGCCGCAAGATTGATTTGTTAAGTTGTTTTTTTGGCTGTATTAATTGATAAAACTCATCAAATTGCTGCTTTCGATCTTGCAGCTTAGAGCTCGTAGCTTACAACTGGAGCAACGCACATTGACCATCAAGCAGATCCGCGCCTTCCTGGCAGTGGCCCAGAGTTTGAGTTTCGCGGTGGCCTGCGAGCGCTTGCACCTGTCTCAGTCGGCCCTGAGCCTGACCATCAAGGCGCTGGAGGAGAGCCTGGGCGGGCGATTGTTCACCCGCAATACGCGCAATGTCGCATTGACCGCCGAGGGTGAATCGCTGGTGCCGCTGGCGCGCCGCCTGATTGCCGATTGGGACAATGCCGAAGATGAATTGCGCCAGCGCTTCACCCTCCAGCGCGGGCGCGTGACCCTCGCGGCCATGCCGTCGTTCGCCGGCAACCTGCTGCCACCGATCCTCAAGACCTTTCGCGCGCGCTACCCGAAAGTCAACGTCACGGTGAACGACGTGATCAACGAGCAAGTGCTGGAAATGGTCCGTGACCGCCAGGTGGAGCTGGGGGTGGCGTTCGAACCGACCCAGAATTCGTCGTTGCATTTCACGCCGTTGTACGTTGACCGCTTTGTGGCGGTCGTGCCCCTTGACTCGCCGCTGGCCACGCGGGATGACATCGACTGGCAGACCTTGCTCAAGGAACCGTTCATTACCTTGCAGCGCCCATCGACGGTGCGGGTAATGCTGGAGGAACACTTGCAGGCGCGGGGCATGAAATTGCCAGTGGAGTTTGAAAGCCATCAGTTGTCCACGGTCGGTCGGATGGTCGCCAGCGGCCTGGGTGTGAGCGCGGTGCCGGCCTTGTGCGCCGGGCAGATGCGCGAACTGGGCGCGCGGTGCATCACCTTGCGCGACCCGGTGGTTGAGCGGGCGCTAGGGGTGTTGACGTTGCCGGGGGGAGAGCTGTCGGCGGCGGCGCAGGCGTTGTTTGATGTGCTTAAAGAAGAAAGTCTGAGTCGGCAGGCAGTAGGACATTGATCACCCATCTTGTAGGAGCGAGCCTGCTCGCGATTGCCGTCAACGATGACGCGGGCTATCTGAATGCCCGCGGTGTCCTGGCGTCCATCGCGAGCAGGCTCGCTCCTACAGGGATTGGGTGGCATCAGTGGTGAGTGAGGCGCTGTGCCAATAAGGGCAACAACTGCTCGCAGGACATCTCTATCTTCAAGTCCAGCAGGTCGTCGGCCCGCGTCTTGCCCAGGTTGATCGCCAGCAATGGCTTGCCCTGATCCACCACCGCGCGGCACAGGCGAAATGCGGAATAGGCCATCAACGACGAGCCGACGACCAATAGCCCGGCCGCCTTTTCCACCGCAGCCATCGCTTTGGCGGCGGTTTCCTGCGCGACGTTTTCGCCAAAGAACACCACGTCCGGTTTCATCCGTTCACCGGCGCAATAGGGGCAACGGGGTACTTGAAAGCGGGCTTCGAAGGCAGCGTCCAGCAGGGTGTCGCCGTCCGGCGCCTGCACCGCATCAACGCCGGCCAGATAGGGGTTCTGTGCTTCCATCTGTTGCTGGATCGAATCCCGTTCACTGCGTTTGGCGCAGTCCAGACACAGCACCCGGTGCAGGCTGCCGTGCAGTTCGATCACATCATGACTGCCGGCCTGGTCGTGCAGGGTATCGACATTCTGGGTGATCAGGCCGCTGATCTGCCGGGTACTCTGCAATCGGGCCAGGGTGTCGTGAGCCACGTTCGGCCGGGCCTGGCGCACCCGTGGCCAGCCGAGCATCGCCCGCGCCCAGTAACGTCGGCGGGACTCGGGCGCGGAGAGAAACTCCTGATACATCATCGGCTGGCGGCCACGGCGTACGCCCTGATTGTCGCGATAGTCCGGAATGCCCGACGGGGTGCTGATCCCGGCACCGGTCAGAACCACGTACGGTTGATCGTCCATGAGCTGCTGGAGCCGGTCGAGTTGTTCGAGGGTCAGGCTGTCGAGCATGTCGGGAAACCTGTAGGAGCGAGCTTGCTCGCGATGGTGTGTCAGTCGACATCAATGTACCTGACCCATCTTCGCTGGCAAGCCAGCGCCTACAAAAGGCAACCGAACTTACTTGCGTGCTTCAAGAATCAGGTTGAACGGCGTTTCCGTCGCCCGGCGGAAACTGGAGAATCCGGCTTCGGTGAACACCTTGCGCAACCGTGCTTCGCCCGCCTGGGCGCCGAGGCCGAGACCAACCTCCTGGGACAGCGAGTTGGGCGTGCAGATGAAGGTCGAGGCGGCATAGAACAAACGACCGACCGGATTGATGTTTTCATCGAGCGAGTCGTTGGCGAAGGGTTCCACCAGCAGCACCGTGCCGTCCGGTTTCAGTGACTCGTAGGCATGTCTGGCCGCGCCAACCGGGTCGCCCATGTCGTGCAGGCAGTCGAAGTAGCAGACCAGGTCATAGTCGTTGCCGGGGTAGCTCTTAGCCGTGCCCTGGAAGAATCGCGCCCGACCGGCCACGCCACCTTCTTCGGCGCGCTGGGTGGCGACGGTGACGGAGGGCGCGTGGTAGTCGAAGCCGACAAATCGCGACTCGGGAAAGGCCTGGGCCATGATCACGGTGGAGGCGCCATGCCCGCAGCCAATGTCTGCCACTTTCGCCCCGGCTTCCAGCTTGGCCACCACGCCATCGAGGGCCGGTAGCCATTCGGCGATCAGGTGGGCCTTGTAGCCAGGGCGGAAGAACCGCTCGGTGCCGCTGAACATGCACGGATGGTGATCGCCCCAGGGCAGGGCGCCGTCGCCGCGCATGGCGTTGACCAGTTTGTCCTTGTCATGGAAAAACGAAGCGACCACCCCGACGCCGCCGGCGATGTAGACCGGCGAGTCCTCGATGGCCAACGCCAGGGCTTGCTCTTCGGGCAAGCGGAACTGTCCGTCGGAGTGTTCCATGTAGCCTGAAGCGGCGTGGGCGCTGAGCCATTCGCGCACCAGGCGTGGGTTGCAGCCGGTCTTGCCGGCGAGTGTTTCAGGGGTGACGGGCTGGCTGTCGGCCATGGCCCGGTACAGCCCGAGTTCTTCGCCGAGGATGACGTTGGCGAGCATCGCCGCGCCGCCCATGTCACTCACCAGTTTGCCCATGAAGTCATTGAGTCTGGCCTCGTCCATCACGTGTGCTCCTTCAAGAGGATCACAGTCCAGAGGCATTGTTTGCCTGGGCAAGCCGCCGCTGGGCGGTGGTCGTGGGGGATGTTCAGGACGATTTGCATGTCCTGGGTGCATTAAGTTTAGTTCGCTGGTCGAATGGCGCTTTGCCTGGCGACCAAGGACCCCTGTGGGCTTGCCCGCGATAGCGCAGTGTCAATCAACAAATAGGCCAGATCTGCCAGCCTCATCGCGGGCAAGTCGAATCGTTGGACCGCCGTTCCCACGGGGATTTGGCCAGCAGTGCCTGCGTATGTATCCCACTGTATCTAACCGCCTTCCCGATACTGTTCCCCTCAATTCAAGGTCACCGCTGAACACAGAACAGATACATCACTTCGATTAACTGTGATTGCGTACTGACAACCCCAGGGATCGACACCATGCAAACCCCCATCATTTCAGCGAAGGCCAGCGCCGGGCTCGGCTTGCGTCGCGGTTTAATCAAAGACCTCCAGGCCGCCCCGGCCGGCCATTTCGATTTCCTCGAAGTCGCGCCGGAAAACTGGATCGGCATCGGCGGTGCCCAGGGGGCGGCACTGCGAGCCCTGGCCGAACGCTATCCGCTGTCCTGCCACGGGTTGTCACTGTCCCTGGGCGGGCCGTCACCGCTGGATGTCGGGTTCCTGCAGCAGGTGCGGGTGTTTCTCGATCACTACAACGTGCCGCTGTACAGCGAGCACCTGAGTTATTGCAGCGATGACGGTCACCTCTACGACCTGTTGCCGTTGCCGTTTACCGAAGAAGCGGTGCACCACGTCGCCGCGCGCATTCGTCAGGCCCAGGACATTCTTGGCCGGCGCCTGGCGGTGGAAAATGTTTCCTATTACGCCGCGCCACAGCAGGACATGGACGAGGTGACATTCACCAACGCGGTATTGCGCGAAGCCGACTGCGATCTGCTGCTGGACGTCAACAACGTTTACGTCAACTCGATCAACCACGGTTTCGATCCACACGAATTCCTCGCCAGCATCGATTCGAACCGGGTGGTGGCCATGCACATCGCCGGGCATTTCGATGAGTCCGACACCTTGAAAATCGACACCCACGGGGCGTCGGTCAAGCCGGCGGTGTGGTCATTGCTGGCCGAGGCCTATGCCCGGTTCGGCGCCCACCCGACGTTGCTGGAGCGCGATTTCAACTTTCCGGTGTTTTCCGAACTGGTCGCCGAGTTGCAGACCATTCGCCGCTTGCAGGCCGAGGAGGTAAGCCGTGGCCAAGCGCTCGTTGCATGAACAACAACACAGCATGGGCCTGTACCTGCGCGACCCTGAACACTGTGCGCCACCCGCCGAGATGGACCCGGCGCGGGCACAGGTTTATCGCGACCTGGTGTTCGCCAACTTGTCGTCGTTGATCAGCGGCACCTTCCCGGTGCTGGTGAACATCCTGGGTGATGACCAGTGGCGTGCGCTGGTGCGGGCTTTTCTGCGCGACTACCGCGCCCACACGCCGAGGTTCGGCGAGATCGCCGAGGAATTCGTCGAGTTCCTGGCGTGCGAGCCGCAAGCGTTGGCCGAGGGTTCCTGGCCGCCATTCATGGTGGAGCTGGCGCATTACGAATGGGTTGAAATGGCGCTGCAACAATCCGAAGCCGAGCCTTTGCCGGCCGGCGATGCAGAAGGGTTGCTGAGCCACCCGTTGCACATCTCGCCACTGGCCTGGCCGTTGGCCTATAGCTGGCCGGTGCAGCGGGTCGGACCGGGCTATCAGCCCGATACCGCACCCGATCAGCCGACCTTGTTGCTGGTGCGACGGGCTGAAGACTGGAGCGTAAAGTTTTCCGAACTGAGCCCGCTGGCGTGGCGCCTGTTGCAGCGCCTGGATGAGTTTCCCGGACTGGACGGCCGTTCGCAGTTGCAGGGGTTGGCGGAGGAGGCGGGGATGACCGGCTCGCAGACGTTCTTCGAAAACGGTTTGGCATTGATCCAACAGCTGCATGGGGAAGGGGTGGTGGGCGTCATCAACTGATTTTTTGCGGATGGACCCGATCCTGTGGGAGCTGGCTTGCCAGCGATGGATTCACAACCACTTCTGTTATCCATCGAGTCCGCGCCATCGTTAAGGACCATCGCTGGCAGGCCAGCTCCTACAGGGCTCGTATACATCTGGATGTTGCACATTCGTTCCATGTGTTTCACCGTTGAAACACTCGTAACCCTTTGAAATTTATTTGCGCGATCCCCGCAATAAACCTCAAGCCTGGCCGATACAACTAACAGGCGCACACAAACCCATTACAACAAGGGCGCCCATCTGAAACGGGCGCGCCGACGCCTGCCGTTCAGTGATCACGCATGGATGCTCGTAGCCACCAACACCCGAGAATCATCCTATGTCACTGCGTAATCTGAGTATCGCGCCTCGAGCTTTCCTGGGGTTTGCCTTCATTGCCCTGCTGGTCATTGTGCTGGGGGTGTTTGCGGTGAATCGCATGAGTATCATCCGCCAGGCCTCCCTGGACATGGAAACGAACCAACTGCCCAGCGTCGGTTTTCTTGGCAACATGACCGAAAACGTGTTGCGCATGCGCATTCTGTCGTTCCGGGTATTGGTCAACCGTGATCCAGCAGCTCTGCAGGATGCCCAGACGCGCATCGGTGTGTTGGTCGACAAGCTGCGCAGCGCCCAGGCCAGTTATGCCGCGTTGCCATCCCAGCCGGAAGAAGCGCAGCTGTACAAGACATTCACCGCTACCCTGGACAGCTACATGCAAGCCCAGGAGCAGATGCTGGAGTTGTCGCGCCAGAACAGGCTCGATGAAATGCGCACGCTGATCAACACACGGATCAAGGACGGCACCGATCAGATGGGTGAGCAGCTCAACAAGTTGGTGGCACTCAATACCGGTTATGCCAAAACCGCCTCGGCCGAAGCGGGCGCCAACTACAGCAGCGCCATTCTCGGGATTGTCGTCGTTGCCGTGCTGGCCGCGTTGATGACCATCCTGCTGGCCTGGCTGCTGACCCGCAGCATCGTCACGCCGCTGAACCGCGCCTTGCTGGCGGCGCAGACCATCGCCGATGGCAATCTGAGCAAAACCATCGAGGCCGATGGCCAGGATGAGCCGGGTCGGCTGCTCGGTGCCTTGTCGATCATGCAGGCCAATTTGCGCAAAACCATCGAGCAGATCTCCGGTTCCGCCACGCAACTGGGGGCCGCCGCTGAAGAGCTCAGCGCCGTGACCCAAGATGCCTCTCGCGGTCTGCAACAGCAGAACAACGAAATCGAACAGGCGGCCACCGCCGTCAACGAAATGACCGCTGCCGTGGAAGAAGTGGCACGCAACGCGGTATCGACCTCCGAAGCCTCGAGCCAGTCGACCCAGGCCGCCCGGGAAGGCCGCGACCGTGTGGTGGAGACCGTCGACGCGATCCAGACCATGACCCAAGACGTGCACACCACCTCGCTGATGATCGAAGGCCTGGCCGCCCAGGGACGCGACATCGGCAAGGTGCTGGATGTGATTCGTGCCATCGCCGAGCAAACCAACCTGCTGGCGTTGAACGCTGCGATCGAAGCCGCCCGTGCCGGTGAGGCCGGGCGCGGTTTTGCCGTGGTCGCGGACGAGGTGCGGGCGCTGGCCCATCGCACAGCGCAATCGACCCAGGAAATCGAAAAAATGGTCGCCGGCATCCAGAACGGTACCGGTGAAGCCGTGGCGTCGATGCAGCAAAGCAATCAACGCACCCAAAGCACCCTGGAAATGGCGCGTGCCGCCGGTGTCGCGTTGGAGCAGATCACTCAGTCGATCCATTTGATCAACGAGCGCAACCTGGTCATCGCCAGTGCGTCCGAAGAGCAGGCCCAGGTGTCTCGCGAAGTCGACCGCAACCTGGTGAATATTCGCGATCTCGCCACGCAGTCCGCCACAGGCGCCAACCAGACCAGCGCCGCCTCCCATGAACTGTCACGCCTGGCGGTGAATTTGAACGCGCTGGTGTCGAGGTTTGTCATTTAACGCGGTGCCCATGGCCGGGGTTGCGGATTGACCCGAAACCCCGGTCTTTCAAGCCGAGCGCGCCGGCAACTTGAGCTGCGCGCACAAGCCACCACCCTCACGATTACTCAACGTCAGCGATCCCCCGATCGCCAACGCCAGTTGCTGTGCAATCGCCAGGCCCAGGCCGGTACCGCCGGTGCTGCGGTTGCGGGAGTTTTCCACGCGATAGAACGGCTGCATGACCTGGGCCAGCTCCTCTTCGGCGATGCCCGGACCACGGTCCATGACTTTCACCGACACGCTGCCGTCGGCCTGTTTCTCCACCAATAATTCGGCAGAACCCGCGAACTTGAGGGCGTTGTCCGTGAGGTTGACCAGCACCCGGCGCAAGGCATGGGGGCGGGTGTCGATGACGGTGGCGCTCTTGCCGTTCAACTGGACCTCTTTGCCCATGTCCTGGTAGTCAAAGACCAGACTGTCGAGAAACGAGTCCAGATCCGTGCGGCGGCTTTCTTCGGTGGAGCCATGGATGCTGCGCGCGTAGGCCACGCCTTCGCGCACCAGGTGTTCCATTTCGCCGAGGTCGTTCCAGAGTTTGTCTTTTTCGGCGGAGTCGTCCATGAATTCGGCGCGCAGTTTCATCCGGGTGATCGGCGTTTGCAGATCATGGGAGATCGCCGCCAACAGTTGCATGCGCTCCTTCAGGTAGGCGGCGATGCGCGCCTGCATGGCGTTGAATGCCTTGGCCGCGTGCGCGACTTCAGTCGGGCCTTTTTCGTCGAGCAGCACCGGGTGGGTGTTGGGGTCGAGGGTGTCCACGGCTTCGGCGAGACGGCTCAGGGGGCGGATGGCGATGCGCACGGCCAGCCAGGTGCAGGCGAGCATCAGCGCCAATTGTCCGAGCAGGACGATGGGCAGCCAGGGTGACAACGGCACCATCGAAGGCCGTACGTCGATGGTCAGCGGGCTGCCGTCCGAGAGTGTCAGGTGCACCTGAAAGTGTTTTTTCGGCCCGGGAATGTCGGTGAAGGTCATCGGGTAATCCTGGCCGATGGCGTCCTTGATCGAGGCCATCGCCATCGGCGCCTCGGCCATGTCCATGTCCATGGGCGTGCCTTTTTCGCCGTCATTGAGCAGATAGCCGTAATTGGCCCGTTGCAGTTGCTGCAGCCAGCCGGCGCGCTCGTTGGCCGGCAAGCGGTCGAGGATGGCGATGGAGGTCGAGACGTCGGTTTCCAGGTTGCCGAGCATGGTGTTTTTCGAGCTTTCGTAACGCTCGTAGTACTGCGCACCGAAAGACAGGGCCTGGGCGAGGATCAGGCCGATCAGGAAAATCAGCGACAGCCGCGACGCCAGGGTGCGAGGCCAATGCATCGATAGACTCACGAGGGGGCACCGACGATTTCCACGGGCAGGGAAAACACGTAGCCCTCGCTGCGCACGGTCTTGATGTAGGCCGGTTCGCGGGCATCGTCCAGCAGGCGCTGGCGCAAGCGGCTCACCAACAGGTCGATGGAGCGGTCGAACAGGTCGGCGTCGCGACCCTGGGTCAGGTTGAGCAATTGGTCGCGGTTGAGCACCCGTTGCGGATGGTCGAGGAATACCCGCAGCAAGCGATATTCCGCACCGCTGAGCGCGACCATGGTGCCGTCCTCATCGAGCAGGTGGCGGGCCGAGGTGTCCAGGCGCCAGCGCCCGAAAGCCAGCAGGCGGCTGGTTTCGGTGACCACCAGGTTCGGTGGCAGCATGCGTGTGCGGCGCAGCACGGCGTTGATTCGCGCCAGCAGTTCACGGGCGACGAACGGCTTGACCAGGTAATCGTCGGCACCCATTTCCAGGCCGATGATGCGATCGGTTTCATCGTTGCGGGCGGTGAGCATCAAGACCGGGGTGGCCTTGTGTTTGCCGGCGCGCAGCTCGCGGCAGAGCATCAGGCCATCGTCGCCCGGCATCATGATGTCCAGCACGATCAGGTCTACCGGCGTGGATTCGAGGAAGCTGCGCATCTGCCGACCATCCGCCACGACCGTGGTGCGCAGGCCGTTCTTCTTGAGGTAGTTGCCCACCAGTTCGCGGATCTCGCGGTCATCGTCAACGATGAGAATGTGATCGACGTGTTCCATGGGTACCTGCCTCTGTCAGTGGGGGATGTCGCACAGTTTATCGAGCCTTGGCCCGGTCGCCCGTAGCCCTTTGTATTGCAGTGTATCTGGCCAGTCGGTGGATACACACAGACGCAAAAACGCGAATTTTCAGGGGGTTTGTATCCCTGTGTATCCCGGCCCGGCTTTGATACTTGCCGATTTACCCGCGCCTGTTCCCGACACATACGGGATACCTCAGGGGCTTCTAATAGGTTCCATCGAGGCACACCCAACCGCCTCTAGCCAACAAACGACCTATCCGTTGAAACCTTGAGGAAAACGCCATGAACACCAAAGCCGTCTATGCCGCTTGCCTGTTTGCCGCGCTGAATATCTGCACCTTGTCGGCCCGCGCCGAAGCGGATGTCAGCCCTAAAACCTACACCTACGGCACGCAACTGGACATCAAGAAAGTGGTGTCGTCGAAACAGGACGCCACGCCTTCCTGCGGGGTCGTGAATGCGCAACTGACCTACCTGGACTCCCAGAGCAAAACCCGGGTCCTGGACTATCGCAAGATTTCTGACAGCTGCAACTCGGACAACTGAGTCCCACGATTCGCCATTACCCATCCCTTTTGAATCCAGGAAGAACACCATGAACCACATCAGCCGCTACTTGACCGCCATTGCCTTTTCCGTCGCCGGCGCCGCTGCCCACGCCAACGCCGCCGTGGAACAAAGCGCCTGCGGCAGCAGCACCTGCTCTCAACTGACGCCCGTGGCGCAGAAGGGCGGCGACGCCTTTCTCGCCGAGGACGGCTACAACCGCACGCCGCAGGGACAAGTCGTTGCCGAAAACGGTTATAGCCGCACGCCGCAGGGTAAGCAGCTGGATAGCCAGGCAGCCTGACACCACCACCGTTCCCCTGTGAATTGCCACCCTCATTTCCAAGGTGATCCCATGTTCCTCATCGCTTTCCTGGGCGGCATATTGACCGTGCTCAGCCCCTGCATCCTGCCGGTTGTGCCGTTCCTGTTCGCCGGCGCCCATCGCACGCGCTCATCGATCATCCTGACCCTGGGCGGCATGGTGTTGACCTTCGCCCTGATCTCGAGCCTGGCGGTGGTCAGCAGTGAATGGGTGATCAAGGCCAGCAGCACCGGGCGCCAAGTGGCCCTGATCGTGATGGTGCTGTTCGCCCTGTCGCTGATTTCCGCCCGGGTTGGCGATTGGCTGGCACGGCCTTTCGTTCTGCTGGGTAACCGCATCGAGCCCAACAGGCGCAAAATGTCCGGCCCGTTGAGTTCGATCATGATCGGTGTCGCCACCGGCCTGCTGTGGGCACCCTGTGCCGGGCCGATCCTCGGGGTAATCCTCACCAGCGCCATGCTGCAAGGCGCGAACGCCGGGACCAGCCTGTTGCTGGTGGCCTATGGCGCCGGCAGTGCGTTGTCCCTCGGCACCTTGATCTTCGCCGGTCGCGGCCTGGTCAATCGCCTCAAACCTTCGATTCCCGTAACCGGCTGGCTGCGTCGTGGCGCCGGGGTGGCGGTGCTGGCCGGTGCCGTGATGATTTCCACTGGCGCTGATGACGTTCTTTTGGCCAATACCTCGTCGGAGGGGGTCAGCCGTGTCGAGAAAGGCTTGCTGGACACCGTGCCGAAAGTAGTCGACTACCTGGTCAGCAAGGCCAAAGCCGATTCGTCCATGGACAACGCCAAAGGCGCCATGCCGTCGCTGTCCGGTGCCGTGGAATGGATCAACTCACCCGCACTGAGCAACGAATCGCTCAAGGGCAAAGTGGTGCTGGTGGACTTCTGGACATTCGACTGCATCAACTGCAAGCACACCCTGCCGTACGTGAAGGACTGGGCGAAGAAATACGGGAAGGACGGCCTGGTGGTGATTGGCGTGCATACCCCTGAGTACGGGTTCGAACGCATCATCGACAACGTCAGGGACAAGGTGAAGGAGTACGGCATCACCTACCCGGTGGCGATCGACAACAACTACGCGATCTGGCGCAACTTCGACAACCAGTACTGGCCGGCGCACTACCTGATCGATGCCAAGGGGCAGGTGCGGTACACGCACTTTGGTGAAGGCAGCTATGAGACCCAGGAGAAGATGATCCAGCAGTTGCTGGAGGAGGCGAAGGCCGGCGCTCCAGCGGCGTAAAAAAGATCAATGAGCCGTCCGGTTTTCCTGACTGCGCCGCCACGCCGCTGGCGGCGATCCGAACTCTCGCCTGAATGCCCGACTGAACGCCGTATCCGTCTGGTACCCCACTTCTTCGGCAATCCGCAGCAGAGAACTGTTACTGCTGCGCAACAGGTTGGCGGCCAGCAACATGCGCCATTGCGTCAGGTATTGCATCGGCGAAATCCCGACCAGTTGCTGGAAGCGTTCGGCGAGTACCGATCTGGATGTGCCGGCGGTTCGAGCCAGCTCTTCCAGGGTCCAGCAGTGACAGGGTTTGTCGTGCAGCGCGTTGAGGGCGGCGCCGACGATCCGGTCGCTCACGCCGGCCAGCCAACCGGTTCGGCCCTTGCCCTGTTCGTGCATGTACAGACGCAGTACCTCGATGAATAACACCTCGGCCAGTTTCGCCAGCACACCTTCGCCGCCCGGCCTGGGGGAGCGGGCTTCGGCCAGGGCGTAATGCACCGAAGACTCCAGCCAGATACCGGCCGCCGAGCCGCGTACATTGACTCGCACCACGGGCGGCAACCCCGTCAGCAACATCCTCGCCAACCGCGTGTCGCACGCCAGATAGCCGCACACCAGGCGCGTGGTCGCGCCGCCACCGCCATAGCTCAACTGCCGGGGCCGGCGCGACAGGACCGCATCCAGACGCGCGCCGCTGGCCGGTGCAAGGCCGGGTTGCGAACTCATGCGATGGGCGTCGCCCTGGGGGAATACCACGACATCGCCGGCCGTCAGCAGCAAAGGCGGGTCATTGCCCAGTTCGACGTAACACTCGCCTTCGGTGATCAAGTGAAAGATCACCACCCGTTCGGCGTTTGGCTCCAGGAACGGCGCGGCGCTGTCGGCGCTCGGTGACTGATAGCACCAGGGTGCGGTGAACCGGGCGTTGATGAAAATCGCGCCGACCAGGCGCACGACACGCAGGGTCTGTGACAGGGCATCCATGAGGGTTTTCCCATGCCGATCGTGGGTCAGAAGCTGATTGTGAGCCTGTCGCGGCCCAGCATGAAACCTCCGGACGATCGGACAGTCTTGGCCGACGATCGGGCAGGACGCCGCCTTTGCCCGGCGCGATAGTGGTCACGCAGGGCCCGCCGGCCTTGTCATCCATAACAAGAATGAGAGGTTGCCATGCCTAAGTTCGTCATAGAACGCGAGATTCAAGGCGCTGGGACACTGTCACAAAGGGATTTGAAAGCCGCTTCGCAAAAGTCCTGCCGGGCGTTGCGCGAGTTGCCGCAGGTGCAGTGGCTCCAGAGCTATGTCACCGGTGACAAGCTCTATTGCGTGTACATCGCGCCGAGCGAAGAGCAGATCATGGAGCACGCCAGGCTGAGTGGTTTCCCGGCCAATCGCATCTCTGAAGTCACCCACATCATCGATCCCACCACGGCGGAATAAGCCGGGTTGCGTTCCAAACCGCAACGGAGCGGAATTCATGAGTACACCCATTGATCTTGTTGCCCTGAAAAACCGTCAAATGGCTGCCTGGGCCAGTGGCGACTACGCCGTGATCGGCACCACCCTGCAAATCGTCGGCGAACAACTGGCCGAAGCCTGTGACCTGCTGTGCGATGAGCGAGTGCTCGACGTGGCCGCCGGCAACGGTAATGCCACGCTGGCGGCGGCGCGTCGCGGCTGCAGGGTCCGCTCGACGGACTATGTCGCCGCATTGCTTGAACGCGGTGAAGACCGGGTCAGGGCGGAGCGCCTGAATGACAATGTCGTCTTTCAAGTGGCCGACGCTGAAGCGTTGCCCTTCGAGGACGCCAGTTTTGACGCGGTGCTTTCGACCTTTGGCGTGATGTTTGCGCCGGACCAGCCCAAGGCTGCCGCGGAACTGGCGCGGGTCTGTCGGCCGGGAGGCCGGATCGGCCTCGCCAACTGGA
>Ga0302169_10000018_pt1 | contig 51445 bp, 41 predicted proteins | sample I_Fen_N1_3_FD_193493 | JGI IMG/M metagenome (GOLD analysis project Ga0302169, IMG submission 193493) | Peat permafrost microbial communities from Stordalen Mire near Abisko, Sweden - I_Fen_N1_3 | ecosystem: Environmental > Terrestrial > Soil > Wetlands > Permafrost | place: Sweden: Abisko...
CCTCTTTTTCAACTCCTTTTGGGCTTCGATGACCTGAAGCCGCTCACTGTCGAAAACTGCGTAACTCTTTGTTTACCAAGGAGTTTTTCGTTTCGACTGCGCCGGAAGTGGGGCGAATTATAGACATACAGAATCTGCCGTCAAGCACTGATTTGGTTTTTCTATCGCTCAACCCAAAATCGCTGCTATATATAGACGCAACCAACTCAAATGCGCACTATATTGCCCAACCGCACTACAACAGCACTCTCGCCTCCATTTTCGGACGATGCCACGCAATGAATGATCAGCCCCGCAGCCTTGCCTCGACCTTGTTCTCGGTAGGCCTGCTAATAATAGCCATGGCCTCGATCCAGTCTGGAGCGTCTCTGGCAAAAAGCATGTTCCCGGTTATTGGCGCTCAAGGAACCACAACCCTGCGTCTGATTTTCGCCAGCGTGATCATGCTGCTCATGCTGCGGCCGTGGCGGGCGAAACTCACCGCAAAATCCCTGCGCACCGTCATCATCTACGGCATGGCGCTGGGCGGCATGAACTTCCTCTTCTATATGTCGTTACGCACCGTCCCCCTGGGCATTGCCGTAGCACTTGAGTTCACCGGGCCGCTGGCGGTGGCGATCTATGCCTCGCGCCGCGCGATCGACTTTTTGTGGATAGCACTCGCGGCTATCGGCTTACTGCTCTTGATCCCTACTGGAGCGACAAGTACCGGGATTGACCTTGAAGGTGCCGGCTATGCTTTGGGCGCGGGCATCTGCTGGGCGCTGTACATACTTTTCGGGCAAAAGGCCGGCGCCGACAACGGTGTACAGACCGCGGCATTGGGCGTGATGATTGCTGCATTGTTCGTAGCCCCTATCGGCATCGTCCATGCCGGCGCCGCGCTGCTGACTCCGTCGGTGATCCCCGTTGCCATCGGCGTCGCCATTTTGTCCACCGCCCTGCCTTACACGCTGGAGATGGTCGCTCTCACCCGAATGCCAGCCCGCACGTTTGGCACATTAATGAGCATCGAACCTGCGATTGGCGCGTTGTCAGGCCTGCTGTTCCTCCACGAATACCTTTCACTGTCACAGTGGATGGCTATCTTGTGCATCATTCTGGCTTCCGTAGGTGCGACCATGACCATGGGCAGCAGTGCCAAGCCAGCGGTTGCGGCAGATTGATACAGGATTTGACGCAGGTCTGGTAATTGCCGCTCAATTAGGCCATGTTTAAACCCGTAACCCAGTGGCAGACATGGATTTTTTCAGGATAGGGACATCAGAACGCTTCAGCGAAAGCGAATGCAGCCAGACCCGGGCGCAAGATCCGGGACGCTATAAGGACAGCAATGAAACGAATTTTGATATTGATCGCCGTACTTGCAGTTGCGGGCTGCGCGGCGACCTCGAAAACATCAGTCAAACATGGCAAGAAAGGGCTGCATATCAACTGTTCAGGGCTCTCATCCTCGTGGGAGAAGTGCTACACCAGCGCCGCCAACTCGTGCGCACCCAAGGGGTACAAGGTCATCGCCAAGTCGGGGGACGCGGTGGAAGAACCAGGCGATTATCCATTCGGCCTCAATCCCGCCGGTTACACCAGCCGCAGCATGATCGTCATTTGCAAGTAGGTTGCTGCCGCACGGCAATCTGGCGGCTAATCTCATCGTAACTGGACTTCAATACATTACGCTGGATGTCTGGCGTCGCCAGCATTCGCGCGACCACCAAAGCACCAATGCATTGCGACAAAATGGCCCAAGCCAGGCTGTCGCTCTCCAGGATGCGCGCCCAACTCTCCTGTAGCTGGCAAATCCAGCGCTCCGCCTGCTGGCGAACCAGCACATCCGAACGAGCGATCTCTGCACCCAACGCGGGTAACGCGCAGCCGGACTCTGGATGCTCGACATGCGCCATGCTCAGGTAATGCTTGAGGCAGCGCTCAAGCTTTTCGCGCCCCTGATCGGCGCTTAATCGCTCAAGGCTTTGGCACAGCTCACGCTCGACGATTGAGGCAAACAGTTCGTCTTTCGACGAAAAATGACTGTAGAAAGCCCCGCCACTCAAACCGATTGCCTTCATCAAACCGTCAACACCAACTGTGGAAAAGCCAGACTTCTTGGCTGACACCGCACTGCTTTCCAGCAGCTTCTCTTTGGTTTCCAACTTGTGACTGGCCGAGTAGCGCATTGCCCTTTCCTCAGGATTGATCGTCTTGACGTGTGCCAAATCGTAGCATAACGTTCGTTCAGTTAACGATCGTTTAGCAAAGGGATCAACCCATGAATAACAAGAAGGTCGTATTGGTTGTCGGCGCGGGTGATGCTACCGGCGGCGCCATTGCCAAGCGTTTTGCTCAGGAAGGCTACGTCGCCTGCGTCACCCGACGCAGCGCGGACAAACTTCAGCCGCTGGTCGATGCCATCAAGGCTAACGGCGGTGATGCCCACGGTTTTGCCTGCGATGCGCGCAAGGAAGAGGAGGTGATAGCGTTAGTCGAACAGATCGAAAGCGAGATCGGCCCCATCGAAGCGTTTGTCTTCAATATCGGCGCGAATGTGCCCTGCAGCATTCTTGAAGAAACGGCTCGCAAGTATTTCAAGATTTGGGAAATGGCCTGTTTTTCAGGTTTTCTCAATGCCCGTGAAGTCGCCAAGCGCATGGCCAAGCGTCAACGGGGCACTATCCTGTTCACCGGAGCCACCGCGGGTATGCGCGGTGCCGCGGGATTTGCAGCATTCGCCGGCGCCAAGCACGGCATTCGAGCCCTGGCTCAAAGCATGGCGCGTGAGCTCGGTCCCATGAACATTCATGTTGCTCATGTCGTCGTCGACGGGGCTATCGATACTGACTTCATCCGCGAGAGCTTTCCGGAAAAGTACGCGACCAAAGATGAAGACGGCATTCTCAACCCCGAGCACATCGCCGAGAATTATTGGTACCTGCACAGCCAGCCACGAGACGCCTGGACGTTCGAGCTGGATTTGCGGCCCTGGAGCGAACGCTGGTAAGCCCTCCCCTACAACAATAAACAGAGCGCACCGACCATGAGCAAAACCGTGGAGTTCTTTTTCGACCTTGGCAGCCCGGCCACCTACCTGGCCTATACGCAGCTCCCCAAAATCTGCGAGCAAACCGGCAGCCAACTGATTTACACGCCCATGCTGCTGGGTGGCGTCTTCAAGGCCACCGGCAACGCTTCGCCGGCGGTCATCCCGGCCAAGGGCCGCTACATGTTTCAAGACCTCGACCGCTATGCAAAACGCTATGGCGTGCCACTGAAATTCAATCCGCATTTCCCCATCAATACCCTGATGCTCATGCGCGCCGTGACCGGCATTCAACTGCGACATCCCGAGCGCTTCCTGGCGTTTATCGACTGTCTGTTTACGGCCCTCTGGGTCGAAGGCCGCAGCCTCGATGACCCGGCCACCGTCGTCGCCGTGTTGACACAAAACGGCTTTGACCCCGATGAAGTACTCGCCCTGACCGCCGACGAGGAGGTCAAAGCCGCCCTCAAGGACAATACCGAGAAAGCGGTACAGCGCGGTGTATTCGGTGCGCCGAGCATGTTCGTCGGCAATCAGTTGTTCTTCGGCCAGGATCGGTTGGACTTCGTGGTTGAAGCCCTGAGTTAAATCTCGACCACCAACCGCCCCTGCGCACCTCCCGCAACGAGCAACTCATGAGCGGCCTCGGCAGTTTCCAGCGTGAACTGCCGAGGATCGAGCAACGGTTTCAACTGTCCCGCCTCAATCAGCCGCGTCGCGTCCTGAAGAATCTGGCCGTGACGTTCAAGCCCCTTACCGGTTAATAAAGGCAACAGCGTAAACACACCGGAATAAGTCGCCCCACGAAACGACAACGGCGCCAAGCTGTGTTGGCCCCAGCCCAGACAACTCACGACATGCCCTGCATAAACCCGAACTGCTTTGAATGAATCATCCAACACCCCACCGCCCACCGTGTCATAGACGACATCGAAGCCCTCCCCCGAAGTGAACTCAGCCATATAGTCCTCCACCGAAGACGCACGATAATCGATGAACGTTGCACCGATGCTTTCAATAGTCCCCTGATGACCCGCTGACCCCGTCGCGAACACTTCTGCACCGAAAGCCCGGGCAACTTGCACAGCCACGTGCCCGACACCACCCGCGCCACCGTGGATCAGCACTTTCTGTCCGGCCCGAACCCGAGCCCGATCAACCAGCCCTTCCCACGCTGTGATCAATACCAACGGCAACCCTGCGGCCTCGCGCATGCTCAGATTTTTCGGCTTATGCGCCAGAAGCCGCGAATCGACCACTGCGAATTCAGCCAACGAACCCTGCGCACCACCGATTCCAGTCGCCATCGCGTAGACCTCGTCACCCGGCAGCCACCCGCTGACACCCTCTCCTATTGCCTCAACGGCTCCCGCAAGGTCCATGCCCAACACAGCTGGCAATGGCTGCCGTGCATGCGCCGCCTGTCCCGAACGAATCTTCGCATCCAATGGGTTCACCCCGCTGGCCTTGATCCTCACCAGCACTTGACCCGCCCCCGGCACAGGTCGTGGCAAGGAAACCGAGCGTAAAGGCCCATTGGCCGAGTCAACAATCAGAGCGCGCATTTCAAGTGAGTCAGTCATTTCGCAAATTCCCGTCAGAAGTAGATGTCGGACTCATCTTCACCCCGCTCACCCATGTCGATAAGACGCTATATCGCTATAGTGATCATGCCCATACGGCATCAATGAGAATCTTCGTGGACACACTCACCGCAATGGCCACCTTCGTCCGGGTCGTCGAACGTGGCAGCTTCTCGGCCGTTGCCCGCGAGATGCAGACCAGCCAGCCGACTATCAGCAAATTATTAAGGGCGCTGGAAACCAGGCTGGGCGCAAAGCTGATTACCCGCAGCACTCGTCAACTGTCCCTGACCGATGAAGGTCAGCGGTACTACAACGAATGCCGACAAATCCTGGCCGCCGTGGACGCAGCGGAGCAGCGCTTTCGATCAGGTCGGGATTCCGTGGCTGGCCCCCTGAAAATTGGTTCATCCGTGAGTTTCGGGCGCTTGCAGATTGCACCGCGACTTCCTGAATTCCTCAAAACCCATCCTCAGATTCAGATCGACCTGCAACTCAGCGATCAACATCAGGACCTGGTCAGTGAAGGGCTCGACGTGACGTTCAGAATCGGGGAGTTGACCGACAGTGGTCTGCTCGCGCGCCACATCGGCATCACCCACCGGATCACCGTTGCAGCGCCCGACTACCTTAAGCAACACGGTCAGCCGCACACCCCGGAAGAACTAGGCGAGCACAATTGCCTGCAATTCAACTTGCTGAACAGTCAGAACCTATGGACTTACGAAAGAGGCAACGAACACCACGAAGTGCGCATCAAGGGTAATGCGCAAAGCAACAATTCCGAGGCGATTCGCGAGATGGTGCTGGGGGGATTGGGAATTTCGCTGTCGCCGGTGTGGCTATTCAGCGAGGATCTGAAAGCCGGCCGAGTGCAAGCCATATTGCAAGACTACACAGCACAGTCGCTGCCAATTCACGCCGTGTCCCCGGCGAATCGTCGCCAATCCGCCAGGGTCAGAGCATTTGTCGACTACATGAGTCAGGCGCTCGGACAAGCGCCTGAACTCCAACCCGTCAAATAGCCGCGGTGCGGGTGTTCAACCACTCAAGGGCCGCACCCTCGAGCAACGGGCTCAAGCGCTCGCGCACTTCCGCGTGGTAGGCGTTGAACCACTGCTTCTCTTCCAGGGTCAGCAGCGACGGCTCCAGGCAACGGGTGTCGATCGGGCACAGTGTCAGGGTTTCGAACTTGAGGAATTCACCGAATTCGCTGGAGCCCGCCTCACGATTCAGCGCCAGGTTCTCGATCCGCACCCCCCAGCGTCCCGGACGATAAGTGCCCGGCTCGATGGAAGTGATCATGCCCGGTTGCATCGCGGTCTGCGGAGTGGCGGCGGCCTGATAGGCAATGACCTGCGGGCCTTCGTGAACGTTGAGGAAGTAGCCAACGCCGTGACCGGTACCGTGACCGTAGTCGACACTTTCAGCCCAGATCGGCGCGCGAGCGATGGCATCGAGCAATGGCGACAGAATCCCCCGAGGGAATTGCGCGCGAGACAGCGCGATCACGCCTTTGAGCACGCGTGTGCAATCGCGTTTCTGCTCGTCCGTTGGTGTACCGACCGGCACCATTCGCGTGATGTCGGTGGTGCCACCCAGGTACTGACCGCCGGAGTCGATCAGCAGCAGACCGTCACCCTCGATCACCGCGTGCTCTTCTTCGGTCGCGTGGTAGTGCGGCATCGCACCATTGGCGTTGAACGCGGCAATGGTGTTGAAACTCAGCGACACGTAGCCCGGACGTCGGGTGCGCGCGGCCGTGAGGTGTTCATCGATGGTCAGTTCGGTGATGCGCTCACGACCCAGGGCCGAGTCCAGCCAGGTGAAGAATTCGCACAGCGCCGCACCGTCCTGCTCCATGGCCTGACGAATGTGCTCGGCATCGGCCAGGCTTTTTTGCGACTTGGCTAGCGTCGTCGGGTTCAGCCCTTCGACCAGTTTTACGCCTTTTTCGAGGTTATCCAGCAAACCGGCGGTGACGCGCGCCGGATCGACTTGCAGGCTCGCGCCGCTCGGCACGGCGCGCAGGGCTGCGGCCACTTCGCTGTAATCGCGCAGGGTCACGCCGTCTTGTTCAAGCACCGCACGCAGTTCAGCATCGACTTTGCTCAGGGCCACGAACAGGGTGGCCTGCTCCTGACTGATCAAGGCGAACGAGACGAACACCGGATTGAACGACACGTCGCCGCCGCGCAAATTGAACAACCAGGCGATGTCATCGAGGGTGGCGACAAAATGCCAGTCAGCTCCACGATCCTTCAGCACCTCGCGCAGCTTCGCCAGTTTCTCGCCCCGGCTGACTGTTGCCTGCGGCGGCAAATGTTGATAGATCGGCTCATTCGGCAATGTCGGGCGATCGCTCCAGACTTCGCTCAACAGATCAATGTCGGTACGCAGGCGGGCGCCGCGTTCTTCGAGTTTGCCACCCAGCGTACGCGCCGAGGCTACGGCCATCACCGCACCGTCCACCGCGACGACGCCACCTTCAGGGGTTTGCTCTGCCAGCCAGTCCAACGGGCCAGGTTGACCCGGTTGCAGCTTGACCAGTTCGATGCCGCTGCCCTTGAGTTCCTTGGTCGCTTGCTCCCAGTAACGACTGTCGGCCCAGACGCCGGCAAAATCCGGGGTCACGATCAGTGTGCCGACCGAGCCATGGAAGCCCGATAACCACTGCCGTCCCTGCCAGTAACCCGGCAAATATTCCGACAGGTGCGGATCGGCCGACGGCACCAGCAAGGCATGAATGCCTTCGCGGCTCATCAGTTCGCGGGTTTGCGCCAGGCGCTGTGGCACCGATCCATTGATCGAAGGCTGCGTACTCATCGTGTCTCCTGCTAATCACTTCAGCTTATTGTTGAGTGCCGATCTGAGTCGGCGCTTTAAGGCGCTACTGCCAGAATGCCGGGGCACTGGCGCAGGCCGCTTTGATCAATTGCACTGTTTGGTCGATGTCTTGCTCGGTGGTGAACCGGCCGAGACTCAAGCGGATCGTGCGACTCGCCGAGCGGGCGTCATGCCCCAGGGCCAGCAGCACATGGGATGGAACGTTACTGGCGGAGCTGCAGGCCGACGTCGCAGAAAAAGCGATCGAATGGCTCAACGCCGCCGAATTGAACTCACCTTCACTGAAGGTCAGGCTCAAGGTATGAGGTATGCGCTGGGTCGTGCTGCCATTGAGGCGAACGCCGGGAAGGCTCAACAGTTGCTCAAGCAAACGTTCGCGCAGGCACACGATCGTGGCTTTCTCTTCATCGAACACATCTGCGGCCAATGCGAAGGCCGCGCCCATGGCTGCGATCTGATGAGTCGCCAAGGTGCCGGAACGTAATCCGCCTTCGTGACCACCGCCGTGAATCTGTGCCTGCAAGCGTTGCTGCGCGCGCGGGCCGACGTACAACGCACCAATGCCCTTCGGGCCGTAGATCTTGTGCGCGGAAAACGACATCAGGTCCACCTGCAAGCGCGCCAGGTCGATGGCCACTTTGCCCGCGCCTTGAGCAGCGTCGACATGAAACAACGCATCACGTGCGCGCACGACTTCACCGATGGCAGCGATGTCGTTGACCGTGCCCAGTTCGTTGTTGACCAGCATCAGCGACACCAGAAAGGTGTCTTCGCGCATCGCGTCGCTGACCGCTTGCGCCGTGATCAGACCCTCGGCGTCGGGCACCAGATACGTCACTGCAACATCGGCGTCCTGCAATTGTTTCGCCGTGTCGAGAATCGCCTTGTGTTCGATCTGGCTGGTAATGATGTGCCCGCCGCTGACACCGCGGGCCTGGGCCACGCCCTTGAGCGCGAGGTTGTTGGATTCAGTGGCGCCGGAGGTCCAGACAATCTGCTGCGCGTTGGCGCCAACCAGTTCGGCGACCTGCTGCCGGGCGTGCTCGACCGACCGTCGGGCCTGCTGGCCATAGGCATGGGAGCTGGACGCCGGGTTGCCGAAATTGCCGGTAAAACCCAGACACTCGACCATGACCTTGATGACCCGCTCATCCACCGGCGTGGTGGCGGCGTAATCGAAATACAACGGACGTTTATTCATAAAAGACTCGCAGAGCGTGTTCCGGGATCAGGAAGCTCATGACGGAAACGTCGAGGCGCAGCCTTGTGAGCTGCGCCGATATTTCAGCACATTAGAAATACCTGATCGGAAGCCGTTAAAGAAGAACAACTTCATTTAAAAGTGCGTAGGAACGCTCCTGAAGTCGAGCTTAACAGGCATCGGGCAACCGGTTGAAGCAATGCGTCAGCTAAAGCTTTCAAGAAGTAACGGATACAGCGAAGCCACCAGCAGCGCCGCCATGCCCCAATTGAACAGGCGCAACCAGCGGCGATCTTTGAGCACATTGCGTAACAGTGTGCCGCAACCGGCCCAGACACCGACGCTCGGCAGGTTGATCACGGCAAACACCGCAGCAATGACAATCACATTGGTGAAATAGCCCTGCATCGGCGTGTAAGTGCTAATGGCACCGATGGCCATGATCCACGCCTTGGGATTGACCCATTGGAACGCCGCTGCGCCGAGGTAAGTGATGGGTTTGCTTTCGCCGCTCTCGCTCTCGGAGACCGGACCTGAACGGGCGATTTTCCATGCCAGATACAGCAAATACGCCGCGCCGACGTAGCGCAACACGGTGTAGAGCAAAGGATAGGTTTGAAACACGGCGCCGAGGCCAAACCCGACGGCAACCACCAGGACAAAGAAACCACAGGTGACGCCCAGCATGTGCGGGATGGTGCGGTTAAAGCCGAAGTTCACACCCGATGCCAGCAACATGGTGTTGTTGGGGCCGGGAGTAATCGAGGTGACGAGCGCAAACAGGGCCAGGCCCATCAGCAGATCGAGTGAAAGCGTCATGAGCGGCAGTCCATCAGGGTCGGTCGGATGTTAAGACCCTATCGCACGCCTTGCCGGAAACCCATGGACAGTTAGGTGAAACTTCGAGCGGTACAGTTTTATATCAGCTTGGACGACCGTGAAGCTGTACAGCACGTTCGGCGTTCATCTCGCCCCGCTTGTCGAAGCTGAACGATTTTTGCGGTTGACCGAGCAAGGCCGCTTTCTTCGCGTGATATTCCTCAAAGGACAGACCACGACGGTTCAAATCCTCTAGCGCTAATTCTCTGGATTCTTCGGCTGTGTACGGCCGCAATTCCGGTGAAACATGACTGGCACAACCGGCAAGCACAGAGACCGCGAGCAGCAGAAAAGTGGCGATTAGAGGTTTCATTTTTGGCGTCCTGCATCTGGGTTCGGGGGAATGAACACAGGCTACTCGCGCGGCTTAACGGGCAGAAATCAACGCTCTCAATAGTAGCTATCGACTCAGGCAAACCCTCTCCAGCTATGCCCGCGTATATTCACAAACGATCTATAAATATTTTATCTATGTATTTTGAGGAATATTAAACAGCCTTTATAACAACGCCATTGCTTCACAAATTGTTGCTGAAACCCAACTACCCAATACCCAGCGAGCGCTTGAAGGCCCGCATTCGTCTTGCCGCAGAACACAAACTCCATGAGCTGGGGGACTGAGCGCTGAACCAGGCCCTTGCGATTCCGACTTTCTATTCCTGACCTTCTCTTCATGGAGCGAACCCCATGCAACTGCTGACCTTACCGCCCTCGCCCGCGCTGGCGACCTCGATCCGCGCCACCGCGCAGGTGTTCGAAGACCCGAAATCCCAGGCCTTGCTCGCCCATCTGCAGCAAGTCGCGCCCAGTGAAGCCAGCGTGCTGATCATCGGTGAAACCGGCACCGGCAAAGAGCTGGTGGCGCGGCACATCCACAACCTCAGCGCCCGACGTAACCGGCCGTTCGTGGCAGTGAACTGCGGCGCCTTCTCCGAATCGCTGGTCGAGGCCGAACTGTTCGGCCACGAAAAAGGCGCGTTCACCGGCGCATTGAGTGCCAAGGCCGGCTGGTTTGAGGAGGCCGATGGCGGCACCTTGTTCCTCGATGAAATCGGCGATTTGCCGATGGCGATTCAGGTCAAGCTGCTGCGCGTGTTGCAGGAGCGCGAAGTGGTGCGGCTCGGTTCGCGCAAAAGCATTCCGATCGACGTGCGCGTGCTGGCCGCGACCAACGTGCAACTGGAAAAAGCCATCAACGCCGGGCATTTTCGCGAAGACCTTTATTACCGCCTCGACGTCGTCAGCCTGGAGCTGAGCCCCTTGCGCGAGCGTCCCGGCGACATCCTGCCGCTGACCCGACATTTCGTCGACGCCTACAGCCGGCGCCTGGGCTACGGCAGCATCACCATCAGCAAAGAAGCCGAATTGAAACTGCGCAGCTACAGTTGGCCGGGCAACATCCGCGAGCTGGAAAACGTCATTCACCACACGCTGCTGATCTGCCGCAACGGCGTGATCGAACGCGATGATTTGCGCCTGTCCAACATGCGCATCGAGCGCCAGGACGACTACCACACCACCGTCGACGATTCACCGGAAACCCTGCTGGATCGAGCCTTTCAAAAACTCTTCGCAGAACAGGCCGGCGCACTGCATGAAAAAGTCGAAGACGCCTTGTTGCGCGCGGCCTATCGCTTCTGCCATTACAACCAGGTGCACACCGCTGCCCTGCTGGGCCTGAGCCGAAACGTCACACGCACGCGGCTGATCAAGATCGGAGAACTGGCCGTGAACAAGCGCCGGGTGATGGAGAATGTCCAGGGCGAGCGGGTGATGCAGTTGTCGATTTAGCCCACCAGGCGGCAGTGCAGCGCGTTGTCGTGGCTGAGCGCCAGGCTGTGCAGCACTTGGAACGAGCCGAACGTCACGGTCTTCGCCTGATGGGCGCGGATCAGTTGCCAGAAATCCTGTTCGCCGCTTTCGAAACTGCGAAAGGCCGCCTCTCCCGCCTCGCGGGTTTGCCATTGCAGGTAGTTGAGCACGCGCCGGCCATCGTCGCTGGCCTGGATGCTGGCACTCAAAAAACCACTGAAATCCCGGGCCAGGCGCTCGGTCTGGTCAGACAAGGCCGACACCAGCGCAGGTTGCTGATGCGGCTCGATCTCGAACTCGATCAGTTGGGTGAAACTGCGATTGTTCTCTGACGGTTGCATGAATAGTCCCCCTCACGTGTCAGGCGGATCTTGCGATCCGAAGGCCTGCAGGGTAAAACCTCGAGTTAACTAGAGGTCAAGCAGGATTTTCAAATGATCACCCCGGAAAATCTGCACAAGGAACTCACCGTCGGCCAGTTGGCCGCCCGCAGCGGTGTGGCGGTCACGGCGCTGCACTTTTATGAATCGAAGGGGCTGATTAAAAGCACGCGCAATCAGGGCAACCAGCGGCGCTATCCACGGGAAGTGTTGCGGCGGGTGGCGCTGATCAAAGTGGCGCAGCGCCTGGGGATTCCGTTGGCGGAGATTGGTGAGGCGTTGAAATCGCTGCCGGCTAACCGTGCGCCGACGGCGGCGGACTGGAAGGTGTTGTCGGCGCAGTGGAGCCGGGATCTGGACGAGCGGATCAATCAGCTTAGGTTGCTGCGGGACAAGCTGAATGGCTGCATCGGGTGTGGGTGTTTGTCGATGGAGGCGTGTCCGTTGCGCAATTTTGGCGATGTGCTGGGGGAACAAGGGCCGGGGGCGCAGCTGCTGGAGTCAGGGTCAAGTCCGAAATAGCGGCGCGGCTATCGCGGGCAAGCCACGCTCCCACAGGTTTTGTGTTGTTCACAATTATTACAAACGACACAAAACCTGTGGGAGCGTGGCTTGCCCGCGATAGCGTCCTGTCAATCAACGAAGATTCAGAACCCCGGCGCAATCTGCCCTTTATAGCGGGTCAGGATGAACTGCCGAACCTCATCCGAATTCAACGCCTTGGCCAGTTTCTGCAAGCGTTTTTGATGAAGTAGCCGAGCAATCTGCTGCTGCACTGTTGATGGCTGAACGGCGAGGCTGCTCGTCGGGTGCTCGGCTGCCTGCACGACACTGACCTATATTTATTCGGCCGGAAATCGGCGCAGGACACCTTTCCACCCACAACAACAAACAGGGAGATTCATCATGAGCGTCAAACCCATTCCAGAGGGTTATCACAGCATCACCCCGTACCTGGGCATTCAAAAAGCGGCCGAAGCGATCGAGTTCTACAAGAAGGCCTTTGGCGCCATCGAAGTCATGCGCCTGGCCATGCCCGATGGCGGTATCGGTCACGCCGAACTGCGGATCGGCGACTGCCCGATCATGCTTGGCACGCCGTGCGACCAGGGGCCGTTGAGCAACCCGGACACGTCGCCGTCAGTGGGCCTGCATTTGTATGTGACGGATGTGGACAAGTCCTACAAACAGGCGATTGATGCGGGCGGCACGGTGGTTTCCGAGGTCAAGGATCAGTTTTACGGCGACCGTTCCGGGACGTTGAAGGATCCGTATGGGCATTTGTGGTTCCTGGCCACGCGCAAGGAAGACCTGACTCAAGCGCAGATTGAGCAGCGGGCGAAGGAGATGTTTCAGATGGGCTGAGGGCTTTGTCGCCTGATCGGGCCTCATCGCGATGGGGCCATCACCAACACCGCAATAACCCCGCCCTGTAACAACTACCCGCCAATAAGAAACATTTACTTTCATCTCCCCCTTCGGGATTTTCGATCCTCATCCGTCTTATAGAGATGCAGTCGGCGTGCGCAGGCAACAGCCACCGCCGGCCTTTTCATGGACCTCAACGCTGGGAAGCCCGCAGCAGAGGTTCTCTCATCGATACAAGACCTTTAATCATGTCGAAGAAATCCCGTTCCAAACTCTGGTTTCTGGTCCATAGCTGGCTGGCATTGCCGATCTGGTTTTTCGTGCTGATTGTCTGCGTCACCGGCACATTGGCGGTGATCAGTCAGGAAATCGTCTGGCTGGCCAACCCGCAAATGCGCGCCAGCCAGCCGTCGGACGACGCGCCGTTGCTCAGCTATGACCAGATCATCGCGGCCATCAAACAGGCCGAGCCGGACACGCTGGTCGAATCCATCAGCCGCCCCGATGAATCCCACTTCGCTCTCGACGTCAGCGTCAGCTATCCCGACGGTCGCTCGGTGACGGTGTACGTCAACCCGTACAGCGGCGTCATTCAGGGCTCCGCCCCGGCCTTCGATTTCAAGGCGTTTACCCGAGCGCTGCACGGCTGGTGGCTGGTGCCGTTCACCAACGGTTACAGCTGGGGCTGGTACCTGGTGTCTTTCTTGAGCCTGCCGTTGCTCGCGTCGCTGGTCACCGGGCTGGTGGTCTACAAAAAATTCTGGAAAGGTTTTTTCCGACCGACCCTGCGCATTCGTCATGGCGCCCGGATTTTCTGGGGCGACTTTCACCGTCTCAGTGGCATCTGGTCGATCTGGTTCATTGCGGTGATTTCCGTCACCAGCACCTGGTTCCTGATTCAGGCATTCATGTTCGATAACCAGGTCTCGATTTCCACCGCGCCGGTGGCCCTGGTGGTGCCGCGTGAAAGTGTGCCGGTGACCACAGATGGTGCGCCCGCACCGACGATCAGCCTCGAAACCGCGATTGCCCAGGCCAAGGAACGCATTCCTGGCCTGGAAGACAGCTTCGTCAGCCTGCCCGCCAACGCCTACAGCTACCTCTCGGTGGGCGGGCGCAGCTGGTATCCGCTGATGTACCAGACGGCCGACATCAACCCGTACACCGGCGATGTTGCCGCCACGCGTCTGCTGTCGGACCGCACCGGCCTGGAGCTGGTGACCGAGTCCATGCGCCCCTTGCACACCGGTGATTTCGGCGGGATCTGGATCAAGCTGATCTGGTTCTTCTTCGGTTTGATCCTGAGCATGATGGTCCTCAGCGGCCTGCTGATCTGGACCAAACGCACCGCCCTCGCCACCGCCAACGCACTCAAGCGCAGCAACAAACACGCACGGCTGCAAACCACCACGGAGGTCAGCCAATGAACGCGCACGCCAAGCCAACACCGGGCTCGACGCTGCGCCGCTTCTGGCTCAAATGGCGCTTCCACGTCAACGTCCTGCTGTTGTTGGTGCCGCTGGGGTTCATGCCCAAATACTTCGCTGACGCGGCGCTGTTTCGCGGCGATACCGGGCTGGGTGAGCGGGAGGTCGGAGAAGTCCAGGTCGGTCCGTGGAGCCTGCGTCTGGCCGAGCTGCGCAATGAGGCCCCCACCCTCGATGGCCCTGCCGGCCACATGAAGAACTTCACCGCCGCGCTGTGCGACAGCTGCCGCGATCAGGTCAAGGCGACTTACCTGCGCATCGGCAAACCGCGCAGCCTGCGGGCCGCCGGGGTGATTTTCTTCGGCACGCCGCATCGCATGGGCGCGATGCTGCCGATTCCGGAAAAGACCAAGGCTGACGCCGAGCTGTGGATCACAATGGAAGGCTGGGACGGCGCGATGCACCAGGCCGCCCTGCCCCTGAACCAGGCATCGCCGGCCACCGTCGCGTGGCTGAACCAACAAGGAGGCAAACCATGATTCGCGTTTTTCGCCCACTCCAAATTGTGTTGCTGGTGCTCTGCGCCGGTTTCAGCGCCAGCGCGCTGGCGCACAACCCGATGTGCGAATGCAAAGCCGTCGATGCCGAACAGATCAAATGCACCGGCGGTTTCTCCGACGGCAGCGGTGCGCCGGGCGTGACCCTGGACGTGATCGGCTACGACGAAACCATTCTGGTGCCGGGCAAGCTTGACGCCGATTCCACGTTGACCTTCAAGAAACCCGGCGCGGAATTTTATGTGCTGTTCGACGCCGGTCCCGGCCACGTCGTCGAGATCGACCAAGCGGACATCGAAACCCCATGAGTACGCCCACCACACAGATCGTCCGCCCGGCCGGTGCCGGCCATGAAACCCTTTATGTGCTGCTGTTGTGCCTGATGATTCTGGCGGTGGCCGGCTCGGTGGTTGCCTGGCGCCACGAGTCTCAGGCCGTGAGCAGCGTCGGCAGTCATCAACTGGATGCCCGCCGCGACTTGAGCGCTTCAGAGCAAGGGATCTACGCCGACCTGCGGGTGACGCTGGACGAGATTCATCTGCTGCAACAGGAACAGCAAACCCTGCCGATACCTGAAGCCCTCGCCGAAGAAGGTTTTGCACCGTTCGCCCAAGACGCCAGCTCCGTCAGCCGTGGCGCCCATGCCTGGCAACTGCTCGGCGCCAAAGCCTACTTCGGTCAGAGCCAGACACCTGCCGTGGCCGGTTCGTTTTTGATGCGCCTGACCGCTGGTGACGACGCACCGGACATCTGGCTCAACCGCGCCGCCGACCTCAAAGCCCCGACTGACTTGACGGACGCTGCCCTCGAAAGCGCCGGCTGGCAACTGATCGTCGCGCAATTCGATGCCGGTGTGACCCGCCAGCACCGGCACTGAACCCTCGCCTTCACCCGAGAGAAGACCGCTTTCCCATGCCTATTTCATCTTTCCTGCGCCTGCTATCGGTCGGCTTGCTGGCCTGCCTGCTGACCCCACTGGCCCATGCCGACGACACCAAACGCCTGCGCATCGGCATCACCCTGCACCCTTATTACAGCTACGTCGCCAACATCGTCGGCGACAAGGCCGATGTGGTACCGCTGATTCCGGCCGGGTTCAATCCGCACGCCTACGAGCCCCGCGCCGAAGACATCAAACGCATCAGCGGACTGGACGTGATCGTGCTCAATGGCGTCGGTCATGACGACTTCGCCGACCGCATGATTGCCGCCAGCGAAACCCCGAACATCCCGGTGATCGAAGCCAACGAAAACGTGCCGCTGCTGGCCGCCACTGGCGTCGCCGCACGCGGTGCCGGCAAGGTGGTCAACCCGCACACGTTCCTGTCGATCAGCGCCTCGATTGCCCAGGTCAACAACATCGCCCGGGAGCTGGGCAAGCTTGACCCGGCCAACGCCAAGACCTATACGCAAAACGCCCGCGCCTATGGCAAACGTCTGCGGCAGATGCGCGCCGACGCCCTGGCGAAACTGACTCAGGCACCCAACGCCGAACTGCGCGTGGCCACGGTTCACGCGGCTTACGATTACCTGCTGCGCGAATTCGGCCTGGAAGTCACCGCCGTGGTCGAACCGGCCCACGGTATCGAACCGAGCCCGAGCCAGCTGAAAAAAACCATCGATCAATTGCGCGAACTGGATGTGAAAGTGATTTTCTCGGAGATGGATTTCCCCTCCACCTACGTCGACACCATTCAGCGTGAGTCCGGGGTGAAGCTGTACCCGCTGTCGCACATTTCCTATGGCGAATACACCGCTGACAAGTACGAAAAGGAAATGACCGGCAACCTCAATACCGTGGTCCGGGCGATACAGGAGTCGGGCCAATGACCGCTCAAGAAAACCTCTCGGTCCAAAGCACCGGCCCGACGCTGGATTTCGCGGAGGTCTGCCTGACCCTCGGACGCACAACGATCCTCGACAACGTGAGCTTTCAGGTCGCGCCCGGCAGCGTGCACGCGCTGGTCGGCCCCAACGGGGGTGGCAAGAGTTCGCTGATCAAGACCCTGCTCGGGCAGATGCCGCATCAGGGTCGTCTGAGCCTGCAATGGCCGGGCACACCTGGGACCATCGGCTATGTGCCGCAAGCGCTGGAGTTTGATCGCGGCCTGCCAATGACCGTCGACGATTTCATGGCCGCCATGTGCCAACGGCGCCCGGCGTTTCTCGGTTTGAGCAAACACTACGCCGCCGCGATTGGCGAAGCGCTGGAACGGGTCGGCATGCAGGACAAACGCAAACGGCGCATGGGTGCGTTGTCCGGCGGTGAGCGTCAACGGGTGTTGCTGGCGCAAGGGCTGATCCCGGCGCCGCAACTGCTGGTGCTCGACGAACCGATGTCGGCCCTGGACGAGGCCGGTATTCAGGTGTTCGAACGGCTGCTCGGCGACTGGCGCCAAAGCGGCATCACCGTGTTGTGGATCGAGCACGATCTGGAGGCCGTCGGGCGTCTGGCGGATCACGTCACCGGGCTCAATCGCCGGGTGTTGTTCGATGCCACTCCGAAACAGGCACTGACCCCGGAACGCTTGCTGACCCTGTTCTCCACCCAGCCACGGAGCGCTGCCTGATGAGCTACGAAGGGATGAACTACGAAGCCTTTCGCTTGATGATTCAGGGCTGGGCGTCTTCGGGTTACTTGCCCGAAGCGCTGGCGTATGGATTTGTGGTCAACGCGCTGCTCGCCGGCCTGTTGATCGGCCCGGTGCTGGGCGGTTTGGGCACATTGGTGGTGGTCAAACGCTTCGCGTTTTTCTCCGAAGCAGTGGGCCACGCGGCGCTGACCGGCGTGGCCATCGGCATCCTGCTCGGCGAACCCTACACCGGGCCTTACGGCAGCCTGTTTGGTTACTGCCTGCTGTTCGGCATTTTGCTCAATTACCTGCGCAACCGCACCGGCCTGGCACCGGGCACCTTGATCGGCGTGTTCCTGTCGGTGTCGTTGGCATTGGGCGCGAGCCTGCTGCTGATTCTGGCGGGCAAGATCAACGTGCACATTCTGGAGAACGTGTTGTTCGGTTCGGTGTTGACCGTCAACGGTAATGACCTGGCGGTGTTGGCCATTGTCGGTTCGCTGGTCATGGCGTTGGCCTTGCCGTTGTACAACCGCATCATGCTGGCCAGTTTCAACCCGCAATTGGCGGCAGTGCGCGGGGTGGCGGTGAAGACTCTGGATTATCTGTTTGTGATTCTGGTAACGCTGATCACCGTGGCCGCGGTGAAGGTCATCGGCGCGATTCTGGTCGGCGCGCTGTTGGTGATTCCGGCAGCCGCCGCGCGCTTGCTCAGCCAATCACTGAAGGGCTTCTTCTGGTGCTCGGTGCTGATCGCCACGGTCAGCACGCTGTGCGGAATTCTCGCGCCGATTGTGTTCGACCTGCCGATCCCGTCCGGTGCCGCGATCATTCTGGTGGCCGGAATCGCTTTCGCCCTGTCCGCCATCGCGCGCGGTGTCGTCCCCAGCCTCAAAGGGAATCTCGGATAAATGTCTTTTTCTCTGCGTCAACTGACCTTCGCCGTAGCCCTCTGCGGGCTGGTCAACACTTCGTTTGCGGCGGACACCGCCAAACCGCTGCACGTACTGGCGTCCTTGCCGATCACTTACGGCTTGGGTGAAGTCTTGCTCAAAGGCACTGACGTCAACCTTGAACGTGCCGCACCGGCGAACCTGCCCGGCAGCCGTCAGACCGCGTATTTCACCGGCCGAGGCGCCCCGGCGCTGGCCAAACTGGCGACCGACGCCGACGCGGTGATCGGCCTGCGCTCGCTGTGGGCGGATGATCCGCTGTACCCGATCTCCCGTCGCAGCAACATTCGCATTGTTGAAGTTGACGCGGCGCGCCCGGTGGACGGCGCCCTGCCAGGCATCGCCGTGCAGCCAGGCAACAAGGTCGAGGGTTTGGGCAGTCAGCCGTGGTTGTCCAGCAACAATATGGGACGGATGGCGGACGTAATGGCCGCAGACCTGGTGCGCCTGGCACCAGAAGCCAAACCTGCGATCGAGGCTAACCTGGCGGCGCTGAAACAGCGTTTGCTCAAGTTCAGCGCCGACAGCGAAACGCGGCTGGCCAGTGCTGACACGCTCAGTGTGATGAGCCTCAGTGATCACTTTGGCTATTTGATTGGCGGGCTCAATCTGGAGCTGATCGGAGTCGATGCGCGACCGGATGCCGAGTGGACGCCTGAAGCACTCAAACAGTTGGGCGCGACGTTGAAGGACAAGGAAGTGGCGGTGGTGTTGCATCATCGGCAGCCTTCTGACGCGGTTAAAGCGGCGATTGCCGAGGCCGGAAGCCGGTTGGTGGTGTTAAGTGTGGATGCGGCGGATCCGGTGGCCGAATTGGAAGGGAATGTGGATTTAGTAATCAAGGGGTTGAACGGGGTTTAAGTCAGTTTGATCGCGTCATCGTTTATCGCTGGCAAGCCAGCTCCCACAAGGATATGTGGCACACCCAGAATCCAATGTGGGAGCTGGCTTGCCAGCGATGACGGCCTGATAAACAACACAACTTTCAGGCATGAAAAAGCCCGCTGACCTTCTCGATTCAGCGGGCTTTTCTTTGCGCAATCAATCAGTGAGCCACTGCCGCCTGCTCTTCCATCTTGCGACGCAAACTCAGGGGGCGCATGTCCGTCCAGGTTTCTTCAATGTATGCCAGGCATTCCTTCTTCAAACCGCTCTTGCCCACGGTGCGCCAGCCTTCCGGCACGGCTTTGTAGTCAGGCCAGATCGAGTATTGCTCTTCGTGGTTGACCACGACCTGAAAGAGGATGTCCTCACGGTCGAATACTGAAGTCATGGGCGTTTCTCCATCGCTGTAGGGTGGGTTGCGCGGCGTGCGCAGCCTTTATGTAGAAAGAACGTTCAGGGCGCCAAAAAATTTAGAGACTGGCGGTGGCAGCGGCCATGGCCCGGCCGAAAATCCCGGCCACCTGATCGATCTCAGCGGCCGTGATCACCAGTGGCGGCAGGAAGCGCACCACGCCGCCATGACGGCCGCCCAACTCCAGAATCAACCCGCGCTTGAGGCATTCGCGCTGCACCCGCGGCGCCAGTGCAGCAAATATCGGCGGATGGCCCTGAGCGTCCGGCGCGCCGGTCGGATCGACCAGTTCGACGCCGAGCATCAAGCCACGACCGCGAATGTCGCCCATGTGCGGGAAGTCCCGCTGCAGGATACGCAGGTGTTCGCTCAAGCGCTCGCCCATCGCGGCCGCGTGCTCGCACACCTTGTGTTCGACCAGATAACGCATCACCGCAGAACCTGCGGCCATGGCCATCTGATTGCCGCGGAAGGTCCCGGCATGCGCGCCCGGCAGCCAGGTGTCTAGCCAGTCGCGGTAAACCACCACCGCCAGCGGCAAGCTGCCGCCGATGGCTTTGGACATCACCACCACGTCCGGAATGATCCCGGCGTGTTCAAAGGCAAACATCTTGCCGGTGCGGGCAAATCCGCTCTGGATTTCATCGACGATCAGCGCCACGCCAGCCTTTTCGGTGATGCGACGCACACCGCGCAGCCAGTCGAGATCCGCCGGGATCACCCCACCTTCGCCCTGCACCACTTCCACAATCACGGCGGCCGGCAACTGCACGCCGGCCTCGGGATCATTCAGCAGGTTTTCCAGGTAGCTCAGATTGACCTGCACGCCCTGCGCCCCACCGAGGCCGAACGGGCAACGGTAATCGTAGGGATACGGCATGAATTGCACACCGCTGCTGAGCAAGGCACCCAAAGGCTGTTTCGGCCCCAGGCTGCCCATCAGGCTCAATGCGCCCTGGCTCATGCCGTGATAACCGCCCTGGAACGACAACACGGTGCTGCGTCCGGTGGCGGTACGCACCAGTTTCAACGCGGCTTCCACCGCGTCGGTGCCGGTCGGGCCACAGAACTGGATCTTCGCCTCGGCGGCCAATGCCGGCGGTAGCAGGCTAAACAGGTCCTGCACAAACTGGTCCTTGACTGGCGTGGTCAGGTCGAGGGTGTGCAGCGGCAACCCATCGCTCAGTACTTGCTGGATCGCTTCGATCACCACCGGATGGTTGTGCCCCAGCGCCAGCGTCCCGGCACCGGCCAGACAGTCGATGAAATGGCGACCTTCGACGTCCTCGACATAAATGCCCTTGGCGCGTTTCAGCGCAAGGGGAATGCGTCGCGGGTAGCTGCGGGCATTGGATTCCTGCTGGTTTTGACGGGCCAGCAGCGGTGATTCATTGAACTGGTACAGCGTTTCGGCAGGCGTCGGGACAATCCGGGCCGGCTGATCTTCGATAAGGCTGGTAGCGACTGACATTTCTCGACCCCTCAATAAGGTTTCCTGTTCTGGAAACGCATCAGGGGCTCAAGGATTTAGACCGTCGACAACGCTTTGTGCATGGGAACCGCCTGAAGCCCCGCTACCGCAAAGGTGTCAGCACACGCCTGGTAACCCAGATGCCGGTAAAAGGCCTCGCCGGTTCGGGTGCTGTTGAGTCGTGCTTGCTGCACACCGTGATCGATCAACCAGCCTTCAAGGTCGCGCACCAGCGTCTGCCCGACACCGCGGCGGAACCATTCCGGCTGCACGTAACAGAACGCGACCTTGCCGCTGAGGGCGGCCATCGCGACCCCGACCGGTTTGTCGTGCAACAGGGCGATGTTGAGGTACAACCGCTGGTCAGTCAGCCAGGGCTGGACGTGTTCGATGGTTTTGTTCTGGACCCAGGTGGCGACGGTGCGCGGGTCATTGCGGTGATCCAGCGCACAGCCCACCCGAATGGAGCGCTCGACGATCCGGCTGATGATGCCCGCGTCGGCGGAGGTTGCCTTGCAGATGTGAACCGATGCTTCCATGGCGCTGTTACCTCAATCCATTGAGAAAAAGCTGCCGGGGACGATAGCGCTGGCGAACCTCAAAAGGCCAATGAAGAGAAGTTACATTTGATGTGCAACACCAATCCCTGTAGGAGCCGAGCTTGCTCGCGATGACGTCCGTACAGCCAACATCAACGTTGAATGTCAGGACGTCATCGCGAGCAAGCTCAGCTCCTACAGGGGGTTAGGGGGTCAGACTGTTTGCAGGGGCATGGTCAGTTCAACCCGCAACCCATCCGGTCGGCTATCGAACCGCAACGTGCAGCCGCAGCGCTGGACAATCGCTTGAACAATCGCCAGCCCCAAGCCGCAACCGGTGCTCTGGCCATTGCGCCAGAAACGTTGGGTCAGGTGTTGCAGATCGTCTTCGGCAATCCCCGGCCCATGGTCGCGAACCAGAAAACGCGCACGATTGCCGGTGGTTTCGAGGCTCAATTCCACGGCGCCATCGCCAGGGGTATGGCGCAACGCGTTGTCCAGCAGGTTGCGCAACGCGGCAATCGACAACACGGCAGGCATTTGCACCGGAGCACTGGAAAATTGACTCGGCATCTGCAATTTGATTCGTTGCCGATCCCCGCTGGCAGCGTCTTGAATAGCCAATTTCGCCACTTGCTCAGCGCTGCACTGTACGCCGTCGTCGAATGACAGGCTGCCCTCGACCCGCGCCAGCAACAGCAGTTGTTCAAGGGTCCGGTGCATGCGGTCGGCGCCCTCCTCGGCACGGGCCAGGGATTGATCCCGTGCCGCGCCGTCGGTCATGCGCGCCACTTGCAGGTGGGTCTTGATCGCGGTCAACGGACTGCGCAGTTCGTGCGCCGCATCACCGGTCAGACGTCGCTCGCGTTCGATGGTCTTGCCAATGCGCTGGAACAGTTGGTTCTGGGTGTCCAGCAGCGGTTGAAGTTCGCTGGGCAGTGGCTGGATCTGCAACGGTTCGAGGGAATCGGCGCTGCGCCGCATCAGCGCATCGCGCATCCGGTTCAGCGGTGCCAGCCCTTGGCCGATGCCCAGCCACAGCAGGCACAGACAGCCGAGCAACGCCACACCCACCGGCACCGACGCGGCCAGCAGGATCGACATGTTCAACGCCTCGCGCTCGATTTGCCGGTCGGCGGTGGTGATGCGCAGATCCCCGCGTGCCAGGGTGAAACTGCGCCACGGTGCGCCGTCGATCATTTGGTCGTGAAAGCCCATTTTCTCGGCTTCCAGGGTTTGCTGCGGATCGGTGTGACTGCGGGCAAGGATTTCGCCACGCAATGAACTGACCTGACAGGCCATGCCGCCGGGAATGTTCAGTTGTTCGGCGCTGAAATGAGTGCCCTCGCCCTTGGTTGGCAACGCGGGCAATTGCTCCATCAGGCCAGCGACCATGCGCGCTGAAGCCACCAGTCGCTGGTCGAGGGAAAACATCATTTGGTTACGCAGGTCGCTGAGCATCCAGGCTGCAGCCAGGGCCCAGATCAAGGCAAAAGCGGCGCCGAGGGTCAGGCTCAGGCGCAAACGCAGGCTCATCACTTCGAGGGTTCTCCGCCATCAGCCGGCCCCAGGCGATAGCCCAGGCCGCGCACGGTTTCGACGATGCCGTTGCCGAGTTTGCGCCGCAGGTGATGGATGTGCACGTTGAGGGCGTTGCTTTCCAATTCGTCGTTGAAACCGTAGACGCTGTCTTTCAGTTGCTCGGTGGAAAGCACGCGCCCGCGGTTATGCAGCAAGGCCTGGAGCAACGCCTGCTCGCGACGCGACAGGTCCACCGGTTGACCGCCGAGCAGGGTTTCGCGGCTGCTAGGGTCGTAGGTCAGCGCACCATGTTCGATCAGGTTGACACTGCGCCCCGCCACCCGGCGCAGCAATGTGTGCAGACGCGCAGCCAGTTCGCGCAGATCGAACGGTTTGAGCAGGTAATCATCGGCGCCGGCTTGCAAGCCATCGACCCGATCCGTCACGGCATCGCGCGCGGTGAGAATCAGCACCGGAATCTCCAGGCCGTTGTGTCGCAGTTGCTGCAACAGCTTCAGGCCATCTTCGTCGGGAAGGCCGAGGTCGAGCACCATGACGTCGAATTCAGCGACCTTGAGCATCGCGCGCGCAGACGACGCCGTGGCGACGTGCTCGACCGTCAGGCCCTGTGCGGTGAGGCCGGCAACAATGCCGCTGGCGATCAGCTCATCGTCTTCACAAACCAGTACGTGCATGGGCGCTCCCAGGAGTAAAAACGCGAGTCAAACAGGTGAGGATTAAGGCGCAATTATGGCAAGTGCGGCGGCTGACGAACAGTATCGATTTCTCTCACCGACTTCCTTCACCGACTCTTAACACTGCTTAGTTGCAAAGCAAAACAAACAACCCGAAAAAAAACATACTAATAAATACTCGAAAAACGATAAGCTTCACTTCGCAGCACAACTTAAAAATCCAAAACCCAGCACAACTAAAACTTCTACCCAGAAAACAAAAGTCTTCTACTTATTGAAAGGAATCAGCACATGTCCCAACTAAAAAACTTTGTCACTGTCGACTGGCGTTCTGGAAAAGACGGCATTCACTTCTTCTTCAAAGACATCAACAAATACTCTCGATACAGCAACAATGATGAAAACGTTCCAGAGGGGTACCCCAGCGCTATATCGCAAGGCAACTGGGGTGACTTCCATTCTCATGTCAAAAATTTGCGCTTCGGCTTCACCACTACCGACCTGCCTGGTGAAACAGAAGGTTCTGACACCGATATTTCATGGCTGTTTTTTTACAAGGACAACACGCCGACCGTCTGTAAATACAATCAAGACAATGACAGCGCGAGTTACATCAAGCCAGTAAAAAACACAGTCTGGGCTGCTCTACTTCCCTATTTTGACCGCATTGTCGCTGGAACGTGGTGGGATGTGATCGGCAAATCGTTCGTGTTTAAATTTATACTGAGCGATGGCAATCACATCATTTTTGATTATAAGAAAAAACATTTGCACGAGGCAGCAATATCCAGCACTGCATGGAACGGTCTCACCCCCTATCTAAAACGTATTATTACCGGCGTACAAGAAGATCGAACATTTGCAGACAACTACTTCTACATCTTCCTGACCAACAACCAATACCTTGTTTACAACTTGCAGCTCAATACCGTGCAATCCGGCCCTCACGCGGTCAACGACACGTCGTGGCGAGGCTTGCAGCGCGGCTGAAGATTCACCGGCGTGCGGTTAATCATCGGTTAATCGCCGCCTCCCATTGTGCCTCTCACTTGCACAGGGATAAGGCTTACCCATGAGTCGTCTGTTTGTATTTTTTGTCCTCTTGATCTCGGGTCTGGCCCAGGCAGGGACCAATCCGTTCGATACCAAACCTGAATTCCTACCGGTGGAAAAAGCGTTCGCTTTCACGTCTGAACGCCTTGAGTCGGGTGAAACCCAGCTTTACTGGCAGATCACCGACGGTTATTACCTTTATCAAAAACGCCTGAAATTCGACGGCTTGCCTGCTGATCAGCATCCTGTCTTGCCGGAAGGCGAAGCGCACAGTGACGAGTTCTTTGGCGAACAACAGGTTTACCGCCAGGGTCTGGAACTGAAGATCCCGGCCGGTGCTACCGGTCAGCTCAAAGTGGGCTTCCAGGGTTGCGCCGATGCCGGATTGTGCTATCCGCCGCAGACCCAGGTCGTGGATTTGGGCGGTATCGCGCCGATTGTCGCAAACGAAGCACCGGATCAAGCCTTGGCCAGCGACCTGCAACAGAGGGCGCTGGGCTGGAGTTTGCTGGTGTTTTTCGGCTTGGGCCTGCTGCTGGCGTTCACGCCTTGCTCATTGCCGATGCTGCCGATTCTGGCCGGTTTGATTGTGGGTAGCGGCGCCACCTCCAAGCGCGGGTTTGCTTTGGCAGGCAGCTACGTGGTGAGCATGGCGCTGGTGTACGCAGCGATGGGTGTCTTGGCCGCATTGCTTGGCGCGAACCTGCAAGCGTTGCTGCAAAACCCGTGGCTGCTGGGCAGTTTTGCGGCCGTGTTTGTTCTGCTGGCGTTGCCGATGTTCGGTTTCTTCGAGCTGCAACTGCCGGTGGCGGTTCGCGACCGCCTGGAAAACGTATCGCGCAATCAGCGTGGCGGCAGCCTGGTCGGTGCCGGTGCGCTGGGCGCCTTGTCTGGCTTGCTGGTCGGTCCGTGCATGACCGCCCCGTTGGCCGGCGCCCTGCTCTACATTGCGCAAAGCGGTAATGCGCTGCATGGCGGGTTGATTCTGTTTGCCATGGGCATCGGCATCGGTGTACCGCTGCTGTTGCTGGTGACCATCGGTAATCGCTTCCTGCCCAAACCCGGCGCCTGGATGAACCTGCTCAAAGGCATCTTCGGCTTCCTGTTCCTCGCCACCGCGTTGCTGATGTTGCGTCCGGTGCTGGATGAGTCGCTGTGGATCGGTCTGTGTGGAGCGCTGCTGTTGCTAGCGGCTTATAGCGCCTGGCGCCAGTCCAGCGGTTTCGGTCGAACAGCGCACGTTTTCGGCGCCAGCTCAATGCTGCTGGGTTTGTGGGGCAGCCTGTTGGTGATCGGCGCCGCCGGTGGCAGTGACGATTTGTTTCAGCCGCTGCAGGTCTATCGCGGTTCAACCACGGCCAGTGCCGGTGCACCGGTCGGCCACGACGCATTCACCACGATCAAAGACCCGCAAGCGCTACAACGGGAACTGGACGCGGCGCAAGCGCAGGGTCAATGGGTGCTGCTGGATTACTACGCCGACTGGTGCACCTCGTGCAAAGTCATGGAAAAACAGGTCTTCGGCAAAGCCCGGGTGATGGACGCCTTGAGCGATGTGCGCTTGCTCCGGCTGGACGTCACCGCCGACAATGCCGCCAGCCGCGAATTGCTCGGCCGTTATAAAGTGCCGGGGCCACCGAGTTTCCTGTGGATCGGCGCCGACGGCGAAGAGCGTCGCAGCCAGCGCATCACCGGCGAGGTCAATGCCGACACCTTCCTGCAACGCTGGACCACAACCCGAGACGCCCGTTAATGCTGACTTTTACCCTCGGCACCTTTGCCATCGCGCTTAACCATCTGCTGCTGATCAGTGCCCTGGCGCTGGCGACGTTGGTCGGCTGGCGGGTGGCCAAACGGGGCGGCGAGAACCCCGAGTCGGTGCTGTTCAGCTTGTTCCTGGTGGGCATGCTGGCGGCGCGGATCAGTTTCGTGGCGGTTTACTGGATGCACTATCGCAACGATCCGTGGCAAATCATCGACCTGCGCGACGGTGGTTTTCTGGCCTGGCCGGGTGTGATTGTGCTGCTGCTCGCCACGCTGTATCGCGGCTGGCGTCGGCCGGGGCTGCGCCGTCCTCTGGGATTCGGCGTGGGCAGCGGCCTGGCGTTCTGGCTGCTGGCGACCTTCTCCCTGAGCATTTACGAGCAAGGCACACGCCTGCCGGAAATCAGCTTGCGCAATGCTGCCGGTGAAACCGTGCAACTGGCCGATTACCGGGGCGGACCGTTGGTAATTAACCTCTGGGCCACTTGGTGCCCGCCGTGCCGTCGGGAGATGCCGGTACTGGAAAACGCCCAGCAACACCGCCCGGACCTGACGTTCCTGTTCGTCAATCAGGCCGAAAGCATGCAAAGCGTCGCCACGTTCCTCGAAACCCAGGGCCTGAGCCTGACCAACGTGCTGTTCGATGGCGGTGGGCGTCTGGGTCAAGCCGTGGGTTCCATGGCTTTGCCGACTACGCTGTTCTATAGCGATGACGGTCGCCTGCTGGCCAGCCATTTGGGTGAACTCTCGGAAGCCAGTCTGGCCCGCGCCCTGGAAAACTTCGACAGCCCTTCTTCTGCCGCACCGTCCACTTCTTCAAGGAAACTGCCATGCCCCGCCTCCGCCACCTGCTGACGCTGACCCTCGGCGCCGCCCTGTTGCACCTGCCGTCGGTGCAGGCCGCCGAAGAACTGCCTGAAGCGATCAAGAAGATCGAAGCCAAGGGCGCGAAAATCGTCGGCCAGTTCGATGCCCCCGACGGCTTGCGCGGTTACGCTGCGCAATACCAGAACCGTGGCATGGCGCTGTACCTGACCCCGGATGGCAAGCACGTGTTGCTCGGCAACCTCTACGATGCCGACGGCAATGACCTGACCACTGCGCCGTTGCAGAAACTGGTCTACGCGCCGATGTCCAAGGAAGTCTGGGGCAAGATGGAAGCCAGCAACTGGATCGGTGACGGCAAGAAAGACGCCCCGCGTATCGTGTACCTGTTCAGCGATCCGAACTGCCCTTACTGCAACGTGTTCTGGGAACAGGCGCGGCCATGGGTGAAGGCTGGCAAGGTGCAGTTGCGGCACATCATGGTCGGGATCATTCGCGAAGACAGCCCAGGCAAATCAGCGGCATTGCTCGCGGCCAAGGACCCGAGCAAAGCGCTGGAAGAACACGAGAAGGCTGGCAAGGAGAGTTCGCTCAAGGCCCTCAAGGACGTGCCGCCGGCGATTCAGCTGAAACTGGCGGCGAACATGCAATTGATGGAAGACCTGGAGTTGCAGGCGACGCCGGCGATTTTCTATATGGATGACAAGGGTGAGCTGCAACAGCAGCAAGGTGCGCCTTCGCCGGACAAGTTGGCTAAAATTTTGGGACCTAAGTAGTCATTCCCGAAGGAGCTCTGGTGAATTCACCGACGCCTTCGCGAGCAAGCCCGCTCCCACATTTGTCCTGCGTACACAGGTTAAATGTGGGAGCGGGCTTGCTCGCGAAGAACGATTACACGGCCTTGCAGGTTCTCTCAGCCAAAAACTTCAGCAGCGCCTCAGTGACAAACCCTGGGTTCTCCAGACTGGAAATATGCCCCGCCTCCGGCACCAGCACAGAAGGGCACCCGATCAGCTCCGCCATTTCCTTCGCTTCCGACGGCGGCCGCGGCTTGTCCTGATCGCCACACATCACCAGCGTGGTGTCAGGATTCAACGCCCCCAGACGCGGCAACAGATCATCCCGCGCAAACGTAATCCGCCCCATCGGCATCACGCTTTCACGCAGACGCTGCGGCGGCAGCGCAGCCAGCTTCGCGCGGAAATCCTGATACAGCGCCGACTGCGGATCGATGCCCGGACGGAAGAAGATCGGCACCACGATGTCGAGCAACGGCGCCGAGATCACGCCGGTGTCTTCGATCTGTTTGAACAACGAGAAATAGTACTGGCGAGTCGGTTCCGGCTCGACCCCGAGGTAGGTGTCCATCAGCACCAGACCGTTGATTCGCTGCGGTGCCGACAGCGCCAGCCGCGCGCCCCACATGCCACCGACAGACAGCCCGACCAGCGTGACGCGATCGATGTCCAGATGATCGAGCAACGCCAAGGCCTGGCGTGCAATATCGTCCAGCGATTGCGTACCGGCGGGCAGCGGCCCGGATTCGCCGTGGCCCCACAGGTCCAGGGCAATGACCCGGAAGTGTGGTGACAGGGCGGCAATCTGCGGGGCCCACATGGCCTGGTCCCACAGGTAGCTGCCTGCCAACAGCACCACAGGGCCGGTGCCTTGATCCAGGTAATGGAGGGGTTGACCCTCAATCGTTGCGAAGGGCATTGACTGGTTCCTTGGTGAAAACTGGAGTGGGGAAGACTGTGCCGCAGTGGACACATAGTCAACACTTGGAGTGTCTGTACCGGCCCCTTCGCGAGCAAGCCCGCTCCCACATTCGTCCTGCGAACACAGGTCAAATGTAGGAGCGGGCTTGCTCGCGAAGAGACCCTGACAGGCGCTAAAAAACTAGAACCCTTCCAACGCCGCCATCAGGTCATTCAGCCGATCCACCTTCTCCTCGGTGATGTCATTCGCCGCTAGTCCATCAATGTATTCAGCCAACTCCGCCACGGTGCTGCACTCGAACATCGCTCGCAACGGCACATCCCGTTGCAGCGCTTTCTGCACGCGCGATGCAATCTGCGTCGCCAGCAACGAATGCCCGCCCTGTTCAAAGAAGTTATCACTGACACCGACCTTCTCGACCTTTAACACCTCAGCCCAGATGTCCGCCAGTGTCTGCTCCAGCTCGTTACGCGGCTCCAGATAGTCCTGGCTCTGCAACTGGCCGATCTCCAGCGCCGGCAGCGCCTTGCGATCCAGTTTGCCGTTGGCGTTGAGCGGCATGCGATCCAGCCACAACCAGTGCAGCGGCACCATGTATTCCGGCAATTCGGCGCGCAGGCGTTGCTTGATTCGCTCCAGTCGTTCGGTGGGATTGAGACCTGAATCAGCCGCAACCAAATAGCCGACCAGATGCTTGCCATTCACGCCTTCCTGCACCCCCACCGCTGCTTCGCGGACCTCTGACTGTTCGTGCAGGCGCGCTTCGATTTCACCCAGTTCGATGCGATAGCCGCGAATCTTCACTTGATGGTCGATGCGCCCGACGTACTCCAGCACCCCGTCACTGCGACGACGGGCCAGGTCGCCGGTGCGGTACAACCGCTCCCCCGGCGCGCCGAACGGGTTCGGTACAAACACCTGCGCCGTGCGCAACGGATCACTCACATAGCCGCGTCCCACGCCGGTGCCGGCCACGCACAACTCACCCACCGCGCCCGACGTCACCAGTTCCAGCGCGCCATCGAGCAGGTACAAACGGTTGTTGTCGGTCGGCGTACCAATCGGCAAATAGCTGCCGCGCGTCGAGGCCAGGTCGACGCGGAAGAACGCCACATCGTCCGAGCATTCCGCCGGGCCATAAGCGTTCACCAAACCGATCTGCGGGTAGCGCAACAGCCATTGGTGTGCCAGTTCCGGCGGCATCGCTTCACCAGTCGGTAGCATCCAACGCAAACCGTCGAGGCTCATGCGTTCGTGGGCGAGCATGCTCTGAATCAGCGACGGCACGCTTTCCAGCACGGTAATGCCTTGCGCCGACACATGCGCCAACAGCCCCTGTGGATCATGGGCGATGGTGTTCGGCACGATGTCCACCCGCGCGCCGAACAACGGCGCGGCGAGGAACTGCCAGACCGAAATATCGAAGCTTTGCGAGGCGGTCTGCGCGATCACATCAGCCTCGCTCAAGTTCAGGTAAGGCACCTTGCTCAATTGGTTATTGAGCATACCGCGCTGCTCGACCATCACGCCCTTGGGCAAACCGGTGGAGCCCGAGGTGTAGATCACGTAGGCGAGGTTATCCGGCCCGCTGTAGATCCCCGGATCGGCCACCGAAACAGTGCTCGCCTGCACCTCTTCCCAGACCAGCAACTTCGGTCGATTGGCGCAACTGAACTCGTCCAGCAGCGCGACTGCCTGTTCTCGGCAAGCCTTGGTGCAGACCAGCAACGGCGTGCGGCTCAAATCGATGATCCGGCTCAGACGTTGACTCGGCAAACCCGGATCCAGTGGCAGGTAACCGGCACCGGCCTTGAAGCTACCGATGATCATGCCGAGCAAATCGAGGTCACGTTCGGCCAGCAACGCCACCGGTTGATCCAGCCCGACACCGGCAGCGATCAGGGCATGACCGAGGCGGTTGCTGCGCCGGTTCAGCTCGACGTAGCTGTGTTGCTGATCAAGGCAACTCGCGGCGATCCGCTGCGGATGCCGAGCGACTTGCGCTTCAAACAACGCGACATAGCTCTGATCCAGCGGGTAGTCGTGTTCGCTCTGGTTGCAGCCATGGATCAAGAATTCCTGTTCCTCGGTCCCCAGCAGCGGCAAGTCGGACATGTCGCCATGGAACCCTTCGACCAGCGCCAGCAGCAAGCGCTTGAACTCACCGAGCATGCGCTCGATGGTCGACTCATCGAAGTAGCGCTGGTCGTAAGACAGGTGCAAGCCCAGGTCATCGCCCGGATAACACACCGCCGTCAGCGGAAAGTTGGTGTGGGTGCGGCCCGAATCCGAGGTCGCGTTGAGGCTTTGCGCACGGTCCAGCACCGACACTTCCACCGGCGCATTCTCGAACACGAACAGGCTGTCGAACAGCGGCTGACCTTTGGGCAATTCGCTGTTTTCCTGAATGCTCACCAATGGCAGGTATTCGTACTCGCGCAGCTGCATGTTGCTGTCGAGCAATCCGCTTAGCCATTGGCGCACGCTGCAACGCTGATCGTCCTCGGGTATTTTTACCCGCAACGCAATGCTGTTGATGAACAGCCCCACGGTGCGTTGCATCTGCGGCATGTCCACCGGGCGCCCGGCCACGGTGACGCCGAACAGCACGTCGCGATCACCGCTCAAGCGCCGCAGCACCAGCGCCCACGCCGCTTGAGCGAAGGTGTTGATGGTCAGCTGATGTGCCTGCGCCAGTTCACGCAATTGCGCACCGTCACGGGCATCGAGCCGGGTGTAGCGGTCGCCGACGATCATGCCGCCGCTGTCGCCGGCGTGTTCGCGCAGGAACGGTCGATCGCTCGGAATCGGCGTGGTCCGTTCGAAGCCTTGCAGGTTGGTTTTCCACCACTGCCGCGCTTCGGCCAGGCTCTGGCGTTGCAGCCAGCCGATGTAGTCGCGGTAACGCGGTGCTACGGCCAATTGCGCTTCACTTCCTTCGCCGAGGGCGGTGTAAATGTCGAAGAAGTCGTTCATCAGCAACGAGCGACACCAGGCATCGATCAGGATGTGGTGGTTGCTCATCATGAACCAGTAACGCGCCGCGCCGACCTTGATCAAACGCAAGTGGAACGGGGCCTGATTGAGCAGATCGAAGCCGGCCTCACGCTCGCTTTTCAGCAAGGCCTGCAACGTCGGTTCGTGCTCGGTTTCAGCCATCGCGCTCCAGTCGAGGTACTTGATCGGCGTGCTGCCCGGTTTGTGGATAACCTGCAGCATGTCTTCGCCGACGTTCCAGCAGAACGAAGCACGCAAGGCTTCGTGACGGGCAATCACCGCTTGCCAGGCCTGGGCGAAACGCTGCGGATCGAGCTCGCTATTGATGCGGTAGCGATCCTGCATGTAATAGAGCCCGGTGCCCGGCTCCAGCAAGGTGTGCAACAGCATGCCTTCCTGCATCGGGGTCAGCGGGTAGACGTCTTCGATCACGGCGGCCGGAACCGGCAGCGCATCGAGTTGAGTTTGGGTCAGTTTCGCCAGCGGAAAGTCCGACGGCGTCAGGCCACCCGCGTCGTCTTGCAGGCAGTGTTCGATCAGGCTGTGCAGTTCACTGACGTAAGCGTCTGCCAGGCCGCAGATCGTTTGCGGATCATGGCGTTCGGCACTGAAGGTCCAGCGCAGCACCAGTTCACCACCGTAGACCTGACTGTCGACGCTCAGCTCATTGGGCAGCGGCGCGTGCGGATCGTGGGCCGCACCCACCGCTTCGTCCAGCGGACGGAACAAGGCATCGGCACCAAAACTCTGATCGAACTGACCGAGGTAGTTGAAGGTGATCGGCGCTGCCGGCTGCGCGGCCATCGACTGGCGGCACGGGTCGTCGGCCAGATAACGCAACACGCCATAACCCAGGCCTTTATGCGGCACGGCGCGCAGTTGTTCCTTGATCGCCTTGATCGAGTCGCCCTGCCCGTCCATCGGCGTCAGGCGCAGCGGATAGGCGCTGGTGAACCAGCCGACGGTGCGGGTCAGGTCGATCTCGTCGAACAGGGTTTCGCGGCCGTGGCCTTCGAGTTGAATCAGCGTCGATGGGTGGCCGCTCCAGCGGCACAGCACACGGGCCAGTGCCGTCAGCAGCAGGTCGTTAACCTGCGTGCGGTACGCGCTTGGGGCCTGTTGCAGCAATTGCCGCGTGCGGTCTCGGTCGAGGCGCACGCTGACGGTGTGGGCATGACGATTCTGCTGGCCGCCCTGAGGACGCTCGCAGGGCAATTCAACGCTTGGGCCGGCCAGTTGCGACTGCCACCAGTTCAGCTCTTCGCGCAGGGATTCGCTGCCGGCGTACGCCTGCAAGCGCGCCGCCCAGTCTTTGAATGCACTGGTTTTCGCTGGCAGATTGACCGATTGCTGCGCGTCCAGTTGACGGTAAACCGTTTGCAGATCATCCAGCAGCACGCGCCACGAAACGCCGTCGACCACCAGGTGGTGAATGGCGATGAACAGCCGTTGTTGCTCCTCAGGTCCATCGACCAGCAGCGCACGCAGCAGTGGCCCTGCTTCGAGATCAAGGCTGCGCTGGGCATCGGCGAACAGCGCCGTGCATTGGTCCATCGACGAAACATGGACTTGCCACAGCACGGGGACATCAGGCACCGGTTGGTGCTCGGCGCGCCATTGCGCATCGGTTTGGGTAAAACGCAGGCGCAACGCGTCGTGCTGTTCGATCACCGCCAGCAGCGCTTGCTCCAGGCGATGGGGTTGCAGCGCCACGGTCGGTTCCAGCAGTAAGGCCTGGTTCCAGTGTTGGCGCTCGGGGATGTCGGTATTGAAGAACCAGTGCTGAATCGGCGTCAGACGCGATTCACCGGTGAGCAGGCCCTGCTCGGCGATGACCTGTTCGGTAAGGGTCGCCACTGCGGCCAGCGTCTGCACAGTCTGGTGCTGGAACAGGTTACGCGGACTGAAATGGATGCCCTGCTGCCGCGCCCGGCTGACCACCTGGATCGACAGAATCGAATCGCCGCCGAGTTCGAAGAAATTGTCATTGAGGCCGACCTGCGCGACGTTCAACACTTCGCACCAGATCGCCGCCAGGGTCAGTTCAAGTGCATTGCTCGGCGCAACGTACTGTTGACGGTTCAGCTCCGGGTCCGGTGCCGGAAGTGCACGGCGATCCAGTTTGCCGTTGGCGGTCAGCGGCATGCTGGCCAGCAGGATCAGGTGCGTGGGCACCATGTAATCCGGCAACTGGGATTTGAGGTGCGACTTGAGGGATTCGCGCAGTGCGGCGTGTAGCGCTTCGTCCTGTTCGGCGACCTCGGTGACCAGATAACCCACCAGTTGCTTGCCGCTCGGTGCGTCGTGGGCCAGCACCACGGCTTCACGGATCGACTCGTGCTCCAGCAAACGCGTTTCGATCTCGCCCAACTCGATGCGAAAACCGCGAATCTTCACTTGATGGTCGATGCGTCCGAGGTACTCCACCAACCCGTCGGCACGTTGGCGCACCAAGTCGCCGGTGCGGTACAGGCGTCCGCCATTGTTGGCGAACGGATCGGCGACAAAGCGTTCGGCGGTCATGCCCGGACGCTGATGATAACCCTGCGCCAGACCGGCGCCGCCGACGTACAACTCGCCGGTCGCGCCTTGTGGCACCAACGCCAGATCGGCGTCGAGAATGTAAGCCACCCGCGCGCCGATCACGCTGCCAATCGGCACACTGCCCAAGCCTTCTTCCAACTGTTCGGGCGCGAGACTGGCCAGCGGCATGACCACGGTTTCGGTCGGGCCGTAAGCATTGAAAAACACGCTTGGCTTGAACGCTGCGCGAATCCGCGACAAGTGTTCACCGGTCAGGGCCTCGCCGCCGGTGATGCACATGCGCACCGGCAGGGTTTCGCCCTGGGTCGCCAGCCATTGCGCCAACTGGCTGCCGTAGCTCGGGGTGAAGCCGAGGATGTTGATACGGTGACGGCGAATCAGCTCGCAGATTTCTTGCGCATCCCACTGCCCTTGCGCACGCAACACCACCTGCGCACCGCTCAGCAACGGCACCAGCAAACGCTCGGTCGCGGCGTCGAAGTTGATCGAATAGAAGTGCAGTTCGCAATCGTCCGGGCGCATGCCGAAGCGTTTGATCACCGCTTGGCAGTGCATGGCGATTTCACCGTGAGACACCACCACGCCTTTCGGTTTTCCGGTGGAACCGGAGGTGTAAATCAGGTAGGCCTGATGTTGCGGCAGGCTGATAAACGGCAGCTCGCTGGTCGGGTAATTGACCAGCCCGGCCGTGTCCTCTTCCAGGCACCAGCGCACCACCGTTGCCGGCAACTCGCCCAGCGCTTCGAACATTGCCGCATCGCTGAGCAACACGCCGATGCCGCTGTCTTCGATCATGTAGTGCAAACGGTCCAGCGGATATTCCGGGTCCAGCGGCACATAGGCGCCGCCCGCCTTGAGGATCGCCAGCAGGCCGATGACCATCTCCAGCGACCGCTCAAGCGCGAGGCCTACGCGCACCTGCGGGCCAACGCCACGCTCTCGAAGCATCCAGGCCAATTGATTGGCGCGGCTGTCGAGTTCGGCATAACTCAAGGTTTGCCCGGCAAAGGTCAGGGCCGGCGCATCCTTGCGCGCCAGCGCCTGTTCGCTGAACAGGTGATGAATGCACTGGTCGAGGCGATGCTCGCCCGGCTCGACGCCAAGACTATCGAGCAATGCTCGCTGTTCGCGGGTGTCCAGCAACGGCAATTCACTGAGGCACTGTTGCGGGTCGGCCAGCAACGCTTCCAGCAGATTGCGCCAGTGCCCGGCCATGCGTGCAATGCGCGGCTCATCGAACAGATCCGTGCTGTAGGTCAGGCAGCAACCGAGGCGATGATCGAGGTCGGTGACTTCCAGGTTGAGGTCGAACTTGGTCGCCCGCGCGTCGTTGGCCAGGTATTCGACAGTCATGCCGGCCAGGGTGCGGCTCTGCTGGAATTCCCAACGCTGCACGTTGCACATCACCTGGAACAGCGGGTTGTAGGCCGCACTGCGCGGTGGCTGCAACGCTTCGACCAAGTGGTCGAACGGCAGATCCTGATGGGACTGGCCTTCGATCACGGTGTGGCGCACCTGCTCGAACAACTCACCGACGGACATCTGCCCGTCGAGCTGGCAACGCAGCACTTGGGTGTTGAGGAAGGCACCGATCAGCCCTTCGCTTTCCGGGCGAATCCGGTTGGCCACCGGCGCACCGATGCGCAGGTCAGTCTGGCCGCTGTAGCGATAAAGCAGCACGGCCAGCGCAGCGGTCATGGTCATGAACAAGGTCAGACCGTTTTGCGCATTGAAGGCGCGCACGCGTACCGCCAGGTCATCGCTCAGGTCGAAACGGAACAGTTCGCCTTGGTGACTTTGCACCGGTGGACGCGGTCGGTCCGCCGGCAATTCCAGCAGCGGATGCTCACGACCCAGTTGCGTGGTCCAGTAGTCGATCTGGCGCTGACGCTCGCCGGACTCCAGCCACTGCCGCTGCCACACGCTGTAATCAAGGTATTGCACCGGCAACGGCGCCAGCGGTGATTCGCGGTCATCGACGAAGGCTTCGTAGAGCGCGCTCAGTTCCCGGGCAAAGATGTCCATCGCCCAGCCTTCGGTGACGATATGGTGCAGGGTCAGCACCAGGTAATGTTCGTGTTCGGCGGTCTTGACCAGACAGGCGCGCAGCAGCGGGCCGGTTTCCAGATCGAACGGTGTGTGCGCCTCGTCGTCAGCCAGTTGCTGGACGCGTTGCTCGCGCAGGTCGACAGCCAGCGCCGAAAAATCCTTCCAGTCCATGCGCATTCCGGTTTGCCCATGCACCCGTTGCCGGGCCACGCCGTCGACGCTCGGGAACGTGGTGCGCAGGGTTTCGTGGCGCAGGATCAGTGCTTGCAGCGCCGCTTCGAAACGCCCGACATCGAGTACGCCACGCAACCGCGCCATGCCACCGACGTTGTACGCCGGGCTGTCCGGTTCCATCTGCCAGAGGAACCACATGCGCTGCTGGGAGTAGGACAGCGGCACCGGTTGGCTGCGGTCGACTTTCTCTATGGGTGGCTGTTGGTTGGTTTTGCCGCTGACCTGAATCAACTGGACCTGATCGGCAAACGCGCCCAGTTCACTGTGCTCGAACAACGCACGCAACGGCAGTTCGACGTCGCAGGCCTGGCGGGTACGGGAAATGATTTGCGTGGCCAGCAACGAATGACCGCCGAGGGCGAAGAAATCGTCGCGCAGACCGATTTGAGCCTGGCCCAGCACTTCGCGCCAGATGCCGGCGATCTGGTGCTCCAGCGCAGTGACCGGTTCGACGTGTTCGCGCACTTGCCATTGCGGCTCGGGCAAGGCGCGACGGTCGAGCTTGCCGCTCGGGCTCAGGGGCATTTGCTCCAGGCGCATCAGTTGCGCCGGGACCATGTATTCCGGCAGCTCGGACGCCAGCGCGGCGTTCAGGCGTGCACCTTGAGCGTCTTTGGTTTCGCTGGTTTCTGTAGCGGTGTAATAACCGATCAACTGCCCGCCGACCGCCGTCTCGCGCACCAGCACCACGGCTTGCGCGACGCCCTCCTGCGCCAGCAACCGCGCTTCGATCTCTTGCGGTTCGACACGGAAGCCGCGCAATTTGACCTGCTGATCGAGCCGGCCGAGGTATTCGATCACGCCGTCGGCGGTCCAGCGCGCACGGTCACCGGTGCGGTACAGGCGTGCGCCCTGCGCGCCCAGCGGATCGACGACAAAGCGTTCGGCGGTCAGCCCCGGACGCCCCAGATAACCGCGCGCCAGCCCGATGCCGCTGATGCACAACTCGCCGGGTACGCCGGCCGGTACGGGGTTGAGGTCGCTGTCGAGCACGCGGCAGATGACGTTGCCCAACGGACGGCCAATCGGCGAACGCTCGCCATCGGCCGTAGTGCACTGCCAATGGGTGACGTTGATCGCGGTCTCGGTCGGGCCATAACGGTTGTGCAGTTGCACGGCGGGCAATTGTTCCTGCACACGGTTGCGCAGCTCCGCCGGCAAGGCTTCGCCGCCGGAGAATACGCGGCGCAGGCTGGTGCATTGCGCGGTGAGCGGTTCGTCGATGAACAACGAAAGCAAGGACGGTACGAAGTGCAGCGTGGTCACGCCGTACTGCTGAACCAACTGCGCAATGCGATGCGGGTCACGGTGTTCACCGGGACCGGCCATCAACAAACGGGCGCCCGTGATCAGCGGCCAGAAGCACTCCCACACCGACACGTCGAAACTGATCGGTGCCTTTTGCATCAGCACGTCGCTGTCGTCCAGGCGATAGGTGTCTTGCATCCATTGCAGTCGCTCGGCCAGCGCCGCGTGCGTATTGCCGACGCCCTTCGGCTGACCGGTGGAGCCCGAGGTGTAGATCACGTAGGCAAGGTTGTCACCGTGCAAATGCAGCCCCGGCGCATGGCTCGGCCAACAGTCGAGGTTGAGCGCGTCCATGGCAATCACGCTGACGCCGTCGGTGGTCGGCAGACGTTCAAGCAATCCGGTTTGGGTCAGCAGCAATTCGACGCCGCTGTCGTCGAGCATGTAGGCCAGGCGTTCGGCCGGGTAGTCCGGGTCCAGCGGCACATACGCGCCGCCGGCCTTGATGATCGCCAGCAGGCCGATCAGCAATTGCGGCGAGCGATCCACGGCGATGGCCACGCACACGTCCGGGCCGACACCTTTGTCGCGCAGGTAATGCGCGAGGCGGTTGGCGCGGCTGTGCAGGTCGGCGAAGTCCATGGCGCCGCCGTCCCACATCAGGGCGGTGCGTTGCGGTGTCAGTTTCGCCTGTTCGTTGAGGCGTTGCGGCAGCCATTGGCTGGCCGGCGTGCAAGGTGCCGCGCTCCAGGCTGTTTGCTGAGCGTGCTCGCTCGACGTCAGCAGCGGCAGGTCGCCGATGGCGGTGTCGGGTTGTTCGCAAATGGCGCGTAACAGGTTGCTGAAGTGTTCGGCCAGACGCGCGATGGTCGATGCGTCAAACAATTCGCTGGCGTAGTCGAAGGACAGGCTCAGGCGGCCCTTCTGGTCTTCCTCGCTGTGCAGTTGCAGGTCAAACTTGGCTTCGCGGCTGTGCCACGGCAACTCTTCGGCGAGCAATCCCGGCAGCCGGCGCAGTGCGCTCAAGTCCCGTTGCTGGTGATTGAACATGACCTGGAACAGGCCTTGTTCGCGAGCTTGCGGGAAGGCTTTGAGCAGTTGTTCATACGGCAGGTCCTGATGCGCCTGGGCGCCCAATGCGCTCTGACGGGTCTGCGCCAGCAGCTCAACAAAAGACTGCCGTGAATCCAATTCGGCACGCAGTACCTGGGTGTTGATGAAGAAGCCGATCAGCCCTTGGGTTTCCAGGCGTGGACGGTTGGCATTCGGCACGCCGATGCGAATGTCGCGCTGGCCGCTGTAGCGGTGCAACAGGCTCTGGAACGCGGCAAGCAGCAGCATGAACGGGGTTGATTCATGTGCCTGCGCAGTCTGGCGAATGGCGTCGCTCAAAGTCGCGTCCAGCTTGATGGAATGACGGGCCGCGCTGTGAGTGTGCTGTGCCGAACGCGGGTGGTCGGTGGCCAGATTGAGCGTCGGATGCTCATCGCCCAACCGTGCTTTCCAGTAAGCCAGTTGGCGCTCACCCTCCCCTTGCGCCAGCCATTGGCGCTGCCAACTGCCGTAGTCGGCGTATTGGGTCGGCAACGCGGGAAGCTTGTCTTCTTGTCCCTGAGAGGCGGCGGCGTACAGGCGCGAAAACTCGTCGATCAACACATTCAGCGACCAGCCGTCGGCGATGATGTGGTGCATCGTCACCAGCAACTGGTGATCTTCATCATCGAGGCGCACCAGCGTCACCCACAGCAGCGGGCCTTTCTCCAGATCAAAGTGGGTGCGCGCCTCGTCCTCACGAATGTGCGCGGCGCGGGCTTCACGCTCGCCGGCTGGCAGATCGCTGATGTCGATCAATTGCAGGTTGAACTCGGCGGCGGCATCCAACTGTTGCAGCGCCACGCCGTCACGTTCGAAGAACCGCGTGCGCAGGGACTCGTGGCGCTCGATCAGTTGCTGGAAACTGGCGCGCACTGCGTCTTCATCCAGCTCGCCACGCAAGCGTAACGCACCGGGAATGTTGTAGGCGCTGCTGCGTGGGTCGAGTTGCCAGGTGATCCACAGGCGGTTTTGCGCCAGCGATTGCGGCATGGCTTCGGTGCGCGACAACGGGGTGATCGCGCCTTGGGCGAGGCCGCCATCCTGTTGTTGCTGAGCCACAGCATTTGCGAATGCGCCAAGAGTCGGCGCTTCGAACAGCAGGCGCAGGTTCAGCTCCAGGCCGAGGGCTTCCCGCAGACGCGCAACCACTTGGGTGGCGGCGATGGAGTTGCCGCCGAGCAGGAAGAAGTGGTCGTCGGCGTTGATCTGTTTGACCTGCAATTGTTCGCACCAGATCTGGCCGATCAGGGTTTGCAACTCAGAACCGGACTCGGCGTTTGCTTCACGTTCGGCGACCGCTGACGGAAACAGCGCATAGCGGTCGAGACTGCCATCCGCCAGACGATTGCGGCACGCCGAGCGTTGCAATTTGCCGCTCGACGTCTTGGGCAGCGCGCCCGGATTCAGCAGTACCACCACACTCGGCGCTTCTTGATACGCCTCGGCCACGGCTTGGCGGATGGCTTTGATCAGCGCCTCGGGCGGCAGGATTTTCTGCACGCTGCGGCTGATTTCCGCAGCGATGCCGATGCCTTCCTGGCCGTCGATGTTGACCGCGAATGCCGCGACACGCCCCTTGCGCACCACCTCCACTTCGCGCTCGATGGTCTGCTCGATGTCCTGCGGATAGAGGTTGTGCCCGCGAACAATCAGCAGGTCTTTCAGGCGCCCGGTGATGAACAGTTCACCGTCGCGCATAAAGCCCAGGTCGCCGGTGCGCAACCAGGTCTGGCCGTGGTGCTGGACGAAGGTCTTGGCGCTGGCCTCGGGGTTGCGCCAATAGCCGAGGGCGATGCTCGGCCCGGTGGCCCAGACTTCACCGACAGCGTTATCGGCCAGTTCAGTAAGCGCGGCCGGATCGACAATCAGCACCGCGTGATCCGGTTGGCTGATACCACAACTCATGATCGCGCTGCCCTCGCCCGACTCCGCGCGGTTTTGTGCCAGGGCTTGATCGTCCACGCGCAGGTTGCCAATGCCCTGGCCCCGAGGACTGCCGGCCACGAACAGTGTGGCTTCGGCCAAGCCGTAGGACGCCATGAAACTGTCCGGGGTAAATCCGCACGGGGCGAACTTCTCGGCGAAGCGCTCCAGGGTGTCGAGACGAATCGGTTCGGAACCGGAGTACGCCACCCGCCAGCCGCTCAAATCGAGCCGCTGCAACGCCGATTCACTGACCCGCTCGCTGCACAACCGATAGGCAAAATCCGGCCCGCCGCTGATGGTGCCGCCGTACTCGCTGATCGCTTCCAGCCAGCGCAGCGGCCGGCCGAGGAAGTACGCCGGTGACATCAACACGCATGGCACGCCGCTGAAAACAGGTTGCAACAAACCGCCGATCAAGCCCATGTCGTGGTACAGCGGCAGCCAGCTGACGATCACGTCGTCAGGGTTCAGATCAATGCCAAAGCCGTGGCGAATCAGTAATTCGTTGGCCACCAGATTGCCGTGGCTGACTTGCACGCCTTTGGGCAATGCGGTGGAACCGGAGGTGTATTGCAGGAAGGCGATGTGGTCGCCTTGAAGATTCGGTTCGACCCAGCGATCCGCCAGTTCAACGTTGAGGGTATCGACGCAGAGCAGCGGCGGCGCGCCTTCAATTTGCTGCAACGCGTCGCGCAGGTCGGCGCTGGTCACCAGCAAACGCGGCTCGGCATCGCGGATGATCGACAGCAGGCGTTCCTGGTGATGACGCTTGGTCGACTCCGGCGGATAGGCCGGCACCGCAATCACCCCCGCATACAGGCAGCCGAAAAACGCGGCGACGTAATCCGGGCCACTGGGAAACAACAGGACCGCGCGATCGCCAAACTCCGCCCCGGCTTGCAACGCACCGGCAATGGTTCGCGCACGCTGATCCAGTTCGCAATAGCTGAGGACTACAGCCTGATCCGGGGAGTCGGCAAGAAAACGCAAGGCCACCCGATCCGGCGTCAGGGCCGCTCGGCGCTGTAGGGCTTGGACCAGTGTGCTTGGGAGTTCGAACGCGTCGGTCATGAGGTTTCCTGCCTGATTTCGGCTTGCAAGTGGAATCGGTTTTCTGGCGTCGCGCCCATGGGAAGGCGTGCAGGACGCGGTCTTCGCCGACCGCGCAAGGCATTGGGAATGCGGCTGTGGCCGAGATTTGGCCGGCGCCTTTCACCAATGAGAACGGATGACGCCTGCCAATAATTAGTCGACGAGCCGGATAGCCAACGGGGATGGAAGGGGGAAGCGAGAGTGGAGGCGTGCGGCAGTTCGCACTTTGCACCACCAAGGCGCATTAGTTCTCTCTCTCAATTGACAATCATTATCATTCAGCCTAATTTGTCGCTCGACGTGTCGGACGGCGCAGGTTTCGTGCCGTCCCACCAACCTATTGGCAGCAGGGTGATTTCCATGACGGAACAAGTATCCACAAGCAGGTGCGATTCACCGCTACTTCAGGCCTTCGTCGACAATCGACTGATTCTGGTCAAGATTGCAGCCCGCATTACCGGTTGCAGGTCACGCGCTGAAGACGTGGTGCAGGATGCATTTTTCCGGCTGCAATCGGCACCGGCGATCACCTCCTCGTTCAAGGCTCAGCTCAGCTACCTGTTCCAGATCGTGCGTAATCTGGCGATCGACCACTACCGCAAGCAGGCGCTGGAACAGAAGTATTCCGGCCCTGAAGAGGAAGGTCTGAACGTGGTGATCCAAGGCGCTTCACCTGAAACCTCGCACATCAATTTCTCCACCCTTGAGCACATTGCCGATGCGCTGACGGAGCTGCCGAGCCGCACCCGTTACGCCTTCGAGATGTACCGTCTGCACGGGGTGCCGCAGAAGGACATCGCCAAGGAACTCGGCGTATCGCCGACGCTGGTGAACTTCATGATTCGTGATGCACTGGTGCATTGCCGCAAGGTGTCGGGGAGTCGGGCGGATACTTTTGCTCGTCGATAAGATTCGGAATCTGTGTTACCCCCATTCGCGAGCAAGCCCGCTCCCACACTAGACCGCGTTCACTTGAACGACTCGGTCTAATGTGGGAGCGGGCTTGCTCGCGAAAGCGCACTCAACACCGATACAGATCCTGAGCCTTACCCATCAAGCCAACCGACACCGATCAAAAAACCGCTCCCGCCCCACGACCATCAACGCCGCGCGCTTGTGCGGGAAATCAAACTCCTTCTCGCGATAAAAACCCTGCCCCTGCATATACCCGATCATCTTCGCGTTATCAGCCCGAGGCTCGGCCACCACCCGTTGCGTGCGCGGGTCGTCAAGAAACAGGTAATGCACCAGCGCCGATAACCAACTCGCCACTTTGTGCGGCCCCCGGTGGTTTTCTTCACCCACCAGCATGTGGATGCCCCGGTCGTAATCATCGACGTCATAGAACGGCGCGATGCGATCTTCCCTGGCCCAATACGCTTCGAAGTAGGCGAATGGCTGATCATCGAAACAACCGATCAGGGTCAGCGTATGCGGGTCCGCCGCCAGTTTGTCCAGGTAGTCGCGATGCTGGTCGAGACTGCCCTCCTCCTGCCAGAAACTCGCCACACGCGGGCTGTTCTGCCAGCGATTGAAACGCTCAAGGTCCAATTCAGTGTTCACCGTTCGCAGGGAAATCCAGGCACCGAGGCGCGAGTCAAAGCGCCGATAGACTTCGCCCTGCGGCTTCGGTGGTCGCAGCGGATGACGCTTGCCGTTGCTGATGACCCGATGCTGCGGATAACTGACGGTCAGCGATTCGCCCAGCCATGGCTGAGGTATTTGCCAGAACAGGCTGCGCAGGCAGTGATACTGGCCGACGATTTCGGTGGGAATCAGCAAGCCGCTGAGCAGTGCATCGGTGGGAATTTCGTCGAATTGCCAAGTCAGGCGCTGGCAAGCAGGATCACGGGCAAACAGCCAATAACAGGCGGTCCGGATGCCATGTCCGAGCGGTTGGCCAAAGTGCTCTTCCACTTGCACCTGTAACTCGGGCTCACGGGTCAGGCGCAGCTGAATCAACGGCTGGCCTTGCAGGCTGAGGTGCAGGCGGTTTTCGGTTTCATCGGCTACAAGCAGCCCTTCGGAAGGCAAGGCCAGCGCAGTCAGGGCATTCAAATCGGGCATGGGTCGGGCTCACGTTAATCGTCGACAGTTCAACGATGTGACGTGAGCCGGGGCCGGAAATTTAAGACAAGTGCATAAATACTGTGGCGCGATATCAGGTTCGCGGCACCGGCACCACAGCGATTTTGTACGGATCGAAAATCTTCAGCATCTGGCCGTTGTCGCGCAGTCCTTCCAGCAATTTGCTGAACGCTTCGCCTGTGATCGGCGCGGAGGGACGCAGGATGGCGTAGTGGTGATAGACCTGATCGATGCGCTGGGACACCAGCAATTGATCGGCGACTTTCTCGTTACGCAGCAGGTAATCGCTCAGATAAGAGCGCGTCACCAGAGCAATGTCGGCCCGCCCGCGCAGCACCATCAGCAAGTTGCTGTCGTGGGAATAGGTCAGCGTCGCGTTATAGTTTTGCGCGAGGAATTTCGGGTCGGCATTGAAGTTGGCGAATTCGTAGTGATAGCCGCTGAACAGGGCCAGACGTTTGCCGGAGAGGTCGACAAAATAGTTCTGCTGTCGATCCGGCAGGCGTTGCGCGACGAAAATCTCGGCGTCTTCAAGCCCCATATCGACGCTGGTGTGAGGAATGTCCTTCCACCCCCAATCCGGGTTTTCGAAAATCGCCATGTCGACCCGACCTTGCTTGAAATCACCGAAGCGCCGGGGAATGGAAGTGGGCACCAGGACAAACTGATAATCGCTTTGCTCGCGATTCAAAGCCTCGACCAGCTGTGGCAGCAGGCCGGTGTCGACACCGGTTTCCGGGCGAATGGTGTAGGGCGGAAAATGCGCCGCACCCACCCGTACCAGTTGTGCAGCGTGGGACGGCAATACCCAGAGCGCCGCAAGCGACGTCAGCAAAAGCCGCGAAGCCGTCCTGATTGGCGAAGACATCAAAACAACCCACTCCCCAAAAAAATACGCATCAATGCAATCAAGCTAGGCGGTTTCGGCCACTTAGCCAGTTTCCTTAGATTGGCACAACCTTATTGTTTTTCTTCCAGTACCAGAATCAAGGCTTCCTCGGCCAATTGATCAAGACTCATGCTGCCGCCAGCGCGAAACCAGGTGGTGGTCCAGGACAACGCGCCCGTGAGGAAACGCCGTGTGATGAACACATCGCCGCGAATGAAACCCGCATCCTTGGCTTCGCCCAACACCTGCAGCCAGAGTTCTTCATAAATATCACGCAGCGCCAATACCTGCGCCTGCCCGTCTTCGGACAACGAACGCCATTCATACACCAGCACCGCCATGGCCTCGCCGCTGCCGCCCATGATGGACTGCAATTCGCAACGAATCAGCGCCAGCACCCGTTCGCGGACGTTGTCGGACTCGGCCAGGGCCGCATGCATCAACGCGGTGTTGTAGCGAATGGTCTCTTCCATCACGGCGCGAAGGATTTCGTCCTTGCTTTTGAAGTGATGAAAAATGCTGCCTGACTGGATGCCCACGGCACCCGCCAGATCGCGCACGGTGGTGCGTTCATAACCTTTGTTGCGGAACAGGTGAGCCGCCACTTGCAGCAGTTTGCCGCGGGCGCTGTCCGGGTCGGTCAATTGGCCGTTGTCGACCAATTCGCGCATGACCCTCAGGGCTTTTTGCTCGTCCACCCGTTCTCTCCTACAGTCGATCAATCAAATACGCCGCTCGCCGCCAAAACACGGGGGTTGCGCGGGCAATTTAAGCTGGCGAGGGCAACCAAGCAAGCGCTCGGGCAGAAGATATTTCAGGAGTTTACAAACCAAGCGCTTGCTTGGTAGTCTCGATTCACTTCAGTGGGAGGTGGCTATGCAGTTGACTGTGCCCAAAACGATTCGCATCGGCTGCGCCAGCGCCTTCTGGGGCGACACCTCGACCGCCGCCGCGCAACTGGTGGAAGGTGGACGCCTGGACTACCTGGTCTTCGACTATCTGGCGGAAATCACCCTGTCGATCATGGCCGGCGCACGGATGAAAGACCCACAGGCCGGCTATGCGGGGGACTTCATCGAAGTCCTCAGCCCATTGCTGGGACAACTGGCCGAGCAGAACATCCGCGTTATCAGCAACGCCGGCGGCGTCAACCCGCTCGCCTGCGCTGCCGCCTTGCAAGCCGCCTGCGACAAGGCCGGCGTGGCGCTGAAAATCGCCGTGCTGCTGGGCGATGACCTGCAATCGCAATTCAAACAGCTGAGCAGCCTTGGCCTGCATGAAATGTTCAGCGGCGCGCCGTTACCGCCCCTGTGCGTCTCGACCAACGCCTACCTCGGCGCGCCGGGCATCGTTGAAGCGCTTCGGCTGGGAGCGGACATCGTCATCACTGGTCGCGTGGTCGACAGCGCCGTGGTCAGTGCGGCACTGGTGCATGAATTCGGCTGGTCCTGGCATGACTACGACAAACTCGCCCAAGCCGCGCTGGCCGGCCACATCATCGAATGCGGCGCCCAATGCACCGGCGGTAATTTCACCGACTGGCGCGAAGTGCCCGACTACGAACACATCGGCTTCCCCATCGTCGAAGTCAGCGCCGACAGCCAGTTCATCGTCAGCAAACCGGAAGGCTCCGGCGGCCTGGTCACGCCACTGACCGTCGGCGAACAGATGCTCTATGAAATCGGCGATCCACGGGCTTACCTGCTGCCCGATGTGGTCTGCGATTTCACTCAAGTCAAACTTCAGCAACAGGGCAAAAACGCGGTTCAAGTGCACGGTGCCAAGGGCTTGCCGCCAACCGGTCAATACAAGGTCAGCGCGACGTACCCGGACGGTTTCCGCTGCACTGCCAGTTGCCTGATCGCGGGCATCGATGCGGTGGACAAGGCGCGCCGGGTCAGCGAAGCGATCATCAACAAGACCTCGGATATTTTCCGCCAGCGCGGCTGGGCGCCTTACAGCGAAGTAAACATCGAACTGCTCGGCAGCGAGGCCACGTATGGCCCCCACGGCCAGCGCACGGACAGCCGCGAAGTGGTGATCAAACTCGCCGTGCGCCACCCGAGCAAACAGGCGTTGATCGTGTTCTCCCGGGAAATCGCCCAGGCCGCAACGGGCATGGCACCGGGGCTGACCGGCATCGTCGGCGGGCGGCCGACGGTGTATCCGCTGATCCGGCTGTTCTCCTTCCTTATCGACAAAACCGCCTGCACGCTGGACATTGATTTCAATGGCCAGCGCCACCCCTGCACCCCGCCCGCCGTCGATGTGCTCGACCCGGATGACTTGCCTGTCCCGTTCGACCCACCGCAGCCCACCGACCGCGCTGACGCCAGCGTGGCCCTGATCCAACTCGCGGTCGCCCGATCCGGCGACAAGGGTAATCACAGCAACATCGGCGTCATGGCCCGCGAGCCCGAGTACCTGCCGTGGATCGCCGAAGCGCTGACACCGGAGGTCATGGTCGACTGGATGAGCCACGTCCTCGACCCCGTTCACGGGCGCGTGGAGCGCTGGTATTTGCCCGGAACCCACAGCCTGAATTTTCTCCTGGAGAACGCCCTCGGCGGCGGCGGCGTGGCCAGCCTGCGGATCGACCCGCAAGGCAAAGCCTTCGCCCAGCAGCTGTTGGAGATCCAGATTCCGGTGCCGCAGCGCATCGCCGACCAGGTCAACTAGAGGACTGCCGCCATGGCTTACGATTCGATCTTCAAAACCGATTTGTTTGCGGGACAAACCATTCTTGTCACCGGTGGCGGCAGCGGCATCGGTCGTTGCACCGCCCATGAACTGGCGGCTCTGGGCGCGCATGTGCTGCTGGTCGGGCGCAAGGCCGACAAGTTGAAAAGCGTCGCCGCCGAGATTGCCGAAGACGGCGGCAAGGCGGATTGGGCCGCCTGCGACATTCGCGAGGAAGAAGCGGTCAAGCATCTGGTCAGCGAGTTGATTCGCAAACACGGGCCGATCCACGGGCTGGTCAACAACGCCGGCGGGCAATTCCCGTCACCGTTGGCCTCAATCAATCAGAAAGGTTTCGAAACCGTGGTCCGCACCAATCTTGTGGGCGGTTTCCTGATGGCCCGGGAAGTGTTCAATCAATCCATGAGCAAGCATGGCGGCGCCATCGTCAACATGCTCGCTGACATGTGGGGTGGCATGCCCGGCATGGGGCACTCAGGCGCGGCGCGCGCGGGCATGGATAACCTGACCAAGACTGCCGCCTTCGAATGGGGTTACGCCGGGGTGCGGGTCAACGCGGTAGCGCCGGGGTGGGTGGCGTCCAGCGGCATGGACACTTACGAAGGCGCTTTCAAAGCGGTGATTCCCACCTTGCGGGAACACGTGCCGCTGAAGCGCATCGGGACGGAATCGGAAGTCAGCGCAGCGATTGTGTTCCTGCTCAGCCCGGCAGCGGCGTTTGTCAGTGGCAGCACCTTGCGCATCGACGGCGCCGCCAGCCTGGGCGGGCGGGCGTGGCCGATTCACAAGGCTACGAACAGTGAGTCGTATAACGGTTTTCACCGCGCGGACTTACCAGAAGTGCTCAGACCTGACGTACTCAAGGACAAGGAATAAGCCATGCCGGTGATTGAGTCGCAAGTGGACCCGTTCAGCGCCCAGTTCGCCCAGAACCGCGCCGCGATGCAGGCCGTGATCGAGCACGTGCGCCAGCTCGAACAGAACCTGTTGAACAAGGCGGCCGAAGCCAAGCCGAAATTCGATAAGCGTGGTCAACTGCTGCCGCGCGAACGCCTTAACCTGCTGCTCGACCCCGGCGCGCCGTTCCTCGAACTGGCGAGCCTGGCCGGCTACAAGCTGCACGACGACAAGGACGGCCGCGCGGCCGGTGGTGGTTTGATCGCCGGTATCGGTTACGTGTCCGGCGTGCGGGTGCTGGTGGTGGCGAACAACAGCGCGATCAAGGGCGGGACCATTTCCCCCAGCGGATTGAAAAAATCCCTGCGCCTGCAACAGATCGCCATGGAGAACAAACTGCCGGTGATCACCCTCGCTGAAAGCGGTGGCGCCAACCTGAATTACGCCGCGGACATTTTCGTCGAAGGCGCGCGCAGCTTTGCCAATCAGGCGCGGATGTCGGCCATGGGATTGCCGCAGATTACCGTGGTGCATGGCTCGGCCACCGCGGGCGGCGCTTATCAGCCGGGATTGTCGGATTACGTGGTCGTCGTGCGCGGCAAGGCCAAGCTGTTTCTCGCCGGCCCGCCCCTGCTGAAAGCGGCAACCGGGGAAGTCGCCACGGACGAAGAACTCGGCGGCGCCGAGATGCACGCGCAAACCGCTGGCACCGCCGAGTACCTGGCCGAGAACGATGCCGACGGCGTGCGCCAGGTGCGCGAGATCGTCAGCCTGTTGCCGTGGAACGATCAGTTGCCCCGGCGCCCGGAACATCGCTGGGAGGAGCCGCTCTACCCCATCGACGAGCTGCTGGGCCTGATCCCGGACGACCCGAAAAAACCCTATGACGTGCGCGAGATCATCGCGCGTATTGCCGACGGTTCGAACTTCCTCGAATTCAAGGCGGAGTTCGATCAGCAGACCGTCTGCGGCCACCTGAAAATCCAGGGGCGTGCCTGCGGTTTCATCGGCAACAACGGCCCGATTACGCCCAAGGGGGCGAGCAAGGCCGCGCAGTTCATCCAGCTGTGCGACCAGAGCCAGACGCCCCTGCTGTTTTTCCACAACACCACCGGGTTTATGGTCGGCACAGAATCGGAACAGCAAGGCGTGATCAAGCACGGCGCGAAGATGATTCAAGCGGTGGCGAATGCGCGGGTGCCGAAACTGACGATTGTCGTCGGCGGCTCCTATGGCGCCGGCAACTACGCGATGTGCGGCCGGGGCCTCGACCCGCGGTTCATCTTCGCCTGGCCCAACAGTCGCACCGCTGTGATGGGTGGCGCTCAGGCCGGCAAGGTGCTGCGGATCGTCACCGAGGCCAAACAACTCAAGGACGGTCTGGTGCCGGACCCGAAAATGCTCGACATGCTGGAGCAGGTTACCGCGCAGAAACTCGACAGCCAGTCCACCGCGCTCTACGGCAGTGCCAACCTATGGGACGACGGGCTGCTCGATCCGCGGGACACGCGGACGTTGCTCGGTTACTTGCTGGATATCTGTCACGAGGCCGAGGTGCGGCCGCTGCAAACCAACAGTTTTGGCGTCGCCAGGTTCTAGACCGGCCTTTAGGAGAACAATAAAAATGATCTTCACCCAGGAACACGAAGCACTGCGTCGCACCGTCCGCCAGTTCGTCGATCACGAGATCAACCCTCACGTCGAGGAATGGGAAAAGGCCGGGCGTTTCCCCATCCACGAGATCTTTCGCAAGGCCGGTGACCTCGGCCTGCTGGGGATTTCCAAACCGGAAAAATTCGGTGGCATGGGGCTGGACTACAGCTATTCGATCGTCGCTGCCGAAGAGTTCGGCACTATCCACTGCGGCGGCATTCCGATGTCCATCGGCGTGCAGACCGATATGTGCACGCCCGCCCTCGCCCGCTTCGGCTCCGATGAACTGCGTGAGCAATTCCTGCGCCCGGCCATCACCGGCGAACAGGTCGGCTGCATCGGCGTTTCCGAAGTCGGTGCCGGTTCCGACGTCGCCGGGCTGAAAACCACCGCCCGCAAGGACGGTGATGACTACGTGATCAACGGCAGCAAGATGTGGATCACCAACTCGCCCAGCGCCGACTTCATCTGCCTGCTGGCCAACACCTCGGACGACAAACCGCACATCAACAAGTCGCTGATCATGGTGCCGATG
>Ga0302169_10000019_pt1 | contig 50432 bp, 45 predicted proteins | sample I_Fen_N1_3_FD_193493 | JGI IMG/M metagenome (GOLD analysis project Ga0302169, IMG submission 193493) | Peat permafrost microbial communities from Stordalen Mire near Abisko, Sweden - I_Fen_N1_3 | ecosystem: Environmental > Terrestrial > Soil > Wetlands > Permafrost | place: Sweden: Abisko...
CATCAACGCGGTAGTCGATTCAGCGGTCAACGCTGGCGTCATGCCGTGCGGGAATCAGCAGCCTGCGCAGATCAGTCATTACCCTCCACCTGTCCGTAGCACGCCGGTGTACGCAGTCGTATCACCGCCGGGCGTTGGCATTTCGGGCTGATCAGCTTTTCCTTGCTGTTGCCCTTTGCCCGCCTGAAACACTACTGAATTTCAGCTTCGGCTGAGTTGGCTTTTTGCCTGACTACAGGTGGTCTTCATGTTTGTCCTTTCGAAACAAACCGCGCTCGCGGCGGCGTCCACGAGCCTGTTCGTCCTGTTGTGGAGCAGCGGGGCGATCTTCTCCAAATGGGGCCTGGCGCACGCGTCGCCCTTTGCTTTTCTGCTGGTGCGCTTCGCCATCGCCTTGTGCGGTCTGGTGCTGCTGGTACCGTTGCTCAAGCTGAAGTTGCCCAAGGGCGGCAAGCCGATGTTGTATGCGATGGCCACTGGCGTGGTGTTGCTGGGGGCTTATCAGATTTTCTATCTGCTGGCCCTGGACCTGAAAGTCACCCCGGGGGTGATGGCGACGATCATGGGCGTGCAACCGATCCTCACCGTGGTGCTGATGGAACGTCAGCGCTCCCTCAGCCGGATCTTCGGCCTGGGCCTGGGGCTGGCTGGATTGATCATGGTGGTGTATCAGGGCATCGGCCTGGCCGGCATGTCGATAGCCGGCATGCTCTTCGGATTGCTGGCGCTGGCGAGCATGACATTCGGCTCGATCATGCAGAAACGCATCACCGACAATCCCCTCGGCACACTGCCGGTGCAATACCTCGCGGGGCTGTTGCTGTGTGGGATCTTCGTGCCGTTCCAGCCGTTTCATTTTGAACACAGCACGGGGTTTATCGTGCCGGTGTTGTGGATGGGGCTGGTGGTGTCGGTGCTGGCGACGTTGCTGCTGTACCGCTTGATCGCCCGGGGCAATTTGGTGAATGTCACCAGCCTGTTTTACCTGGTGCCGGCGGTGACGGCGGTGATGGACTACCTGATTTTCGGCAACAAGCTGGCGGCGTTGAGCTTGCTGGGGATGGTGCTGATCATCGTCGGACTGGTGTTTGTTTTCCGTAAGACAGGGTAGGAAAGGGTTGGGGGCATATCCGCCGTTACCCAAAAAACGGATATGTACCCCAACCCAAAAAAGCATGTTATTTGTCCAGCGCATGCTCGGCCCGCACCGAATTCATGAACGCCTGCATCGCCGACGATTGAATGCGATGACGCCGGGTGATCAGCCCATAAGGCGGCAGCCGTGCTTCGAACTTGATTGGCAAAATCGCCAGCAGATCCCGACCGGGATAGTCCTCCACCACCGACACCGGCGTGACACCGAGCATGTCGGTCTGCTGCACCAACGAGAGCAAGGTCATGATCGAGGTGGTTTCGACAATGCTGCTGGGGATGTCGACCCGCGCGTTGTGGAACACCTGATTGATAATGGCGCGCATCGGGCTGGGATGCTGTTGCAGCACCCAGGTCATGTGCTGCAGTTCCGCCCAGCTCAGCTGCTTCTCCTGCGCCAGCGGATTTTTCGCCCCGGCGATCACGCACAAGGCTTCTTCACCGAGGCTGTCGAACAGCAACTCTTCGGCCCGCGCGCCGGCCGGAATCCGCCCCAAGACGATATCCAGTTGATCCTGCAACAGCGCTTGCACCAGCACGTCGCTGGTGTCGACCTGGATGCTCATGGACAAGCGCGGATGGCTTTGTTTCAAGGTCGCGATGGTGCGGGTCAACAGCCCCGAGGCCAGTGCCGGAATCGCACCGACCGCGACGCGACCAAGGTTGCCGGACTCCAGCGCCACCAGTTCTTCACGCATGCCGCTGAGTTCGGCGAACACCATGCGCGCGTAGTAAATGACGGTTTCCCCGAACGGGGTAGAACGCATGCCCCGAGGCAGGCGTTCGAAGAGTTCGACGCCGAGCAAGTCCTCGGCTTCGTGGAGCATTTTGGTCGCGGCCGGTTGGGTCATGCCGATGTGGTCGGCGGCTCGGCGCAACGAGCCGAATTCCTGCAACGCCAGCATCAGCCGCAGTTGGCGCAGGCGCAGTCGACTGTGGATCACATTGGCAGCAGGAATTCGGGTCATGGGCCGTGGCTCGCGAGGAAGTCTGCGGCAAGCCTGACAACAAATGTCAGGCGTTGCCAGCATTGCTGTGTCACAGCACCGATTTGGGTTTGGCCACGTGAGGTTTGCGCAGGCCCATCAGGCCACCCAGCGCCTTGGAAATCAGCGGCCAGAACAGCATCAGCAGCGCTGCCGTAGTCAGGCTGCCCACCAACGGGTTGGACCAGAAGATCCCCAGATGACCGTCGGAAAACAGCATCGACTGACGGAATGCATCTTCGGCTTTGTCGCCCAACACCGCCGCCAGCACCAGCGGTGCAATCGGATAACCGAGTTTCTTGAACAGATAACCCAGCGCACCAAAGCCCAGCATCAGCACCACGTCGAAGAACGAGTTATGCACCGAGTAGGCCCCGATGGCGCAGACCATGATGATGATTGGCGCAATGATCGAAAACGGAATCCGCAGGATCGAGGCAAACAGCGGCACGGTGGCCAACACCACGATCAGGCTGACCACGTTGCCCAGGTACATGCTGGCGATCAGGCCCCAGACAAAATCATGCTGCTCGACGAACAACGTCGGGCCAGGGTGCAGGCCCCAGATCATCAGGCCGCCAAGCATCACCGCCGCCGTGGCCGAACCGGGAATGCCCAGGGTCAGCATTGGCAGCAGGGCGCTGGTGCCGGCCGCGTGGTCGGCGGTTTCCGGGGCGATCACGCCTTCGAGTTCACCTTTGCCAAAGTTGTCACGGTTCTTCGAGAATCGCCGCGCCAGGCTGTAGCTCATGAACGACGCGGCAGTCGGCCCGCCAGGGGTAATGCCCATCCAGCAACCAACCAGTGTGCTGCGCACAATCGTCCACCAGTAGCGCGGCAACTTGGCCCAGGTGCGCAGGATGATCATCGGTGTGATGCGCGCATGTTCGCCGCGAAACACCAGGCCTTCCTCGACGGTGCAGAGGATTTCGCCGATGCCGAACAGGCCGATCACCGCCACTTCGAAACTGATGCCAGTCATCAATATCGGTTGGTCGAACGTCAGGCGCAGGTTGCCGGACACCGTGTCCATGCCGACCGCCGCCATGGCGAAACCGATCATCATCGCCACCACGGTTTTCAGCGGCGGGTTCTTGCTCATGCCGACGAAGGTGCAGAACGCCAACAGGTACACCGCGAAGAACTCCGGCGAGCTGAACGACATGGCGAACGCGGCAATTTTTGTCGACAGAAAGGTCAGCAGCAACACCCCGGCCAGTGCGCCGATCAATGCCGAACTGAACGCAGCCGTCAGTGCCTCGGCGGCACGACCCTCACGGGCCATCGGGTAACCGTCGAACGTCGTCGCCACCGATGAGGGTTCACCGGGGATGTTGAACAGAATCGAGGTGATCGAGCCGCCGAACAGCGCGCCCCAATACATGCACGACAGCAGAATGATCGCCGACACCGGCGACATGGTGAACGTCAGCGGCAGCAGCAACGCTACGCCATTAGGGGCGCCGAGGCCGGGCAACACGCCGACCAGAATGCCCAGCAGCACGCCGATCACCATCAGGCCGATATGGCCCGGGGTCAGGATCAGGTTCATGCCTTGCAGCAGGGAATCGAATTCGCTCATTTGAAGGCTCTCCCGGCCAGGGCAATCCAGTCGCCCATCGGGCCGGCATCCAGCGGGACCTTGAACCACAGTGCGAAAATCAGGTAGCTGGCGAGCACCGCGCCCAGCGACACCGTGGCGATCATCAGCTTGCCGTAGGGTTTGACGCGGACCTTGTCACGCCACATGAACCAGGCGATGAAACAGGCCGAGGCCACGTAGATACCGGTTAACGGCATGGCGCCGACAAACAGCGCAATCGGGATGAACACCGACAGCACTTGCTTGAACGCGCTGCGGCTGACGAACGACACGCTCAGGGCGTGCCAGCGCACCACGGTCAACACGCCGTTGCCGACACTGGCGGCGCTCAACAACAGGCCGATGTAGAAGGGGAAGTAACCCGGCTCAGGGCCGGAATCGCCCCAGCCGATACCCTGTTCGACGCTGCCAAACATCACCACCGCGCCGATCAGCGTGGTGAAGAGTGTCAGGCCGAGTTCGACCCAGCGGGTGCCGACCAGCGCCGGTGAATCCGAAGAATGGGACATGAAACACCTCCAGCAGGTGACGGCCGCGCGCGGGCGAACGGCCGTTGGCGACTCAGTTTTTCAACCAGCCGGCTTCTTTGAACACCGGTGTCACGCGGGCGGTGTCTTTCTCAATGTAGGCGGTCAGCGGCTCGCCTTCGAGGAAGGTCGGCACCAGCGCGTTCTGTTTCACGTAAGCCTTGAACTCTGGCGTCTCGGTGACTTTGCGCATCAGCTCGACATAGAACGCCCGCTGTTCGGCAGTAACGTCGCCGGGCATGAACACGGTGCGCGGGAAGCGGTACTGGTCGATACCCAGGCCTTCTTCGTGGCAGGTCGGCACGTCAGCCCAGGATTTGTCACCGGCGACTTTCTCGGTGTAGCTCATGCGCTCTTTACTGAACACGCACAGCGGCTCGACCTGGTCGCCGCGCCATTGGCTAATGCTTTCACTGGGGTTATTGACGTTGGCGGCGATGTGTTTGCCGGCCAGTTGAGTCGCGGCTTCACTGCCGCTTTTGAACGGGATATAGACGAGTTTGGCGTCATTGGTCTGGTTCAGCAGCAGGGTCAGGGTCTGGTCGACATCCTTGGACTGACTGCCGCCCATGCGCAGGTTCGAAGGGTCTGCCTTGACCGCGGCGTAGAAGCCCTTGGCGTCTTTCCACGGCGCGTCTTTGTAGCTCCAGAGAATGAAGTCATCCTCGGCCACGGCGGCGACCGGCGTCAGCTCCTGCCATTGGTAACCGAGCTTGGACACCAGCGGCAACAGGTAGATGTTGTTGGTGCCGATCACCAGTTTTTCCGGATCGCCCTTGTTCATCTTCAGGTCGAGAAAGGCTTCGGCACCATTGCCACCGCCCTTGTTCAGGACGATGGTATTCACATCGAGAAACTTGTGGGTGGTGATGATCGACTGGATCAGGCGACCGAGTTGATCGGTGCCGCCACCGGGACCACCGGCGACGACGATTTCGACGTTCTTGTCCGGCTGCCAGGCAGCGTGAGCGAGAGCGGGAAGGGCGCCAGCGGCGATCAATGTGCAGCCAAGAAACAGACGAGATGTGCGACGGACGAATGCATTTCGCATGATGGAAGGGCCTCGTTTTTGTAGTTGTTATGAGTGACTTGTCGATGCGGTAAAGCTGCAAGCCTGGCCTGAGTGTGTGAAGCCGCCGGCTCCGCGTCTAGTCAAAACAATACATACACCGATAGCCTGGGGTTATAGGTCTGGGCAGTGAAAGTGGCAGCTGACACGTCAAGCATTGCGCCAGAGCCGTTTTCGAGGAAAACCAAAAGGGCTGCTATCCGTTGAAAGCTGCCTGAAAGCAGGGCATGCCATAACTCGAGGCTATCGCCTGATTTCAAGTTTTGATTAGACGGTTATCACTGAGCCTTCGATAGTGCTCACCAACGCCGCCAGGCAGCGGCAATGTCGTCACCACAAGAATAATAAATCGAGGTACGCACCATGGCTCGTCCCAGTGCTTCCCTGCATCTGCCAAGCGCAGGTGTTCAATCAACGGCAGCGGCAGTCCCGCTCACCGGTGCGAGCAAAGCCAGCAGCGTGCGCTGGCGGATCTTCGCGATCATCTTCGCCTTGACCATGGTCAACCTGATCGATCGGGTGTCGCTGTCGATCGCGATGCCGACCATCGCCCATGAATTCTCCCTGTCGCCGAGCCTGCAAGGGCTGATCCTCAGCAGCTTCTTCTGGGCCTATGCGCTGTTGCAGATTCCCGGCGGCTGGCTGATTGACCGTTTCGGACCGCACCGGGTGATCAGTTGGTCCACGGGGTTGTGGGGGACTTTTCAGGTCATCGCGGCGTTTGCCACGGGCGGTGTGTCACTGCTGTTCGCCCGCGTCGCACTGGGGGCCGCCGAGGCGCCCTTGTTTCCGTCCGGCGGCAAGCTGATTTCCCTGTGGTTGGCGCCAAGCGAACGCAGTCGCGGCGCGGTGCTGATGGACAGTGGCAGCCCGTTGGGCGTGGCAGTGGGCGGGTTGATCATTGCCTACCTGATCGCTTCGCTGGATTCATGGCGCCTGGCATTCGTGATCGCCGGGATCGCAACGCTCGTACTGGCTTGGCTGGCGCGGCGTTATCTGCGCGATGACCCGGCCACGCATCCGCAAGTGAATGCCCAGGAGCTGGAGAAGATCAACGCCGGACGCGCCACGCCGGCTGCCGAAGCCGCCCGTGCGCCGGTCAAGGGCCTGGGCATCGCGGCCCGTTCATTGACGGGTTTGCTGATTGGCCGTGCGAGTTGGGCGATGGTCTATTTCGGTTTGCTGACCTGGGGCCCGAGTTACCTGGCGCAGGCTCGCGGCTTTGATATCAAGGGCATTGGCGCGGCGACCTTCGTGATTTTTATCTGCGGTGCGCTGGGTTCATTGACCGGTGGTTTCCTCTGCGACGGCTTGATTCGCAAAGGTGTGAGCCGCGGTGTGGCGGTCAAGAGTCTGCTGGCGTTTTCCGGTGTCGTGGCGTTGGGCGCGTTCCTGTTGCTGCCGACCCTGAGCGATCCTTTTGCGGCGGTGGCGCTGTTGGCCATGACCGCGTTTTTCCTGATGTGGGGCAGCCTCTACTGGAGCTTCCCGGCGTTGCTGGCGGCGCCGGCGCGGGTCGGTTTGATCGGCGGTGTGATGAACATGGCCGGCAGCACGGGCGGTATCGCGGTGCCGATTCTGGTGGGCGTGATTGTGCAAATGGCCGGTGGTTTCGCACCGGTGCTGGGGTTCTTTGCGGCGTGCTCGGCGGTCTTTGTGTTGGCTACATTGTTTATCAGCCTGGATGAGGTGCGTCATGACTAAGTTGTGGGACGGCCCGATCGTAGACGCCCATCATCATTTCTGGGACCCAGCGATCAATGACCATCCGTGGCTCGCGCCCGAGGCCAACATCCCGTTTCGCTACGGCGATTACAGCGCGATCAAGCGGCGCTATTTTCCCGATGACTACTTCGCCGATGCCGGTGCCCATAACGTCGTGCAAACGGTGTATGTCGAAACCGAATGGAACCCGCAAGACCCGATTGGCGAAACCCGTTTCATCGAGGCGCTGGCCGCTCGCTACGGCGTGCCGAACGCCATCGTTGCGCAAGCCTGGCTCGACCATCCGGACGCCATCGCGGTGCTGACTGAGCAAGCGAGTTTCAAGTGCGTGCGCAGCGTGCGCCACAAGCCCGGTGGCCCGATTGCACCGGAACAGGTTGGGCACGTGCGCAGCCTGATGAGCGACGAACACTGGCGTCGCAGTTACGCCACACTTGAAGGCCTGGGCCTGCATTTCGACTTGCAGACGCCTTGGTGGAATCTGCACGAAGCCGAACGCCTGGCCCGGGATTTTCCCGGCACCACGCTGATTCTCAACCACGCGGGATTGCCCAATGACCGCAGTGCCGACGGCCTGGCCGGTTGGCGCCTGGCGATGGCGCGGCTGGCGCAGTGGCCGAACGTGCGGGTGAAGATTTCCGGCCTGGGCCAGGGCGGTCAACGCTGGCGCGCCAAGGACAACGCCTGGATCGTGCGTGAAGTCATCGCCATGTTCGGCAGCGACCGGGCGATGTTCGCCAGCAACTTCCCCGTGGACAGTCTGTGCGGCTCGTTCGACGACATCTACAGCGGTTTCAAAACCATCGTTGCCGATTTTCCGAGTGCCGATCAGGAACGACTTTTCTACAGCAACGCGCAGCGGGTTTATCGCTGCGAGCCTTGCGCCATTGACCGGGCGCGGCCTGAATCCTTGAGGAGTGAAGCATGAACAAAACCACCATCGCGATGGTCTTGGGTGACCCCGCCGGCATCGGCCCGGAACTGATCGCACGCCTGCTCGCCGAGCCCGAGGTGCGCCGCCAGGCCCATGTGATTTTGATCGCCGACGAGGCGGAAATGCGTCGCGGCATGCGCATCGCCGGAGCGGAGTTTCCCTACCGTCGCGTCGAGTCGCTGGAGCACCTGTCATTCGTTGATGACACGCCGCTGTTCTATGACTTTCGCGGCGATACGATTGGCGAGTTTGCGCGCAATGAAGCCAGCATCATCGGCGGTCGCTACAGCCTCGACACCCTGGAAAAAGCCCTGCGCCTGACCGAGGCAGGTATCACCGACGCCGTGCTGTTCGGTCCGCTGAACAAGACCTCACTGCACATGGCTGGCATGGCGCATAACGATGAGCTGCACTGGTTCGCAGAGTTGCTGGATTTCCACGGGCCGTTCTGCGAGTTCAACGTGCTCGACAACCTGTGGACGTCGCGGGTGACTTCCCACGTGGCGCTGGCTGAAGTGCCGGGCATGCTGACTCAGGCGCGGGTGGTGGAGGCGATCCAGTTGATCGACACCGCGCTCAAGCGCAACGGCCTGGCCAAACCGCGTATCGGCGTGTGTGGGCTCAACCCGCACAACGGCGACAACGGCTCGTTTGGTCGCGAGGAACTGGACATCATCGGCCCCGCCGTACGATCCGCCCAAGGATTGGGGATTGCGGCGGAAGGGCCGTACCCGGGAGACACGATTTTCCTCAAGGTACAGGGCGATGCCAGTGCCTTCGACGCGGTGGTCACGATGTATCACGACCAGGGTCAAATCGCGATCAAGTTGATGGGCTTCTCCCGCGGCGTGACGGTGCAGGGCGGCTTGCCGATCCCGATTACCACGCCGGCGCATGGCACAGCATTCGACATTGCAGGGCAGGGCAAGGCGAACGTCGGGGCGATCCGGCAGGCGTTCGAAATCGCCTGCCGGATGGGCACCAACAACTACTGATCCACAATCGCCGAATCAACATAGATCCCCTGTCTACCCTGGACCCTGTGGGAGCGGGCTTGCCCGCGATGGCGGTCTGACAGTCACTACCAAAGTGTCTGTACTACCGCTATCGCGGGCAAGCCCGCTCCCACAGTTGTTTGTGTGTGGTCGATAACTTTATCTATCTAAAGAACACTTATAGCGATCACCCCAGGTTATCGCCGGATACGCATAAGTGATTATCCGCACCCCCCGAGCGCTGGCTAAAGTCGCTCCATCGAATGCCTGGAACCCGCCACCCGAGCGGTTCTGCGCAGCGACCCAACAACTACAAGAAGCCGGCAGCGCAAGGAATTGTATTCATGAAAATCAAAGCCATCCGTACCCGCGTTTTTGAGTGGAAAGGTAAAGTCGTTCCGCCTCAAGCGCACTTCTGCACCAACGCCAGCGACATTCTGTTCGAGCGTGGCGACGCCATGGGCTCGTTCCGTTTTCACGGCTGGCTGGTGGTGGAAGTCGAGACTGATACCGGCCTCGTCGGCATCGGTAACTGCGCCCTGGCGCCGCGTGTGGCCAAGGAAATCATCGACACCTACCTGGCACCGATTGCGATCGGCGAAGACCCGTTCGACAACGAATACATCTGGCAGAAGATGTACCGCCAGAGCCACGCCTGGGGCCGTAAAGGCATCGGCATGGCGGCGATCTCGGCGATCGATATCGCCATCTGGGACATCATGGGCAAAGCGGTCAACAAACCGGTGTTCAAGTTGCTCGGCGGGCGGACCAAGGAAAAGATCTGGACCTACGCCTCAAAACTCTACGCCAACGACAACCTCGACCTGTTCCTCGAAGAAGCTCAGGGCTACCTGAACCAGGGTTTCACCGCGCTGAAAATGCGCTTCGGCTACGGCCCAAAAGACGGCCCGGCGGGCATGCGCAAAAACATCGAGCAAGTGCGCGCCTTGCGTAACCTGGCCGGCCCCGACATCGACATCATGCTCGAATGCTACATGGGCTGGACCCTGGAATACGCGCGGCGCATGTTGCCCAAACTCGCCGAGTTCGAGCCGCGCTGGCTCGAAGAACCGGTGATCGCCGATGACATCGAAGGCTACATCGAACTGAAAAAAATGGGGATCATGCCGATCTCTGGCGGTGAGCATGAATTCACCTCTTACGGCTTCAAGGACTTGCTGGAACGCCGCGCCGTCGACGTGATCCAGTACGACACCAACCGCGTCGGCGGCATCACCGCCGCGCGCAAGATCAACGCCATGGCCGAAGCCTGGTCGGTGCCGGTGATCCCTCACGCCGGGCAGATGCACAACTACCACCTGACCATGTCCACCACCGCCTCGCCAATGGCCGAGTTCTTCCCGGTGTTCGACGTCGAGGTCGGTAACGAACTTTTCTACTACGTGTTCAAGGGCGAGCCGCAACCGGTCAACGGCTACATCCAGCTCGACGACAACACACCGGGCCTGGGCCTGGAAATCTCCGATGAGTACCTGAGCGACTTCAACATCATCGAGTGACCCTGTGGCGCCGTAAACGTACGGCGCCGTCCCCGACTTTCTGGAGGCCGTCATGCGCCTGATTCAATTTGAAAATACTGCCGGCGAGCGCCTGGTCGGCCTCGTCGAGGGTGCACAGGTGCAGGTGCTCAAAGGCACCGCCAGCACCCGTGAACTGGCCCTCGCGGCAATCCGCGCCCAGCGTAACTTGCAAGAAGAAGTCGCCCGACGTGGCACCGAGCCAGGTCCCGATTACGCGCAACTGTTACAGCAAGGCAAAGTCCTGCCCCCACTGGACCACGAAGACCCTGCCCATTGCCTGATCAGCGGCACCGGCCTGACCCATCTCGGTAGTGCCTCGGCGCGGGACAAAATGCACCAGCAGGACGGCGCCGTCGAAGCCGGCATGACCGACACCATGCGAATCTTCAAGTGGGGCCTGGAAGGTGGAAAACCCGCCGCCGGGCAGGTCGGCGCGCAGCCGGAATGGTTCTACAAGGGCGACGGCAGCATCGTCGTGCGTCCCGGCGCGGATTTTCCAGTGCCACCGTTTGCCGAAGACGCTGGCGAAGAACCGGAGCTGACGGGCCTGTACGTGATCGGCGACGACGGTCAGCCGTATCGCCTCGGTTATGCGTTGGGCAACGAGTTCTCCGACCATGTGATGGAGCGGCGCAATTACCTGTACCTGGCGCATTCGAAATTGCGTTATTGCGCCTACGGTCCCGAGCTGCGCGTCGGTGATTTGCCCCGGCATCTGGCCGGCACCAGCCGCATCACCCGCAACGGCGAAACGATCTGGGAAAAGGAGTTTCTCAGCGGCGAAGACAACATGTGCCACAGCCTCGCCAACCTTGAGTTCCATCACTTCAAATACGCGCAGTTCTTGCGCCCAGGCGATGTCCATGTGCACTACTTCGGCACCGCCACGCTGTCGTTTGCCGACGGGGTGAAAACCCAACCGGGCGATCGTTTCCAGATCAGCCTCGATGAATTTGGTGCGCCATTGGTGAACGGCATCGGCGAAAGCGCTCAGCCGTTGGCCATCGGCCAGGTGCGTGCGCTTTAAGCCTTCTAAAGGAAACCCTCATGACACTGCCACTGGGACACAACTACATCGGCGGTCGCCGCAGCGCCAACGGCACGTTGCAACTGCAAAGCCTTGATGCGACAACAGGGGAACCGCTGCCGGGCACATTCTTTCAGGCGTCCGAAGCCGAAGTGGATGCCGCTGCCAAAGCCGCAGCCACCGCTTACCCGGTCTACCGCAACCTGAGCGCGGAAAAGCGCGCCCGCTTCCTCGACGCCATCGCCGATGAAATCGATGCCCTCGGCGATGAGTTCGTCGCCACCGTGTGCCGCGAAACCGCGCTGCCGGCCGGGCGAATTCAGGGCGAGCGCGGGCGCACCAGCGGCCAGATGCGTCTGTTCGCCAAGGTCCTGCGTCGCGGGGATTTCTACGGTGCACGGATTGATCGGGCGCTGCCGGAGCGCCAGCCATTGCCGCGTCCGGACCTGCGTCAGTACCGCATCGGTTCAGGGCCGGTCGCGGTGTTTGGTGCGAGTAACTTTCCGCTGGCGTTCTCCACGGCCGGTGGCGATACCGCGTCAGCCCTGGCCGCCGGTTGCCCGGTGGTGTTCAAGGCGCACAGCGGTCACATGGCGACGGCCGAATGGGTGGCGGACGCGATCATCCGTGCCGCCGAGCGCACTGAAATGCCGGCCGGCGTGTTCAACATGATCTACGGCGGGGGCGTCGGTGAGTGGCTGGTCAAGCACCCGGCGATTCAGGCGGTGGGCTTCACCGGTTCGCTCAAGGGCGGCAATGCCCTGAGCCACATGGCCGCGACCCGCCCGCAACCGATCCCGGTGTTTGCCGAGATGTCGAGCATCAACCCGGTGTTCCTGTTGCCCGAAGCGCTGGCGGTACGCGGCGAGCAAATCGCGGCACAACTCGCCGGCTCGGTGACCTTGGGTTGCGGTCAGTTCTGCACCAATCCCGGCTTGGTCATTGGCCTGCGTTCGCCGCAGTTCAGCAGCTTCCTGGAAACCTTTTGCGCCAGCATGAACCAGCAACCGGCGCAAACCATGCTCAACGCCGGTGCGCTGGTCAGCTACAGCCGGGGCCTTGGCGAGTTGCACGAACATCCGGGGCTGACGCATTTTGCGGGCCGGCCGCAACAGGGTCATCAGGCGCAGCCGCAGGTGTTCCAGGCCGATGTCAGCTTGTTGCTCGAGGGTGATGAACTGCTTCAGGAAGAAGTCTTCGGACCGACCACCATCGTCGTCGAAGTCGAAAGCCGTGCGCAGTTGGCAGAAGCGCTGCAGGGTTTGCGCGGGCAATTGACGGCGACGTTGATTGGCGAGGCCGATGAGTTGCTGGAGTACCGCTGGTTGGCGGAAATGCTTCAGGAGAAGGTCGGACGGATTTTGCTCAACGGCTATCCGACCGGGGTCGAGGTGTGCGAGGCGATGGTGCATGGCGGGCCGTACCCGGCGACGTCCGACTCGCGGGGGACGTCGGTGGGGACGCTGGCGATCGATCGGTTCCTGCGGCCGGTGTGCTTCCAGAATTATCCGGATGCGTTGTTGCCTGAGGCGTTGCAGAACGCTAATCCGCTGGGGATTCGGCGGTTGGTGGATGGGGCGGTGAGTCAGTCGGCCTCGTAATACCTGAACCGGCCTATCGCGGGCAAGCCCGCTCCCACAGTAATGGGTGCCGTACACAGACTCTGTGTTCAATGCACAACCCTGTGGGAGCGGGCTTGCCCGCGATGGCGGCATCAGCATCACCAAAATTTACTTGGCAGTCACCTCAGCCACTTTCACCACCGCCGGCTTCAACACCAACCACAACGCCGCCGCAATCAACACGCCGCCATAGATGTGCGCCATGGACATCGGCTCATCCAGCAACAACGCCCCCCACAACACCCCGAACGGCGGGATCAGGAAGGTCGTGGTCATCGACCGCACCGGCCCGACCGAGCTGAGCAAGCGGAAGTAAATGATGTACGCCAGCGCGGTACACACCAGCCCCAACCCCAGCAACGACAACCAGACATTCCAGCCACCCCAGCTCGCGGGCGGTTGGCTGATCACGCTGTAGCCAAACAACGGCAACAGAAACAACGTAGCCCCGAGCATGCTGCCCAGCGCGGACAAACGGCTGTCGAGACCGCCGGCCTGATCCAGCCAGCGGCGGGCAAGGAAACCGGCGAAGCCGTAACACGTCGTGGCCATCAGGCAGGCGAGGGCGCCCATCAGCAATTGCAGGTCGAACGCCACCGGGCCCGCACGGGTCAGCACGCCCACGCCAAACAATCCGAGGAATACCCCGCCAAGCTTGGCGGCGGTGAGTCGTTCATGGAAGAACAACCCGCCAATCAATACGCCCATCAGGGGTGTGGTGGCGTTGAAGATCGCCGAGTATCCGGCCGGCAGCACTTGGGCGGCCACGGAGTACAAGGTCGCCGGAATCCCGGAGTTGATCACCCCGAGCAGCATCACGGTCTTGAGTTTGCCTTTGAAATCCCAGCTGATGCGCATCAGCCCGAGAATAATCAGCAGGCCGGTCGCAGCAATCGACACGCGGAAAAACGCGGTGGGGATTGTGCCAATCACTGGGGCGATGATGCGCATGAACAGAAAACTCGCACCCCAAATGGCCGCCAGTGACAGTAAACGGACGATATCGACGGGGTTCACGCTGCTCTCCTTCCTTGCTGGGGACGAGAGTGTTGCCGAGTGCCTGATTGATGGCAACCGAAAAACGGGCAAATAACTGCAGCGAAAAATTACGCTTCTCCTGCACCCGGTTCACTGGCTAAGCTCAGGGCTCACGAATTCCCGCAGAGGTCTCACCATGCCGCAGCAATGGCCAGCCGCCGATATCGCCCGAATGATCCTCGATGGCTTTGACGATTACCGCGAGCATTTCCGTCAGATCACCGACGGCGCGCGAGCCCGCTTCGAACAGGCCCAGTGGCAGGAGACGCAAGTCGCGTCCGCCGCGCGGATCAATCTCTATGAAGAAAAAGTCAGTGAAACCGTGGAGCGGCTGCGTGTCGCGTTCGACAGCGACACGCTGGACGTCAGTTGCTGGCCACTGGTCAAGAGCGCTTACATCACGCTGATCGACCTGCGTTTCGACGATGAACTGTCCGAGACCTGGTACAACTCGATTTTCTGCGGATTGTTCAGCCACGACCTGATCAGCGACGGCTGCATGTTCATCCATACCACCCGCCCGAGCCTGCGCCGGGCCCGCGCCGCACAAACCCGCACGTACAAACCTCAGGGGCAGTTGTCCGGCATGCTCGCGAGCATTTTTGCCGACTATCGCTTCAGTGAGGATTACGCCGACCTGGCTGGCGACCTGAGCCGCCTCGAAGCGCAACTGCGCGAGAACCTGCCGGACTGGGTGTGCAAGGACCCGGAGTTGAGCGTCGAACTGTTTTCCTCGGTACTCTACCGCAATAAAGGCGCGTACCTGGTCGGGCGCATCTACACCCGGGACGAGCAATGGCCGCTGGTGATTCCGCTGCTGCACCGCGAAGGTCGCGGGATTCAGATCGACGCGCTGATCACCGATGAAGCGGACGTGTCGATCATCTTCTCGTTCACCCGCTCGTATTTCATGGTCGACGTGCCGGTGCCGGCGGAGTTCATCGGGTTCCTCAAGCGCATCCTGCCGGGCAAGCACATCGCCGAGCTGTACACCTCGATCGGTTTCTACAAACACGGCAAGTCCGAGTTCTATCGGGCGTTGATCAATCACCTGGCCAACACCGACGACCAGTTCATCATGGCCCCCGGTGTGCGCGGCATGGTCATGAGCGTGTTTACCCTGCCGGGTTTCAACACCGTGTTCAAAATCATCAAGGATCGCTTCTCGCCGTCGAAAAACGTCGACCGCGCCACGGTGATCGAGAAATACCGCCTGGTCAAAAGCGTCGACCGCGTCGGGCGCATGGCCGATACCCAGGAGTTCGCCGATTTCCGTTTCCCGTTGAGCAAATTCGACCCGGCGTGCCTGGAAGAATTGCTCGAAGTGGCCGCGTGCACCGTGTCGGTGGAAGGTGACACGGTGTTGATTCGCCACTGCTGGACCGAACGGCGGATGACGCCGTTGAACCTGTACCTGGAAAACGCCAACGAGGCTCAGGTGCATGAGGCGCTGGAGGATTACGGCCTGGCGATCAAGCAACTGGCGGCGGCGAATATCTTTCCCGGCGACATGCTGCTGAAAAACTTCGGCGTCACCCGCCACGGTCGCGTGGTGTTTTATGACTATGACGAGATTTGCTTTTTGACCGAAGCCAACTTCCGCCACATCCCGCAACCGCGTACGCCGGAAGACGAGATGGCCTCGGAGCCTTGGTATTCGATCGGGCCGCTGGATGTGTTCCCCGAGGAGTTTCCGCCGTTTTTGTTTGCCGATTCCGGGCAGCGTAAGTTGTTCGACCAGTTACATGGCGAGTTGTACAACGCCGATTACTGGAAAAGCCTGCAGGAGGCCATTCGCGCCGGCAAGATCATCGACGTGTTCCCGTATCGGCGCAAAGGCTTCGATAACGAGTAATCCCAGAGTGAACACCCTGTGGCGAGGGGGCTTTTGTGGCGAGGGGGCTTGCCCCCGTTGGGTCGCGAAGCGACCCCAAAACCATCCGCCCGAGGTGTTTCAGATAAACCGCGATGACTGGATTACGACTGCTTCGCAGCCGAACGGGGGCAAGCCCCCTCGCCACAAAAGCCCTTCGCAGTCGTGTTTGGTGCCACAAATCTGCGACAATCCGCAACCTGCGCCACTAGACGACTGAATTGCGTACCCGATGACCGACGAATCGCCCTCCATCGACAAACTGCTGAAAAACCTCGATCACGCCATGCTCGCCGACCGCCACCGGCTGCGGCGGCAGTTGCTTGAGCTGCGCAAGAAACCTGACGAGGCCAAGCTGGCCCTGTGGGTGACGCGGATGCAGGCGTCCTGTGATCAGGTGTTGGCGCGGCGTGCCAGCCTGCCGGTGATTCGTTACGACGACAGTTTGCCGATCGCCGCCAAGCGCGACGAAATCAAAGAAGCGCTGCTCAAGCATCAGGTGCTGATCATCGCCGGCGAAACCGGCTCCGGTAAAACCACCCAGTTGCCGAAGATCTGCCTGGAAATCGGTCGCGGCCAGCATGGCCTGATCGGCCACACCCAGCCCCGTCGAATTGCGGCGCGCAGCGTGGCCAGCCGCGTTGCCGAAGAACTGGCGACGCCGCTAGGCGCGCTGGTCGGTTATCAGGTGCGGTTCGAGGACCAGAGCGATTCCAACACCCTGATCAAACTGATGACCGACGGCATCCTGCTGGCGGAAACCCAGAATGACCGCTACCTCGAACGCTACGACACGATCATCGTCGACGAAGCCCACGAACGCAGCCTGAACATCGACTTCCTGCTCGGTTACCTGAAAACCCTGCTGCCGCGTCGCCCGGACCTGAAAGTCATCATCACCTCGGCAACCATCGACCTGGAGCGTTTCTCCAAACACTTCGACGATGCGCCGATTGTCGAAGTCTCCGGCCGTACCTTCCCGGTGGACACCTGGTATCGCCCGCTGACGCTGGAGCAGGACGAAGAGGGCAATCGCGTCGAGGATGACTTGACTGTCGATCAGGCGATCCTCGCCACCCTCGACGAAATTGCCGCGTTCGAACGCAGCGAGCGCAAGAGCCCCGGCGATGTGCTGGTGTTCCTGCCCGGTGAGCGCGAGATTCGTGATGCCGCGGACATGCTGCGCAAGGCCCAGCTCAAGCACACCGAAATCCTGCCGTTGTATGCGCGACTGTCGCCAGCCGAGCAACAACGGATTTTCCAGTCACACCCAGGCCGTCGCGTCGTATTGGCAACCAACGTCGCGGAAACCTCGCTGACGGTGCCGGGCATTCGTTACGTGATCGACAGCGGCACCGCGCGCATCAGCCGCTACAGCTACCGCGCCAAGGTCCAGCGCCTGCCCATCGAGGCGATTTCCCAGGCCAGCGCCAACCAGCGTAAAGGTCGCTGCGGGCGGGTCGAACCCGGCATCTGCATCCGCCTCTACGGTGAAGACGACTTCATGGGGCGCCCGGAATTTACCGACCCGGAAATCCTGCGCACCAACCTCGCCGCCGTTATCTTGCAGATGCTGCACCTGCGCCTCGGCGAGATCACCGATTTCCCGTTTATCGAACCGCCGGACGGCAAGGCCATCAGCGACGGTTTCAACCTGCTGCAAGAGCTCTCGGCGGTGGACCGCAACAGCCAGCTGACCCCGCTGGGGCGCAATCTGGCGCGTTTGCCGGTGGACCCGCGAATGGGCCGCATGCTGCTGGAAGCGGCGAAACTCGGCAGCTTGCAAGAAGTGCTGATCGTCGCCAGTGCCATGTCGATTCAAGACCCGCGTGAACGTCCGCCGGAGCGTCAGCAAGCAGCGGATCAGGCCCACGCACAATGGAAAGACGTGGACTCGGACTTCGCCGGGCTGGTCAATCTGTGGCGCGGCTTTGAAGAACAGCGTCAGGCGCTGACGGCCAGTCCGTTGCGCAATTGGTGCCGCAAGAATTTTCTCAATTACCTGCGATTGCGCGAATGGCGCGACTCGCACCGCCAATTGAGTCTGATCTGCCGCGACATGCAGCTGACCCTCAACAAAGAGCCGGCGGATTATCCGAAACTGCACAAAGCCGTGCTCTCGGGCCTGCTCAGTCAGATCGGCCAAAAAACCGATGAAGGCGATTACCTGGGCGCCCGTCAGCGGCGTTTCTGGATTCACCCGTCATCCGGTTTGGGTAAAAAGCGTCCGCAATGGCTGATGACCGCCGAACTGGTGGAAACCACCAAGCTCTATGCGCGCATGGTGGCCAAGATCGACGCCGACTGGATTGAGCCGCTGGCCGGGCACTTGATCAAGAAAAACCACTTCGAGCCGCATTGGGAGAAGAAGCGCGGTCAGGTCGTGGCGTTCGAGCAGATCACGTTGTTCGGGCTGATCGTGGTCGGTCGCCGGCCGGTGCATTACGGGCCGATTGATCCGGTGGTGTCCCGTGAGTTTTTCATTCGTGAAGGCCTGGTGCGCGGCGAGATTCAATCCAAGGCGAAATGCCTGACGGCCAACGCGCAACTGCTGGAACAACTCGACGAACTGGAAGCCAAGGCCCGGCGCCGTGACATTCTCGCGGACGAAGAAACCCTGTTCGCCTTCTACGATGCGCGATTGCCTGCGGAGATTCACCAGACCGCGACCTTCGACAGTTGGTATCGAGTCAACAGCCAGAAAGACCCACAGCTGTTGATCATGCGCGAAGAAGACGTGCTGGCCCGCGAGGCCAGCGAAGTCACCGCCCTGCATTACCCGGACACCTTGCACATCGGCGATCTGGAACTGTCGTTGAGTTACCACTTCGAGCCTAACCACCCACGCGATGGCGTCACTCTGCGCGTGCCTGCGCCGTTGCTGCCGATGCTGCCGCCGGAGCGTCTGGAGTGGCTGGTGCCGGGGGTGATCGAAGCCAAGTGCATCGCGCTGGTGCGTAACCTGCCCAAGGCCTTGCGCAAGAATTTCGTGCCGGTGCCGGACTTCGTCAAAGCCGCGCTACAGCGCATGACCTTTGCCGAGGGCTCGTTGCCACAAGCGCTGGGCCGCGAATTGCTGCGCATGACCGGCGCGCGGGTCAGCGATGAAGCATGGGCGGAAGCGGCGCAGCAGGTCGACAGCCATTTGCGCATGAACCTGGAAATCGTCGACGGCCAGGGCAAGTTCCTGGGCGAAGGGCGTGATCTGGCCGAGCTGACCGCGCGCTTTGCTGAAGCGAGTCAGGCCGCATTGGCGGTACCGCAAACCGCGAAAAGCCAACAACCGGTGGAAGCCAAAGTCTTTGCCGCGGTCGCCGAGAAAACCCAGCAGAAGATCGCCGGGCTGTCGATGACGGTCTATCCGGCGCTGGTGGAAGAGGGCGGCACGGTCAAGGAAGGGCGTTTCTCGACGCCGGCCGAGGCCGAGTTCCAGCATCGTCGCGCGTTGCAGCGTTTGCTGATGCAGCAACTGGCGGAACCGGCGAAATTTCTGCGCGGCAAATTGCCGGGGCTGACCGAACTGGGCCTGATGTACCGCGACATGGGGCGCGTCGACAGTCTGGTGGAAGACATTCTGCTGGCCAGTCTCGACAGCTGCATTCTCGATGGTGAAGACCCTTTGCCGCGCGATGGTGCCGGGCTGGCGGCGTTGGCCGAGCGTAAACGTGGCGGCTGGACCGAACACGCCGAGCGTCTGGCGAAGTTGACCCTGGAAATCCTCAAGCTGTGGCATGGCCTGCAAAAACGCTTCAAGGGCAAGATCGACCTGGCGCAAGCCGTGGCGCTGAACGACATTAAGCAGCAGCTCAGTCACTTGGTGTATCCCGGTTTTGTCCGTGAAACACCGATGGTGTGGCTCAAGGAACTGCCGCGTTACCTGAAAGCGGTCGAGCAGCGTTTCGAGAAGATCGGGGCTCAGGTGCAACGGGATCGGGTGTGGAGCGGCGAATTGTCCGGCCTCTGGACCCAATACCAGAACCGCGCCGGCAAACATGCCCAGGAAGGCAAGCGCGATCCGCAACTGGAGCTGTATCGCTGGTGGCTGGAGGAGTACCGGGTTTCGCTGTTCGCCCAGCAATTGGGGACCAAGGTGCCGATCTCCGATAAACGCCTGAACAAACAGTGGACCCAGGTCGAACCGTAGACCTGTAGGAGCCGGCTTGCTGGCGATGAACGATAATGCGGTCAATCTGAAACACCGCGTCGATCCCATCGCCAGCAAGCCGGCTCCTACAAGTTTGTCATCTCGCAAAAGGCGCCAAAATCTAACGTTTATGGCAAACTTCGCGCCTATAAACGCCGGCCCCGCGGTTTTGAGCCCTTCAAGGTCCGGGCGCAACGGAATAAAGCGATGCCTGGTTGGCTTCCCGTGACGGGAACAGACCCTTTGTGCGTTGGTACGTCGGTGCCAATGCTTTCTGCCTGAACAGATTAGAGAAACGACCATGCATAACGTCGTCATCAGCGGCACCGGCCTGTACACCCCGGCCAACAGCATCTCCAACGAAGAGCTGGTGCAGTCTTTCAACGCCTACGTCGCGATATTTAACGCCGACAACGCCGAGGCCATTGCCCGTGGCGAAATCGAAGCGTTGACCGAGTCCAGCGCTGCGTTTATCGAAAAAGCCTCCGGCATCAAAAGCCGCTTTGTCATGGACAAGGAAGGTATTCTCGACCCGCAACGCATGGCGCCACGCCTGCCGGAGCGTTCGAACGACGAATGGTCAGTGCTCTGCCAAATGGCCATCGGTGCTGCCGAACAAGCCTTGCAGCGCGCAGGCAAGACCGCCGCGGACATCGACGGCGTGATCGTCGCCTGCTCCAACCTGCAACGCGCCTACCCGGCCATCGCCATCGAAGTCCAGGAAGCGCTGGGCATCCAGGGCTTCGGTTTCGACATGAACGTCGCCTGCTCCTCGGCAACCTTCGGTATCCAGGCCGCCACCAACAGCGTGCAACTGGGCCAGGCCCGGGCGATCCTGATGGTCAACCCGGAAGTCTGCACCGGTCACCTGAACTTCCGCGACCGCGACAGCCACTTCATCTTCGGTGACGCCGCCACCGCCGTGATCATCGAACGTGCGGACCTGGCGACGTCCCAGTACCAGTTCGACATCGTCAGCACCAAGCTGCTGACCAAGTTCTCCAACAACATCCGCAACAACTTCGGCTTCCTCAACCGCGCGGCGGAAGAGGGCATCGGTGCCAAGGACAAACTGTTCGTGCAGGAAGGCCGCAAGGTGTTCCGCGACGTCTGCCCGATGGTCGCCGAGCTGATCGCCACGCACCTGGATGAGAACACGCTCAACATCAGCGACGTGAAGCGCTTCTGGCTGCACCAGGCCAACCTCAGCATGAACCACCTGATCGTCAAGAAACTGCTGGGTCGCGAGGCCACCGAAGAAGAGGCACCGGTGATTCTCGACACCTACGCCAACACCAGCTCTGCCGGTTCCGTGATTGCGTTTCACAAAAACCAGGACGATCTGGCTGCAGGTTCGCTGGCCGTGCTCAGCTCGTTCGGCGCCGGTTACTCGATTGGCAGCGTGATTCTGCGCAAGCGTTGAGCCAAACCTTTTTCCGTTGGATAGTGAGGACGTTTCCTACAGTCGAAACCGTCTGGACACTGTAATTTTCGGGAATGACGGCAGGACTGCGCCGCGGGCGAAGTCCTGCCGTCGTCATTTTCGACGTCTGAACAAGGGGATGGATTGATGGCGGCTGACGATTCGCAACTGCTTGAGCGATTACTGGCCGGAGAGCAAAAGGCTTTCAAAGAATTAGTCAGCACCTACCAGAGCGCCATGCGCGCGGTGGCCTATGCGATTGTGGGCAGCCGGCATGCCGACGAAATCGTCCAGGATGCGTGGCTATCGGTGGTGCGTAACCTGAGCAAATTCGAGGCGCGTTCGAGCCTTAAGACGTGGTTGCTGACCATTACCGCCAATGCGGCAAAAGGCCGATACAAACAAAACCGTCGTGAAGTGCTCCTCGATGACCTGCCGTCACCCCATGGCACCATCGATGATGATCGTTTCTCGTCCGGTGATGGTCATTGGCTGGTGGCGCCGTTTGCCTGGCATCAGGACACCCCGGAAGCGCTTCTGACCGAAAACGAGCTGCGCGAATGCCTGGAACACACGCTACTTAGCCTGTCGGAACTGCAAAGCAGTGTGTTATTACTTCGCGAGCGTCAGGGGCTGGAGTTGGAAGAGATCTGTAATCTTCTGGAAATCTCGCTCTCCAATGTTCGTGTGCTGCTGCATCGGGCACGGTTGAAGGTCTTCGCGACCGTAGAACATTTTGAGGAAACCGGCGAATGTTGACCTGTAAGGAACAAGTGGCCCGTTCCAGCGATTATCTCGATGGCCAGTTAAGCTTTCGCGAGAAGTTGATGGTGCGCCATCACTTGATGTTCTGCCCTAATTGTCGACGGTTCATACGTCAGATGCGGGTGATGCAGGCGACATTGCGCGCCATGCCTGAAGACGCTGTGCCGGACGCTGATACGTTGGCTGAACGTCTGGCTGCCGAACGTCGCAAGGACATTCCGTAGCAGAGAGGATTGATGGCGGGGGCAAGAAACAGGCTCGCGTGGATGAATCGAACGGATGATGGGGATCAACCCATCCACGCCAGTCTGTAAAAGCAACCCGGGCGTCCTTGCCCGAGTCGTATTGCGGGGTAAATCAGAACTTCGCTTCAGCATCCAGTTGCAGGGTGTTGATGTCCGAATCTTTCTTGTTGATGCTGGCGTTGGTCTGGTCAGACGTTGCCATGTAGTACGTCGCGCCCAGGTTGAAGTTCTTGTCCAACTCGTAGCTCACTTTCAGCTTGCTGCCGCGCGAACCGGTGAAACCGTTGGCGAAATCGGAGTCGGTGAAGGCGCCGACTACCGAGTTTTGCTGTACATCGCGGTAGTTGTAGTCCACTGCGAAGCCGTAGAGCTTGGTCTTGACGCCGGTCAACCAGCCCGTGTCCTGGTCGTTGCTGGCGTCTTTGTTGTTGACGTACTGGCCGTAGAACGAGAGCGGTACCGGCAGGTTGTTGATGTCGAGCTGACCAAAGCCTTCATACAGTTTGAAACGTTCGTTCGGGCTGTTGCCATTAACGGCCAGGGCGCATGGCGCGCTGACTGTGCCGGTGATCGGGCAGGCGCTGCTCGCGTCGTTGTCGTAGGAATAGATACTGCCGCCCAAGGTCATTTTCAGGCTGTCGCTGATGGCAAAGCGCGCACCCAACTGGCCAGCGTACAGACGCAAGTCATGTTTGAACTGCACACCTTCGCCGTCGACGTTGTCCTTGAGGGTGTAGTGACCGGCGCTACCGAACAGCTCGGTGCTGCCGCTCAGCGGGTACTTGTAGGATGCTGACAGGCCTTCCGGGTTGATGTCGCTATCCCAGATGATGTCGCCCATGCTCACCCATTGCTGCGGCATCTTGCCGCCAACGAGGTGCAGGTTCTTGATCGCGTCCGGGTGATAGTCGACGTAACCCTGGTCCAGCCAGATCTGCTTCTTGTCGAAGTAGTTGTTCAGGTCCTGGTTGGTGGAGCGAGCGTCGTCGTTGCTGCCGGTGGCGATACGGATACCGGTGTCGACTTGCGGGTTGATTTCGCTGTAGGCACCCAGGCGGGCACGAATGCGCTGACGATCCTGGTCTTTGTTGTTTGGAACACCGTCGTTGTGAACGGTTTCTTCACGGAAACGAACATCGCCCTTGAATTGGGTCTTGGCCGCCCATGCCAGTTTCTGGTCGAAGGCGCTCAGCGTGTCGGTTTTCTTCGCAGTTTGTGCGATCTGCTCGTTGGTTTCCTGCTGAGCCTGACGGGCGATTTGCTGGTCTTTCTGATCCCGGGCAAGTTCGGCTTGCAGCTCGCTGTACTGTGCGTTGGTAATAGAACCGTTCGCCTTGAGCATGTCGAGCAGTTTGGCGTCGACTGCGGCGCTGGCCGGAACGCTCATGGCCAGCAGTAGCCCGCCACACAGGGCCGCCGCAGTTTTCGTGGAAGCAAGACGCATATCAATCTCCGAAGATGAGAGTGGATGGCTGAACCATCCAGGGCACAACCGACCATTGATGGACGGAAAACAGTGGCCGGGTAATAACCAGGCGCTCTAAAAACAGGCGCCAGTATCGCGATGGTTTATGACAGAGCAGTGGCTAAGTGATGGCGTCTTGATGACGATCCAAAGGCTGTTTGAACTTTTTCTTCGCGGGTCTGACGGCGAAACACGGGTGTGGAATGGATGGCGATAGGCGATACTCGCGAGGCTTTCACGCAAGAAGTGGAGAGGAAGTTGATGCCGCTGCAACGTTTGGAAAATCTGTCCGAAATCGCACCGCATACGTGGGATGCGCTCGTCCCTGAGCGCCAGCCTTTTCTGCGCCATGCTTTCCTCAGTGCCTTGGAGGACAGCGGCAGTGTCGGCCCGCATTCCGGCTGGCAGCCCGAGCATTTGCTGCACATCGAAGGTGATCGGTTGATCGCCGCGCTGCCCAGTTATCGCAAGTGGCATTCCTATGGCGAGTACGTGTTCGATCACGCCTGGGCCGATGCCTGCGAGCGGGCCGGCATCGACTATTACCCCAAATTATTGACCGCCGTGCCCTTCAGTCCGGTCAGCGGCCCACGCTTGCTGGCGGCCAGTGTCGAGGACGGTTTCGAGCTGCTCAACAGCCTGCCGGGCTACCTTGAGATCGAAGGACTGTCCAGTGCGCACATCAACTTCACCGACCCGTTTACCGATGCTGCGTTGAGCGAACAGCCCGGTTGGCTACAGCGAATTGGCTGTCAGTATCACTGGCAGAATCGCGGCTATCGGGATTTTCAGGATTTCCTCGACGCGCTCAGTTCACGCAAGCGCAAGCAGATGCGCAAAGAGCGCGAGCAAGTGGCGGGGCAGGGCATTGATTTCGAATGGCTGGAAGGTTGGCAGCTGGATCAGGCGCAGTGGGATTTCGTCTATGCCTGCTACGCCAATACCTACGCGGTGCGTCGGCAAAGGCCTTATCTGACGCGCGAATTCTTCAGCCTGCTGGCCGAACGCATGCCGGAATCGATTCGCGTGGTGCTGGCCAAACAGGGCTCACGGCCGGTGGCCATGGCCTTCAGCCTGGTGGGCGGCGACAGTTTTTATGGTCGTTACTGGGGCTGCCTGGCGGAGTTTGATCGCCTGCACTTCGAGACCTGTTTCTATCAGGGTATGGACTATGCGATTGCCAACGGCTTTCAGCGATTCGACGCCGGTGCCCAGGGCGAGCACAAGTTGATTCGCGGCTTTGAACCGGTGATCACGCATTCCTGGCACTACCTGCGTCACCCGGGGCTGAAGGCGGCGGTGAAAGACTTTCTGCAGCAAGAGCGTGTCGGGGTGCTGGCCTATGCCGAAGAGGCGAGGACCGCCCTGCCTTATCGGCAAGACTGATCCTCGTCCGGGGCCTTAAGTGTCTTCTTTGCCCAGCCAGCGATAAACCACGCCGCCAATCACCGCACCCAGTAGCGGTGCGACCCAAAACATCCACAGCTGTTGAATCGCCTAGCCTCCGACGATCAGGGCCGGGCCGGTGCTGCGCGCCGGGTTGACGGAGGTGTTGGTGACCGGGATCGAGATCAGGTGGATCAGGGTCAGGCCCAGGCCCAGGCCGATGGCGATAGGGGCAAGCCCGGCCGGGGCGCGTTTGTCGGTGGCACCGAGGATAATCAGGATGAACATCGCCGTCATCACCAGTTCACAGACAAACCCCGCCGCCATGGAATAGCCGCCGGGGGAGTGTTCGCCGTAGCCGTTGGACGCCAGGCCCCCGGCCAGGTCGAAACCCGGTTTGCCGCTGGCAATGAAGTACAGCAACGCGGCTGCAATCACCCCGCCAATCACCTGCGCAATGATGTAGGCCGGCAGTTCCCTGGCCGGGAACCGTCCGCCGACCACCAGTCCCAGCGACACTGCCGGGTTGAGGTGACAACCGGAGATATGGCCGATGGCGAATGCCATGGTCAGCACCGTCAACCCGAACGCCAGGGACACCCCCAGCAAACCGATTCCCACATTCGGGAAGGCAGCGGCCAGCACCGCACTGCCACAACCCCCCAACACCAGCCAGAACGTGCCTACTAACTCTGTCGCAGAACGTTTGAATAGAGACATGAGAGCGTGTCCTTTCGAGGTTTTACTGCCTATCGCATCCAGTAGATGGACTGCAGAACCATCTCCAGAACCTTGGCTGAGTACGGCAGGGTTTTTTGAGAATTCCAGTGCCCATAAAAAACCGCCAGAGCCCGTCGTTGAGAGGCTGTGGCGGTTTTTTGGAATGTTGAAGGTCTCCCGGCGGGAGATGAACGCCCGTGGGAGCGAGCTCTGTGGCGAGGGGGCTTGCCCCCGTTCGGCTGCGAAGCAGTCGTAGCGGATTTTGGGGCCGCTTCGCGACCCAACGGGGGCAAGCCCCCTCGCCACAGAATCTCCCACATGGGGTTGGGGTGGTTTCGGGTTAATCGATTCCTACGAAACCACCGGTCTGGTGCTGCCATAGCCGTGCATACAATCCGCCATGGGCCAGCAGTTCGGCGTGGGTGCCGGTTTCGGCGATCCTGCCGTTTTCCAGCACCACCAGCCTGTCCATCCGGGCGATGGTTGAAAGCCGGTGGGCAATGGCGATCACGGTTTTGCCTTGCATCAGGGTTTCCAGGCTCTCCTGGATGGCCGCTTCCACTTCCGAGTCGAGGGCGGACGTGGCCTCGTCCATGATCAGGATCGGCGCATCCTTGAGCAGCACGCGGGCAATCGCGATCCGCTGACGCTGACCGCCAGACAGTTTCACCCCGCGCTCACCGACATGCGCATCAAAACCGCTGCGGCCTTCGGCGTCGGACAGTAACGGAATGAATTCGTCGGCACGCGCCTTGTGCACCGCTTCCCAGAGCTCGGCGTCGGTGGCGTCGGGTTTTCCGTACAGCAAATTGTCGCGGATCGAACGGTGCAGCAGCGACGTGTCCTGGGTGATCATGCCGATGCGCTCGCGCAGGCTTTCCTGGCCAACGTCGGCAATGTTCTGGCCGTCGATGAGGATTCGCCCTCCTTCCACGTCATACAGGCGCAGCAGCAGATTGACCAGGGTCGATTTGCCAGCGCCGGATGGACCGATCAGGCCGATCTTTTCACCGGCCTTGATGTTCAGGTTGAGCGCGCCAATGATCCCGCTCTTCTTGCCGTAGTGGAAATCCACGTGCTCGAAACGCACTTCGCCACGGGGCACGGCCAGTGGTTTGGCTTCGTCGCGATCGGTCACGCTGACCGGTTGCGAAATGCTCTGCAAGCCATCCTGAACCATGCCGATGTTTTCGAAGATGCCGGTGACCACCCACATGATCCAGCCGGACATGTTGACGATGCGGATCACCAGGCCCGTGGCCAGGGCAATCGCCCCCACGGTGATCAGCGACTGCGTCCACAGCCACAGGGCCAGGCCGGTGGTGGTGACGATCAGCAGGCCATTCATGCTGGTGATGACCACGTCCATGCTGGTGACCACACGGCCGGCCAGTTGGGCTTTTACCGTCTGTTCTTCGATGGCTTCCTTGGCGTATTGCTGTTCGAAATTGGTGTGGGCGAACAGCTTCAGCGTGGTGATGTTGGTGTAGCCGTCGACGATCCGCCCCATGAGCTTGGAGCGCGCATCGGACGACACCACCGAACGCTCCTTGACCCGTGGCACGAAGTAATAAAGCGCACCCATGTACGCGGCGATCCAGCTCAGCAACGGGATCATCAGGCGCCAGTCGGCCTCGGCAAACAGCACCAGCGAACTGATCGCGTAGATCAGCACGTGCCACAACGCGTCAACCGCTTGCACTGCCGAATCGCGCAACGAGTTGCCGGTCTGCATGATGCGCTGGGCAATGCGCCCGGCGAAGTCGTTCTGGAAGAAATTGAGGCTCTGTTTGAGCACGTAACTGTGGTTCTGCCAGCGGATCATGCTGGTCATGCTGGGGCTCAAGGTCTGGTGCACCAGCAGGTCATGCAGGCCGACGAACACCGGCCGCAGGATCAGCGCCACCACCGCCATCCAGGCCAGTTCGATGCCGTGTTCCTTGAAGAAATTGACGTTGGGTGTGCCCTGGGCGAGGTCGATGATGCGGCTCAGGTAGCTGAACAGCGCCACTTCGATCAGCGCACCAAACAGGCCGACGATCAGCAGGGCGGCGAAACTCGGCCAGACCTGCTTCAGGTAATAGGTATAGAAAGGGAGAACCCGATCCGGCGGAGCCGCCGTCGGTGCATCACGAAAGACGTCGATCAGTTTTTCAAAACGGCGATAAAGCATCAGTTCTCCGCCCGCGCACGGGCTCTCCTTTGAACAAAGTGAGCGGTGCCGCAGGCCGGCAACCGCTCAAGACTTCCTGTGTAGCTTAGTCGATGACCTTGGCCGACTTGATGAATACAGGATCGGCGGGCACGTCTTTCATGCCCATTTTGGTGGTGGTCGGGGAGTTGACGATGACGTCCACCACGTCCATGCCTTTCACGACTTTACCGAACACGGCATAACCATCACCGCTGTCGAGGAAATCGTTGTCCTTGACGTTGATGAAGAACTGGCTGGTGGCCGAATCAGGCGCCGAGGTGCGGGCCATGGACAAGGTGCCACGAACGTTGACCAGGCCGTTCTTGTGTTCGTTCTTGATCGCTGCCTTGGTTTCTTTTTGCGACATCTCTTTAGTAAAACCACCGCCCTGGACCATGAAGCCCGGAATCACACGGTGGAAGATCGTGTTGTTGTAAAAGCCGCTGTTCACATAATCAAGGAAGTTCTTGGTACTGATCGGCGCCTTGATCGGGTCCAGCTCGATTTCGATCTGGCCGTTGGTGGTGTCCAGCAATACGTGCGGTGCCTTGGCTGGCGTGGCAGCCATCAGGTTGGCGGCAAACAGAACGGAACCGGCGACGAGGGCGATTTTTTTCAGCATGGGTCAGTGATCCTGATTGGGGTGGTGTCGACTGCGGTGAGAAACTCGAGCAGTGTTTGGTTGAAGCGTTCGGGTTGATCCAGCGGGGTGGCGTGACGCGAATCGGCGATCACCACCAGCCGCGCATCGGGCAGCAGTTTTACATAGGTTTCCTTCAGCGCCACCGGCGTGTAATCACGGTCGGCGCTGACGATGAGGGTTGGACAGGCAACTTTCGAAAGTCGTTCCTGAACCCCCCAGCCAACGATGGCATCGAAGCTGGCGAGATAAGCATGTTTGTCGTTTTTTGCCCAGCGCTCGGCCATCTTTTGACGCAAATCAGCCTGATCCGGATTCGGGAACAACTTGCCACCGAGGGCCTTGCCGATGGTGCCCAGGCTGAGGGCGCGCATCAGGCTCCAGCGTTTGAACCACTGCCAATAATCGTCGCGACTGCGCAGCTTGACCTCTGGCGCGCTGTTGACGATGGTCAGGCTCTTGAGCAATTGCGGCTGGTCCACGGCCAGTTGAAAGCCAATCATGCCGCCCATCGACAGCCCCACGTAATGCACCGGGCCAAGGTTCAAATGCTCGATCAGCGCGATCAGGTCGGCGCTGAACCCGGCAATGCTGTAGCGCTCGCGGGGTTTGTCGGAGCGACCGTGGCCGCGCACATCCGGGACGATCACCCGGTAGCGCGTGGACAGCGCCGGGATCTGCATTTCCCAGTCCAGTGTGCTGGACCCCAATCCATGGACCAGGAGCAATGGCGTGCCATGGCCATATTCCTCGTAGTGCAGGTTGCAACCTTCATGTTCGAAATAGGCCATGCATTCACTCCTTGTCAGGCTTGTTCAGGGGCGGCGAAAGGCGCGTCCAGCGGTGCGGTGTCGAAGGTGCGCAACAGTTCGATGAGAATCTGCGTCGCCGGTCCCAAGGGTTTGTCCTTGTTCGAATACAGGTAAAAACTCGGGTTGCGACTGCCGCCCTGGTCCAACGGTAGCAGCTTGAGCGTGCCTTCCCTGAGTTCCCGTTCAATCATGTGCCGTGGCAGCCAGGCAAACCCCAATCCGCTGCTGACAAACGTCGCGGCGGTGGCCAGGCTGCCAACGGTCCAGCGCTGTTCGGCGCCGAGCCAACCGACGTCGCGCGGCTGCTGCCGGCCAGAGTCACGGATCACCACTTGCATCTGGCTTTCCAGGTCCTGGAAATTCAGTTCACGGTTGAGGCGGTGCAGCGCATGGTCGGGATGGGCGACTGCGACGAATTCGACGTCGCTCAATTCCGCGCCCAAATAACCTGGAATGCTAAAACCGGTGATCGCGAGGTCGGCCACGCCTTCGAGCAGGACTTCCTCCACCCCCGACAGCACCTCTTCACGCAGGCGAACCCGGCAGCCGCGGCTTTGCGGCATGAACGCAGTCAGGGCGCGGACGAGGCGGGCGCTCGGGTACGCCGCGTCGACCACCAGCCGCACTTCGGCTTCCCAACCTTGTTCCATGTGATGGGCCAGGTCTTCCAGTTGGCTGGCCTGTTTCACCAGTTGCCGCGAGCGGCGCAGCAATACGCCACCGGCTTCGGTGAGCACGGCTTTACGACCATCGATGCGCAACAGTGGCACGCCGAGCTGGTCCTGCATGCGCGCCACGGTGTAGCTCACCGACGATTGCGAACGGTGCAGCGCTTCGGCGGCCTGGGCGAAACCACCGTGGTCGACCACGGCCTGCAATGTTCGCCATTGATCAAGGGTCACGCGGGGCGCTTTCATGAATAGCTCCTCTTGTCCTAAGCTGGCAGCCCTTTATGGAGTCTGCTGAATGAATAAATTCTGTTGTGTGCTGCTGGCGATGCTGCCGCTGACGGCGTTTGCTTATCCGATCGATGTGCAGAAAGACCTCAACGGCTTGAAAGTCGACTACGAGACCTTCGACACGGATAACGACATCGGCTCCATTCGGGTGGCTAACTACGGCGACGTCGATGTCAGCTGCAAGGCGGTGTTCATCAATGGCCCGGAAGCGCCACGTACCCGCAAGATCGATGTACCCGCCGGCAAACATAAAAATGCCACCGCGAAGTTCACCCGTAGCATTATCAAGCTGCGTATCGAGCTGACCTGTACCCCCAAATGAATTCAATCCCTTGTAGGCGCTGAGCTTGCTCGCGATAGCGGTGTGTCATTTAACTTGATGTCGGCTGACCCACCGCTATCGCGAGCAAGCTCAGCTCCTACAGGTGTATGCTCTGCTTATAAACGAATTTATTGATGGGTTATAGCAGTTATTTGCGCTTTTTCATCGATATGACTCTGTTTAACCTTCACTCCATCGCCTTACAGCATTCTCAGATGGAGCCTACATCCCATGTCACGCGTTCTGATCATCGAAAGCAGCGCCCGTCAGCAAGACTCGGTCTCCCGTCAACTGACCCAGACCTTCATCAGCCAATGGAAAGCCGCGCATCCGGCCGATCAGATCACCGTGAGTGACCTGGCCGTCAATCCGGTGCCGCACCTGGACATCAATCTGCTGGGCGGCTGGATGAAACCGGCCGAGCAACGCAGCGACATCGAACAGGCTTCGCTGGAACGCTCCAACCAGTTGACCGATGAGCTGCTGGCCGCTGACGTGCTGGTCATGGCCGCACCGATGTACAACTTCGCCATCCCCAGCACGCTCAAAGCCTGGCTCGACCATGTGCTGCGTGCCGGCGTGACCTTCAAATACACCGACACCGGTCCACAAGGCCTGCTCAGCGGCAAGCGTGCCTACGTGCTGACCGCTCGCGGCGGGATCTACGCCGGTAGCACGGCGGATCACCAGGAACCGTACCTGCGTCAGGTCATGGCATTCATCGGCATCCACGACGTGACCTTTATTCACGCCGAAGGCATGAACCTGGGTGGCGACTTCCAGGAGAAGGGCCTCAACCAGGCCAACGCCAAGCTTGCCCAGGTCGCCTGAGCCTTTAATCGCCAGATAATCCCTTGATGTTCAAGTGACCTGGCGCAACCCCTTCAAGGCTTTACGCGCAACGAACCTCCCTTTGCACTTGTTGCTCCTGAGTGCTGTCGCCCGATTGAACGCTTTAGCGAGATCGGGCTTTTTTTTGCCTGGGATTTAGCAGGTACTGCATAAATCTGTAGGAGCCGAGCTTGCTCGCGATGAGGGTGCCACGTTCAACATGGATGTGGGCTGATACACCGCTATCGCGAGCAAGCTCTGCTCCTACGGGGTGTGTGTCGCCTGACGATTCGCAGTGATCGGCAAAACCCGCTATCGTCGCCGCCATTCAAAACGAGGCGAGCATGGGCTATTTACTTTTTGTCACGCTGATCCAGGCGTTTTCCTTCAGTTTGATCGGCGAATACCTGGCCGGTCACGTCGACAGCTATTTCGCGGTGCTGGTGCGGGTGGTGCTGGCTGGGTTGGTGTTCATCCCCCTGACGCGCTGGCGTTCGGTGGAGCCAGCGTTCATGCGCGGCATGCTGTTGATCGGCGCGTTGCAATTCGGTGTGACGTACGTGTGCCTGTACCTGAGCTTCCGGGTGCTGACGGTGCCGGAAGTGTTGCTGTTCACCATCCTCACGCCGTTGCACGTGACCTTGATCGAAGACGCTCTGAACCGGCGTTTTAATCCGTGGGCATTGATTGCCGCGTTGGTGGCGGTGATGGGCGCGGCGGTAATTCGCTACGACCGGATCAACCCGGATTTCTTCATGGGCTTCCTGCTGCTGCAACTGGCCAACTTCACCTACGCCGCCGGGCAGGTGCTGTATAAACACCTGGTGGCGCGGCACCCGAGCGATCTGCCGCATTACCGGCGTTTCGGCTACTTCTACCTCGGCGCATTGGCCGTGGCATTGCCGGCATTCCTGCTCTTCGGCAAACAGAACTTCCTGCCCGAAGCGCCGCTGCAATGGGGCGTGCTGGTGTTCCTCGGCCTGGTCTCGACCGCGCTGGGGTTGTATTGGTGGAACAAGGGCGCGTGCATGGTGAATGGCGGAGCGCTGGCGGTGATGAACAACCTGCATGTGCCGGTGGGGTTGTTGATCAATCTGTTGATCTGGAATCAGCATGAGGAACTGGGGCGGTTGTTCCTTGGTGGGTCGGTAATTCTTATGGCTGTGTGGATCAGTCGGTTAGGCATCAAACGACAAGTTCAGCCCGTGCAGGAACGACCATGACGGACCTTCCACACGAACTGATCGCCGCCATCGAGCAGATGTACACACCAGCAGGCATGACATTGACGCATGAGGCTCAGCGCGAGCCGGAGAGTGGCGAGTACGAAGCTTGCCGCCTTGGCCTTGATGACCAGATTGTGGTCTTTCGTGTGGCTAAAACCACGCCGACCAAGATTGGCCAGTTCGTTACGCTATGGAAGCGGCCGACGTCGACCCGCGAGATTGCACCGTTCGACACCGGCGATGGCGTCGCTTTTGTGGTGGTGAGCGTTGCTGATGACACGCACTGCGGTCAGTTTGTGTTCGATCAGAAAATTCTGGCCGCCCAAGGGGTCATGTCGATTGACGGTGAGGGCGGCAAGCGCGCAATGCGCGTTTACCCGCCCTGGACCAGACCTGTCGCAAAGCAGGCGATCAGGGCTCAGCAATGGCAGCTGAAATATTTCCTGGCGATTGAGCAGGGCGGCGCAAACGTGGATCGGGTGTGCCGACTGTTCGGAAAATAGACACCTACAAGGGATCTGCGTTATTTCTCTGCCAGTTGCTCCACCAAAAACTCAATAAACGTCCGGGTCTTCTGTGGGACCCGACGTGCCGAAGGGTACACCGCGTTGATCGTGATCGCGGGTGCCTGCCATTCACACATCACCGGCACCAGACGGCCAGCCGCCAGCGCATCCTCGACAATAAAATTGGGCAACAAGGCGATGCCCATCCCGGCTTCGGCAGCCTGAGCAAGCAAGTCACCATTGTTGGCGTGCAATGGGCCGGTCACGTTAACCCGTTGAGTTTCCGTGCCATTGCACAGCTGCAGGCTGACGCCACTTTGCAAATACCCATAGTTGAGGCACTGATGGGCACGCAAGTCTTGCGGGGTCGTCGGTATGCCGGCGCGTACCAGATACGCCGGGGACGCCACCATGATGCGCGGGGCCGGCGCCAGTTGCCGGGCGATCATTGTCGAGTCCGGCAGGCTGGCAATGCGGATGGTCACATCGAAACCACCGCGCACCGGATCCACCTGCTGGTCGCTGAGCACCAGTTGCAACTCGATGTTCGGGTGCTGTTCATGAAACAGCGGGATCAGCGGCCCCAGTCGGCGCAAGCCAAAGGACATCGGTGCATTGACCCGCAACACCCCTCGCAATTCACCTATGCCGTTACGCGCACGCTGTTCAGCCTCGTCCAGCGCGGCCAGCACTTCGCGCGCGGCGTCGAAATATTCGGCGCCAGCCTCGGTCAGGTGCAGGCTGCGGGTGGTGCGCTGCAGCAATTGCACGCCGATGGCTTCCTCCAGCGCCTGAATCTGTTTACTGACTTTTGATCGCGGCACATCCATTGCCCGTGCAGCGGCGGCGAAACCGTTCTCGCCGACCGTGACGACAAAGGCGCGCATGCATTCGATGCGATCCATGATTGTCCCTATTTTAGAATCAATGATTCTCTATTTTATGGAATTGTCCCTTCGTTTGCTAGCGTCTAAAGTTACATCCAAGCCGACGACAACGCCGCTGAAGGCAACGCCGACTCACCCATTTCTCACCTGAATATCGACATCAAAAGGAACGCGCCATGTCTATCCGTGAACTGCTCAACCCAACCAACTCCGCCCTGATCCTGATCGACCACCAGCCACAAATGGCGTTCGGCGTGCAGTCGATCGACCGTCAGACGCTGAAGAACAACACGGTAGGCCTGGCCAAGGCCGCCAAGATTTTCAACGTGCCGACCATCTACACCTCGGTGGAAACCGAAAGCTTCAGCGGTTACATCTGGCCTGAATTGCTGGCGGTTCACCCAGAGCAAAAGCCGATCGAGCGCACCTCGATGAACTCCTGGGAAGACAAGGCGCTGGTTGACGCAGTGAAAGCCACCGGCCGCAAGAAGCTGATCATTGCAGCGCTGTGGACCGAGGTCTGCCTGACCTTTCCGGCACTGGAAGCCCTGGCGGAAGGCTACGAGGTGTACATCGTGACGGACGCTTCCGGCGGCACCACCAAAGAAGCGCACGACATGTCGGTGCAGCGGATGATTCAGGCGGGTGCGGTGCCGGTGACCTGGCAACAGGTGCTGCTTGAGTACCAACGCGACTGGGCACACAAGGACACTTACGAAGCGGTGATGGAGTTGGTGCTGGAACACAGCGGCGCATATGGCATGGGCGTGGATTACGCTTACACCATGGTGCACAAGGCACCGCAGCGGCAGGTCAAGTAATTCCGATCGCAATTACTTGGGAAAATAATTGTGGCGAGGGGGCTTGCCCCCGTTGGGTCGCGAAGCGGCCCCCAATCAGAAGATTGGGGACTGCTGCGCAGTCCAACGGGGGCAAGCCCCCTCGCCACAAAGGCCGTGCCACTCGGCTGCTGATAAAGACTCAAGCCAAACTCCGGCAGCACCGCCAGCAAGCAGTCGAAAATATCCCCCTGAATCCGCTCGTAATCCGCCCACTCCGTAGTGCTTGAAGCAGTAGATTTCCAGTGGGATACCCTGCGCTGTGGTCTGCATCTGGCGGCCGGTGAATCCTTCGGTCGTAATTTCCCTCGCTTGAGATTGACCGCAAGCATGCTTCGACGTTAACTGTATGTATATACAGTTAGGTTAAGGCACCCTTTATGAGCGTCACCATTCTCGGCCCAATGGCAGAAGGGGGAGTTCAGCTTCCCTTTTATTCGTTCAAAGTTCCTGCAGGCTTTCCATCGCCTGCGGCTGATCACCTTGAGCAACACATCTCCATTGACGAGCTCCTGGATATTCGAGCCCCGCACATTTACCTGGTGCGCATCGAGGGAAGCAGCATGGAAGGTGCTGGAATATTCGATGGTGATATGGCTGTGGTGGATCGCTCGATCACAGCTGAGCACGGACACATAGTGATTGCGGCGGTGAACTGCGAGCCGGTCTGCAAACGACTGTGCAAGCGTGGGCCGAACATCATCTTGATGTCCGAGAACGTAGGTTACCCGCCGCGATACATCCTGGAAGGCGATGAACTGATCATCTGGGGTGTGGTGACATTCAGTGTGCGTGCTCATGATCCGAAAGCCTGATCCAGTCTTCGCCCTGATCGATTGCAACTCGTTTTATGCGAGCTGTGAGCGCGTCTTTCGCCCAGACTTGGCCAAGACCCCCATCGTGGTGTTGTCGAACAACGACGGCTGCGTGATCGCCCGCAGCGCGGACAGCAAGCCGTTCATAAAGATGGGCGAGCCGTACTTCCAGATCAAGCACAAACTAAAGCAGCACGGGATCGTGGCCTTCTCGTCGAACTATGCGTTGTATGGGGACATGAGTGAGCGCGTGATGAGTGTGATCGAGTCCCTGGTACCCGCCGTTGAGGTTTACAGCATCGATGAAGCGTTTGCAGATTTGGCAGGCGTGCCAGGTGATATAGAGATGCTCGGGCGGCGTATCCGTGCTCAAGTTTATCGGAGTACCGGCATCCCAGTCGGGGTGGGTATCGCCGGCACGAAAACCCTTAGCAAGCTTGCCAATCACGCGGCGAAAAAGTGGCAAGCTCAGAGTGGTGGAGTGGTCGACCTTCGTGACCAGATCAAGCGCGATTGGGTTTTGAAGAAGTGCTCGGTTTCTGACGTTTGGGGTATCGGACGCAAGATGACACTTCACTTGGAGGGCATGGGCATCAAGTCAGCTTGGGATCTCTCCAACGCTGATGCATGGATGCTGCGCAAGAAATTCAGTGTGGTGATTGAGAAGACAGCCCGTGAGTTGGCGGGTACGCCGTGTCTTGAGCTTGATGAGCCAGATCCACCGAAGCAGGAGATTTGCTGTTCCCGGATGTTCGGTAAGCGCCTCACCGAGGTTGCACCGATCAAAGAGGCCGTCGCCACTTATATGATGCGAGCTACGGAGAAACTCCGGGCACAGCAGTCTCTGTGCAAGAAAATCCGGGTGAGCATTCGAACCGGCATGTTTAACCCGGAGGAAGCGAAGTATGCCAACGGTGTACTGGTTGAACTGCCTTACCCAACCGACGATGTGCGATTGATGACAAAGGCCGCAGTGGAAGCGGTGGATCGGGTTTATCGGCCGGGATTCAAGTACAGCAAAGCCGAGGTGCTCTTGGTAAACCTTTGCCAAAAGGGCGAGTACACCGAAGATCTTTTCTCGATCTCTCAGTCGGAAGCGACCGAGAAAGTGATGGGCGTTTTGGATGCCATCAATGGTAGGTGGGGCAGGGGAACGATGCGTCTTGCGGGTGTGCCCGCCGACCCGGATTGGGGCATGCGAAGAGAGCTTTTGAGTCAAAGCTTCACGACACGGGTTGATCAGCTTTGGACAGTGTATTGCAGGTGACTAGGGGCAGCTTATGCGTTGAGCCATTTGCAACCGCGAATTGAGTTTTCGGCAAAATTTCGCGCAGCTCATCAGTCGACATCGAGCCCCCCTCTCCGATAGGGTATTCGAAATTTCGGTAACTAAGTCATCGATGATGTGAGCGTCCAGCGCGGCCGAACAAGTGTTGTGACCTTGGCAACTATTACTACGCCAAGGTCACAATGCGGATCAGTCATGCGTTCAAAAACACCGACAGGGTGAACACACCGCCTGGTGATTTGCGGGTTTGCGAATACCTCCGAAGAATCATCTGTCCAGGATCTGGTGGGTGCTGACACCATCGATCAAGCGCAAAATGCCGAGCGGGTTGGCGTTTTTTAGCGCGTCCGGTAGCAGGTTGTCGGGGTAATTTTGGAAGCAAACTGGCCGCAAGAAACGGTTGATCGAAAGCGTTCCTACGGAAGATCCCCGGGCGTCTGACGTGGCAGGGTAGGGGCCGCCATGAACCATGGCATCGCAGACCTCGACACCAGTCGGGTATCCATTGAGTAACAGGCGACCTGCCTTCAGTTCCAACAAAGGAATCAACTCGGCAAATGCGTCCAGATCCACAGGGTCGGCAATCAAGGTCGCGGTCAGTTGTCCCTGCAAGCCTTGCAGGGCTTGCTGCAGTTGGTGCCGGTCATTAACCGCAACGACGACGACAACCGGGCCAAACACCTCGTGCTGAAGTAACTCGTCATTGTTGATCAGTAGCTCGGCGTCGGCTTCGAATAGTTGTGGATGAGCCTGACTGCCCTCTTGATGATGGCCTGCTCGATGGTGAATTTGCGGGTGATGGTTTAGGCGGATCAGGCCGTCGGAGTAATTGCACAGCCCGCCGGCGTTGAGCATTGTGTGTGGACTGAGCGTTAATCTGCTGGGTCAGATCATCAACAAATGTATCGAATTCGGGAGAGCGTATTCCGATGACCAATCCGGGTTTTGTACAGAACTGTCCTGCTCCTTGAACAACTGAGGCGCTGAGCTCTGTCGCAATTGTTGAGCCGCGAGTTTTAAGCGCTTCAGGCAGTACCAGTACAGGGTTAACGCTCGACATCTCTGCGAACACAGGGATCGGCTCTGGGCGTGCCGCTGCCATGTCACATAATGCCCGACCGCCTTTGAGTGATCCGGTGAAACCGACGGCTTTAATGGCCGGATGTTGCACCAGCCAGGCGCCAACGGTTCCGCCATAAATCATGTTGAAAACACCCGCAGGCATCTCAGTCTGTTCTGCAGCGCGAATGATCGCCAAAGCGACCCATTCGGCCGTTGCCATGTGGCCAGGGTGTGCCTTGAATACGACTGGGCAACCCGCTGCCAGAGCAGCGGCGGTATCGCCGCCGGCGGTGGAGAAAGCCAACGGGAAATTGCTTGCGCCGAATACAGCGACCGGGCCGATACCTATGTGGTACTGGCGTAGGTCGGGACGTGGCAGAGGCTGGCGATCGGGTAGGGCTCGGTCGATTCGTGCGCCGAAAAAATCACCGCGTCGCAGCACCTTGGCGAACAGTCTCATCTGGCCGCTGGTGCGAGCGCGTTCACCTTGAATACGTGCGGCTGGTAATGCCGTTTCTCGGCAAACGATCGTGATGAACGCGTCACCCAGGGCGTCGAGTTCATCGGCGATTGCTTCGAGAAATGCAGCGCGCCGGCTTGCAGGCAGCATGCGGTAAGGCTGGTAGGCCGCTGCTGCCGCCAGGGCTGCAGCGGCCACTTCCTCTCGAGTGGCTTCGGCAAAGTAGCCCGGCAATTGCTCACCCGTGTTGGCGTCGAAGCTACGCAGGCGAGCGTCTCCCAGAGCGCTACGTCCGCCATTGATAAAATTGTGTCCGGTGTAAGAGTTCATAGGCATTCTCGTTGAGGCTAGCGTGGCTTGACCGCGGCAGAAACCAAGCCACGACTGTGCAGGTTGTCGAGAAGGGCGCGGAAACCCATCTGCCATGCCGGAGCGCGATCACTCGTTGTCACCCGGTTCACCAGCGTGCCGAATTTGGCACTGCTGATCGCAACCATGTCTCCCTCTTTATGCGTAAAGCCTGCGCCGGGCTGATCGCGATCTTGCTTGGGGGCAAAGAGGGTGCCGAGAAACAATACAAAACCGTCCGGATATTGATGGTTCTCATTGAGTGTTTGCGCCACCAGCTCCAGCGGATCACGACTGATCTGGTTCATGGAACTGCTGCCATCCATGATGAAACCATCCTTACCTATGACGCGCAGTGCGACTTCAGCAGAGCGTATATCGTCGATGCCGAAGGTTTCATCGAACAGTCGGATAAACGGCCCAAGGGAGGTCGATGCATTGTTGTCTTTGGCCTTTGACAGCAGCAGGGCACTTCGACCCTCGAAGTCGCGAAGGTTGACGTCATTACCCAGTGTTGCACCCTGCACCTTGCCACGACTGGAAACGGCCAACACCACTTCGGGCTCGGGATTGTTCCAACTCGACTTCGGATGAATACCAATGTCCGATCCAAAGCCCACCGCTGACAGTGGCTGAGCTTTGGTGAATATCTCGGCATCCGGGCCAATGCCCACTTCGAGATACTGCGACCACATGCCTTGGCTGATCAGCACCTCTTTGAGCGCGGCTGCTTGCGCGGAGCCCGGCACAATCTGCCCCAGGTCAGCGCCAATGCTGTCTACCAGAGTTGCGCGAATGCTGTCGGCCTTGGCTGGGTCGCCCTTGGCCTGCTCTTCAACCACACGTTCGAGCATGCTGGTGGCAAAGGTCACTCCGGCGGCCTTGACCGCTTGCAGGTCAATTGGCGCCAACAACCACGGCTGTGTTGCGTCGCGCAAGGCCGCATCGCTGTTGAGCAACAGGTCGTCAAGGCTGATCAATGGCTGCTCCAATGGCAAGCCGCGCAGATACGCCACGGCGTCATCGAGTTCAAGCAGGGCCGAGACAGTCGCTACCCGTGCGCTAATGTCATAGACCTGCTCATCTTTGAGCAGGACGACGGCGGGCCCCCCCGTGGCGCCAGGAATCCAGACGCGACTGATCCAGGTGCCTTGATCGAGGTCTTTAGCTGGCACGTTCAAGCTCGACAATGTCGTTAAAGCGGATGTATGGGACATGGACAATACCCTTGAAAAAAAGAACGAATCAGTGGGAATGACGTGGATCGCCGCTGCGCGCGATGACGCGTAGGTGCAACGTCGCGGGCTCCAGGCAGCCGCCGGTGGAGAGCTGGCCGACCTGCTGTCGATAGAGCTCCTGCCATGGAGTTTGCGAAGCGGGTATGGAGGGTTTGAACGCCGCTTGGCGCCGGGCCATTTCGCTTTCATCCACTAGCAGGTCGACTCGACGCGCGTTGAGGTCGACGCGCAGACGATCATTGGTCTCCAGCAACCCGATTCCGCCGCCCACGGCCGCTTCGGGGGACATGTTAAGAATTGACGGACTGGCGGAGGTGCCGCTTTGACGCCCATCGCCCAGGCAGGGCAGGGAAGCGATGCCGCGTTTGATCAGTGCTGCGGGTGGTGCCATGTTGACCACTTCGGCACTGCCCGGGTAACCCACGGTACCGCAGCCCCGAATGACCAGAATGCAGCGCTCGTCGATGTCCAGAGCGGGGTCGTTGATTCGGGCCTGATAGTCCTCAGGGCCTTCGAAAACGATGGCCCTAGCCTCGAAACTGTTTTCCGCGCCAGGTTCTGACAGATAGGTTTTGCGGAACGCTTCGCCCACCACCGACATCTTCATGATGGCGCTGTCAAAGAAATTACCGCTCAACACGATGAACCCGGCTCGCTGAATCAGCGGGTCTTCATACGTGTGGATCACATCGGTATCGCTGGCCGCCGCAGTGCTAACGATCTCGCCAATGGTCTTGCCTGAGACCGTGTTGCAGTCTTCATGCAGTCGTCCGGCTTTCTGCAATTCGTGCATGACTGCCGGTACACCGCCTGCGCGGTGAAACCCTTCGCCGAGGTATTTGCCGGCTGGCATGCAGTTAACCAGCAGCGGCACGTCCTCGCCGATGCGTTGCCAGTCTTCCAGACTTAAATCGATTCCGGTGTGCCGCGCGATTGCGATGAGGTGTGGCGGGCAATTGGTGGAGGCGCCTAGAGCGGACGCCACGGCAATGGCATTCTCAAAGGCTTCGCGGGTCATGATTTGGGATGGGCGAATATCCTGGCGAACCATGTCGACGATGCGCTTGCCAGTGGCATAGGCCATCTGGCCACGTTCACGATAGGCGGCCGGAATGCTCGCGCAGCCTGGCAGGGACATGCCCAGCGCTTCGGCAAGAGCGTTCATCGACAACGCGGTGCCCATGGTGTTGCAGTGACCAATCGAAGGAGAGGCTGCCGTGGTCATCTCCATGAACCCTTCGTAATCGATCTCACCGCTGGCGAGCAAGTTGCGCGCATGCCACAGCACCGTGCCGGAGCCAATCAACTTGCCCTTGTGGTGTCCATCCAGCATCGGCCCACCAGACAGTACGATGGCCGGAAGATCAACTGTCGCCGCCGCCATGAGACAAGCAGGGGTGGTCTTGTCGCAGCCGGTGGTCAGCACCACGCCATCAAGCGGGTATCCGTGAAGAATTTCGACCAGACCCAGGTAAGCCAGGTTGCGATCTAACGCGGCTGTGGGACGCCGGGTCTGTTCGGCCATCGGGTGCACGGGGAACTCCATCGGAATGCCCCCTGCATCGCGAATGCCCGCTTTGGTGCGTTGCGAGAGTTCGAGGTGATGGCGGTTGCACGGCGCGAGATCGCTCCCGGTCTGGGCGATACCGATGATAGGGCGGCCCGATTGCAACTCCTCACGTGTCATCCCGTAGTTCATGAAGCGTTCGACGTAGAGCGCGGTCATGTCGGCATGACTTGGATCGTCAAACCATTGTTGACTTCGCAGGGGCAGAGGAGTGTTTTCAGGCATGGGTTTTATCTCTTGTTAGAGGCATATCGACGGAAAGTGAACTACCGCAGGAGGCGACAAGCATGTGGATTGATCAGCATCCGTCAGCGTTCGAATGGCTCGATGTTACCGGTAACATTTTATTTGTAAAGGCCCAATATCGATGTTTTAAGGGGCTCGGGTGACCCCTGCAAGGAGCGGAGGTATGCCTGTAAGCGCGCATGTATAATCAGCAACCATCAGCGTTGGCGGCCGTGTTTTGATGTTCCGCCCGGTCTTTTTTTCAGAAAAACAGGACGTCCATGAGTTACGAGGATTCAGGCAAAATCACCACGCCGCCGCGAATGGCCGACGTCGCCAAACTGGCGGGTGTTTCGAAGATGACGGTTTCCCGGGTCTTGGCCGGTCGCGATGTTTCAGAGCGCACGCAAAAACTTGTCCTCGCGGCGATTGAAAGCCTCGGGTATCTGCCGGATGCCTCTGCCGGAACCCTATCGACTGGACGCTCGGAATTTATCGTTGCTCTGGTGCCGTCATTGGCGAGCTCGAACTTTGCCGATACCGTGCGCGGCCTGAATGATGCCGTTAGCGAACATGGCCTGTGTCTGCTTTTAGGTGACACGGATTACCACTTGGAGCAGGAGGCATTACTGGTACGCACGTTGCTGCGTCATCGACCGGTAGGGGTGATGTTGACGGGCAGCGCGCATTTGGGCGAAACCCGTAAGCTATTGCGCCAAGCGCAAGTTCCCGTTGTTGAGACCTGGGATATTCCAACCGATCCTATTGAGCAATCAGTAGGTTTTTGTAACGCGTCCGCCGCCGCGGCGTTGTACGAATACCTGTATCAGCAAGGCTATAGGCGAATTGGTTACATCGGTGGCGCGTCGGTTCTCGACCACCGAGGGCAGCAACGTCAGCAAGGTTACCTTCAGGCTGTCGCAGCAATGGGGGCAGGGGAGCCCAGGGTCATGGAGTATGGCGAGTCACCCATCACGATGAGCCATGGCGGTGAGTCCGTGAAGCGGTTGCTGGAAAAATGGCCGGATACCGATGCTGTGATGTGCGTGAGTGACTTGTCGGCCTTCGGGGCAATCATGGAGTGCCATCGACAAGGTCGACAGGTACCTGGGGACATCGCGATCGCGGGGTTCGGTGATTTTGAAGTGTCGCGCTATTGCACGCCAACCATCACCACCGTCTCGGTGGATCCATATGGAATTGGCTGGCGCGCGGGCCAATTACTTGTCGCCAGCGCCGCTGCGCAGCGCCTTGGACTACCACGTCCTCGGGAATGTGATGTTGTCGAATTCAAAATCCTGGCGCGTGAAAGCACCTAAAAATTTTTAATCCTGCGTGCTTGCTTTGCGCCGAAACTAATTGCTAAATTAAAAATGTTACCGGTAACACGCCAGCTTGCAGATTCCTTTTATCCGTACGGATGGCCCTAGGTCAGTCCGAGGAACTCAAGGTCGCAAGCCAAAACAAAAACAATCGGCATGACAACATGCCTTGAGGTCAACACATGGAAACAGTATCTCAGCGTCCTCTCGAAGGAGAGGGCTCGGCGGAGCTTACCTCTGAAGATCGTACCTACCGAAAGGTCATCCTGCGTATTCTGCCGATCCTGCTGTTTTGCTACATGGCGGCGTACCTGGATCGGGTCAATATCGGCTTTGCCAAGCTGGATATGCTCAACGATCTGCAATTCAGCAATACCGTCTACGCGCTCGGTGCAAGCATCTTCTTCTGGGGCTATTTCCTCTTCGAAGTGCCAAGCAACCTGTTTCTTCATCGCTTTGGCGCGCGCCTCTGGATCGCTCGAATCATGATCACTTGGAGCATTGTCTCCATGGCTGTGGCGTTTACCGTGCCGCTAGCCCGGTTCTTCCACATCGAATCGGAAACCATGTTCTACGTGCTGCGCTTCCTGCTGGGGATATGCGAAGCCGGCTTTTTCCCAGGCGTGATTCTCTACCTCAACTACTGGTTTCCCACCCATCGGCAGAGCCGCGTAATGGCGGGCTTTCTGATGGCCATGCCGATCAGCCTAACCTTGGGCGGGATTCTGTCTGGTTGGTTAATGGGGGCGATGCAAGGTGTGAATGGTATGGCCGGATGGCAGTGGATGCTGATCATCGAAGGCATCCCGTCGATGATCATGGCTGTGGTGGTTGTGACGTTGCTGGTTGATAACATCGACAAAGCCAAATGGCTGTCCACCGCAGAAAAGAACATGCTCAAAAACAACCTCAACCGGGATAACACGGAAAAGGCATCGAGCCTTCGAGATGTGATCTTCAATGGGCGAGTGTGGTTGCTGGTGCTGATCCTGTTGACCTTCAACACCGGTTTTTACGGTCTGGCGTTCTGGATGCCGACGATTATCAAGGCCACGGGCGTTTCCAATACCCTGCACATCGGTTTGCTGACGGCAATTCCGTACGCCACCGCCATTGTGGCCATGACACTCAATGCGTGGCACTCCAACAAAACAGGCGAGCGCCGACTGCATGCGGCCATTCCAGCATTCATCGGTGGGGTTGGGTTGATTTGCAGCGCGATCTTTGCCCATAACCTGCCGGTGTCTATTTTCTTCCTCAGCGTATCCGCCTCAGGATTGCTAAGCCTGATGCCGATTTTCTGGACCTTGCCAGGCACGGTATTGTCCGGTGTGGCAGCAGCGGCGGGTATTGGCATGATCAACGCAATTGGCAATCTCTCAGGATTTACCGGTTCCATGATTACGGCCACGGCAGAGACACTGACAGGTGACATGAACAATGGCACCTATGTCCTCGGTGGTTGCTTACTCGTTAGCTGCGTGCTGATTCTGCTTATCCCGAAGACGATGCTCTCTACAGACAAGGCATGACCTATTTACTAATGCCCTGTGCGCGCACCCTGCGCCGACGACCTCAGGACTCGAAAAAACGGGCCAAGAAGAGCAGGAAAAAAATTGGCTCGTTGTAAGCCCAGGGTTAATGCAATGGCGTTGACTCTGGGCCTTCCAAACGGGTGAGTATCCAAAAACATAAAATGCTCTGAGGCACAGCGCTACTGGTCGTTTTCCCCAGCCAATTGCTCCTTTGATGTTCTGGAGTTTACGGCACTCAATGAGAGATACCCGTCAGCATAGGTCGAAGTCGCGACCTGACATCTATTAAGGTCAGGGCTGCCATCATCCCACCAAATCGGCCCGCGCTCCCCGAGCGCCACCTTGGCCGTAAAGCACCCCAGGCTTGTGGTATCGCGCAGCAGCATTTTAGTGAGGGATTCTCCCAGGTGGGACTGGTTTGACCACCACTTACCCCAATCCAGTCATTAAAAAAGTGCAGGCAACACAGCTTGAGGAAGCTAGGGCGTAAAGCCCTAGCAAATCGCAGATGTCACTTTTTCTTTTTCGTCGACTTGTCTGACTTCTCTGATTTTTTAGCCTGCGCAGGCTTGCTATCAGCTTTTTTTGCAGATTTCTTTGGTTCGGCATCTTTTTTCTTGTCTTTCTTTTCGGAAGATTTCGAAAGAGCCGACGCCGCAGCTGATTTCTTTGTCGATGCTGACTTTTTGTCTTTCAAATCCTTGCTGGTTTTCGAAGCATCACCTTTGGTTTTCTTCTCGTCTTTAGCCATGTTGACCACCTCTCGGGTATGCCGGTATTGGCACATTTGCCTGTGCGATTATCCACAAGCTAATCATTAGGCGAGCGCGTTCTGAAGCGGTTCAGTTTTTTTAAACGTTGAGAGGGCTTTGGATGAAGCCGGAGCCTTGGCATTCTCGGTGATGAACTATGTGTTGCTCGATGGCACGGATCTGGGCGTTGGGGTGCTGATGGGGCTGACGCATTGCGGCAAGGATCGGCGGGCCATGGCCGTGGCAATTTTGCCGATCTGGGATGCCAACGAAACGTGGCTCGTGCTGGGAGGTGGCGGTCTGCTGGCGCTGTTTCCGTTGGCCTCCCGATAACGCTCATCTACAACAATCGACCAGCAGGCGTGGTCGTTAGCTTCAATCTGAAGGCGTGTTTAGCAATGAATGCACTCGCGAAGTGAGCTCATTCAGGCTGAAGGGTTTGGTCAGTAATCGGGTTGTCCTATCAACCGAGACCAGTCGCGAACCGCCAGCAAACCCAGTGATGAAAAGCACCTTGAGCAGCGGATATTGCTTCTTGAGTTCCGCAGCCAGACTGATCCCGTTCATCAATCCTGGTAAGCCTACATCGGTCAGGAGCAAATCCAGGTGTTCCAGCTTCTCTGCCTGTTTAATTGCAGAAACGCTATCCACTGCTTCAATGACGCGATAGCCAATTTCGGACAAAAGCTCCGACGCCATTTGCCGGATAGCCGCTTCATCGTCCACCAGCAATATGGTTTCATTCTTTCCCGATGACTCTAGCTGCTGAGTGTCGCCGATATCTACTTTTGAATCTTCTGGCTGCGAATCATCTACTGGAAAATACAACTTCACAGTGGTGCCGATACCCAAGCTGCTGTGGACTCTGACCTGACCACCGGATTGCTGAGTGAAGCCATATATCATTGACAGACCCAGCCCGGTACCTTCACCCAGCTTCTTGGTCGTGAAGAATGGGTCGAAGATACGCGACAAAATGTCAGGACTAATTCCTGTTCCGGTATCTGTGGCGCAAATGCTCACATATGATCCAGGCGGCATCATTTTGTCGGACGAAGATGCTTTATCGATAACGCATCGATCAACCTGAAGCTCGAGCCTGCCTCCATTGGGCATTGCATCCCGTGCATTGATCGCGAGATTAAGCAGCGCGTTTTCCAGTTGGTTAAGGTCACACCTTATCCGGTCGGTCGTTCTGAACGAGCACTCGACGATGATGCTCGGCCCTACTGAACGCCGAATCATTTCCTCAAGATCGGCTATTACTTTTCGAGGATCAAGGAGTTCAGGCTCGAGTGATTGCTGCCTGGAGAATGCAAGCAGTCGTTGCGTTAAGGCCGCCGCGCGAGATGCCGAGGTTAAGGCCACTGAATTGTATCGGGCCAAATCGTCGTAGCGACCCGCATCAATACGTCGTTGCATCAACTCCAAGCTACCGATGATACCGGCTAACAGATTGTTGAAGTCGTGGGCAATTCCGCCGGTAAGCTGCCCGACCGCTTCCATTTTTTGGCTTTGCCTCAACTTGGATTCCGTTACCGCGCGCTCTCGTTGCTCCACTTCCAGTTGTTGGGTACGTTCTCCAATGCGTTCTTCAAGTAAGTCGTTCCAGTCACGCAACGCATTCTCCAGTTGCACCCTGTCTTCTATGTCCTCGATGGTGCCGTACCATTGTTCGCTTTTTCCGGTGCTGTCCAGGCTGCACAGTGCACGGACTCTAAACCAACGGTAATCGCCGGTGTGTTTTCGAAATCGGACTTGTAGATCAAAAGGTTGCAGTGTGCCCAGAGATTGATCCCAATGAGCAGCGATTGATACCTGATCCGCCTCATACGCGGCATTGGCCCATTGACGTTCCAATGTCTGCTCAAGCGACAGACCGGTGTATTCGTGCCAACGCGGATCTATAGAAATGAGGTTGCCGCCCTTGTCGGCAGTCCAAGGCCAAAGTGGATTGAGCTCTGCTGCAATGCGGTAATGCCTTTCGCTTTCACGCAGGCGCTTTTCTGTCGAGCGCATGGCGTCCAGGGTTTTGAAGCGTTTCAAAGCCGCACCCAGCAGATTGCTATATCCACGGAGGAAGTCGATATCGCTCTGCGTAAACTGACGAGGAATTCGACTGTCCACCTCAAATATTCCGAAAGGACGTTCTCCGTTGGCGCCGTGGACGAGAACGTTGACGAAGGCTTTTACCCCATTGTTCTTCTGAAAATCGTGATACCGAAATCGTGATTCCGTTGAAATATCTGTCGAAATGACGGGAGCGTTGGTGTTGAGCGAGAATATTTCGGGACTGCCTTCGCATGCTTGTACCCGAACCTTCCCGACCACATCTGGTGACCAGCCCACACCATTTCTCACGAAGAACGTGATGCCGTCTTCTTCGAGCAGCATGAATTTGGCGAGGTTGGTTTCAAGTGCCTCACCGACTAATCGACATGCCTCGTCCAGGATGTGTTCAAGGTCATCTGACACCAAGGCGAGCTCACCAAACTTGGCAAGCACCTTACGCTGGCGCAGTAACGTGTCCTCTATTTTCATAGGTTCACCCAAGGTGGTTTCAATATCCGAGGTTTGGGTTTCAGCTAGGTTCAATCGGCTTGAATGAGCGCGATGTCCGCTGAAACACCTTCGACGAATCAGGTTGCCTGCAGCGGGTGCGGGCGTGTTCGGTGCGCGCGTAGATGTCCAGCAAGGCACTGAGCAGGGCGCTGAACGCCAGCAGCATGAACAGAAGGGTGAATGCCAGCGCGACATTGCCGAGGACATACAGGCTGGTCTTGCTCAGTTCCGGCGCCAGGTGCAAACCGGACTGGATCGCCAGCGACGGGGTCATCCGGGCCAGGCGATGGAAAACCTTAGTGTGCCGAAAGTCACTGATCCAGTGCAGCGCCGGTGGGGGGCCGAGCATTTTGGTCGCGAGAAGAATGAGCTAACGCGCCACTCGTCCGAGGACCAGCGCAATGACCAATAACAGCATCAGCGCCAGGCTTGAATGCACAAGTGGGTGCTGATCGAGGGCACCCAGAGGTCCTGGACGTTGAGCCAGAGCTGTTCGATATCCATGGGCTAAAACGATTCGCCTGAAGAACGCGATCGGGCGATTAGAGCATTTAAGAGGGTTTGGATGACGTTTGAAGACAAATCAGGCCACAAAAAGCCACTGTTTATCGTCGTTTTCGTAAAGAAACTCGGCCTGAGCGCTCGAAACCGTTACCCTATGCAGCTGTTTTTTTGTATTTCTTCGAGGTAGCACCCGTGTTTTCCCAATTCGCCCTGCACGAACGCCTGCTCAAAGCCGTGGCCGAGCTTAAATTTGTCGAGCCAACGCCAGTGCAAGCAGCGGCTATTCCGCTGGCGCTCCAAGGGCGTGACCTGCGGGTGACTGCGCAAACCGGTAGCGGCAAAACCGCTGCTTTCGTTCTGCCAATCCTCAACCGTCTGATCGGCCCGGCCAAAGTCCGCGTCAGCATCAAGACCCTGATCCTGCTGCCGACTCGCGAGCTGGCTCAGCAGACCATCAAGGAAGTCGAGCGCTTCGCCCAGTTCACGTTCATCAAGTCCGGCCTGATCACCGGCGGTGAAGACTTCAAGGTCCAGGCCGCCATGCTGCGCAAGGTGCCGGACATCCTGATCGGTACGCCGGGCCGGATGATCGAGCAACTGAACGCCGGCAACCTCGACTTGAAAGAAGTTGAAGTGCTGGTCCTCGACGAAGCCGACCGCATGCTCGACATGGGCTTTGCCGACGACGTACAGCGTCTGGTAGCCGAATGCACCAACCGCCAGCAGACCATGCTGTTCTCCGCCACCACCGGCGGCTCGGGCCTGCGCGACATGGTGGCCAAGGTGCTGAACAACCCTGAGCACCTGCAGGTCAACAACGTCAGCGACCTGAACGCGACCACCCGTCAGCAGATCATCACCGCTGACCACAACGTGCATAAAGAGCAGATCCTCAACTGGCTGTTGGCCAACGAGACCTACCAGAAGGCCATCGTGTTCACCAACACCCGGGCCATGGCCGACCGCATCTACGGTCGTCTGGTGGCGCAGGAATACAAAGCGTTCGTGCTGCACGGCGACAAAGACCAGAAAGACCGCAAGCTGGCCATCGACCGCCTGAAGCAGGGCGGCGTGAAAATCCTCGTCGCCACCGACGTCGCCGCACGCGGCCTGGACGTGGATGGCCTGGACCTGGTGATCAACTTCGACATGCCACGCAGCGGCGACGAATACGTTCACCGTATCGGTCGCACCGGCCGTGCCGGCAACGAAGGCCTGGCGATCTCGCTGATCTGCCACGGCGACTGGAACCTGATGTCGAGCGTCGAGCGCTACCTCAAGCAGAGCTTCGAGCGCCG